>Ga0116144_10006622_pt1 | contig 10046 bp, 10 predicted proteins | sample AD_UKC035_MetaG_FD_89746 | JGI IMG/M metagenome (GOLD analysis project Ga0116144, IMG submission 89746) | Active sludge microbial communities of municipal wastewater-treating anaerobic digesters from USA - AD_UKC035_MetaG | ecosystem: Engineered > Bioreactor > Anaerobic > Digestate | place: USA...
CCGAACACCCCGCCGACGTAGGCGAGAAAGGCAACCACTATTTCCACAGTTATATCACCACGTGCTACCAGTGCTGCACCGACAGCAATTGCCGCTGTACGGGCAAGCAGGACAGTGATTCTTTGCAGGGCACTGATACTGGTGTCGAACCGTACGCCGCGAATGACCACCCGGTTGGCAGTATTCGCTACAGCAGCCCGTCTCAAGCGACGCAGGAGAACACACGATGGCACAAACATGATGGTGGAAACCTTCGCAAGCAACGACCCCTGCCGCAACCAGTACCCACGTATATCGGCGGAGCGGAGAAACATCGGGCCTTCACAGGGAGCAACAATACAACTACGTATTTGGCACACAAAGGTGCAGTGGACAGCGAACGTTTTCCGCATGCCTGTTTTCAGGATGCTGCAAAAGAGCAGGTGCAAAGGCATGGGAAGGGAGAAAAGCAAAATCCGTCTCAGGGGAGCAATGCGGTGGAAAGGAGCGAACAACATTGACGGATGAATTTTCCTTTGTCAGCATCCGGATTGGTAACCGGTCAATTCCAAGAGGAGCCTTTATATCATGACCCCTTGAGCGGTCAATCTTTGTCCAATTTATACGTTTTGAGAATCAAAGAACCTGTTTGGTTGCGTCACATTTCTCTCAATAGTGCTGAAGCCGCCGAAGGAGCTGAAACTAAAGAAAGAAAAGCACGAACGGCGCGGAGCGAGAGCATTTTTCTTGACTCACCTCCGGAAACTTATAACAATGAAGGTTACCTTACATATGGAGGGCTTGCATGGAGAAGCTGTTCAATCCTGAATCAATTGTTATTGTTGGCCTTTCTTCCCGGCAGGACAATCTTTCCCGCATGGTGCTGGAAAATACGTTGCGCTGGGGCTATCGAGGTAAGATCTTCGGAGTGAACCCTCGCAGCACGGATGAGTTTGTGGCCGGAATCCGAATGTACAAGAGTGTCGACGACCTCCCTCAGGTGCCAGACTTGGCGGTGTGTCTGATTCCAGCCCGAGCGGTTCCCGATGCGGTGGAACAATGCGGAAAATTCGGTATACCCTGGATGGCGGTTCCTTCCGGCGGTTTTTCTGAGTTTAGTGAAGAAGGAGACCGGCTGGCGGAAATGACGCTCGAAAAGGTTCGACAGCACCATATTCGCCTTGTTGGTCCTAATGGCTTTACGATTGCTAATCGGGCCAGTGGACTCTGTCTTCCGTTCGTGCCGATTTACCCGCCTTTGCTCGGAGACATTTCTATTGTCTCGCAAAGCGGGGGCCTGGGGATTACGATTTGGAATCAATTGATGGATGAGAATCTGGGCATGGCCAAGTTCGCCAGCGTGGGAAACAAGCTGGATCTGGATGAGGTGGACTTCCTGGAGTACTTCGGCACGGATGCGGAAACACGTATAGTTCTCATGTACCTGGAAAATGTCAAACGAGGCCGAGAACTGGTAGAGGTTGCGTCACGGGTTAAGAAGCCGGTTGTAGTTCTCAAGGCTAATACTACTCCTGCCGGCAACAGCGCTGCCATGAGCCATACAGCAGCGTTGAGCAATGACGATGAAGTCATTGATACTGCATTCGAGAAAGCAGGCATCATCCGCGTCCGTCATCTGAACGACCTTATTACCATTGCCAAGGCCTTCAAATTGCCTCCTCTGAAAGGAAACCGGGTTATGGTCATGAGCCCGGCTGGAGGTTTTGCAGTAAGTACTGCCGACCTCTGCGTTGAAGAAGATTTCACATTTGCTGATCCTGGCCCTGCCTTTTATCAGGGCCTGCAGCAGTACTCTAAAGCCGGAGTGATCAGGTTTTCCAACCCTCTCGATATGGGAGATATTTACGATCCTACCTTCTCTGCTCATATCTTTTCTTCGGTCATGCATAATGAAGCAGTAGATGGCGCGTTCTATGTGAGCCACATTCCTCACATGCCGACCGAGGACGATATCTTCTCCCGCATGCTGCGCTCCGATCTGTCCAAAGAGACCTGGGGGGCTATTCTTTCCTCAGGAAAGCCGGTAGGAATATGCTTCTATGGCCTTGCGGAAACCATAAACCGCATGAAACAGCGCGTCAATTTTCCTGTCTTCACCTCACCCGAGACAATGATACACGCTCTGGCTCGGCAGCGTGAATACCATGCCCGGTTGGCAGCAGGTGTCCGGACCGCAGCCCGGCCTGGCGATATCAAACGCAGCGACGCTGAAGAATGGATCACTGCTCATCAGGGTACTCGCGGTGATGAGGTGTTTCAACTTCTTTCTTTGTATGGCGTTTCAGTCGTGCAGTCACATCCAGCGTTGAATGAAAACGAGGCTGCTGACTGCGCTGATCTCATCGGATACCCGGTAGCGCTCAAAGTGCTCTCGCCGGATGCACTCCATAAGTCTGAGGTTAACGGGGTAGTACTGAACATTCCTGATCGCGATACAGTAAGGACTGCATTTCACAGCGTGAAAAAAAACCTCCTCGCTTCGAGACCCAATGCGCTCTTTCAGGGTGCCACGGTGCAAAAGATGGTTCACGACGGCTATGATATGTTTATCGGCGGAAAATACGACGACTCTTTCGGCCCGGTAGTGTACTTCGGTCTTGGGGGAGTGTATGTGGAAGTATTCAAAGATGTGAACCGCGTCCTTTGCCCAGCGAGTTCAGAAGAAATAGAAGCAAAACTGAAGAAGCTTAAGTCCTTTGCTCTCCTTGCCGGCAGCCGTGGTCAGGCTCCAGGTGATATTCAGCACTATGCTGAGGTTATTACCCGGGTTTCCTGGCTTCTGGCCGACTTTCCTCAGATACAGGAGCTCGATATCAACCCATTGCGCGTCCTTCCTCGCGGAGAAGGCGTCATAGCGCTGGATGCACGGATACGAATACGATGACAGGCAAGTGAAGAGTAAGGAGATCCTTCCCTGGTGCCCACCCGTACTCTCGCGCTGAGACGCTGAGAAAAGAAAAATAGAATTATTCCTCTGCGCCTCTGCGCGAGATCAAGGGCAGGTTGCCAGGGCTATACTCCTTACTCCTAACTCCTTATTGTTCCTTGAACCCTTCTTAGATGAACTCGCCTTCGATATCCTCATGTTCCCACGTGTTCATGGTGCACCCGCAGCCCTTGAACACAAGTGTCATCAGCTTTCCATCTTTGATGCGAAAAAGCGGCTCATCAGGATAGGTTACTTTGAACGGCCTTCCATTGACCATCAAACGACGGTCGATAATCTCCAGAATATCAGAGCACCTTAATTGCATACGATTTATTCAACGCATCAGAAATAATAATACGGACGAGAAACACCACAGGCTAAGCCCTTGATTCTTCCCTGGCGACACCTGGCATTATGACGAGTTTTGCAGGAGGAGAAATCTGTTAGCCTTTACGCGTCAGAAGTTCCAGGAGCCGGTAGCGCTGCATCTTATACTGAAAGTAGAAATAGCACCCCACGCAAAATCCCGCCAGAGCGACTGCAGCAGCAAGTGCAACCATGCCAGAAAATATCCAGCCGATACTGTCGGCATCAAGGAAAAAGGCAATCTGTGCAGTTCCAAGCAGCACGGTGGCAATGGTGTTGTTGAAACGAGCCAAACGAGCATCTTCACGCTCTGCTGCAGCAAGCTTCTTTTTGGAAAAGAGCCTCTTGCCGAAAAATACAATCAGACTTCCCCGACGGCCTAAGAGAACGGCGGGCAGCAGAACTAAGAAAAGTACAGTCGTCAACAGCGGCTGCTGAAAAATCAAGCCAAGCCCAACTCCCATCAGAATCACCCAGCGAGTGAGCTTAACAATTGGCATAGGAATACCGTCCGGCGGGGACGACTCATTGCTGTTCGAGATACCGTTGTCGATCATGCGGCCTCCTCGTGCACAAAGCGGAGCGCTGAACTGTTTGGGGCTAATTCTTGCGTTCCCGCGACCAAACGGCGGCCAGAAAGCTGGCTGCCAGTACCAGCGGATTGACAAGAAACAGTGCTACCAAACCTGCCAGGAATCTTTTCCCTTGAGACTTTTTCACATAGCCATCATCGACATCAAGGCCCGGATTCGCTTCCTCTTCTGAATCGAGATCCCCCTTAGAGTAAACATGGAGGACTTCGAGAGCACGCTCAACATGTTCGGGCTTAGTTTGCAGGCGAACTCCACCCATCGCTGGTATAACAAGCCAGAAACAAGTATTTTCCTCTGCTTTCCCTTATTTTCCTGTACTGTCTTATTACCTCATAATTACGGCACCTTCGCCTGATACCTTTTTTCCTTGACTTTCCTTCACGTGTCCTGATATGTTGGGAATATGTTGGGAATAGCGCTGGGAAATTGAGTCTCTGGCTTTTACAATTTTTTAGACAAACTTTGTTGGGAGCGATCAAAATGCCAGCAAAAGAGCGAAATCGAACAGGCTACAAAGGCGTCTACTGGATCCAAGGAATCGAGATCGGCACAGGCAAACCGGAGCGCATTTACTACATCCAATATAGAAAGGATGGCCGCCTGGTGGAAGAGAAAGCAGGTCGGCAGCGAAAGGATGCAATGACACCGGCGCGAGCTTCCTCCATTCGTGTTGAGCGGATGAAGGAAGGCGGGCTCAGCAATCGTGACCGCCGCGAGGCTACCAAGGAGAAGGAGCTGGAGGAACAGCGCAAATGGACCATCGGCCGACTATGGGCGGAATATGCGACAACGCAATTTAACGAGTTCTCCCTCTCCATTGAGCAAAGCAGGTACACAAACTATCTCAAGAGCGAATTTGAAAACAAAGAACCCCATGATATCCTACAGCTCGATGTCGACCGGATCCGGATCCGCCTCTTGAAGGAGAAATCACCTCAGACGGTGAAGCACATCCTCAACCTGCTGGATAGAATAATCAACTATGGCGTCCGCAAGCAGCTCTGTGCTCCCCTACCCTTCAAAATCGAAAAACCAAGAGTGAACAACCTGAAGACTGAAGATCTCAGCGCTGCTCAGCTCAAGAAGCTGATGGAGGTACTGGACTCTTGCAAAGATATTCAGGTGCGCGATCTTGTCCGCCTAGCGCTGTGTACGGGAATGCGAAGGGGTGAGATGTTCAAATTAAAATGGAACGATCTGGATTTTGAGCGTGGATTTATCAACCTGAAGGACCCGAAGGGCGGGCCTGATCAGATAATCCCAATGAATGATATGGCCCGGACTATTCTGGAAGCTCACCCGCGGCAGGGATCCTATGTTTTTCCAGACCTTCGTGGAAAGCACTACAGTAACATGAATCGAGCGCTGCGCGAGATTAAAGCTCAGGTGGGCCTGCCGAAAGAATTCCGGATGCTGCACGGGCTCAGGCATGTTTACGCCAGTATGCTGGCCTCGAGTGGTGAGGTTGATATGTACGTCTTGCAAAGGTTGCTTACCCATAAGTCGCCGACGATGACACAGAGATATGCTCACTTGCGGGACGCGGCCTTGAAGCGTGCTGCGGGCGTTGCTGAGGACCTGCTGAGGGGCATTATTGTGGAAAAAGAGACCGAGAAGGTAGTTAATCTTCACGAAGTGAATGAATAATCAGGCTTCCAGGGATAGGGTAGCTCCCGAACAGCGGCAATCCTGAACCGCCTTCCCTGGATCCTCTTTCAATCAGGACCACCGTACAGGAGCGGAGAATGAACAACGAGGAATACTGGACACACGTAACCACTCTCTCATATTCAATTATTGCGGAGTCATTGGGTTGCTATAATGCCCTTCAGACAAAAAAGAGTTCTCAAAGCTTTCCTCCTTCCTGGTTGCGATGCGAAGAGATGGTTGAGCAAATGTTAAAATCCAATGACACTAACACTAACACCCTTAAAAAGAACCCAACCGAAATCATTGAAGAGCTAAGACATAGCGGACTAAATGCCGCCACAATAAAAAGGCGTGACAAGAAGTTCTTTCTCACGATCAAAGATTGGGCCATGCAAATCCTCCGAGTAGCCTATTGGGCACGCGGGGACAAGGCAGTAGAAGAAGACATTTTCCGCCATCATCAGGTCCTCGATGCTTTCCTTGATACAGTGCGCTCTCACCTTTTAAGAATGGGAGGCTATTGGGAAGCCGCGAGCAAGGCCAGCCCTTGGGAAGGAACAAAGGTAAGAAAAGATAGGCAGCAAGCAAGAAGGGAAAGGCTCAGAACAATATGGGACAAATGTGGACAAAAGTACACCGCCAAGTTTCAAGAAGAATGTAACAAAGATAAGGCGCTGAAGGCATTAGGGACATTACAATGGGCAACCATAGAGAAAATCTATTTACCCGAACTGCCGGGATATAAGAGGAAGAAATCACTCTAGTATTGACGCTCGTCAATCCAGATTAACGCTCGTCAATCTAAAAAACATAATAATATCAGATATTTATGTTGACTGCTATCCTTTTTTGAAGGATATTGAGCTCAGACGTAATCATCGTTTGAGCTCTTTTTTTTTGAAGGGTAACCAACCATGCAGCAAGACACCTCCACCACCTACGTAGATGAAAAAAAGGTCTTCGAGATTACCAACTACAGCGTAAGTATGATGCGCAAAGATCGGCACTTTCGGCGCGGCATGCCTTACATTAAGCTGGGCCGCAAAGTCCTTTATGACCTTGCGGACGTCCATCGATTTATGCAGGCCCGCAAAATTCAGCCGGGAGATCCGGCATGATCTTGCTTCTACTACTTCGCAGAAAGATTGCCCAGCTGGTTTTTCTATTGGCGGCGGAGTTCACACGGCTTCCCTGGAATTGGCGGCGTTCATTATTGATCGATCGGCTGCAGATCATGAGGCAGGGAGGACGCGAGGATGCTTGATGATGCTTTAGGCTACTATAAACGCGGCCTCTCGATTATCCCGGTGCGACAAGATAAGAAACCAATGCTGCCATGGGAGAAGTACCAACGGGAGCGGGCACCAGAAGATCAGATCCGGGAATGGTGGAAGAAGTGGCCCAGCGCAAACATCGGCCTCGTTACAGGCTCAGTTTCTGGAATATGCGTGATCGACGTGGACAAGCCAGAGGTGGGTATTCCCGAACTGATGAAAATCATCCCAGACGAGCCCATGCCGACAGTAGGAACCCCGCGAGGTGGCCAACATTTCTACTTCCAGGCGCCGACTGCAGCTCTCGGGAATAATGCCGGCACTATTCCGGGCTGTGACTTCCGCGGCCAAGGCGGTTATGTGGTTGCTCCTCCATCTGTGAACGGTAACGGCGCTACTTACCATTGGCTAGTCGACCTCGACCACGCACCGCTGCGGCCATTGCCTGAGCCATATATACAGAGGGTGAAGAATGGTTCAAGCTTAAACGACCATGGCTATAGTGCGAGCTCACGCGAGCACTCTATAATTAACACACTAAATATAGAGGAGTGTCGTCATAATGACGACAGTGCTATTTGCACCTTCGCTCAAGGCAGGCGTGATGAGGATCTTTTCCACGTTGCGAACTGTCTTGTCAAAGGTGGAATGCCAGCAAGTGAATGCCTGAAAGTGCTTGAGTTGCTTGCCAAAAGCTGCAATCCCCCATTTCCTGAAAAAGAGCTTTTCGCCAAAATAGAAAGCGCTATACAGCGAGTGGCGCGACGCGACCGCAGCCTTGCCGAGGAGATCCGCGAGTGGGTAGTGTCGTCAAATGGCGTCTTTTCGTCGTCGGATATAGACGTGTGTCGTCAGGTGTCGTCAAGGGAAGAACGGAAGAATATATCAAAGATTCTCTCCCGATTGTGCGAGGAAGGGCTGATTGAACGGTACGGGAACAGAAACGGATGCTTCCGGCGGATTGACACCGAGTGCGAAGATATAGATTTTCTACATGCCTCTACCGAATGCCTCCATATCCTATGGCCGTTTACTATTGAACGGTATTTCAGAACTCTTCCAAAAAACATCATCGTCCTTGCCGGCCAGAGCGACAGCGGGAAGACTGCATTCCTTCTAAACTTCGTGCGGCGAAACATGCACGAGCATCAGATTTATTACTTCTCTTCCGAAATGGGCCCCGTTGAATTCCGAGATAGGTTGAGCAAGTTCTCTCTGCCACTGAGTGATTGGCGCTTCACGCTCAAGGAACGATCATCAAACTTTGCCGATGTGATCAAGCCTGATGCTGTAAACGTAATCGACTTCCTCGAGCTGCATGATGACTTCTACCGCGTAGGCGGAGCAATCAAGGATATATTCGATCGCCTCCATAAAGGGATCGCTGTGATCGCCATTCAGAAGAATGCCGGATCTGATTACGGCCTGGGCGGTGCTCGCTCTCTGGAAAAGGCCAGGCTTTACCTCTCAATGGAACCTGGCAAGGTGAAGATCGTTAAGGCGAAGAACTGGGCATGCTCGATAAATCCTAACCGTCAGGAATGTGAGTTCAAGATCGTCAACGGATGTGAGTTCCATACAGAAACGGACTGGCATAAAGAAGGCGCTGCTCGGGGGTAAGCTTGCGAGCTGGAGCAGAAGCTACAAAGCAACCTTTTATCGGGTGAAGGTGTGGGAACGACAACAAGGTACTGCTACCAGAACCCAGAAAGGCGATGTGAGGGAATGAGAAAACCTGAAAATCGCTTCCAGGCCTTCCAGGGCCAGCCCATGGCGGTGGAATTGGCGTATCATGCCAGAAACAGTGATGTGAAGCAGATCAAAAATAAGCAGGACAAATAAAGCCTTATGTCAACGATTCCCTTTGAAAACATTATCGAAAGTCTCAATACCCAACAGCAGTCCCAACAACAGTCAACAGATCTGCCGGTTAAGCGGGATCGTGACGAGGCGGGAAAATTCTTGCCAAACCACGGCGCTTACGGCTCCAGAGCAAGGCGGCGGTTCTCAGATCTCCGAACCAGGGAAGGCCGGCAGTTGGCCGCTATCTTGGAAGAGTTGGCCGCGGACTTCGGCGGGTACGCTTGCCTTAGTGCCGGTCAACGGCTGCTGCTCGATCAGATCCGTAGCAAGTTGATTGTACTGATTACCCTCTTTCAGTGGATTGATGAACAAGTAAACGCGGTGAAGGACGGAAAATTGTTGCCATCCCTAAATCAGGACGCCTTGGCTTTTCAGAACTCTTTGAGACGGGATATTGAAGCGCTGTATAAGGTAAAGCGGCCGAACTTAAAGAAGCAGCAATCCTTGGCTGAGTATATGGCAGAAAGAGAAAAGGGCCAGCAATGAACATCATTCAGTGCCTCGAAGATCCAAAGCTGCTCGGCCAATTCATCAAGACGCCTGAGACGTTCACCGCGTGGCGGACATTCCACAAGGCCTCCGCTGGGATTCCAGGGCCTACACGGGAAGAGCTCAAGATCTATCGCGAGTGTACTGGAAGAAGCAAGTGGCCGAAGCAGGCGGCAGATGAAAGCTGGATGATCATAGGCACTCGGGGCGGCAAGAGCTTTAACACCGCATTAAAAGCTGCACACCTGGCCGTCTTTGTCGACTATCCGATGCTTTCACCTGGAGAAGTCGGCACAGTCATCGTTGTGGCACCAGTCCGGAGACAGGCCCGTGTCATCAAGCGGTATCTCTCCGGCTTCTTCAAACAGAACCCGCTGCTTGCTCCGATGGTTGTGAGCGATTCAAATGAAGAGTTGGTGCTCAACAATGGCATTGAGGTTGCGATCCTCTCCGATGACTTCCGCGGCCTACGGAACTACACGGCTGTGGCCGTCGTCATCGACGAGGCGGCATACCTCGGCGGAGCTGAAAGCGCTTCTCCTGACGTTGAGATCCTTCGAAGTCTCAGGACTAGACTGCTGAATACCGAAGGCCCGTTGCTTGCCATCAGCAGCCCCTATGCTCGCAAAGGCATTGTCTTTGATACACACCGGCGACACTTTGGCAAGGACGGGGATCCTATTCTTGTCTGGAAAGCTGGCTCAGGCGTAATGAATCCCACGCTCAGCAGGAAGAAAATGGATCGCATGCGCGAAGAGGACCCCGAAGGCGCTGCAGCTGATCTGGACGCGGAATTCAGGTCCGATCTAGAAGACTACGTTCGCCGCGAAGTGGTAGAGGCGTGCGTTATCCCTGGACGGTACGAGCTTCCCTTTATCCAGA
>Ga0116144_10006624_pt1 | contig 10044 bp, 13 predicted proteins | sample AD_UKC035_MetaG_FD_89746 | JGI IMG/M metagenome (GOLD analysis project Ga0116144, IMG submission 89746) | Active sludge microbial communities of municipal wastewater-treating anaerobic digesters from USA - AD_UKC035_MetaG | ecosystem: Engineered > Bioreactor > Anaerobic > Digestate | place: USA...
ATCTCCTTCACTATAATAAACATTCAAACAATTTATTTCATTACTTAATTGCTACATTATTGTTTTGAACTAATCCAATTCACTTTTAAAATTATCTTTTTCATCTAGATAATCTTTTAATTCGTCATCTGTAAATACTGATGTATCTACAATCCTATTCTATTTATATTCTTTGTTTAATTCCTAATGTGATTGACTTTTCCCTTTTTCAAATATTATATTATAAAATACTTTATGAGGGAAAGATCTCTCGTAATTACCGATAATACCAAATACAAATTTAAGAGACTACAGTAATCCCCCAACATCTCTATTATTACTATCACTTAATGTCCCATAAGTTCGTTTGAATGAACGTATAAATAAATTCATACCGTCTATCCATACATCTATATACGGGGTATCACCTCTATTTATATCGAATCCATGACTTTTAAAATCTTTTTGTTTTATTATATATGGTTGAGTCTATTTCATTTATACCCCCATCATCCCATTGAAAATAGCGTTAAATTTTTACCCTATTTATCTTTATATTCTAATTGCATTATTACAGTTTGAATTTCTTCTATCATAGGTCGTAGCTCACTAAATTGAGTCATTTTCTCTAATACCTGTTTATTATAAAAAGTAAAATAATCTATCTTTATGAATCCCTCAAGACTTTGAATTATATCAATTGTATTGTCTATCAAATCAGGCAATATAGATATTATACAATTTAATTCAGTTGCTTTTTTTGATTTTAGATTAAATATTTCCTTAGCTTTATCAAATAATTCAGGATTATATTCCTTAAATATAACCACGGGAATTTGTAGTAATTTATCTGTAATAACATCTGGTATATTAATACCAATCTATTTTGCAAACAACATTCCTCTAACATGACCTGGAATTACTTTATAATTGTCCAAATTTAATTGAGTAATACTTTTTGGAATTCCTATATCTTCTAATGTAAATTTACTAATTTCTTCATATTTAGTTAGTAATTCTTCTTTGGTTAATTTATTATATAACTATTTTTTGAAAAAATCAGATAATGTAGGTTTAACACTTTGAGGAGTATCTGATCTTGCTAATTCAATGCCATGAAAAATTTCATTATCATTAAAATCTACCCCATAATACCGTTTTTTAACCCCAAACAATCTCAATTTCTTAAATATTTTATCAACATCTACCTATAATGTATTCTGTATTTTATTTTTTTCTATATTATAAAAAAGTTTTAAAATGTAATTTAATATTTGATTATTAATATAGTTAGAAAGTGTATGCTACACTTTTTCTATTTCTTCTTTATTTGCATTTTCTTTGTGTTTATAATTATTTAATACGGAAAACTAACTATCCGTATCGCCATATATAACAGTAGCTCCCGTAGGTGAGGTATTTACAAGATCTACACAAGTTGTTAACATATATCTACTCTATGCAGTAACACTGCTAGAAACAGTAACATCAAATAATGGTGAAAACCTATAACCTAAATATCCATAAATCGAATTAATAATGATTTTATAATTCCATTGTTTAAGATCATATTCTACTTTATTTGGATCGTCATCCTACGCTGTTTTATATAATTGTTTATATTCCATTCGTTTATCAATCAACATCTTTACAGCTTTAGGTATCATACCCATAAAATCTAATCTATAACCTACTTTTTCTCCATCCATAACAGATGTAAGATCAGAACATGGTATTCCCTTCTATTTAGCTTCATCTAACTATTTACCCTTTAATAGGGTATCTGGACTTATATTGAAAGTAATAATAGTATTTGGATATAGACTAGCATAGTCTAATACAACTACATTATCAAATGTTTTATCTTCGGGATCTAATACAATAGCACCCTGATAACCAGCATTACCCTAATATCTAACATATGAAGGTATAACAATATTATCATTAAATGTAGAATGATATATCATCTATTCTACCATTCTAGATGTGTGCATAATTTGTGATAAAGGAATTTTTACTAATTCTTGTAACGCTGTTATCATTTTTATAAGCCGTTTAGAATTTTCCAATTCTACCAATACTTCTACGTCTCTAAATATGTAATCAATAAACTTTTGAAAGTCATCATAATAATTTAAAAATCCCTTACTTTCTGTCTTACCTGATATTCCCTCAAATTTAGCTACACCATCAAGAGATTTAGAAGGGGGATTCTTGCCCGAATATTTTAAATATAAATCCATATAATCTATCAATTCAATTCCTGGCATTTTATTAAAATGCTATATTTCTCCGTTATTACTTTTCTTAATATAAATATCCGCTTCTAACCCATCAATTAATGACATTTGAGACTAATCATTTAATTCATTCTTAACCTTATTTATAAGAAATGGAATATCAAATTCATTTGAATACCACCCACTTATTACATAAGGTTCTGTATCCTTCAATAACTATACAAAAAATTTTATTAATTGTTTTTCGCTTTTAAATATTTGGATTATTTTATTATCATCTTGTGTAAGTTGTTCGGTACGATTGCCATCTGGATCGACTACAAGTGCAATATATTTTTTAGCAAGACTGTCATATATTGTAATAGATATTAATTTAGAAAGTGCATTATCAACTATTTGTTGCATAGACAAATCAGAATTAGAACTAAAATTATCTATTTCTATATCTAAAAACCATATTCTAACCCTGCTATTATTTATCGTTATATTAGGATCAGTTAGAATCCCATATCTAAATATATTTTCACCATATATTACCATATCCCTACGTTTTAATTCTTTTAGCTAATCAAAATATGGTTTAACAGACTATTTAGTATTATCAAATTTTATACCCACTAATGGCTTATGTAAATAATTCATATAATCTGTAATGATCTCAGTATGCTTTGATAATTTTTCTAACGAACCAAATTTTGATTTCATTACATTAAAAATTGTAGATTTTGTAGATTCATCAGTATCTACAAAAAACATTTTATCTAAAAACATGTGAGACCACCCACCATTCTATTTTTTATAGTGGGCAGTCCCAAGATTATCATACCAATAATTCTGTATTTCCATTACTACTCCTTTATTTATTAAAACTGTTGTAGTCTCTTTATTCCCTGTATAACCCCGTTTTCATCCCGTATTACACTAGATGGTGAAGTATCAGGTGAAACTACATCTGATCTATGGGTAAGTGCTTGTGCAACAAAGCTACTTACAATAAATATAGTATTTGGTTTTGGATTTGGCATATTTTCCACCTCACCCAGTTCCGTTCTTACTACGGGTATACAGTTTATTGTACCAAGATTAGTTACGACTGATTTTACCCGTGGTATAATTCCTGATGGTGGAATAACTATTGGTTCTTGATTATCAATTACAATTATTATTTCGTGCGGTGTGCAATTTTCTAATGTAACATTAGTTAATTCCATTATTCTTCCCCTCCTTAAATTGATTAAATTCATCATATCTTATGTATGATTCTTTGAAAAATTTATTAAGAACCTCTATCAAAATTTCTTTTCTCTCTTCAATTTTTATATAAATTCATCCTTTAATTGTTTAACAATAAACTATTGATGATGGTCTCCATAATAGTTTAGTTTTATTATAACTAACTTGAAAATTATCATCAAATGTTGTTCTCAGTGTAATACATTTTGCTTTCAATGATCGTATAGATCCTATAACTATACCTAATCTTCTGTGTTCTGCTTTAACAATATCCCAATGTTTAAAACCATTCTTTTCTGTACAAGTCTTTGTTGGATTATCCTCCCATATTTTAGTTCGTCTCGGTATTATCATATACGGCTTACACATATAATTATTTGCTCCAATCATAGCTGAAGCATCATAATGGTGATCTTTTTCTAATCCAAGTGTTTTTCTAACCATTGCTGTCATCCAACCATAACAAATTTCTACTTTAGAAAAAATCTTTTTTAACTCATTAAATAAATACCATTTTCCCTGTTGAAGATATGCTGGATACTTAAATTGCTTAGGTTTTATAGTCAAACTAAACAATCCTTTATGTAAATTAGAATGGCAAACATTACATAAAGTTACTCCATTACTAACAGCATTACTACCACCATTTGATTTATAAATAATATGATGGGCTTGCAAATTTTCAGTAGCACCACAATGTTGACATTTATAACCATCTCTCCAAATAACTTTCTGTCGCCAAGTATTACCCTCATAATCAGATTTCTGATATTCTTTTCCAATTAATTTATATCCTTTTGCCATTGATGAAGTATCAAACTGCCCTTGTTCAATAACACATTCAGTAATATTAATTCTCTTTTTTAAATCATTTATAACTCTTATAATAGAATCCTTTTTATGTTTAATACTCGGTGGAATCCAACCTTTTGTTACACGATTCAAAAATCTAGCTTGTCTGTGTCTTAATTTTCTACTTCTACGAGTTCTTCTATATTGAGATCTTTGTAACAACTTTCTACTAACATCTTGTCTTAATTTAATATTGCCAGCAAAAACAACATCATTTTTATGAGCTATGGATATTCCAACTTCTTTTGCCCCATCATCAATACCAATTTTAAATTCCCCTACTGGATTGACTATTTTTCTGTTTAACTGAATAGTAAATGGAACAACAGAATAAACTTTAGCCTTTCCCTGCTTCAATAAAATCCTAGCTCTTGCACTATTTGTTGGTAGTAATGGCGTTCCTTCACTATCTATTACAAAAACAAGCATTTAAGCTGTCTCCTTTCGGTTATTATTGCTCTCGACAAACTGCGTCCTGCCTCTTAACGATAGATTGAGCATTCTCACTATCTCACAGTTGCTACGGACTGAGCACATCCGTAGGTGTTTAACAGGAACAGGTAGCTGAACTAACTCACGGTTAGCAGTAACCGCTTAACAACCAGCTTAGTCTCAGAGCTTTGATTGCTGTACAATCAGTTTCTAACATCTGCTAATTAAGCTCCTTACTTCTATACTACCACACTTTTAATATATATACATTACAAGTTATTAAACAATGTCTAAAATTCTAATGTATCTATCTAAATTATTGAAGAATTAAGAATATTCCATAAAAGAATTTTATACTGTCTATCTGTTATTTTTGTGCTTGGATAAGTAGACGTGATCTATTCACTTAATTTATCATCTTCAACAAATTTAGATACTACTCCTATATCTGAAAGATTATAATTTCCAATATTAAATTTATTATTCATCAACGAATACATTTGTTCTACTTCATCAATACTTCCTAAAAATATTTTTTGTAGCTATAATTTAATTCGTTGATTATCTAAATTTAATGGTGTAAAATAGAAAATTTCAGTTAAAGACTACTGATTATTCTATAATATTTCTAATGGATTATATACCTTACCGTATAATTCTTTCATTTTAGTTACATACAATTTATCATCTACAATTAAATTAATAAAGGTTTCCTACTACTGGTAATTATTAGCATAATATTTTTCTTCTTTTGGTTTGTTTAGATCCTAAATAAAAAAACATCGCCACATTACATGAAAATAGCACTCATCCTAAATTATAACATAATCCTAAAACGTTTTCCTATGTACAAATAATTCATCTGTATATCTCCATTTATCATAAATCATGCGTTGTATCTAAAATATTAAACTTTTTCGTGACACAAACAAATTTCGTTCCATTAATACAATTCCCCCATTGTTAATATTTAAAGACAATTAAGTTAAGCGAAAAATCATTTTAGCGTATTAATTTTGATTAAATTCGTTAGGAGGCGATTTTATGAATAAAAATAAATCCGATAAACTCAAAGAAATTATAACAGAATAGATTACAAACACATAGAAAAATACAATATTGACTAAAGATAATATTACCAGACTATTAGAAAGTAAGTCTAAAAAAGAATAGAAATATCAACTATTACAATCATTTAATGTTATGTTGGATGAAATATTAGAAGAATAGGTGGAAATGGTAACTGAACAAGAATAGACTAAACCCGAAACATCAGATATTTCATTAGAACAATAGAAAAATAAATAGTTAGAACATTATAAAAAACGATTCTAGGCTTACAAATTAACATTGGATGAAGAAGGTAATCCAATGAGAACATATACCGAGAAATTAACAATTAAAGAAAAAGATGGATTTATATATATAATAGGAGAAGGCAGTGAGTATTTAGATTATATAGTTATTTAGAAATATGATGATAAAGGCAATTGGTTATCAGATAGCTCATTTTTAATTGGTGATGATTATAACAATTTATTTATTCAACAATAGAATAAAAATATAGATAAGTTAATAGATATTGTATTCGGGGTTTGAAACGATGGATATTAAAACACTTACGATTATTTAGTGGGGTTAGATTTAGTTAATATTTGGAATGTACTTTTCTCAATTATTATTTCCAGAATTATACTAGGAATTATATTCTATAACTAATGATCCGCAATTACCCGAAGAATATACATAGTATCTAATAGACCAATCAAATGGTATAGAATTATTAATAATAACAGGAGAACCATTATATAAATAGTTATAGTGGATAAATTCATATTTTGTAGAATATATAATAATAGATAAATATTATAATCCTTCAACAAATACATCTTATATTCAAATTCAACTAAAGGAAAGTTACAAGTCAACTACCCCACCCTATAGAGGGTGGAGCTTGTAAAAGCTCAAGTTGACTACCCTAAGTCCTTCGAGGACTACGTTATATAGGTCATAACACCTACGGGCGTTTCTCCTAACTCGTAGCTCTGTTGCTTAACTTTAAACAATCCTGTGAGGTAGGGATAGTGAGTTAAGTGTAAAAAGCCTATATAACATTGGGGAAGGAGACATTACTCCAAAAGGAGGTATACTTTATGTTAGTATACGTTTTAAATAAGCATGGTAAGCCTTTAATGCCTTGTAAACCATCAAAAGCCAGAAAACTTTTAAAGCAAGGCAAAGCAAAAATAACACAAAGAGAACCATTCACAATTCAACTTATTTATGGTAGTAGTGGATACAAACAGCCTATTACATTAGGTATAGATGCAGGAAGTAAATTTATTGGAGTATCTGCTACAACAGAAAAGCAAGAGCTATTTTCAGCAGAAGTAGAATTGAGAAACGATATTGTAAAAGAAGGTGATTCTTTATGAGTTGTTTATATAAAAACCAACAATGGCTTTACAAAACGTATGTTGAAGATAAGACAAAAGTTGAAGATATAGCCAAAGAATGTAATGTTACAACTGATACTATTTATAAATGGTTAGATAAATATAAAATACCAAGAAGAACACATAAAGCTATTGAGGTAGTTTGTTTGAATTGTGGTAAAACTTTCAAGAAAATGCAGTGTGAAATAAATAAAGGGAATAAAAATCATTACTGTTCTCAACAATGTTGTATAGAATACAGAAGAAAAAACCTAAAGGTTAATCCAAATTATAAAGAAGAAAACTCTTTTAAATGTGATTATTGTGGTAAAGAAATAAGGGTTGATAAATCAAAACAAATGAGAAATAAACATAATTTTTGTTCAAAGGAATGTTTTGGAAAATGGGAAGCAACAAATAGAGTAAGTGAGAATTCAAGTAATTATAAAAATGCATTATTATATAAAACTTGTATTATTTGCAATAAAGAATTTACGACATATTTTAAAAATCAAAAATGTTGTTCAATTGAGTGTGGAAATAAGATTAAAGAAAATAAAAAAACTTTAGTATGTGTTAATTGCAACAAAGAATTTACAAGAACAGCAAGTCAAATATTTTGGAGTAATAAACGAGGATATGAAAATATATTTTGTTCAACAAAATGTAAAAAAGAATATCACAAGGGAGAAAATCACCCAAATTATATTCAAGATAGAACACAATTAAAAGATACAAATAAATCTATAAGATGGTCAAAAGAAATGTGTGATTGGAGAAAAGCAGTATATGAAAGAGATAATTATACTTGTCAAATGTGTGGTAATAAAAGTAGTAAGGATAATGCAGTTATATTGAATGCACATCATATTGAAAGATTTGTAGATAATGAATATTTAAGATTTGATGTTAACAATGGGATAACTTTATGTGAAGAATGTCATAAGTTAACTTATGGTAAAGAAAAAGAGTTTGAAAAACAGTTTAAAGAAATTATTGAAAATAAAAAGAAATAACAAATATCACAAAGGAGAACTGAATGTTAAATTAAAAAGAGGGCAAAGTTTTAAAGATGCTACTTTTATGGGTATTATGAGATGGACATTTTATAATAGACTTAAAGAAGTGTACCCTAATGTAAAAATAACTTATGGATATATTACTAAAAACACTAGAATACAGAATAATCTACCAAAAGAACATAGGATTGATGCATTATGTATAAGTGGTAATCCTAATGTTAAAAGATTAGATTATTGGCATTATATTAAGCAAGTAAGAAGGCACAATAGACAAATACACAAAGCTAAAATATTAAAAGGTGGCATAAGAAAATTAAATCAAGCTCCTTATTTAGTAAAAGGTTTTAAGTTATTTGACAAAGTAAAATACAAAGGGCAAGAATGTTTTATATTTGGTAGAAGAAGTAGTGGATATTTTGATTTAAGAAAACTTGATGGAACTGTAGTTCACAGGTCAGCAAGTTACAAAGATTTAAAACTATTGAGTAAAAGAAAAACATTATTATGGGAAAGGAGGGAAGGCGTTTCCTCCCCAACTTAAAGAAGTTGGGGTCTCCACGCCTTAATTTTGATGAATATATATACATTAAAATAGGGAGATATCTTATTATTTGACATATATGGATAGAATGAGATAGTAACGTTTTTAGATAAATAGTAGCCAGAAGTCTAGGAATATTTAAAAACTTTACTTACAAATGTTATAACAACTTTAATTCCAAACAAAATACTAACATTTTTATAGTCTAAACTATTTATATCAAAAACAATAAAACGCCTTATTTTATTTATATTAAATAAAATATTAAAAGGAAACTATGTTCATTAGGAAATTTATATAGGAAATGGCTGGTGTATGTCGGTAAATTTACATGGTGTATACATATCTAAATTGCCACTTAGTTTATTATCAATATAGGATGTATATATATATGACGGGGAATATAATACAAAAGATATTATTAATGAAATATAGAAATTATGGAATAAACCATATGATGTAGTATCGGATGTATTATAGGTATCTTCATATTTTCCTTAGTTTTTTGAAATAACAAGAGAATTACAGGATATTGTTCATTATAATACACCAGAAAATTTTAGTGATTAGGAACTTGTGTAGAGAATATATGAAAGAATTGGTATAAAATTATTTAAAAATTAGGAATATGTAGATTATAAAATGTTATAGGAAAAATTTAAAAAAATAGAAAATACGGGGAATTAATTCCCCGTATTATTAATTTTATACATTAATAAAATCAACAACTGCTATATCGTCTATACAAATAAAAACATATCCATTTATTGTAGACAAAAGAACAAAATTATCAGAACCATTAAGAGACTTTATAAGATCTTCCTTGCTTAATAGTTTTACCATACTTGTTTTTCCACTTTTGAATGTTATTGCTACTGGAAATGGCTGTTTAAATTCCATAGTTCTAATTTCATACGGAGTTTCTATATCCAGCATAGAAAAAGAATCATTCATAACATAAACATCGCCAAAATCCAACACTTTATCTTTAAAATTTATTTCCCCAAGTTCTTTTGTTGACGAAAATTTACTCGTTTTACCATATTTTACAATACACGCTACAATCATCTTTCTTTTGTCATTACTCATTATTATATCTCCCCTTCTTTTTTTTATAAAATCTTAGCCAAAAACCACGACGGCTTCAGCCTCGTGGATGAAGGCTTATCCTTGACAACGAACACATCGAAAATACTCTACATTACTGTAGGTTATGCGTATCTTAATGCTGTTACCACATTAAGAATCCGACTTCAACTCGACAATGATTATTAACCTTTTTACACTTGTATCACCGAACCTTACCTCAG
>Ga0116144_10006626_pt1 | contig 10042 bp, 13 predicted proteins | sample AD_UKC035_MetaG_FD_89746 | JGI IMG/M metagenome (GOLD analysis project Ga0116144, IMG submission 89746) | Active sludge microbial communities of municipal wastewater-treating anaerobic digesters from USA - AD_UKC035_MetaG | ecosystem: Engineered > Bioreactor > Anaerobic > Digestate | place: USA...
CGCCGTAGTCCACGGTCGTCTCGTCCGGGAACGGTTCCCCGACGGGCGCTTTGTAGACTTTCGCCGCGCCAACCAGGATGTCTGATACAGCCATTGTCCTATCCTCCTCCTGCAATTAATTGCCGATATACAGCACCATTACATCCACGATCTGGCGGTACAGCCCGTCCTCCGGGTCGCCCGCCTCCGGGTCGTGGTCGTCCAACCGCGTCACGTCGTATATGTTGAGCAGCGGCGGGTCTGCGCTCAGGTCGCTGTGCCCGCGCAGCCCGGCCACCACCGCCTCCGCCAACTGGTCTGCCACGCCGTAGCGCAGCGCCCAGCAGTTGATCTGCACGCGCGCCTGACGCGCTTCCAGCGTGCCGTCGGATGCGCCCGCTGCCGGTGGGTCGCTGATCACCTGGTAGGTAAGCGCCGGGTAGATGCGCTGCAAGCGCGGCAGCCGCAGCGGGTAGATGCGCCCGCCGACCAGCGCCGCAATGCCTGGCCGCCCCGCCAACACCGATGCAAAGGCCGTGCGTAGACTCATTTCAGATCCCTCGCCAGCCGCAGCACGATGCGGTTGCCGATCCGCTCCCTGGCCTCGTCGAGCGCCGGGCGCAGAAACGGCGCAGCCGCATGGTGGCGCGCGCCATACTCCTGGATGTGGGCATAGAACATGGCAAAGGCCGCCACCGCCACGCCTTTTTCTTGGGGCCGTATCTCGCGTCGATGGCCTTTGGCCTTGCGGTAGGTGCTTTGGCCTTTGGTGGCCGCATAGCCGCTCTCTGCCAGCGCTCCCGACCGGCGCGGCGCTTTGACTTTGGCAACCTCGACCAACTCCTGTGCGCCCTCGAAGAGCGCATCGTCGTCGGCCCCCTCCAGTTTGGCGAGCAGGTCGTCGCCGTACCATTTGATCCCCACGTCGCTCATGGCTCGCCCTCCGGCGGGCAGGTCACCAGGCAGTACCACGCCGGCGGCGCATAGCCCACGCCGTAGACCGTCTGCTCGGCAAAAAACCCCACGCGGCCTGTCACATGGTCTACATGCGCCGGCGAGGCCACCAACATCGCCAGCGCCGCTGCCGGGCCGCGATGGTGGATGGCCACCGACTCGATGTAGTTGATGTCGTCCGGCCATATCGCCGGCAGCGCATAGCCGTGCAGCCGCACGCGCCCGTTGGGCAGCCGCCCGTCCAGCCCGCGGTGCAGGTCATAGCCGTGCGGCTCGTGGTGCTCCACCTCGCGCCGGCGCAGCTCCTCAGCGTGCGCCTGGGCCGCCGCCCGCAGCCGGCTCGACTCGCGGCAGTTGCGGCGCACCTGCCACGGGGCCGATAGCCAAGCCAAGATAAACAGGCCGCGAGGGCTGGCCGCCGCTTCGATGCCGCTACCTGACGCGCCGTGGCCTGACGCGCCCATGATGGGCAGGTGCAGCGTGGTCACGACGACTCCTCTTTAAGCTCGCGGCAGATCACGACCAGTTCGGCGCGGCGGCCTGTCGGGTCGTTGACGCGCTCGATGTCGAGCACGCGCCCCGCATAGAGCGCCTGCATCCCCGGCGTCACGTCGCTGCGGTAGCGGCAGCGCACCCGGTATGTCTCGACCGCCGTCTCCTGCGCCGCGCCCGGCACAAATCGCTCTGCGCCCGATGCGGGCACGACCTCAGCCCACACGGTCGCCACGGTCTGCCAGGCCGCAATCGGCTGGCCATAGGCGTCCTGCGTGCTGCCGGCGTTGCGCCGGAATGTGACGCGCTTGCGTAGCGGCCCGATTCGCATTTACCAGCCTCCCCTATCGGTCAAGAGCAGCGCGTCGAGGGCGTCTTGCAGCCGGGTCAGGCTCACGCCCTGGCCGGCCACGACCGCCTCCCGATTTTCGTAGAGGTGCGCCAGGTACAATTTGATTGCCGCCTTGTACGTCTCCGGCACATCCTCTGCATCGCCGTAGCCTGCCGTGTAGGTGATGCGGATGGGGGCGTAGTCGCGCAGCTGATCCGCCGGCCACTGCTGGTCCTGTGCCAGGTAGACGAGGCCCGGCTCGCTGTGCGTGTCCACGCCATAGACGCTCGTGGCCAGCGTGTGCGGCGCGCCCGCCGCGTCGGTGTAGACGATGCTCACCACGCTCGCCAATGGCGGGTAGGGCAGCGCAATCAGGTCATGCCAGCCCCATAGATCGACCGTGCAGGTGCGCGTCACAAAGGCGCGGCGGCTCACGTTCTCACAGTGGATGCGCGCCGTCACGAGCAGCGAGTCAATCAGGTCGTCTTCCTCGTTGCCGTCCACGCGCAGATGCAGTTTGGCCTCGGTTCGGCTGACCGGCTCCTCGACCGGATGCACCGAAATCTGCGCGCCACTTGCCCTGTATGCCCTCATTCCGGCCTCCCGTAGCTGATCCGCTGCACCCGGCTCGCCACGATCTCCCACCAGTAGACGCTCACCCCCGCGTCCCACAGGGCGCGGATAAAATCGTAGTCGCTGGCGTAGTGGCCCGGTGCCATCACATGCGCGTGTGCCTGCCACACGGCGCGCCGCACGATTACGGCGCTGCACCCGATGGCCCCCTGGTACGGTCGTTTGCCCCACAGTTTGACAGGCGGCAGCACCCCGCGCTCGCCGTGGTCCATGCGCACGACCACCACGTCCGGGCCATGCGCCTCGACGATAGCCCGCAGCCCGTCCACAAGCGCCGGGTAGATGCACTCGTCGTCGTCGTCGAGCAGCCAGATGTACTCGCCTGTCAGATGCGGCGCGTAGGCAGCCAGTTGCCCATAGCTCCAACCCACACCGCGCCCCACGTCGTCGATCAGCAGCGTCTGCTCCCAATCGTCGTCGGCCAGCGCGTCCAGGCTCGCCTGGTTGGCGAGCAGCATCTGGGGACGCTTGTAGCAGCGGGTCAGTACCTCCAAGAGCGGCATTAGCTCGCCTTTTTCCGGCGCTTGGTCACGGTGGCAGTGGCCTGTTCCGCCGGCGGCGGGGCGTCGGCTGTCTCGCGGCCTGGCGTCTCGGTCGCCTCGTCGGCCTTGTTGGTGATCCGCACATAGCCCGCCCGCGCCAGTTCGGTGGCGTTGCTCACCGGCAGCGTCAGATAGCGGCCTTTGGTCAGGTGCAGCGTCTGGCCGTCTACGTTGATGTTTACGTCCTGCAATATGTAGCAGCGTGCCACCACGCCGCCGTCTCGCTCGTATGGATGCAACGTGATACCTCCCTCGATATGGCCGCAGGGCACGTCAAAGCGCGCATAGGCCGGCACCCCGCGGTGCAAACAGTCCAGCGCAAACGGGATGTCGGGCGCGCCGCCCTCCGGTGGGTCGCGGAATGGGATTTGCTCCACGACCGCCCGCCGAAACAACGTGCAGCCGAAGCCCACGCCGGACACGCGCACGCAGCGTTTCTCGCGCGCCTGGCGCAGTTCGTCCGGGTAGAGGCTCAGCGTCATGCCCAGGTTGCGGTCGCCCTTGTACTGCCAGGCTGACAACACGCGCGTGCCGTGGCGCAGCATGTAGACGCCGTAGACGACGGGCGCAAGCTCGCCGCCCACACGCGTGTCGTAGAGCGCCTGCGCCGCGCCCGGCGGCAGCACCATGTCATGCTCTACAGCCAGCAGGGCGTCCCAGTCGCCCTCCAAAAACAGTTGCCTGGCCCGAATGTACTGCGCGCAGACATTACGCATGTCTGCCCCCGGATACGGGTTGTGGCGGCCTATTTTGTAGTCCACCGTCCCCGCGAATTCCTGGGCGCGCACGCTGGCCACCGTCTCCGGTCTCAGGTGCTTGCCGTAGGTCGGGGTAAAGATCAGCAGTTTCGGGCCAGGCATATCATCACTCTCTCGTTGTACCCCGTGCTAGGCGGTCGGATGGGTCGCGTACAGAACCGCTTCGGCCTGCAAGACCTTGTAGACCGTGCGGAAATAGTATTTGAGCACCACCATGCCGTCCACGGTGTAGGGGTCGCGCAGCAGCGTCAGGGTCGGAGCGTCGCGCCGTCCCACATAGTTGAAATTACCGAAGGTCAGCGACTTGCCACTGGCCTGCACCGCGCCCGCGTAGGCGCTGGTGTAGCTGGGGAAGCCCCACAGGTCGCGGCGCGTGCGGTCGCTGCCGCCCGGCGTGATCGCAAACTGGAAGGCGTCGCCGGCCAACGCCCTGATCTTGCCCTCGGTCGCCCGGCGCATGACCCAGGCCGCCCCGTCCTCATACTCCTGGGGCAGCAGGTAGACCAGTTCCGGGATTTCGCTCGCGCCGATGGCCGTGGCGCTGTCCAGCGTCAGCGCCGCCGTGCCGTTGGCAAGCACCTCGGTCAGCAGCAGGTTGTTGTGCGTCTTGGCCATGCCGCGGCCCACGAAGTCCACCAAAAACGCCTCCAGGTTGCTGTCGTTGTCGAGCAGCAACTCGTCGGTGAGTTCGATCTTTTTGGTGTACTTCGCCAGGGTCATCTGCACCCGGTTGAGCGCGGGCGCATCGCGGTCGAAATTGTTGGTGTGGTTGTCGCTCTGCTCCGCCGTGGCGATAAACTCGCCGTCGGCCTCGTCGTCCACCGGCACGTTGACGGTCGTGCCCACGCCCGGAATCAGGCGCACGCCCAGCGCCGTGGCCAGCATCATCTCGTCGCGGCGGGCGATGATCTGATTGAAGTGCCCGGTCGGCACCAGGTAGCCGCCGTCGGCGCTGCTGCCGATGTTCATACTGGTGTCGTTGCTGGCGCGGTATTCCTCTTGCGCGGCTGCGTGCATCTCTGCCCCCGCGCCTACGTCGCCGGTGCGGATATAGCGCAGCGTGACGGCCATCGGGCTGTCCGCCGTGCGGGTCGTCGGGTTGCGCCGCGCCTCATCCCCGGCGGGCCGGGTCACGCCCTGGAAGCCTTCCAGCTTCTCGGCGCGCCGGATGTCCGCGTCAAGCGCCTCCGCCTGTGCTATAAGGGCGTCGATCTGGCTGCGCTCCTCGTCGAGCAGGTCGCGCTTTTCCGCACCCGCTTTGTCCATCAGCGCCTTCGCCTGGGCCTTGAGTTCGGCCAGTTTGCGGCGCATCTCTGCAATGTTCATGGATTCCTCCTGCCCGGGCTAGAGGCCCAGGCCGATTAGGTTGATTCGTCGGAGGAGATCGTCCGGCCGCGCCCGCGGCCCGGCCTCTGCCTCATCGTCATTATGTGAACCGCCCTGGGTGAGCGCCCGCTGCACCCAGTCCGGCGCGTTCCGCATCGCCACGCCCACCCCGGTATCGGGATAGGCGGGGAAAGTGACCGGCGAGACCTCGATCAGGTCCACGCGCTTGAGCGTGCGTATAGGCACACCGGCCTCGTCTTCGCTCCATTCGTCGCCGCCGCCCGGGACCCGGAAGCCAAAACTCATCTGATCCACGTCGCCGCGCTGGATCAGGGTTACGGCATCGCGCCCGTCCTGCGTGTCCGGTGGCGTGATCTCAAAGCCAAGCCCCTCGTCGTCTTCCCACAGGTTGAGCGTTCCGGCCGCGGTGCGCCCCAGCACACGCGCCGTGTCGTGCTGCCACAGAGCGCGAATGTCGCCGTCCAGGGAGCCGAGGAACGCGCCCGGCGCAATCTGCTCCCGGAAACCCCAGAGGAAATCGCTCAGCCGGTTGAAGACCGCCGCATGGCCGGTGATCACCGGCTGCTTGCCCTCGACGGCGCGAATCTCCACGCCACCCATCGCTACGCAGCGTTCTTCGACGCCGCTCACGCCGTAGCGGATGCCGCGGCCGTCGTCGTCTTCGGCCAACTGGGCCAGCACGTCGGCCAATGCCTGTACCGCCTCGCGCAGTTTGGCCTCGTTTTTGCTGCTCAACACGCGCCCGGCGCGCTTGGATTTAATGGTCATTGCCCCTCCCCTATCCTGCAACGACTACGCAATCACACCCACTATGTAATGGCCCATGTTTGATCGACCGTGCGATGGGCAGCGGGTCCACGCCGTCGGCGTCTACCGTGTCGCCCTCCTCCACAAAGGGACGGCCCATGCGCACGCGCCGCCCGTCCAGCTTTTTGCACAGCGGGCACGAGTCACCGCGCGCGCTCCAGCGCAGCGCCGTCACGCCCCCGGCGACATAGCCGACTAGCGCCAGCGCATTGCCCGCCTCGAACGCCTGTTCGAGCGCCGTCTTTTGCGCTCGGTTCTCCTCCCAGCCGCTCAGCCGCTCTTCGATGGCGGCCTGGGCGGCCTCTTCGTCTTCGGCCTCGGCCAGCAGCGCCCGCAGTTGTTTTTCCCCGCCGACGGTGTAGCCCGCCGCCAGGTTAGCCAGGTAGGTCGCTATCCACTCGCGCAGTTCGTCGCTCCACTCGACCGGATCGCCCTCCAGTTCGGCGGCCACGTCAGCCCAGATGGTTTCGGCGTAGGAGTCCATCAAGGCGCGGAAATAGTCCGGCAGCGCCTCCCGCAGCCCCTCGTAAAAGCTCGCCAGCCATGTCTCAAATTCGGCCTGGCTGCGTTTGCCGAAATTGCGCGCCATGCCGCGCCGGATGTCGGCCACCTCGCGTTTGACCAGCCGCCCGGCTGCGTCCTCCCACAGCCGCACGCTGCGCCGCATGATGCGCTGGCGGTTGCTGCGTGTGGCGTTGGCGCGTTCGTCCCACGGTTCCGGCTCGGACACATCCGCCGCCATACGCTGCTCGCCGTGCTCGTGGCTGCGGGCCGGTGTCGTCGAGGCCGGTGCTGAGGGCGCGCCCGCTTCCATCATGTTCATCGGCACGAGCGGGTCGTCGAGGCCGTCAATCGGGTTGAGGTCCTCAAGGTCGCGCGCCTCGTTGCGCGTCATCCAGCCGGTGGTGATGGCCGATGTGTAGGCCGCGTAGCGCGTGGCCGTGTCGCCGCGCAGCAGCCCGGCCACCTGATAGCGCACAAAATAGTCGGGCCGCTCCTCCACAAAAAGTAGATCGCGGTAGATCGCTTGCTCGTGGCGCACCAGCCAGGGGCGCAGCGTGTGGATCACATAGGAGAGCGACTGGTGCTCGATGTTGCTAAAGGTCGCCCGGTCGAGGTCGGCCAACAGGTGCGGCGGCACGCGGAAGAGGCGCGCGATCTCCTGCACCTGGAATTTACGGGTCTCTAGGAACTGGGCCTCGTTGGGCGGGATGCCCACGGTGGCGATGTCGAGGCCCTCTTCAAGAATTTTGGTGCGGTGGGCGTTGCTCAGGCCCTGATGCTCCGAGGCAAACGACTCGCGCAGCCGTTCGTAGGCTTTGTCGGTCAGTTTGCCCGGCGCTTTGAGCAGGATGCCGGGCCGCGCCCCGTTGGAGAAAAAGCGCGCCCCGAACTCCTCTGCGGCCAGCCCCAGCCCCACGGCCTGGCGCGCCGCCATGCGTATAGGCGACCAGCCGCGGATGCCGTCCCCGCCCGCGCCCTTGATATGATGGATGCGATACCAGGGCAGCACCTTGATCGTCTGGTCAGGAAGCCGGTAGTGGTATTCAAGCGTCCCCTGCCGGTTGCGCTCGATTTTCTCTATGCTGTCCGGGCGCAGGGGCCACAGAGCGCGGACCTGTCCCTGCGGGCTGTACTCGATCTCGCTGTAGCCGTTGCTCCACAGCAGCAGATGCGAGAGCATCAGCTCGCGCCACTCGAAACTGGTCAATTCCGGGTTAGCGAGGTCATGCAACACCGGGTAGAGCGCATGGTCGCGGGCGCGCTCTTTGCTGCGTCCCCGCTGGCGGTAGGTGATCAGCGGCAGGCTGGCGATGTCCTCGGAGATGATCTTGACGCAGGCAAAGACCGCGGCGTAGCGCAGGCTGCTCTCCTCGCTCACCGAAGGCCCGGCAGCGGTGCCACCGCCAAAATGCCCGACCAGCCAGCCCGGCAGGCTGCCGTTGCGCTGCTCTTGATTGCCGTAGAGGACCCTGCTCAAAAAGCCCATGTCATTTCCTTGCGCTCAGCGCCCCAGCCGTCATCAGCCACAGCCCGATCCACGCCAGCGCCGCCGGCAGACCCCAGGAGAGATAGAGCGCCACGGCCACCGTCGCCAGCCCCGCCAGCATCGTCCAGTCGCTGCCGTCAAACGCACCCCTCATAGCTCGCGCACATCCTCTGTGTCGTAGCGGCTGGGCGTGTGGCGCAGCGCCCGATCCAGCGCCATGATGCTCGCCACAATGCCGTCGATCTTGTTGCGGCTGCGCGCCTTGTCGGGCTTGATGTTGCCCGCCGGGTCCATCCTCGCCACCACGTTGTCGGCCATCCAGCGCAGCACCGGATTGCCGTCATGCGCCACGCCCTGGGAGAGCACCAATTTCAGGAACTCCTTCATGGGCGGCGACATACTGGCAAAGCCCTGGCCAAACTGCACCATCGTCTGCCGCGCCTCCTCCATACGCTGATAGAGCGCCGTCGCCCCCCAGCGGTCGAAGGCGATCTCCTGGATGTCGTATTCGAGCGCCAGTTGGCGGATCGTCTGCTCGATGTAGTAGTAGTCGATCACGTTGCCGGGTGTGGCCGTGACCAACCCGTCGCGCAGCCAGGCGTCATAGGGCACGCGGTCCCGGCGCACGCGCTCGACGAGCGAGTCGGACGGGATCCAAAAATGGGGGAGCAGCCAGTAGGGTTCGCCGGCGTCTTCGGGCGCAAAACAGAGCACAAAGGCAGCGATGTCGGTCGTGCTCGCCAGGTCGAGGCCCCCGAAACAGGTGCGCCCGGCCAGGTCGGGGCGCGGCCGCGCACAGGCGTTCCAGGCCGCCAGATCGAGCCACCGCTCCTCCTGTGCCGTCCACTGGTTGAGATGCAGGCGGCGGAAGGTGTTTTGGTAGGCCGGGCTGTTCTGGGCGCGGCCGCACTCGGCCTCCAGATAGTCCAGCTTGATCGTCACGCCCAGACCGGGATTGGCTTTGGCCCAGATCACGGGGTCGCTCCAGTCGTCGTCCTCATCGGCCGCGGCGATATAGGTGAAAAATGAGGGGTCGTCAATGGTCTCTTCAAGGACCTGGCGCGCATACTCGTGCTGCTCCCAGCAGATGCTCTCCGGGTCATAGACGCCGGCGGTCGTGATCATCACCATCATCGGCTGGCGGCGTGCGCCGGTCGAGGTGTTGAGCACGTCCCACAGTTCGCGATTGGGCTGGGCGTGCAGCTCGTCAAAGACGATGCCGTGGGCATTGAGGCCGTGTTTGGTGTAGGCGTCTGCGCTGAGCACGCGGTAACTGCTGCGCGTGCGCGGGATCACGATGCTGCGCTTAAAAACCTGCGAATACTGAGAGAGCGCCTTGCTCGCCTCGACCATCGCCCGCGCCTCGTCGAAAACGATGTGCGCCTGGTCGCGGTCGGCGGCCGCGCAGTAGACCTCTGCGCCCGGCTCGCCGTCGGCAAACAGGAAATAGAGCGCCAGGCCCGCGCTGAGCGTGCTCTTGCCGTTTTTCCGCGGGATCTCGATATAGGCGCGGCGGAATCTGCGTGTGCCGTCGGCGCGCTTCCAACCGAACAGAGGCCGGATGATGTCGTCGCGCTGCCAGGGCTGGAGCACAAACGGCTGCCCGGCCCACTCCCCTTTGGAGTGCAGCAGCAGCTTCTCGAAAAACATCACGGCCTGGTCTGCGGCCTTTTTGTCGAACCGGAACTCACCCTCGGCCATCGCTCACCGTGCTGAACAGCAAATCCGCCAGCGAAAATTCACCGTCGGGATCCTCTTGCGCTTCCACCCGGCTGCGGCTGGCCGGGGTCAATCCGAACTCCGACATAAACGTCCGCATCTGCTTGGCTGCCTGGTTGGAGACCTGCAACCAGGGCGAGGCGTATTGGTAGCCCTTGTCCGTCGTCTGCACCATGCAGAAGTCGGGCATGGCCATCGACTGCTCGGCCTCGACCCAGCGCGCATAGGCCACGGCATAGGCGAGCAGCGCGGCGCGGTCGGCGTCGGTCATCACGCGCATCCGCACCAGCAGTTTGCCCACGCGCCGATACTCGGCCCGCGCTTCCGCGCTCAGCCACTTGGGCGCGGGCGGCAGATGGATCGGCAGCACCGGCTCATGCTGGTTGAGCGGTCTCTTGCCGGGGTTGCCCGCCAGCTTTTTGAGTACACTTGGTTTCGGTGCCGGACCCGGCATACCCCCCTACCTATCTCGCGGCCATGCGCGCGAAAC
>Ga0116144_10006630_pt1 | contig 10038 bp, 7 predicted proteins | sample AD_UKC035_MetaG_FD_89746 | JGI IMG/M metagenome (GOLD analysis project Ga0116144, IMG submission 89746) | Active sludge microbial communities of municipal wastewater-treating anaerobic digesters from USA - AD_UKC035_MetaG | ecosystem: Engineered > Bioreactor > Anaerobic > Digestate | place: USA...
AGAAGGTCATCGGCGAGCGCTACGCCATGGAGCGCAAGATCATCGTGCTGGAGAACAGCGCGAAGACGATCAAGCTCGTCCTGGCCGACCCTTCGACGCAGGTCATCGAGGAGCTCCAGAAGGCCATCCCGCCGGGCAAGTCGATGGAATTCTACCTCGCGAGCTACGGCGAGATCGATGAGAGCCTGCGCCGTGTGGCCGACCCCTTCAGCTTCACGCAGTACAGGTGATGCCGGGTTGAGGGTCGAGGGAAGTAGAGGCAACAAGGAAAAGAGGGACCGGCGAACCTATCCCCGGTCCCTCTTTGCCGTCAGATCCTTTCACTTGCCGCCCCTCGCGCCGTCCGTGCCGGGTCCTGCACGCTGCGCGCCCATTTCTCACGCTCCCGACGTCGGCGGCCCGCCGTCGTATTTCGACGCCCGCTCCCTGATCTTCTCCAGCCATTTCTCGCGGTAGCGGTAGGCGACAAACAGGCAGCACCCCGTGACGGCGAGAAGGCCGGCCAGGGGCCAGAACTGGTTGTTGCGGGCGAAGCTTCCGAAGACGGAGAGCATGACGGTGCCGAATAGCCGGCCCACGGTGGAGATGACGAGAAAGGTCGGGGCCCGCATGTGGGACAGGCCGAGGATGTAGCAGAGGTAGTCCTTTGGAAAGCCCGGGATCAGGAAGAGAAAAAAGGCGATGAAGACGCCCTTGTGCTCCAGGACGTAGTCGTACCTGCGCAGGGTCTCCGGCTTGACGACCCTTTCCACCAGCGGCAGGCCGAAGATGTGGGCCAGCAGGAAGGCGATCCAGGAGCCGATCGTGAGCCCGATCGTCGAGTAGACGGTTCCCAGGACGGGGCCGTACAGGTACCCCCCGATGAACCCGCTCACTTCGCCGGGGAACGGCGCGAAGACCACCTGCAGGATCTGCAGCACGATGAAGACGAACACGTCGTAAGGGTCGTACGACGTGATCATGGCCACGGCGCGCTCGCGGTCGTAGAAAAACACGTGCAGGTCGTTGTGGATGAACAGGTACGCCCCAACGGAGAAAAAGGCGACGAGGGCCAGGGCGCTGAGAAGGTAGTGTCGTTTCATGGGTTCAGGGCATCGCGCAGACGGGGCTGCGATCCGTCCCGCGGGCGATTCTTCTTACCAGAGAACGGCGGGGAACACAAACGGGAATCGCCGACGGACCGGCGGTGCCGCCGGGAAGGGTGCCGCCCTCCGATGCGGGGAGGGTGACGGCACGAGGCAGTGCTTGAAGGAGAGGCCGCAGCGGAAAAGGGGGGCGGCATCCCGCCGCCCGGGCTTCAGGCCGACCCGACCGTGTCGGCGAGGCCCGTCGAGGACTTGAGCCGCTGCAGCTCGCCCCGGACCCGCGTCAGCTCGTCGCTCGTCTCCTTGAGGCGCCGGGCGAGGACTTCGGCCATGACCATGTAGTAGATCGCCGCGAAGGCCACCCGGTCCTCTTTCCGGAGGTTTTCCATCGCCGCCACGTCCGTGACGAGGCAGACCGTCTCGTCGACGGCCGTCACCGACGAGGTCCGTGTGGAGACGGAAAGGAGCCGCATCTCGCCGAAGACGTCGCCCGTCCTCGCGAGGACCTTGATCTCGACGCCGTTGCGGGTGACCCGGACCTTTCCCGAAACGATGAAATAGATACGCTGGTCCGGCTCCTCCTCCCGGGAGATCGTCTCGCCGGGGGCGTATTTCAGAATCTGGCTGCAGCCGAGGATCTTGCGGAGGTCCTTCTTTTCGAAGGCCTGGAGCTTCGGGATCTTCCGGAGCGCCTGGATGATCTCGCCGTTTCCCTGGAGGACCTGCATGCCCTGTCCCGCCTTTGCCGGAATGATCCCCTGACGGGCCGTCATTCCAATGGAAATATGAACCGGGTAATGTGAACCGGACTCCCTGAATCTATGAAAGAATCGTGCCAAGCTCGCAACGTCCATCTTTGCAGGAGTCCCGGTGCCCCGTTTGTTTCATTGACTTCCGCACTCGCTTCGTCTACTTTTGAAAAACTTTCAACAGCCATATACCCGAATCCAGCGATAAGAAGCCGATACGCGGTTAGAACGGGTCATTGCGAGCACCCGCAGGGTGCGCGGCAATCTCATGGAAACGGCGAGATCGCCACGCTTCGCTCGCGATGACGTGGTTTATCGCTGGATTCAGGATATATTGCGAGAAGACGACCCCGTCCGAAGACGGAGTTATCGATGGAAGAAACGTCCTCCCCGCCGCGGGAGAGGCACCTGCATATTCCCCTCTCCCCGCCGCGGGAGAGGGCAGGGGTGAGGGGGTATTGCAATCACTCACCCTCCCCTTTATCCCCTCCCGTCAAGGGAGGGGAAACGGTTAAAAAGCCTCCCGGCCGGGGAGGGGAAACGGTTAAAAAGCCTCCCGGCCGGGGAGGGGAAACGGTTCAAAAGCCTCCCGGCTGGTGTGGGGAAACGGTTCAAAAGCCTCCCGGCTGGGGAGGGGAAAAGGTTAAAAAGCCTCCCGGCTGGTGGGGGGAAACGGTTCAAAAGCCTCCCGGCTGGGGAGGGGAAAAGGTTAAAAAGCCTCCCGGCTGGGGAGGGGAAAAGGTTAAAAAGCCTCCCGGCTGGTGGGGGCAAACGGATGAAAAGCCTCCCGGTCGAGGGAGGGAACACGTGAGGGCCGTTTCTCAGGAGTCTGCATGAGAGTGGGCGTCATCCACACGGCGTCATCCCCCTGCGGCTGCGCAGCGGCCATCTCCCGGGGACTGGCGTCCCTCGGCCACGATGCGCTCGTTGTCGACTCGGAGCAGATCGAGCTGCGCATCGCCGACCTGGCCGCGCACTGCGACCTTGTCATCGATCACACGGACACCTACCGCGGGCAGGGCCGCCTGCGTTCCCTCGTGCGCTCCCTTCTGGAGTCCCGCGGGATCGTCCTCGCCGGCTCCGATGCGAGGGCCTGCGCGCTGGCCGACGACAAGGCCGCGGCGAAGGCCCGTCTCGGGGCGGCCGGCATCCCCGTTCCCCCGGGTGTGGTTTGCGCCTCGGCGGGCGACCCGATCCCGCCCTGGCTGCGGCCGCCGTACATCCTCAAGCCCACCGCGGAGCACATGAGCCGCGGCCTCGTGGTCGCCCGCAGCGAGGCGGAGGCCCGCGGCCGCCTGGGGGAGCTGCTGGCCCGCCACGGCCAACCCATCCTCGTGGAGATGTTCGTCCCGGGCCGGGAGCTGGCCGTCTCCGTCGTGGACGGGGAGGTGCTGCCCCCCCTGGAGTGGGTGACGGAAGGCGGGGAAACGGGCATCCTGACGGAGGCCTTCAAGCTTCGGGACGTCGAGCCGGGCCGGCGCGACGCGGTGAAGGCCGGGCTTGCGCCGGACGAATCCCGGGTGCTGGCCGACCTTTCCCTTGCCGCCTTCCGGGCGCTGGGGCTCAGGGACTACGGCCGCTTCGACGTGCGCCGCTCGCCGGGGGGGAGCTTCTTCTTCACGGAGGCCAACGTCACGCCGAGCATGGAGCCCGAGGAGGCGCTGGCCCTCTCGGCCCGCTGGGCGGGCATGGATTTCCCGGCCCTGCTCGACCGGATCCTGGCCGCGGCCCTCAGGCGCAGGCCCTCGGCGGCGGAAACGGCGGAGACGACCTTCGGCCTGCCGGCCGGGCCGGTCAGGCTCCGGCTCCCGGCGGGCGTGCACGTGCCGCCGCCCTCGACGGTGGAGCTGGCCCGCCTGCTCGACATCCGTCCCGGGGAGAGGGTTCTCGACCTGGGGTGCGGCAGCGGGCTTCTGTCTCTCGCGGCGGCCAAACAGGGCGCAGGGCAGGTCGTGGCCGTCGACATCGATCCCCGGGCGCTCGACGCGACGGTCGAAAACGCACGGCTCAACGGGTTTTCGGACCGCATCGAGACGCGCGCCGGCTCCTGGTACGAGGCCCTCGCGGAGGGCGAGCGCTTCGACGCGATCATCGCCACGCCACCCCAGACCCCCGGCCGCAGGCCCTTCGGGCCCCGCTACGGGGGGGCCGACGGGACCCGGCACCTCTATGCCGTCATCGACGGCGCCCCCGGCCGGCTCGACCCCGAACGCGGCCGGCTCTGGCTGGCGGCCATCTCGATCGCGAACGTCCCCGGGGTTATGGCGCGGCTCCGGGAGCGCTTCGCGGGGGTCGAGATCGCCGGCGAGACGGAGCGGCCCTTCACGGCCCGCGAATACGACGCCATGGACGAGGGGCTCTTCGAGCACCTCGAGTCCCTGCGCCGCCGCGGCGCTGCGCAGTTCCACGAGGTCTTCGGCGGGGAATACGTCTTTCGCAACCTCTTCATCCGCGCCTCGGGGGTGAAGGCCCCATGAGGCGGCTCATCATCAACGCCGACGACCTGGGCGCCGACGAGGCGCGCAACGAGGGGATCTTCGAGGCGATGCGGGCGGGGGTCGTCACGAGCGCGAGCCTCCTGCCCAACGGGCCGGCCCTGGGGCACGCCCTGGCGGGGATCCGGTCGGGCGGCTTCGAACGGGTCTCCTTCGGGGTCCACCTGAATCTCACCGAGGGGCGGCCGCTGTCGGACGGTCTGACTCCCCTCACGGGCCCCGGCGGGGCCTTTCTCGGCAAGGCCGCGGCCCACCGCCTGCTGATGCGGACGGGGGATGAAGCCCTCGAAAAGGCCATCGAGGCGGAGACCGCCCGGCAGATCGCCCGGCTCCTCGACGCCGGGATCGCCGTCACCCACCTCGACGGCCACCAGCACGTCCATGTCTTCCCCGCGGCCCTGCGCGCCGTCGCGGCAGCCGCCGAACGCCGCGGGATCCGGAGGATGCGGATTCCCGAGGAGACCTTCCCGCCCGGGGACGACGTGCCGGCCGATCTGCTGGAAGAGGCCCGCCGGTTCGCCGCGCTGGGCCGCGAGGCCCGGACGTTCCTCCGCGGGGCGGGGATCGTGTCGAGCGACCATTTCCGTGGACTCGCGCTCAAGGGCCGTCTCGACGCGCCGCGGCTCCTGGCGCTTCTCGAGACGCTCCCCGAGGGCACGACGGAGCTGATGGTCCACCCGGGCCGCGTGCCGGAGAGGGACCCGTTTTCGGCGTTCTCCTCGGCGGACAGGCAGCGGGAGCTGGATGCCCTGCTGGACGGCCGGTTCCGGCTTGCCCTCGAAAAGCGCGGGGTGATGCTGGTTTCCTACAGGGAGGTTGCCTTGTGAACCCGTTCAGGCTCCTGATCCTCACGCCGACGGCCCTGCCCGCCGTCACGGGCAACGCCATGACGGCCGAGCGCTGGCGGCGCTCGCTCGTCGGCATGGGGCTCGACATCCGGGTCTGCGCGACCGAGGGCTGCGGGCCCGTGGAGCTGCGGCACGCCATCGAGCGGTTTCGGCCCGCCATCCTCCACGTCCACAACGCCTACCGTGCAGGGGGGCTCCTTCTGGACCGCGCCCTGGCCGCCTGCGGGGACCGCCTCCCCCTGGTCGTTTCCCCTTCGGGCACCGACATGAACATCGAATCGCGCGTGGAGGAACGAAGGGCGGTCGTCGGCCGCGTCCTGCACAGGGCGGACGCGATCGTCGTGCAGAGCGGGGAGGGCAGGGAGAGGCTGAGGGAGATCGTCCCGGACCGGATGGACCGGGTCTGTTATGTCCCCAAGTCTTTCGTCTGGCTGGGCGAGGAGCGATCGGACCTGAGGTCCCGCTGCGGGCTGAGTGCCGGTGATCTCTTTTTTTTCATGCCCGCGGGGATCCGGCCGGTGAAGGGGAACCTGGAATGCCTGCTCGCGCTCGAGAGGGTCCACGGCCTGCGGCCGCAGGTCCGTGCCGTCTTCGCCGGTCCCGCGCTTGATCAGGCCTACGCGGAGCGCTTCCGCAGGGAAGCGGAGCGGCTGCGCGCCTTTGCCCGGTGGGTCCCGGCCATCGAGCCGGCGGCCATGCGCTCGGCCTACGAGTCGGCGGATGTGGTCCTCAACGGGTCCTTCTCGGAGGGCCTCTCCAACGTGCTGATCGAGGGGAAGGCGGCCGGCAAGCCTCTGCTCGCCTCGGACATCCCCGGCAACCGCTGGCCCGTCCTGGGCGATGCGGGCGAACCCCCCATGGGGCTGCTGTTCGACCCGTCGGACCCTGCGGATTTCGTCGCCAAGGCGCTGCGCCTCGTCGACGACGCCGCGCTGAGGCGAACGCTCGGCGAGGCCGGCGCCGCCTACGCGCGGCGCATGCCCGGGCCCTGCGACGAGGCGCGGGCGCTGGTGGCCGTCTATGAGGCGGCGATGGGACTCGGCCAAGGGGTATCGGGTCTCAAGTGAAAAGAAAATCCCCCTTCGTCCCCCTTTAAAAAGGGGGAGCGAGGGGGATTTGTGTTTCCTGAGCCTGCGGTGATGCCGACTACTTCGCCGGCGGCTCGTACCACTTTTCCTTCGGCACCCAGACCTTCTCGGGCGGGTCCGCTTCGTAGTGGGGCGACATGATCTGGACGCCGTACTCGTTAAAGACGTCCTGGATGTTGCGGTGAAGCGCATCGAGCACGGCGATCCGCCTGGACGGCTCGGCGATGCGGGCGCCGAGCATGTACTCCACGTAAAAGTCCGAGAGAGACCGCTGACGGACGAAGGGCGCAGGTTCCTGGAGCAGGCCCTCCGTGCGGCCGGCGGCCTCGATGAGCATGGCGTGCACCTGCCGCCAGGGGGCGTTGTAGCCGATCGTGACCGTCGTGGTCAGGATGACGCCGCCGGTCTCCTCCTCGCGCGAGTAGTTCTTCGTCGTCGTCCCGACGATGACGGCATTGGGGAGGCTCACGATCTCGCCTCTCGGGGTCCGGATCCGCGTGGAGAACATCCCCAGCGCCGCCACGGTTCCCTCCGTCTCGCCGATCTGCACGTAGTCCCCCACCCTCAGGGCGCGCGAGTACATGAGCATCAACCCGCTGACGGCCTGATTCACGGTGCCTGCCGACCCGATGGAGAGCAGCAGGCCCACGAAGACGCTCACCCCCTTGAAGGCGTCGCTGTTGCTTCCCGGCAGATAGGGGTACATCATGACGAGGGCGAAGAGCCACAGGATGACCGTCAGAATCTTGCGGGTGGGCTGGGCCGTCTCGGCGTAGAGGCCGGGCACGCTCACCCGTCCGCTCTCGACGGCATCGAAGAAGAGCCGTCCGATGCGGGCGAGAAAGCGCGTGACGAAGAAGATGGCGGCCACGATGACGAGGCCCGGGATGAATGACGCGATCGCCAGGAAGAAGTTCTGGACCCCGGACAGCAGATAGCCGTTGAGCTGCTCCCCCCAGGGCCGGGTGTAGGGGAACTGGATGAAGGAGAATTCCAGCCACAGGTACAAGGAGAAGAGGGCCAGGGTGAGCGCCGTGAACCCGACGAGGGCCCGAAGGAAAAGAAGGATTCCCTCGATGTGCTGGGTGAACCCCCCGATGGCGAGTGTCTTGAACCTGGGCCCCAGCACGTCGACGAGGCGGCGGTAGAGCCAGAGGCGGGTCCTCCGGATCCCGGCCAGGACGAGAAGCAGGGCAACCGTCGCCGCTGCCGTGAAACCGATGCCCCGGATGAAGGTTTCGGCCCTGCGGGACTCCTCGATCTCCCCGAGGGCCGTCGTGAGGTTTCGGACGGCCCCGGCGGTCACCTCCTCGATCGTCTCGCCGGCAAGGGTGTTGAGGTCGCCGGGGGCGATGACGAACATCCCCTGGTCGCCGACCTGGACCAGGATCCCCTCGGAGATCGGCTTCGTCGATACGGACCCCCACGCACCCCGCTCGATGAGGGTGCTGAACCGCTTCTCGATCGCCTCGACCCGCTGCTTCGGTGAGTAGCCGACGATGGATCCCCGCAGGGTGACGATCGGGCGGTTGTGGATCTTGAGGGTCGCCGGTTCGACCGCGGGTTCCGCCGCCTTTGACGCGGCGGCGCCCTGCGCGGCCTGATCCGCGGTGACGGCGGCGGCCGGCCACAGCCATGCGGCAAGAAGGATCGCAAGAAGCAGCCGTTTCATCGAGGACCTCGTGCTCTTACCCGATACCCGGCCTTCAGCCCTTCTTGAGCTGGTCGGCCACGGCCTGGGTGGCCCTGGCGACGGCCTCGGGGTCCCCCAGGTAGAAGCTGCGGACGGGGGTCAGGTCGTCGTTCAGTTCGTAAACGAGGGGGATGCCCGTCGGGATGTTGAGCCCGACGATCTCGTCGTCCGGGACGCGGTCGAGGTACTTCACCAGGGCCCTGAGGCTGTTGCCGTGGGCGGCGATGACGACGCGCCGGCCCGAGCGGACCGCGGGGGCGATCGTCTCGTGCCAGTACGGCAGGAACCGCTCCACCGTGTCCTTGAGGCACTCCGTGAGGGGGATCTCCTCGGGCCGCAGGCCCGCGTAGCGGGGATCCCTGCCGCTCCAGCGGGGATCGTCGGGGGTGAGGGCAGGCGGGCGGATGTCGTAGCTGCGCCGCCAGATCTGGACCTGCCTCTCGCCGTGCCGATCGGCCGTCTCCTTCTTGTTGAGCCCCTGCAGCGCCCCGTAGTGGCGCTCGTTGAGCCGCCAGCTGTTGTGCACGGGGATCCACATGAGGTCCATCTCCTCCAGGACGATCCAGAGGGTCTTGATGGCGCGCTTGAGGACGGACGTGAATGCGATGTCGAAGGCGTACCCTTCCTTCGCGAGGATCCGGCCCCCCTGGTGGGCCTCCTCGACGCCCTTCTCCGACAGATCGACGTCTGTCCAACCCGTGAACCGGTTTTCCCGGTTCCAAGTGCTCTCGCCGTGGCGGATCAGAACGAGCTTTTTCATGAAGCGGTCCTTTCGAGCGGGAAGTGAGAAGGTCGGCGGATTCGATGGAAACCCCGCCGCCGGCGGCTCTCTGAACGGAGTCTATACCCCTTTTTCGTTTCGCAGGTCAACGATTTCCATCCGGTGATTCGCCTCGGGGTGCTTCGACGAGGGGCCTTCCGTGAGCACCGCCAGCTCGCCGGCAACCCCGTTGTCGGCAAGCCACCGCCCGATGTAGCCCTTCCAGTCCTCGGGGTGTTCCGGCTCGAAGACGGCATGCACGCCCCAGGTGAACTGCAGGCGCTGGCAGGTGGCCTCGACGGCGCTCACGGCGACGATCCACACGGGCAGCCGGAAGCGGGCGATGATCCGGGCCGTGGCCCCGCTGCGCGTCGGGACGAAGACGGCGGCCGGCGTCACGCGGTCCACCGTGGTGCGGACGCTCGTCGAGATGAGGTCGGTGAGCCGCACCCGGTCCTCGCGCCGCTGGGTTCGGAGCAGGTCGGCGGCGACGCCGGGCAGGGCCGGCTCCGTGACGGCGGCGATCCGCGCCAGCATGGCCGTCGCCTCGACCGGGTAGCGGCCGATGGCCGATTCGCCCGAGAGCATGACGCAGTCCGTCCCGTCGAGGATGGCGTTGGCCGCGTCGGTGGCCTCGGCCCGCGTGGGCCTGCGGCCGGCCGTCATGGACTCGAGCATCTGCGTGGCCGTGATGACGGGCTTGCCGGCGAGGTTGGCCTTCGCCATGAGCCGCTTCTGGACCAGGGCGATCTGCTCGATGGGGATCTCGACGCCCAGGTCCCCCCGGGCGATCATGAGGCCGTCGGCCGCCTCGAGAAGGGCGTCGATGCCGTCGAGGGCCCGGGCACGCTCGATCTTGGCGATCACGAGCGGGTGATAGGCCATGGCGTGGGCCGCCTCGCGCACCGCCGCGATGTCGGAGGCCCGTTCGACGAAGGACTGGCTCACGGCGTCGAGCCCCTCGCCGGCGGCGAATCGCAGCCACCGGCGGTCCTCGTCGGTGAAGGCGCTGATCCCGAGGTCGATGCCCGGCAGGTTGAGGCCCACGCGGGAGCGGATCTCGCCGCCCACGGCGACCCGGCACCGGACCTCCGTCCCGCTCACCTCCTGCACCTCGAGCTGGACGATCCCGTCGTTGAGAAAGAGGGTGTCGCCCCGCTTCACCACGTCGGGCAGTCGGGCCAAAGAGGTGGAGGCCCCTGCGCCGTCCCCGGTCGTCTCCCGCGTCGTCAGGGTGAAGGACTGGCCCGCATGGAGCTCGACGGGCTCGCGGTCCAGTTTCCCGATGCGGATCTTCGGGCCCGGCAGGTCCCCGAGGAT
>Ga0116144_10006633_pt1 | contig 10035 bp, 5 predicted proteins | sample AD_UKC035_MetaG_FD_89746 | JGI IMG/M metagenome (GOLD analysis project Ga0116144, IMG submission 89746) | Active sludge microbial communities of municipal wastewater-treating anaerobic digesters from USA - AD_UKC035_MetaG | ecosystem: Engineered > Bioreactor > Anaerobic > Digestate | place: USA...
AGAAGAGCTGATGGGTAACCCGCTTCGCGGGCCAGAAGAGCTGATGGGTAACCCGCTTCGCGGGCCAGAAGAGCTGATGGGTAACCCGCTTCGCGGGCCAGAAGAGCTGATGGGTAACCCGCTGCAAGCGGGATTGCTCCCCGGCGCCTTGCACCCCCGCCTTCGCGGGGGCAGGTTCTGATGCTTTGCTGGCGATCAGGGATAGCAGCTAACCATCCGCCTCACAACGGCAATCGTGTTTTAGGCGGTGAATTTGGGTTCCCATAAAGCCCCAGTCCCTGTCCGCAAGACACATATTCAGGTATTCACGAATCAGGAGCATCCACCGTCACTCTGATCACAGTGAGGGGCGCCCGGAACCGGCATGTATCGTTGTTATACATCTCAAAAACGCGCTATCGCTCGTCTATCCTCTCATATGTATCCGTTTCGCCAGCCCAAACGTACCCGGCGCCGTAGATACCTCCTCCGGTTGTATAGAATTTCTACACGTGCAGCATTCCCCTGCGCTCAAAAGGGGGTACCAATTCCGTAAACGAGGAGTTTGTTATAGAGCGTCTTCCTGGTAATGCCAAGCATACGTGCCGTTTCAGCCTTGTTCCCGCCGCACATCTGCAAGGTATACTCGATAACCTTCTTCTGAACATCATCGAGACGCGTCCCTGGTTCAATAACAATCCTGTCAATGCGCCGGCTACCCTTAGTCAACCGGCGCGGCAGTTGAGCTTTGCTGATAGTCTCCATCTCGTCTGTCATCACCAATGCCCGCTGAATCGTATTTTCCAGCTCACGCACTTTTCCGGGCCACGAACCTTTCTCCAGACATCGCATAGCATCTCGTGTGATTCCGCGCACTGACCGAGAAAACTGCCGTTTGTATTTATCCAAAAAGTTGTGCACCAACAGAGGAATGTCTTCCGGCCGGTCCTCAAGACGAGGAAGGTGGATTGAAAATACTTCCAGACGATAAAACAGATCCTGCCGGAATCGTCCGGCGGTAACAAGTTCTTTCAGGTTCTGGTTCGAGGCGGCAATAATTCTGGTATTAACCCTCTTCGTTTTCATTGCACCAATGCGGCGTATTGTCTTGCTCTCCAGCACTCTCAACAGCGCGACCTGCATTTCCTGATCAGCGCTGGAGATCTCATCGAGAAAAAGGGTGCCGCCATCGGCGAGTTCAAACAGTCCTTTCTGGCTGGCGATCGCACCAGTAAACGCACCTCTTTCATATCCGAAGAGCGTACTGGCAACAAGATTGGGAAGTATTGCTCCGGTATTGCATGGCACATAAATCCCTTTCCTCCGAGGGGAATGGTAATGGATTGCCCGAGCAACCAATTCCTTGCCCGTTCCACTTTCGCCGGTAATTAGCACTGAGATATCCGTACGGGCCGCACGCCTGATCAATTCGAAGACTTCCTGCATGGCATGACTCTTTCCGATAATACCATAGAAGCTCTTTACCGATCGTTTCATAACAGTACCTCTGTGATCCCCCAATAACGTCTTGTTTTCCGAAATCCCTACCGACCCGTTTGCCTGCCGGGTCGCCCGTCCGAATGACATGTATCCTTTTTATACAGAATGAAACCATCACCGTCAACCAATAGTTCGCCATCTTTGCACAAGTCTGTGTAACATTCTAGGAAGCCACCATTTATAATGCAGCCAGCACTGTTTTCACCGGATCGGCACGTGCGGTATGCTTCTTGCTTCTCCGTTAGGGTCTGCTAAGCATTTCTGGTAGTTTTGTCTGCATAGTGCAGGCAGTGCATTTCGGTGTCATAATACGCTCGGCAGCTCGAAATAAAACTACTGTTACCATGTGTCGTAAGACACAAATAACCTTGCACACATTTTACGGAGTGTGATCAATGCTCCCAGCAGCCGTGGAGCGGAACCCTCAGAGACAAACGCGTCGTCGAGATCATTAGTGCCCTGAGGGCTTCTCGTCCACCATGGTTCTGATCACCCGTAAGTCGTGCTTCCCGGAGAATAACTATGTGCGGTATAGCTGGCGTTATAAGCAAACACACTCACATAAATGCAGTCCCTCTTCTGAAACATATGCTCTATGCCATGACTCATCGTGGTCCTGATGGGGCCGGCATTGCAGCTGCGGGCGTTGTTCAACGAAAACGAACACTCCGCGACATTTGCTTTGAAGAGCTCCAAGGTCCAATGGCTCTGGGTCACGTTCGACTCGCCGTCACCGGAGGCGTCGATGGTATGCAACCGTTCACGGGTAAAAACCTGGTGCTTCTTCATAACGGCGAAATATACAATCACCATGAGCTCCGCAACGAATTCGGTCCAACGTTGCATTGCGAAACAGATACTGACAGCGAAGTAATTCTGGGCTTGCTTGAACACTTCTATGACGGAGACCTGTATCGCACGGTGAGCAGACTTCTTCCTTTGCTTGATGGTGTTTACGTCCTCGCTGTTACTGATAACAAGCAGACGGTTCTCGCTCGTGACAAAATCGGCGTTCGCCAGCTGTACTACAGCTCAAATGAGAACCATCTCGCCTTTGCCTCGGAAAAAAAACCTCTGCTCGCCCTTGGTATTCCGCACGATGGCATAGCTCGCCTGCAGCCAGGCCATCTTATGGTCATCTCCGGCAACGACACTCACATCTCTGAGTTCTGGAACCCCTATGAACTACGATCCTCAGAATACATAACCGATCCGGACGAGGCGCTCGACGCTTACCGCCGCGTTCTCACGAAATCAATCCGGAAGCGAATTAACGGACAGAAACGGGTAGGAATAGTGTTCTCTGGAGGAATCGACAGCATGTTGATAGCGCATATGCTCCAGAGCGAAAATTTTCCTTTCACCTGTTATACAGCCGGTTCTGCCGGAGCTACGGATATCGAGTGGGCGGCCCGGTTGGCTCAGGCATATGGTTTCCCTTTGAAGATCAAAACGCTTTCCGTGGAGGACATTGAGGCTCTTATTCCCCGGATCATAGAAGATATCGAAGATTATAGTCTGAACCAAGTAGAAGTAGCGGTTCCACTGCACGCCGCCATGACCATGGCTCAGGAGAATGGCGAACGCGTGGTGCTCACCGGCCAGGGTGCCGATGAACTTTTTGGTGGGTACTCCTGGTATCCACGGATCGTCGATCAGGAGGGCTATGCCTCGTTTGAACGCTACTCCTGGGACGATACGTTTCTCCTGTACAAGGAATGCCTTGAACGCGAAGATAAGATAGCAATGGCTCACAGCATTGAGCTCAGAGTTCCTTACCTGGACCCTGAGGTCATTGAGATCGCTTTTCGCATCTCACCTGCGTTAAAAATAAGTGAGCACGACGACCAATTCGGAAAAAGGCTGCACCGCGACCTGGCTCTTTTCCTTGGAATTCCCAGAGAGATAGCCTACCGCAAGAAGGAAGCGGCTCAGCACGGCGCTAATATCCACACTATCCTGGATTCTCTTGCCCGCACTGCCGGAATTACAGACGATAGTCTGGTTAGCGCCGGGTATCACCCGGACCAGTTTATTCTGGAAAAACTGGGCAGTTCTTCCCGCTACGGTTTCCGCTATGGCGATCACCACCTCTGGAAGCCCCTTTCTCATGTGCAATATTACCTGGATTCTCGTGCCGCCCAGTTGAACCTGTTTCCTCTGCCCGCGAAAACGCGTTGGAAACAAATTTCGGCAGCCCTGAAAGCGACCTGATTACTTCATGCCTCCTTATCACTGCGTCGTTTTCTGTCTTGTGCCATCAGCGGTGACTAACAGCGCTGCTGACAAAACAGTCGAATCAGGAGCTAAAAAATCATGAAGATAGAAATTCCTCGTGAGGTTGACCGCTTCGGCGCTATCCGGTTTTACGGCCTGCAAAAGGTTTTTGAACTGGATTCCGGACTCAGGAACGGCAATTCGTCAGATCGAGAATTGGTCATTCAACAGCTCTCCTATGAGGACTATTATAGTATCCAAAAGGACATGGCTGTTATCGTTCCTATTCGCAATGAGCGTCTTCGTCTGATGGAAGGCGTCCTTTGTGGCATTCCACACCGATGTTCCATCATAATAGTCTCGAACAGTCCTCGCATACCTGTCGATCGTTTCGCCATGGAGGAAGAAGCGCTCAACAACTTTTGTACCTTTGTAAACAAAAAGGCTATCATTGTTCACCAGAAGGATCCGCTTCTTGCTCAAGCGTTTCAAAAAACGGGATATAGCAGCATTCTCACCAGGAGCGGGGAGATCAGGGACGGCAAAGCCGAAGGCATGATCATCGGAACCATGATTGCATGGCTTGCGGGGAAAAAATACGTCGGCTTTGTAGATGCGGACAACTATTTTCCCGGTGCAGTGGAAGAGTACATTCGGGAGTACGCCGCCGGTTTTCATATGAGCAAATCACCGTACGCTATGGTTCGTATCGCCTGGAACTACAAGCCAAAAATAACCGAGAAAAAGCTCTTCTTCCGAAAATGGGGTAGAACCTCAGAAAATACTAATCGTCTCCTCAACCGGATGCTCAGCCATTATTACGGATTCGAGAGCGAATTGATCAAGACCGGCAACGCCGGAGAACACGCGATGACGATCGAGCTGGCAAAAGTGCTTGATTACTCTTCCGGATATTCGGTAGAGCCGTATCATATTATCAACCTCGTCGAAAAATTCGGCGGTATTCATAAAAGTCCTTTTCCTGAGGTCATGCAAAAAGGCGTCGAGGTGTTTCAAATTGAATCGCGCAATCCACACCTCCATGAAGCCGGAGATACCGAACACGTAGACCAAATGAGCGCTGTCGCCATGCAGGTGATGTATCATTCCACCATTTGCCCGGATCAGTTCAAAAAGGAGCTTTACGCCGATATGGTACGAAGGAAGTTCATTGCCCGAAACAATCAGCCTCCTTCTCCGACCCGATTTCCGGCGCTTGCCGGCATCGACGCTAAAGTCTTCTTGGAACAAATAAAGCCGGCTTCCTATGCACATGTTATTGCCTCCAGTGGTGGGAGCTAAACAACACTCGCACGACCGCTCAGCTTCTTCTGAACTGCCGCTACCAGTGGTACAAATTCTGTCGGACGACCTTTAACCGTGAATTACCGGGCGCACCCGCACCTGAGAGAATAATCTATGAATCACTGGGACTGGGCTGTAATAGTCGTTTACATAGCAGCTGTCATTGGAATCGCAGCTGCTCTTTCCCGTTCTCAGCGCACCCTCACTGATTACTACCTCGGCAGCAGAACAGTTACCTGGTGGCAGTCCGGTGCCTCAACCATGGCTACTCAGCTCGGAGCAATCAGCTTTGTATCTGCCCCGGCGTTCGTGGCGATAAAAGAGGGAGGCGGCCTGCAGTGGCTTTGTTACGAGCTCAGCGTTCCCCTGGCATTGATCGTGGTAATGGCAATCATCATTCCTGCCCTCCACAGCAGAAACGTGGTCAGCATCTACGAGTACCTGGAAGAACGATTTGACGATTCTACCCGTTCTCTGGTGAGCATTCTCTTTCAGCTTGGGCGGGGCCTGGCGACAGCTGTTTCCGTTCTTGCCGGCGGTATTATTCTCTCGTCAGCCCTTTCCATTCCAACTGCGGCTGCCATACTCCTGGTTGGAGCAGCAACCATTCTCTACGATGTACTCGGGGGAATCCGGGTCGTCATTCTTACGGATGTCCTGCAAATGATGATTATCATTGCCGGCGTCGTCGTCTGCGGGGTCACAGCGCTCAGCCAGGTGGGATGGGAAACGTCCTGGCTCGCACTCGGACCCGAGCGGATGAGGATCCTTGATTTCTCCCATTGGGGCGTCTCGTCGGCAGGCACATACTCATTTTGGCCAATGGTACTCGGGGGTATTTTCCTTTACACTTCTTACTACGGCTGTGACCAGAGCCAGGTGCAGCGAGAGCTGACGGTCAGGACTATCTGTGACGTCCGAAAATCGCTCCTTCTCAATGCTATCGGCCGTTTTCCGATTGTCCTGCTTTACTGTATCATGGGAGTTGTCATCGGCGCAGTGATCACCTCAGCCGAGGCGATTCCGCGCATCAGCGCCACCCTGCAGAGTGATGAAAGCGCGGTGCGCGCACTCCTGGAACAAGATCCGGACCGCATGGTTCCGCTCTTCATTGTGGCATACCTGCCTCACGGATTGATCGGATTTATCTTCGTCGCCATCATGGCCGCCTTGATGTCCAGCCTCGATTCGGCGCTTAACTCACTGAGTGCCGTGACCATGAGAGATATTTACCAGAAATACATCAAGCCCGCCGGGTCCGAGCGCCACTACCTTGTAGTGTCCAAGATTTTCACCCTCACGTGGGGCATATTTTGCGTAGGTGCTGCGCTTGCCTTCGCCTCCAGCACCGAAGCGACGCGTCAGACTACGATTGTACTTATCAACGCAGTCGGCAGCCTGCTCTATGGTCCTATCCTGGCGGCGTTTCTCCTCGGAATGCTCGTTCGCGGCACAACTGCTCCAGCAGTAAAAACCGGCATCGTTGCCGGCATTGTCGCCAACGTGCTTTTATGGCGTCTTACAGCCGTCTCCTGGCTCTGGTGGAATGCAGCCGGATTTTTCATAGCGGTCGCAGTCGCTTTGATCCTATCAGTCCTGCACTCAGCTTCCGTGAGCTTCTCTTACAGCGCATCGGTTGACGCTGATAAATCCATTGGCTGGCGGGCGGTGTATATGGCCCTGGTCGTCTATTTCGTGCTGATTGCTGCCATCTGCTATCTAATCCAACGTGGGCTGTAGGAGTGTTCGGCCGCAGTTGTGAGGACTGTCTGTACTTTGCATTACAGCGGGTCGACGAGTTGCGCTTCGCAGCCCTGCATGTTTCCGGCGATACCGAGCCGCTATTACTCGTCTCATTCCTAACAGTACTCAACCATCGGAGGAGTCATGACATTTGTCTATCTTGTTCCCCACTGTCACTATGATGCTGCCTGGGCGTTTACTAAGGAAGATTACCTTCTAATCTTTGAACTGGTTCTTAAGAAGGCTATTGAGTTGATTCGGTCTTCGGATTTTGCCTTTCTCATTGAACAGACATTCCCTCTCGAAGAAATCGAGCAACGGGACCCGGAGCTTTTTTCCGATATCAAACAGGCGATTGCCGCGGGAAAGATTGAAATCGTCGACGGCCAGTACCTCATGGCTGATCCCATGATTCCATACGGAGAAGTATTGATACGGGAAATTCTCTACGGTAAGCGGTACTGCAAAAAAAAATTCAACGTTGACATCCCCGTTGCCTGGGCTGCTGATGGATTTGGTCTGAATGCCCAGATGCCCCAGATTTACCGAAAATCCGGGTATCGCTGGCTTGCCTTCCGCCGCGGACTTCCCAAATCCATTGGGAGCCGCGTCAGCGAATTTCTATGGGAAGGAATCGATGGATCAACCATTCTCAGCCATTGGATGCCCCTCGGATATCGGGCCGGTCTGGAACTGGACGACTGGGAACAAAGCTGCCGGACGTTGTCGTCTCTGGCAACCACTGATTGTGTTCTCATGCCATGTGGAAGCGGTGGCGTCCCGCCCCAGAAGGAAATCCCCGACGAAGTACAAAAATGGAACCGTACGCACCCCAAGTCGCCGATGATCGTCACTACCCCCCGTTCCTTTTTCGAACACCTCGATACCGGAGGGGCGCAGTTCACGACCTTCCGGGGAGAGCTTTACAGCGCTGAACTTGAGAGTATTTTCCCCGATGTGGTATCCAGCCGTATTTCCTTGAAGCTGGCCATCCGTGAAAGTGAAAATGCACTTGTTCTGGCTGAAAAACTGGCAACCATCGCGTTCATCGAAGGCAAACAGTATCCCGCCGAGATCATGAACAATCTTTGGAAAAAAATGCTCTTTTTGGCATCGCATGACATCATGCCCAGCTGCGGAATCGATGAGATCTACGATGAAGCATGGGAGTACATCGCAGATATCCGAAAGTTGACGGATATGGTAGTTGGCGATTCCGTCTCTCATCTTCTTGAGGATGAAAGTCACGGCACGGCGGTCGTTGTAGTTAATCCTAATAACTGGCGGTGCAAAGACTGGGTTGAAGTTGATTTGAAGCTCGGCCCGGGCTGGAGCCGAGAACCCGGCATTGCCTGCGAAGGCCAAGAGTTGCGCAGTGAGGTCGTAAAACTCGAACGATGGGATGACGGCAGCGTGAAGCTGGCTCGAATCGGATTTATTGCCGATGTTCCTTCTTTCGGCTACCGTGTCTATAAGGTTGACAAGAAATGCAAGTCCTTCAGACGAACCATCACCGTTACGGGAAATGTGATCAGCACCAAGGATTATACCATCACCATCGACCCGCAAAGCGGCATCATTCACGTCTTCGATAAAGGCGGCACGCAAATCCTGAAAGGAAATGAATTGATCGTTGATCAGGAAGTCGGTGATCTCTACTTTCACGAAAGCAAGCTCGATCAGTACATTGGTTCGGAGAGCGGACCCGGCATTCGCTTCGGCGCATTTAAGCCGAAGGGGATGACCGTGGAGAAAGGACCGTTGCGTACAGTCATTACATTTGCCACCGATTTTTACTGCCTGCGTTGGCCGTACTACCTTCTCGACAAGTTCAAGCCAGTGCTCTATCGCCAGAAGAACATCGAAGTCCGCAAGCAAGTCATTGTCTACGAGAACTCTCCTCGGATAGACTTTCTCACTTCCATTACTGTAAAGCAGTCCCACATCAGAGTTCGTCTCAAGTTTGACTCCTGCATGATTACCCCTGAATATACACGCCAGACTCAGTTCGGATCCGTGAGAATCCCGGCAGCACGGACTCTGGAAGAAAGTGTAAAAGTGCCGTCCCTCACCTGGATTGCCTGTGAAGAAAATAGGCGTGGACTCGCTTTCTTCACTCACGGTGTTCCGATTAATGAAATACGAGGGGGTGAGATTTATCTGACCCTGCTGAGAAGTGTTTCCGTCCTGTCAGCAGACGGCAAAAGCGGTCCTTTTATTCCGACGCCAGGAGCACTGGAACTCGGAGAGCATACCTACGCTTATTCAATCTATCCCTACCAGGGGACCTGGGAAGATGCCCAGGTCCATCGCCAGGGCTCTCTTTTCAGCCAGTCGCTTCTGGCGCTTCAGTTCGACACCTCACCACAGCGACAGGAATACACTACCCTGACCGTCGAACCACATAGCATTATCATCACCGCCTTGAAAAAAGCTGAGGACGACAATGCGCTCATTCTGCGCTTCTTTGAAGCCGTCGGGAAACCATGCCTGGCAGAGCTGACACTACCTGCCTGCATTAAGAGAGCAGAATACGTTAACCTCCTGGAAGAAAAAGAGCACGAAGCAGAAATCAACAACGGAAGACTGTTGATTCAGGTTTCCCCATTCGAAATTGTGACTCTCAAGCTATTCTTGGGCAGCAATCCTCCGCTTGCATCCACACGCTGACTCTGATATCCCTAAATAAGCTTGTGCTCGTTTATTCATCGCATTCCATCATCTCTTCTCTTGAACAATCCGGCTTCCGTCGGGAACAACAAGGGAGAACAGCATGAACAGACTTATCCTTGCCTGGAGTGGGGGAAAGGATAGTGCCTTAGCTCTCCGTCTCATGCAGTCGCAGTCTGACATCTCTATCAACAGCCTGCTTACCACGATTACCGAAGAATACGAACGCATCAGCATGCATGGGGTGCGCATTGACCTGCTCCACCGACAGGCCCGGGCACTCGGCCTGCCGGTGGACATTGTGTGTATTTCCCCGAAGGCCGACGATCAGGAATACCGTCGAAACATGGCTGCAGTCCTCATCCGCCATCAGCAACAGGGCGTCAGCGGGGTAGTCTTCGGCGATATCTTTCTTGAAGACGTTCGCGCCTACCGCGAGGCTAATCTTGTAGAAATCGGCATGCAGGCCGTATTCCCCTTGTGGAAGCGCGATACTCGGCAACTCGCTCAGGAATTCATAGCCAGCGGCTTCAAAGCGATTGTCACGTGCATCGACGGGGACGTTCTGCCCCAATCCTTTGTGGGCCGTTCATTCGACCGGCAGTTTCTCGCTGATCTCCC
>Ga0116144_10006636_pt1 | contig 10034 bp, 6 predicted proteins | sample AD_UKC035_MetaG_FD_89746 | JGI IMG/M metagenome (GOLD analysis project Ga0116144, IMG submission 89746) | Active sludge microbial communities of municipal wastewater-treating anaerobic digesters from USA - AD_UKC035_MetaG | ecosystem: Engineered > Bioreactor > Anaerobic > Digestate | place: USA...
GGTTACATTCACAATCTCTTGCCAGATATCATTGCTACTCTTAATTTCAGGACGCCATTGGCGCAGGTAATCACCGTAGCGATCGGCAATCAGGCTGTCAGCAGGTATTATCCTGAATCCGTCGGCAGGATTATAGACACCTCCTCCTTTAAGTAAGAACTCTCCCTTGCTGTTCACTTTAAAACGCATACGATGACCGTCGCTATCCAGGATATATTCGGGACGGTAGTTTATCGTATTCTCAAACATCTGCACAGGAGCAGGATCCAGAGCTGAATTTACACGCCCCCATTTCCCTACAGCAACATCCACTTCCGGTATGGTGGCCAACCTGCGATCTAATGTCTCAATCAATTTTAAGTTTTGCTCCACACCCGTATGTGGCATGCTGGTAGGCATCAGGAGAAACGATCCTTCATTCAGACTGGGCATAAACTCTTGTCCGATTCCGGGAAATGTTTCTGAAGCACTTGTCCACAAAGAGGTTTGACGAACAGTTTTCCACCCCACTCCTTCTGCTCCAGTTGCCAGAAAACCAAAGGTTTTATCAAAACCCAACCAAATTAGTAGCCCGAAGAGTATGGTGAACAATGGGATAGACATGAATTTCCATCTATTTTCGAGACACCATCTTAATATCCTTTCATAAAAATGGACCAGCAGAGCAAATACGAACATTATAACGGCTACACTACCGGCTACAAACAGAATATTGGGAGTAATTCCATTTTCGGGTCCCATGGGCAACCAACCCTCCGATAAATAATAAAGGGTTATCAATAATGTAATACCAATATTGATATAGGTTGAAATCTTTGGATTTTTCCACCTGTAAGCCAATAAATTATTGAACCCAACGGCTGTAAGTCCCAAAGCCGGCACACTTCCATATATGATCAGAAGTACTACACCTGCTGTTATAAGTAAGTAATTTAAGCCCTTTCGCAGCAATGCAGAATTTGAACGGATCGAAAACAGGAAATACGTAAGTGTAGGCAATACCACTACACCCAGTATAAACGCAGAAGCAAGGGCAAATGTCTTGGTAAATGCCAACGGATGAAACATTTTTCCCTCCTGGGCTTCCATGGCAAATACAGGTATAAAGCTGATAACCGTTGTAAGCATACCTGTAAGCACTGCTCCGGAAACTTCACCGATAGCCTTATGAATAAGGTTTACAAAAGGCTTGCCTTTGTTGATACCCTTATTGTCGGGCATTTCCATATGTCTGATTACATTTTCAACGAACACAACACCTATATCTACCATAACTCCAATAGCGATTGCGATTCCGGACAAAGCTACAATGTTCGCATCTACTCCCACATTCCGCATGATAATAAAGGTAGATAACACCGCCAACGGAAGCATGCTTGCAATTATGAAAGAGGCACGTAGATTAAAAATCAGGACGATTATAACGATGATACAGATCAAAACCTCCTCTGTGAGAGCCGATTCCAACGTACCGATTGTCTCTTTAATCAATCCTGTACGATCGTAAAAGGGAACAACTGTAACTTTGGATACGGTTCCGTCTTCCAGCACTTTCTGCGGCATCCCTGCATCCATTTCTTCAATCTTTGCTTTTACATTATCTATAACCTTTAAAGGATTGGAGCCGTAACGGGCAACAACTACTCCGCCAACTGCCTCTACCCCCTCCTTATCTAAACCACCACGACGTGTTGCCGGTCCGAGATTTACAAATGCAACATCCTTGATACGTACAGGCACTCCGTTTCGTACAGTAACAACAGCCTCCTCAAGGTCGGCTACCTTTTTAATATAACCCAGACCACGGATCAGGTATTCAGCCTGATTTATTTCAACGGTCTCAGCTCCGATGTCAAGATTACTTTTTTGTACTGCATTCATCACATCCATAACGGAAACATTGAACGAACGCATGGCATCAGGGTTAAGTTCCACCTGATACTCTCTCACGAATCCACCAGCTGAAGCCACTTCAGAAACACCTTCGGCAGCCGACAGAGAATACTTGACATAAAAATCCTGTATTGTTCGAAGCTCTTCGGCATCCCAACCTCCGGTAGGTTTACCGGTCTTAGGGTCGCGCCCTTCCAGCGTATACCAAAATATCTGTCCAAGTGCCGTGGCATCCGGTCCTAATGCGGGTTGCACATCAGCAGGTAATGTTCCGGGAGGTAAAGAATTCAATTTTTCCAACACCCTCGAACGGCTCCAGTAAAACTCTACATCATCATTAAATATGATGTAGATAAAAGACATTCCGAACATGGAAGTGCTTCTAATCGTTTTTACTCCGGGAATACCAAGTAAAGACGTTGTAAGAGGATAGGTTATCTGATCCTGGATATCTTTCGGAGAACGCCCCATCCATTCGGTAGCAACAATCTGCTGGTTGTCTCCGATATCAGGAATGGCATCTACCGGAACAGGATCGCGAGGTAAAAAACCTCCGTCGCCCCAACTGAAAGGAGCTGTTGATATACCCCAACCAATCAATGCAACCAAGAGCAATGATGTAATAACTCTGTTTTCCAGAAAATAACGAATAATCTTATTAATCATAGTGCAGTTACTTTAAGGGGTAATTTACTCGTTTCGAATCTATTGTACCGGACAATATTGCTTTCAAAAGCCGGAAGCGATTTACCTTCCGGGATATCATTAATATATTTACATTGTTTGTTTTCATACACATTGTACAAATGTTAATTTTGAATTCTTCGACTGATTTACATCTTGAAGGACGTATTTAAAGTAAGCCTACGTTTTCGTTTCTTAGAAATCAAAATAAATGTAATGACCTGCTATCAAAGGGATAGCAGTTTCTTTTAGAAAAAGAAAAACTTTACATTTGTTTTAAAATCAGAATGAAAACAGGCTAAAGTCTCAGCCTTGAATCAAATCAACCATGTACAATTGCGAATGAACAGAGGAGGCCTGTCCAAACCGGGAGGATAGAACGAGAAATGGGAAACTGATTCCGATGATATTTCATTTGTAAGTAGTATACTCTGCATATCGTAAAGCACAGCGACTACATACATAAAGGATGAATTCAATGAAATTCTTTCTGTGAGATTCTGGTCGATAGAAATACGCATAGCTTTGACCTCATCAGAGCAACATCCATCTTTAGAATCATCGGATCCGCAATTTGAACAAGAAAAATGTTGATCTGTCATAACTAAACTGACCTCGGTCAGTTTATTCATGCAATAATGATAGTTGATGACTACCCCTGTAGAAACACCAACATATAGAAAGATCAATATGAATGCTAAAAATCTTCTCACAAAAGATCATTTATTTTTTCGGTTGCAAATTAACAGTTTATTTTTTGAATTGTCAACTTCAGGTAATCAAATTTCTGTTAATATCAGTATAACAATCTATTTATACCGCTTGTTTTGGCACTAACTTCCGATAGAATTGAAAATAATCTTTACTTTTGTACTTTTTGAATCTTATCAACGTATATACAGATGAAAAATTCAGCTCTACTTCTATTCTTAATATTGTTTACTACAAACGTAGGCAATGCACAAAACGACTTTTCATCCTATTTTGAAAAGAGAACCCTTCGTATTGATTTTTCACTAACGGGAAATGACTCGATTCAGCAGGCTGCTGTACAACAACTGCGGGAAGAACCTGTTTGGGGCGGTCCGGTTAAAAATATGGAAGACCCATTTGGTTACGGAGGATATTATATCAATGTATATGATCTTGCTTCCGGGAAAAAGATATATTCACGTGGATTCAATACGTTGTTTGAGGAATGGAGAACAACCGACCAAGCTAAAGTGGAGACTCAATCATGGAACAACAGTGTATCGGTTCCATTTCCTAAAAAGCCGGTACGAATTGAATTATGCGCGAGGGATAAGTCAGATATGGAGTTTCATCCGATTATGACTCAAACGATTGATCCCAAAAGCATATTTATCGACCGCAGTCCTCTGAAAAAGAATAAAATTGTTAAAATCCAGGATAAAGGTGATTCTGCAGAAAAGGTAGATCTTGTATTCCTTGCCGAAGGTTATACAATGGAGGAATTAGAAAAATTTGAATCCGACGCCCGACGTTTCACTAAAACACTGTTCGATACGCCACCCTTCGGAAAATTCAAATCAGATTTTAATGTATGGGCTGTTTGCATTCCGTCTGAGGAGAGTGGCATGGATGTTTCGGGCGACAGTATCTGGAAAAATACGGCTTTGAATTCGGGTTATTACACATTCGGTATCGATCGTTATCTTACATCGCAAGATATGAAACCGATTAGGGATGCTGTATGGAATGTTCCCTGCGACGCGATATTTATCCTTGTGAACTCCGACACCTATGGAGGGGGGGGCATGTATAATTTTTATGCCATGAGTACGGCTCATAATGAACTTACCTCGGTTGTATTTGTACATGAATTCGGCCATAGTTTTGCAGGGTTAGCCGATGAGTACTTTGATTCGGAAGTTGCATACAACGATTTCTACAACCTTAAGTATGAGCCTTGGGAGCCAAACATCACCACATTGGTGAATTTTGAAAGTAAATGGAAAGATCTGCTTCCTAAAAAAACACCTGTTCCAACTCCATTAAATGAAACATTCAAGGAACAGATAGGGGTTTTTGAAGGTGGAGGATATCTTTCAAAAGGAATCTATCGCCCTATGAATAATTGTATGATGCGTAATTATCACCCCTTTTGTCCTGCATGCCAGAGAGGTATCACGCAAATGATAAATTTCCTGACAGACAGGCCTGTTAAATAAGAATATCTTATTAAATAAGCTGTACTGGCATTTTTAATAAGCAAAAATCACTACATTTGTACCAAATTTACTAGAATTACATGAAGGTGAAAAGAAAGCCTCTATTATATTTTATTGCAATTGCTGCGCTTCTTTTTTGTGGACCGGAAATACAGGCAAAAGATAAATTTGTTTTGGTTATTGACGCCGGACACGGAGGGAAGGATCCCGGTGCCCAGGGGTCTCGAATCGACGAGAAAGAAATCAATCTGGGTGTAGCTCTTAAAGTTGGAGAATTGATTGAGTCCAATCATAACGATGTTAAAGTTATCTATACCCGAAAAACGGATCGTTTTATTGAATTGGATGAGCGGGCAGAAATTGCCAACCGTGCAAAAGCGGATTTGTTTATGTCAATTCACACCAATGCGGTAAAACGGGGCAATTATGTAAAAGGCACAGAAACTTTTACTTTAGGTTTGGCGCGAACTGATGAGAATCTGCAGGTGGCAATGCGCGAAAACTCCGCGATCCTACTGGAAGATAATTATCTACAAAAGTATGAAGGATTCGACCCTAATTCGTCCGAATCTTACATTATTTTTGAGTTTATGCAAAACAAGCATATGGAACAGAGTATAGGCCTTGCCTCTGAGATCCAAAAAGCATTCACTTCTGCCAATCGGGTGGATCGTGGCGTGCGGCAAGCCGGACTTCTGGTTCTTCGGAAGACCAGCATGCCCAGTGTTCTGGTTGAGTTAGGATTTATTTCCAATAAAGAAGAGGAACGTTATATGAGCTCCAGCGAAGGACAGAATCAACTGGCTAGATCCTTGTATAACGCTTTTACAAAATACAAAAGAGAATACGATCGAAAACAAGGTGCTTTATCTAATGGAGCTGTTACCAATGCCAGGCCGGTTGAACTTACAGAATCAACCCCACAGGAGACGCCTGCAGAAAGAGAAAATATCACAGTAAATAAAGCAGATAAATCGGAAAGAAATACTTCCGGCAAACTGATTTACAAAATTCAAATACTGACCTCCGACAAAAAGCTAAGTGAATCTTCAAGGCTTTTTAAGGGATATAAGAACATCGATTCTTACAAGGAAGGTGGTTTGATTAAATACACTTATGGTGAAACAACCAGTTTTGAAGAAATAAAGAAATTGCGACGTAAAGTGGCAAAGGATTTTAAGGATGCTTTTATCATCGCGTTCAAAGATGGCAAAAAGGTTAAATATTAATGAGATACATAATTGAGAATATAAATAATTCATAATATTAAAGAATGAAAAACGTATTTACGAAAGAAGCGAAAATAGGATTAGCCACCATTGTAAGTCTGGCTCTACTCTATTTCGGAGTAAATTACCTTAAGGGTATAAATCTGTTCCAACCCGTTAATCATTATTATGTAACTTTCGACAATGTGAAGGATGTTACCATTTCTAGCCCTGTTTATGTGGAAGGTTTTAAGGTTGGGTTGGTTCGGGACATAATCTACGACTATTCAACTACAGATAAAGTAACCGTAGAGATCAGTCTGGAAGAGAAAATGAGAATTAACAAAGGCAGTTATATCGCCATTGTAAAAAGCATGCTGAGTGGAGGTGAATTACACATTCATTTAAATAAATATGTAACGGATTACCTTACTCCCGGAGATACGTTGGAGGGACATATGTCTGATGACATTATGGGGACTGTTCAAGATAAATTACTTCCTCAGGTGGTAGATCTTATTCCCAAAATCGATTCAATCCTTGTTGGATTGAATACCATTGTTAATCATCCGGCACTAAACCAGTCTTTAAATCAAATTGAACGGACCACCGGTAATCTGGAAGCCTCTACACGTCAGCTTAACAGTCTTTTAAGCAAAGACGTGCCGGTAATTGTATCCGATCTTAAAATGATAACATCCAATTTTGCAGAGATGAGTACAGAAATGAAGGGACTGGATCTCGAAACAACTGTGAATTCGATGAATGCAACGCTTGGAAATTTAAAACTTACAACAGAGAAATTAAACTCATCAGACAATAGCCTTGGACTTTTATTAAACGACAAAGCATTGTATGAAAACCTGAACAGTACGGCAGACAATGCATCGAAATTACTTATTGATCTTAAACAAAATCCAAAACGATACGTTCATTTTTCAGTGTTCTAAAACATACGATTTCAGAGTTATTATGTTAATGTAATTTAGAATACATCTAATTAACTATTTTTTAATTTCTCTGGGATACAGCATCAAAAAAAGCCTTACAAAAAGGACTTACCTCCTTATTTTAAGGCTTTTTGCTTTTCCCGAGTCTTTTACCTCGCAGGGCTGAAATGCTTTTGTAACAAAGGATTTAAATCCCCTTTTTTTATAAAAATCAGATTATCAACCCAATAACAGTAACTCCCTGAAACTAAAAGGGATATTGAATATTCAAATTAACCAAACAAATTCACACTTTTTTTATTGGAATTATTTTATAAACTTTGTACTCATTAAGAATAAAGTTATAGTTGAGAGAATAAAATAAAATGCAAACTGATCATCAATTATTGTGGAATAAATGCCTTGCTGTCATTAAAGACAATGTCCCCGAGGCCGCTTTTAACACATGGTTTAGACCAATTATCCCGTTGTCGTATGATGATAGGAAATTCACCATTCAGGTTCCCAGCCAGTTCTTTTACGAGTATCTGGAAGAGAAGTATGTGAATGTCCTTAAACTTACATTATACAGGGTAATAGGGCAAGGTACAATCTTGAACTATCGTGTCATGGTAGACAAGAGTACCGGGGGAACAGTTGATTATCCTGCAGAAGAGGGATCTGTAGCAGTAAAAAAAGTAGCTCCTCAGGGTGCCAACAAAGCTCCTAATCCTTTTGTGCAAACAGCTCCTCAGGATTTAGATCCTCAGCTTAATCCAAAATACAGCTTTGATAATTACTTTGAAGGGACAAGTAATAAGCTGGTACGTACAGCTGGTGAAGCAGTTGCCCAGAACCCCGGAAAAACAACTTTTAATCCGTTGTTTATTTTTGGTCCGTCTGGCGTTGGAAAAACTCATTTATGTCATGCTATCGGCACACGCATACGGGAAGTACATCCTTCTAAGAAGGTATTATATGTATCATCCCACTTATTCAGAGTTCAATTTACGGATGCAATCCGTAAAAACACAATAAATGATTTCCTGAATTTCTATCAAAACATTGACGTGTTGATTCTGGATGATATTCAGGAGATGATTGGACTTGATAAAACTCAGAATACTTTTTTCCATATTTTCAACCACCTTCATCAGTTAGGGAAACAGCTTATTCTAACTTCGGATAAAGCACCGGTTGACTTACAAGGAATGGAAGAGCGTTTGATTACACGTTTAAAGTGGGGTCTTACAGCAGAATTATGTCGTCCGGATTTAGATTTAAGAAAAAAGATTTTGAAAAACAAAATCAATCATGACGGTATTGTTATTCCAGATGAAGTATTCAACTTCATTGCTACCAATGTAACCGAAAATGTACGTGATCTGGAAGGTATTTTAGTTTCTTTAATGGCTAACGCAGTTATCAATAATAAGGAAATTGACCTCCCATTAACTAAAAGAGTGGTTAGTCAAGCTGTTCGCCTGGAGAAAAAACAATTATCTGTTCAGACAATACAGGAAACTGTTTGTAAATTTTTCAATCTAGAACTCTCGGCCATACAAACACGTTCTCGGAAACGTGAAGTTGTACAAGCCAGACAGATTACGATGTTCCTGTCTAAAAAATATACAGACAGCTCATTTGCCCACATTGGTAAGATTGTAGGAAAAAAAGACCATGCAACAGTACTACATGCATGCAAAACAATTAAAGACCAAATTGAAACTTGTAAGACATTTCGTTCTACCGTTGAACAGATTGAAGTACAGCTCAAAAATTAAATTTCTTCCGTTAAATAACAGAAAAGGATGCTTTTGTATACAAAAGCATCCTTTTCTGTTTTGGAAAACCTACAAAAACAAGGTTTTATTTTTTGGAAAACTTTTCATCTTCTCAAATTTTGTAAACAAATGAATATCAAGATATTAAAATTTATTTTTGGAAATTATCTATTTTCATCCGTTTTTTAACGTATAACATTTGGTCAAGTTGCAAAGTATTATTAAACTTGCAACTGTAATAAAAACTATTAGCTGTGGACAACAAAACATACACCTTTGACGAAGCATTTAAAGCTTCAAAAGAATATTTCGCAGGCGACGAATTAGCCGCCAAGGTATGGGTTAACAAATATGCCCTAAAAGATGCCTTTGGAAATATCTTCGAAAAAACTCCGACCGATATGCACCATCGCCTCGCTGGTGAAATTGCGAGAATTGAAAAAAAATACCCCAACCCTCTTTCCGAACAGGAATTGTTCGAGCTTTTTGACCATTTCCGTTACATCGTTCCACAAGGAAGTCCGATGACTGGTATTGGAAACAATCATCAGATTGCTTCGTTATCCAACTGCTTTGTAATTGGAATGGATGGGAAAGCCGACTCCTATGGAGCTATTATCCGCATTGATGAAGAACAAGTGCAGCTAATGAAACGACGTGGTGGTGTAGGTCATGACCTATCTCACATCCGGCCAAAAGGTTCTCCGGTAAAGAACTCAGCACTAACCTCTACCGGATTGGTCCCTTTCATGGAAAGATACTCAAACTCGACCAGAGAAGTTGCACAAGACGGCCGCCGAGGAGCATTGATGCTTAGCGTATCAATAAAACATCCCGACTCAGAATCGTTCATTGATGCAAAGATGACCGAAGGAAAGGTTACCGGAGCCAATGTTTCGGTGAAATTGGACGACGACTTCATGAAGGCTGTCGTTAACAAAACCACCTATAAACAACAATACCCCGTTGATTCGGCAAATCCAACAACAGTAAAAGAGATTGACGCAGCCACTCTCTGGCAAAAGATTATACACAATGCATGGAAATCGGCTGAACCAGGAGTACTTTTCTGGGATACTATTATCCGCGAATCTGTACCTGATTCGTATGCTGACCTTGGGTTTCAGACGATTTCAACAAATCCTTGCGGAGAAATTCCATTGTGTCCATACGATAGCTGTCGGTTGTTGGCTCTGAACTTATATTCTTATGTAGTGAAACCGTTTACTAAAGAGGCTTATTTTGACTACGAACTGTTTGTAAAGCATGTACGTCTTGCTCAACGCATCATGGACGATATAATTGATCTTGAAAGTGAAAAGATCGAAAAGATCCTTGCAAAAA
>Ga0116144_10006638_pt1 | contig 10030 bp, 3 predicted proteins | sample AD_UKC035_MetaG_FD_89746 | JGI IMG/M metagenome (GOLD analysis project Ga0116144, IMG submission 89746) | Active sludge microbial communities of municipal wastewater-treating anaerobic digesters from USA - AD_UKC035_MetaG | ecosystem: Engineered > Bioreactor > Anaerobic > Digestate | place: USA...
AGCTTTGCCAAAAATTGGTGGTATGAGCAATCAAGAAAGGAAAACAGAGCTTTACGAATTAGGCGAATTCAGGCTTATTGACAGGCTAACGGGGTCATTTGGCAAGCTTCACGAAACCACCATCATGGGAGTGGGAGACGATGCGGCTGTGGTTGACGTTGGTTCTAAATACATGGTTATAACCACCGACCTACTGCTGGAAGGGATACACTTCGACCTAACCTACTTTCCGCTTAAGCATTTAGGCTACAAGGCTGTTGTGGTGAACCTAAGCGATGTGTACGCCATGAATGCCACACCTACCCAAATTACCGTTTCAATTGGCGTATCGAAAAGATTTGGCGTGGAGGATTTGGAAGAGCTCTATGCAGGGGTGAAGATGGCTTGCGAAAGGTATGGGGTTGACATGGTGGGAGGCGATACCTCATCGTCCATGACAGGGCTTACCATTAGCATTACCGCCCTTGGCGAAGTCTCCAAAACCGACATAACCTACCGCAGAGGCGCAAAGGCTAACGACTTGATTTGTGTAACGGGTAATCTAGGGGCAGCCTACATGGGCTTACAGCTGCTTGAACGCGAAAAGCGTGTGTTTGAATCAAGCCCCGGGGCGAAACCCAAGCTGGAGGGCAACAGCTACATCCTTGAGCGAATGCTCAAACCCGAAGTTCGTAAGGATACCCTCCAGAAACTTAGGGACAATAAGATTAAGCCAACCGCCATGATTGACATTTCCGATGGGCTATCGTCGGATTTACTGCACATCTGCAAGAACTCAGGAGTGGGCTGCAAAATTTACGCCGATAAAATTCCTATTGATAGCCAAACAGCACAAATGGCTGAAGAATTTGGCATTGAGCCGCTGGTTGCTGCGCTGAACGGAGGCGAGGACTACGAGCTACTCTTCACCATTCCGCTGGAGGAGTTCCAAAACGTTTCTAAAATAGATGGAATCGCAACCATTGGTCATATCACCGCTGAATCATCGGGGGCAAACCTGATTTCACCCGCAGGCGATGAAATAAGGCTGACTGCTCAGGGTTGGAACGCACTGGCTAAGGAGTAGCCTTCAAAATAAAAAACCCCGGAAATCCGGGGTTACTCATCTAACAGGGTTGTCTAAAACCCCAACAGGTGGCGCAGGAAATTCACCAGCTTCGGCAATTACTCGCTTACCACACCCTTATACTGCTCGGCGGTTAGCAGGTTGTTCACCTCAGCAGGGTTTGTCATTTTGATTTTGACAATCCAGCCCTCCCCGTAAGGATCCTTGTTTACAACGTCAGGTTGGTCTGTAATTTTAGGGTTCACCTCCAGCAACTCACCACTAACAGGCATAAACATATCCGATACGGTTTTAACAGCCTCAACAGTCCCAAAAACCTCCTCATGCCCGAGGGTTTCGCCAACGGTTTCAACCTCAATGAATACGATATCGCCAAGTTGCGACTGGGCGAAGTCGGTTATCCCAACAGTTGCCTCGCCGTTACCTTCCACTTTTAGCCATTCGTGGTCCTTGGTGTACTTAAGATTTGATGGAATGTTCATTGCTATAATTTTTTAGTAGTTAATATTTTAGTTGGTAAAATATTTTCAAAAGTAAGCATTTTTGCAATTGAAATCGATAGATACTGAAAAATAAAGTTAATGCGGAGCAGTATTACTGGTTCACACCGGGTAATTGTTGGCCTTGGTGTTTATTGCCTTAGCACATCAGCCAAAAGGGGTGGCAGGGAGCAGGAGCCATCTACTTAACCAGCTCAAACCTAACGCTAAACCCGAAGCTGGTATTGGTTGTGCGGTAGGTTCTGGAAACTTTTGGGGCGTTGAGGGTTCGGTCGAAAAACAGCCTTACCGTAACCTGCTCGTTGATGCGGTAGTCGGCGGAGGTTTTGATGGTATTAACGAGTTGTCCGGCAATAATTTCGGAGTAATCCTCCACCAGCTTGCGCAAAATGGTTGTGTTTTCGCGTATGGAGAGATCAACAGTAATCCGCAGGTCGCTCTTAACGGCGCTCTTACCGCCATCCTCCGACTGAAACACAAGGGGCAAATTCTCGAACCTGTAGCCTGCCCCGATGATATACTCGTTTCCGTAGATTTCGGTAAGCTGGTTATTGGCAAAACTCATTGCCAGCGAACGGCTGGTTTTAAACTCAAGTCGGGTGGTGAGGTTGTTCTGCCAGCCCATATCCAACCCAAGCAATGGAGAAAATTGCTCGTTTATGGAAACGTTGGTAATTTCACGTTTTGGCACAAAATCGCCATTTATGTTGCGCACGTAGCTAAAACCATCGTCCTCGGGCAGATAGTTCAGGTTGGTTGTAAAGGCGCCAATAGTATAGGCCGATCGGTAGCCATGAGATAGTGTAAAGGTTTTAAAAAGATTCTTAAATGGTCGAATTTTAGCAAGTCCATCGTAGGTAATCTGCCAGTTGGGCATTGGAATAACCGGAAAATCTCTAAGGGTAACCTTCTGCGGCGAGGTATTGGTATAGGCAGCCAGGAATGAAGCCCTGAGCACATCCTGCGATAGAGGACCGTAACCCACCGGGAATCCCAAAGAGTCTGGTGGAGCCATTGGGTCGTAACCCTGACCGGGATTAGCCACTCGTTGATCGCGAAGCCTCTCGGCAATTACCAGCCGGTTGCTCTTCATCCTCTCAAAAGCCCTGGATTTTGCATCGCGGTTCTTTCCCTCAAAGGTAGTTCCAAGCGTTAGTACGCTGATGCTGAAATTACCGGTTGTCAGCGGGCTAAGCGAGCTATACGACCCTAGTGCATTTGCCCTGTAGGTTTCGTTATGGTTGCGCGAGTAGGTTCGGTTGGCCGTTAGCTCAATTCGAAAACCGGGCACAGGCTCAATGCTGCTGCGGAAGTTCAAATTTTCGTTGTGGGTAAACACCACCGGCGTATTAAAGGTGGTATCGTGTGTGAGCCAGCCGTTGGTAGCTGCTTTCCATGCAATTTCCGGATCCTGCCAACCGGCAATGAACTCCCATCCGGGAGCCGTAAAGCCGTTGTAGCTGTCAATTCCTAAGTACCGTGTACCGGGCTTGTAACCAGGCAGAAGCGTTCCGTTGGTTTCGGAATAGGAAAGCGAAAGGCTTTTAACGCTCATCATCAAGCGAAGTGTGCCCTCCCACGCAAACTTCAGCGGATTGGGCCTATCGGGCACCTTGCCTTCAACCCCCACCCTGCAGTTGCTGTAATCGGCATCTGCCCTGATGGCAACACGTGTATCACTTTTGACCTCCGATTTAACCTTTACCTCGTTGCCCTTCTCGTCGTACACCCTTACAGTCACCTTATCGGTTTTGAGCTTATGGTTGATATTTTTTGCGTACTTCGCTCTAATGTTCACCCCGCCTTCCTCGTACTTAACGGTTTTGGTTTTAGGTGCTGCCCCTCGCCCCCTACTATCAAACTCCTGGTTAATTCGCTTAAGGTAGCCAACCTTGTTGAAAAGAGTATTAATGTTGATTTGACCGTTAAGCTGGATGGTGTTGGAGTTTTGAACGGTATTACCTGGGTCGAATCGCGATGTATCGGCCATAATGGGGCCTGCCTGCCACCGGTAAATTCCAGTGTAGCGTGCTGAGGCATTAGTCCAGTCAAGAAATGGGATCTTACTTAGTGGAAGCGAGTAGGAAAGGTTAAACTGGTGGTTATACATGGTATTACGGCCAAAATTCTTAATGTTCTGCCACACCGAGTCGCGCCAGTGCTCGTATCCTTTAGGGTCGCGGTTTCGATCAACCATGCCCTCGGGTTCATCAATACGGGCTACGTTGCTGGCAGTAAAATCAAATTTCAACGATTGGGTAATGTCCCAGTTCAGAGCATAGTTGCGATTCCACAGAAAGTCCTTGGAGTAGGTTGGAAGCAACACGGCGCTGGGGTTGCTTACGTTGCGAAACTGCTGTTCAAAGTAACTTCGATCCAAATCGGTTCGGAAGGAGAGCTGAGCTGGGGTAAGGTTAAAGTTGAAGTCCTTAATCAACCTGAAATATTTTGAGTTCAACCACTTCACGTTTTTAAAGGGCACAATGTACTTTGGCTGCTTGTTGAAGTTGTAGGTTAGGGCGCCTCTAATATCCCGTTGAATCTTATGATCGGTGCGGATATTCCTTGAGAACAGTTCGCTGTAGGAGTAGCTCACGGAGAAGTTGGAAATGTTCCAAAAATGAGGTTTTTCAGTAGTCTTGTCAATTTTAACATTTGTAAAGTTGATGCTTCGATGTCGGGAGTAATCCTGCACAATCCGCTTTACGGAATCTCTTTCCGAAGGGTTGTAGGAATTCAGGGAGCTGCTAAGGGTTACATCGGGGTCAAGGGGGTTATACTGGGGATTGGAAATGGACTCGCTGAACCCCAGGAACATGGGTATTCTTACGTTTAACTTTTCGGGGAAAAACTTACCCAGCTCCAGGGTGGAGTTGATATCGTACTGGTAAATAGTTTCCTTGCTGCGCTCGTTAACCTTTTTCTCGATAGAGCCAAATCCGGGAGTAACGGTTGAACCGGCCACATTTATCATCCCTAAATCGGCCAGCTTGGCCGAAACTCGGGCATTAGCGGCCCATCCCCCCTGATCGTTAAAGTTGGTAAGTCGAAACTCGTTGAACCAGGCCACCACTGATTTAGGCATTCCGTCATCGGTTGGACCCTTTCCGCTAGCCGGGTTTCTAATACCTATCATAATCACCTTAACGTTGCTGAGGTTGGGATTTCCCACCACCTTCATCTGGGCATCACCATCATCAACCGTGTAGAGGGTTCGTTGGGTTACCATTGAGCCTGGGGTTCGCATGGCATCGTTACGGGCCACCTTAACCTCCACCAGCTTTTCCAGATCAATATTGATTAGATTCTCACGAGGCCAAACCATTTCCCTATCCGACTCCCGGCTGTTAAAGTAGTAGCCGTAGGGTGTCAGGGACAAGGGAATTTCGTACTCGTAGTAGTTGTCGGTATAATCGGTTCCTATTCGGATAAATGCCGAAACATCGCCATTTGACAACGGATAACCCTCAACCATCTCGGCGTGCACGTCCATTTTAAGTTTTTTGTACTGCCGGATATCTATATTGACATTTTTGAAAGCCGCTCTGGCATCGCCATCGGCCAGGTCAATCACCCTGTACTCCATGGCCTGCTCGTTGAGCTCGGTGAGCTGAGGCTGGCTGGGGTCAATAACCCTGTCAACGCCCGGGGGCAGCACGTAGTTAACCGGCGTGCGTTTGTCGTTCTCCTCAATGTTGACCGAAGAGATGGCAAACCCCGTGGTGGGTAAATCGCCCGAAGGAATACCCTCCTGCCCCTGAATAAGCGAGTAGTTATACTTACGCCACTCGCTTTTCACGAGTTCAAGGGTGGCAAATCTCAGGATCATGGTGTCCTGAAAGCCCCGCAGGAACATTCTCATGAAGCGGATGGACTTAAAATCGTCAATTGGGCCGACCACCCGCTCATACTCCGTAATGGGAATTTTAAACTGGTACCACTTCACCGGAACGTTTCTAAGCTTATCCTTCTCTCCGGATATCACGTTGGTAATGTAGTTTCTGCCCACCTCCATGTCGGCAGGTCGAAGGGATATCCTGTACTGGTAGTATGCCTCGCTTTCGCTCATGGTGATGTCGCCCTCGCTAAGGTTCTCAACATCGGGCGTGGAGTAGGCCTGCTGGGATGTGGTTCCGGTTGCAACAGGTGAGTTGCCCTCGGTGTTGTTGAAATACTTATACCTGTCGAGGATGGTAGCTTTGCTCTGGTCGTACTGGTTGTTCAGGAAATGGATAAAATTATCGTTTGACGGGTCGGCATCGGATTTTGCCATAACCTCCTCGTTGGATACCCTGAAGCGCAGCTGGGTAAGGTAGTTCTGGAAAAATGATTGTTCATCGGGAATGCCGTCGCCGTCGAGGTCTTCGCCTGAAAGGCCATCAAGCCCTATATCCTGGTACTTACGGTTGGCGGGGTCATTGTCGAATCCTACAGGAAGGTACTGCTTGCGGGGCACTCTACCCCAAACAGTAGTGTCAACCTTCTCCATGGCCTGGGTGGTGGGCATGCCATTCTCAAACGACTTGCGACCGTCGCGAAGTATATCCTCCGAAACATTGCCAAGGTTGATGTAGAAATCGCCTCCGCTCATGGTGGAGTCGTAAACAAAGGGATCCATCAGCCAAAACTCGATGTACTCTATGTTGGCTGTTTCAAAGTCGGTAGTTCCAATGCTCCGCATAACACCACCCCAGCGGTTCTGTGGGTTAAGCAGTCGTCCATCAGGGTCAACATTAATATCATCGTAGTTGTATGGACCTCGCTCATCAGGGTAAAAGGACAGGTTCAGCACCGATATGTTGGTGGGCTGCCCCTGCGGTGTGTTCCGGTTGGGGAACAGCTCACGTTCGAAAATTTCCCGAACAAAATGCGATCCCTGCAGCTCCTTGTTGTTGCGGATGTAGGATGGGGTAAGGGATGTATTCCGCAAAAAAAGCGGGTCGATGAAGTACCATGCCAGCATCGCTCTATTCATGCCGTTGCGCAGGTCGTTGCTATAAGAGGCCTCAGGGAATAAGGCAGGTTGGCCCTGGGGTGTGGAGGCAAGCTTCCACTCGGTCCAGTAGTGCTGGTCGAGCTTAGTGCTGCTCCCCTCAAAATCGTCAAGGTAAACTGTTCCGGCTTTGCCTATAGCCCTTGAGTGCCCGGGAATAAGATGCGCAAACTCGGCGTCGAAGGTTACAGTTGACTTCTCCTTGGTCTGAATAAATGGTAAAAAATCAACCATGCGGGTAAGCAGCCGAGAGTCGGTTTGGTAGGAGGTATTCAACCCCCAGATGGTATTTGAGATAGCCTCGTTTCCAAAACTCACCTTTTGGGTAAGCGGGCGCTCGGTAAGGTTCATAATGGTGGCGCCCACGTTGAAGTTGTCGGAGAACCTATAGTCAAAGTGGCTGCCAATTAGTGTTTTAGTTTGAAGGCTGAACAAGGCGTTGCTTTCCACCGAAATTCTAATGGGAGTACCCGATTCAAGCAGCGCCTGGTCTAAAATGCGCACCGAGCCAAGATTGTAGTCAACAATATACTGAACATCCTCCTGAAGCTTAGCACCCCCGGCCGTAACCACCACTGAACCCTTAGGAATGTTTGGAGCGTTAAGGTATATCTCCGATCCACCTGCCGACTGGTAGGAGCCGCTAAGAATAAACTTGTTTTTTTCGGCCATCTGCCTCGCCCTGGTAAGGGTGGAGTCGTATAGTTCCTGAAAAACATACTTATCGGCAATCGCCGGATTGGTAAATTTAGTCTTCAAATCGCGGCCAAATGGTTCAAGTACCGGAAAAATTATCTTTCCCCCTGCCGGGTTAATGGTTACCCCCTCAATAAAATCGAACACACCATCGGGTATAGCATCAAGTTGGTTGTTGAGGTTATCGAGGTTTAACACGCGAATAAGCGGGATGTTGGCAATAGCATCCTCGCCAATGTAGCTTAAAGGTGTTCCTGTTTTATCGTTCTCGTAGAGTACATCGAGTCTAAACTCATTCTTGCTAACCTGGAAAGCGTTCATGGAGTATATATTCTTCATCATCAGCTTCCATGTTGGCAGGGAAGGGCTTAGGTTGGTACCCTTAAGCAGCTTCACAACAAGTGCTTGGGGTGCAGCAATCCCATCGGTTGAAAGCTCACCAACCCTGTAGGTTTTTCCATCCTGGGTGTACTCAAAGGCAACAGCCAGCATTTCGTCGTTATATAGCGGAGAGTTCAGCGAAATGTAGCCTAAAACAGGGTTAAAGGTAAACTCGTTGGAAGAAAGCCGGCGTGCATTTTCAATCTTTTCGTAATCACGACCCCCGCTAAACCCACTTCCCTCAAGGGGCAAAAGGGTGGAGTTCACCTCGGCTATATCGCGAATGCCGGAGTATGTTGTGGTCATCAACTCGTAGAGGGTGTTCCGGCTGTTATCGGCCGGGCCGGGAACGGTTTGGTGAAAAATAGAGCTGGCAAAAATATTCGGATCGGCCTCACCCAGGTCGGCAAATGCCACCAGATTTCGGGAGTTCTCAAAGTTGGCCTGCTTGTTGGTTACCCAAACTTCAATTTTGGTGATGTTGATGCCCGAGTTAATCACCGGTAGGTTGGCCAGCGCCCTGTTATAGTTCTCACGAAAGTAGTGCGACAGGAAAAAATGCCGGTTGGCGTCGTACTCATCGGCCCGAATCTGGAAGTCACGCACCTGGGCGCCACCCTTAACCTCAACTACCTGGGTTTGACCATTCTGCTTCGACACCACACTGGTAACGTAAAGCTTCCCGAACTTCATCTCGGTTTTAAAGCCAAAAAGGCTTTGGCTTCCGGTAATTAGGGTGCCCGGCAGGGGAAGTGATACGTTTCCAGCCTCAATCCGCTGGATAATTTCGTCCTCAAAACCGTTGTACTCCACCTTCACGTTATTCTCGAAATCGAAAGTTGCCTCGGTGTTGTAGTTCACCTCCATCTTCAATTTCTCGCCAATTTTTCCGGCCACGTTCATCTGGATCTTCGACTGAAAATCGAAGGTGGTATTTTTTCGCTGGTCAACCGGTAGTGCAGGGTTTTCGGTTTTAGAGGAGGATATGCCAAAAACCAGCTCAGCATTACCCTGGGGGATAATCTCAATAACATTGCTCCCAAATATCCTATCAAACGACTCGCCACCCACCTGAATGCGTGGTAGAATGCCATCGCCCTTTCCAACTGTTTCGCCGGTTTGCTTCTGCCGCCAGTACTCCCGCATGGACTGCTCCACCCGGTAGTTCTGGTACTCCTCGTCGCTCATCACACGAGGCAAACCTACGTTATACCCGCCAACTCGCTGGTAAACAGTATATTTCTTTGTGGTGGGATCGTACTCCACCACCTCGGTAACATTCGATGGCTGGTTTAGAAACAGGGGTGAACGCACCGTTGCCGGTGTTAAAAAATTTTCAGATTTTATTGGGTAGGGTAGCCTGGTGGTATCCTGCAGGTTGAACGTTTGCCCATTCACCTGCCCACCGATGGATACACGCGGGGTGAACAGCAGAAAGCATGAAAATACAAACAACAGCAAGGAACCTATTTTAACGCGTGCCAAAGTCAATGCCTCTCCAGTGATAAAGTTCTACAAGCGCTTTAATGCCGATTTAATCAGCCCTCGACAGTCAACTCCCCGCCTTCCCTGATAATTTGATCGAGCACCTTTTCGGTGGCAGACTTGGAAAAACCAAGCATAACCAATGCAGATAACGCTTCATCCCTCGAAGTATTGTGTGCTGCAGGCATAATTTGTTTGGAAGCAAAGTCATCGCCCACCACTTTATCCTTTAGGTCCACCACAATGCGCTGGGCTGTTTTCAGGCCAATGCCCTTAACCTGCTTTATCAGGTTAATATTTTCGGTAAGAATGGCCGCCTGAAGCTCATCGGCGTTAAGCGACGAAAGAATTAAACGAGCTGTGCTCGCTCCTACACCTGAAACGCTGATAAGCAGCCTGAAAATTTCCCGCTCCTTTGCTTCGAAAAAGCCGTAAAGCAAATGGGCATCCTCCCTTATCACCTGATGAAGGTAGAGCTTTACCTCATTCATACCGTTGATGGCCGAGTATGTCTGCAGCGAAATGTTTACATGGTATCCTAACCCTCCAACTTCGACCACAGCGTGGGTGGGCGTAAGTTCGGCCAGCTTGCCTACAATATAGTCGTACATTTCCTTTACGTTGGTTTGAATTAAGTATGGGCTATTAGGCTGATTTGTTTGGCGTTATGAGCCACTACTTTCAGGTAGAGCTGATATAAGGATTTGGTGGCAAGCTACACCTCAACCCATTGCTAAACTATCCATTTTCCGAGCTAGAAACGCTCAAAGGGTTGGTAGTGAGCTGGTCATGCAGTTTTCGGTTGTTGAATATGTCTATGGCCAGGTATAGGGCATTTCTAAACGAGTTGGGGTTAGCCAAGTTTTGCCCGGCCAAATCGTAGGCTGTTCCATGATCGGGTGAAGTTCG
>Ga0116144_10006641_pt1 | contig 10026 bp, 7 predicted proteins | sample AD_UKC035_MetaG_FD_89746 | JGI IMG/M metagenome (GOLD analysis project Ga0116144, IMG submission 89746) | Active sludge microbial communities of municipal wastewater-treating anaerobic digesters from USA - AD_UKC035_MetaG | ecosystem: Engineered > Bioreactor > Anaerobic > Digestate | place: USA...
CCCGATGTTTCGGGCATTTCATCTAACACAATGGGATCAAACAATACCGGTCTCTTGATCACGGGTTCGTGTTCGTTCAATTGTTGTTCAACTATTTCAGGGAAAGCTGAATTTATTTTATGAAAAATTTCAGCTGTAGCTATGGCATCGGCTTCCGCCCTGTGATGACCATTGAGTGATATGCCCAGGTTGCGGGTAAAATTATTTAAGCTATAGGATTGAAATCCCGGAAAAGCTTTTCTACCCATCTGTACCGTGCATAGCTTTTGCGGGCTGTATTTCAATTTCAATTGTTTGAACTCTTCGCGGATAAAAGTCAAATCAAAATGAACATTGTGCGCAATAAATATTTTATTCTGCAATACGCGCAGAATATCATAGGCCACTTCATCAAAAACCGGAGCATCTTGCAACATATTGTTCTTTATTCCGGTTAGGTTTTCAATAAAAGGGGGTACCGGTCGCAGCGGATTGATAAGGGTATGATATCGGTCCACAATTGAACGACCATCAGAAATTAAAATAGCAATTTCAATAATCTTATCGGTATAACCATTGCCACCGGTGGTTTCAACATCTACTATTGCAAATTGAATGGGTTCCACTGAATGTTGAACGTCTTTAACTGTTAATCTATGGCCTAAATGATACCGGATTCATCTTTGAATGTAAAACATCTTTCCTTTGTTGTTGCGGATTGATGATCCAAGGTGTCACAGGGACAAAGCAAAATATTTTTATTGAGAAAATGTGCCCAAGGCGAGATTCGAACTCGCACGCCTGTTGGCGCCACCCCCTCAAGATGGTGCGTCTACCAATTTCGCCACTTGGGCAGGGAGTGCAAAAGTAAAAATAAAGGTGTATTCCGCTAAAAAAAGATCAGAGAGATTTTTCCTGCAATTGCAATTGCTTTTTAGGCGATTTGGGAAGTTTGAGCACCACATAATCTTCAACACAAAATTGATCTTCATTGATGATCCAGGGATTGTATTCTTTTATTTCCTGTGTACCTACATTCACTTCCTGAGCAATGTCTTGTAAACTTACCGGGCAATTCCATTTTCCTGTTTTCCAGGGAATGTAATTTACTTTTCCCGGCTTTATTCTGAATCCATACTTATCGGGGTGTTCCAGCATTTCTTTATAGGCCATTACTTTAAATAAATACGTAGCCGTTTCTCTATTCAGTTTCAATCCGTAATACGATTCCATGTTTTGCTCATTCAGTTTTCGCATCAACCTTTCGGGTCCAATATTGAATGCTGCAGCCGCCAATGTCCATGAGCCGGTTCTCTTTTTCAGAAATTTCAAATATCGACAGGCGGCAATGGTCGATTTTTCTACATTCAATCGCTCATCAATATTTTCATTTACAGTAAGTCCCAGGTGCTCTGCAGTAGCCGGCATGAATTGCCAAAAGCCTGAGGCGCCTTTGTGAGATGAACCTTCCAGAAACTTGCTTTCTACTATGGCCAAATACTTTAAGTCTTCCGGAATTTCGTGTCGTTCAAGAATGGGATCAATCACAGTGAACCATAAATAACTTCGCTTGTGCAATTGTATGCTTCGTCTGTTTTCGCGGACAATTTTTTTTAAAATGCTGTAAAATTGATCATACACTTTTTCATTTTTTAAGGGGACTACTTCTCCACAAAAATTCAAATCGCTGGAGAAAGTAAGTTGCGAATAATCGAATGTGCTGTCCACTTCCATTTGATATTGCCCTTCAAAATGGTGGTAAATGATTCGAGTAGTGAGCGAAAGGGTGATGACTATTCCGGTAAGAATCAATAAGCGTCTCATGAGTGTGTAGGCTCAAGCTTTGGGGAAGCGCTTTGGGGCGATTTTTCTTTTTTCGATTTGTTCAATCGGGACGTAATAAAGAAGAATAAAAACATGGCCAATATGTAGGAGGAAAACCAAAGGGTATGCGACCAGGTCCATTCCGTGTATTGATATTTTATGACGAGTAACAGAGCAACCGAAACAAATGAAATGATCATAAACACGAAAGCAACGGCACGATCGCTTAAACCAAGATATGCCAGGCTGTGCGTGGTATGATCTTTACCTCCTACAAAGGGCGATTGCCCTTTCGACAAACGATTGATGACTACGGTGGTGGTGTCGATTACGGGGAGTAAAAAAGCCAAGAGGGTAATGATTACCTGTTTGCCGTGACTGATGGGTGCATTGCTGTATTCATCGTTCCAGAAATAAACAATACCAATATAGGCGAGAAACACACCAAGAAACTGACTTCCGGTATCGCCCATGTACATGCGGCTGGGGTTCCAATTGTAATATAAAAATGCAATGAGGGAAGAAAGGAGTCCAACCAAAATGATCAGATTAATGCTGGTAACATCATAATGCATCAGCGTAATGAAAATAGCGGCTTCAACAATAGCAATAGAAACAATAGTTGTGATGCCATCCATATTATCGAGCATATTGATGGAATTCATAATGCCAACGACCCAAAGCAAAGTGAGTAGGTAATTGAAAATATTCTGCTCAAAAAAGTTGATATGAACACCCGAAGCAATTAGAATTACACCACACAAAACCTGAACACTAAATTTTAGTAAGGGCCTTGTATTGTAGGCATCGTCAGCCAAGCCAATAAGAAAACCGGCTGCCATGCTGAGCAGCAATCCTATAAAACTGCTGTTGTGTAGCGTTTCATTAGAAGCAAAGAAAGTGGAGTAAGATGCAACAGATAATAAAAATACAATATAGAAGCCTATGCCGCCAATAGCGGGCTTGCTCATGGAGCCCCAACGAATAATGGTGCCATCATCGTTGTTTCGAATGCCTAAGGTTTTTACAAAACGAAGCAATAAGGAGTAAATTAAAAATGAAAACACTACCGCTGCGGCAAAGTAGGTGCAGTACACAACGGAGTAATAGTTATTGGAGAAAAACTCTTTCATTAATTATTCAAAAATAAACATTCAAAAAAAATCATATAAACGGAGAATCGAATTCTTTCAACAGCGGTAAGTCTAAATCTTTTTCCGATACTATGGGTTGATCTACTTTCCAATTAATATTTAAATCCTTGTCGTTGAAACGGATTCCCATTTCAGCTTCTGCATGGTAGGGGGCAGTGCATTTGTATAAAACAGCAGTTTGATCTTCTTGCACAGAAAAACCATGTGCAAAACCTGCCGGTATAAAAAGCATGTTATTGTTTACAGTATTGAGTTCAATTGCAAAATGTTTGCCATAATTTTTGGAACCTTTACGGATATCGACTGCCACATCAATGATGGAACCTCTTAATACCCTCACCAACTTACCTTGAGCATAAGGTGGACGCTGAAAATGCAAACCTCTGATCACGCCTTTTTTAGAGAGTGATTGATTGTCTTGAACAAATTCGACATCCAAATTATTTTGAGCAAATCGTTGTTGATTCCAGGCTTCAAAAAAATGACCGCGCAGATCTTCAAATATTTTAGGTGTAATTAAAAATACTCCCGGTAAAGAAGTTTCTTCAACCTTCATAAACGTCAAACAGTTTTCTTCGAGAACAAACTTTTGAGCATGGCCAGTATTCCGTGCTTTTGCGTGTCTTCTTCATAATATCCATACCCATAACCGTAGCCATATCCATACCCATATCCGTAGCTATAACCATAGCCATATCCATAACGCAATTTTGCCAGATCAACTCCATTCAAAATAATAGACAATTTTGAAACTGAATTTTCATCCAGCATTTTATTCACATTATGCAAAAACATTTTCTTCGAATAGTTTGCCCGAAGAATATAGATAGGGAAATCTACTTTTTGAATTAACGGAATTCCATCACTAACAATTCCAACCGGAGGCGTATCGCAAATAATGACATCGTATCGTTCTTTCAGATAGACGAGCAGTTCATCCATCTTAGAACTGATGATCAACTCCGATGGGTTGGGTGGTATAGGGCCTGCTGTAATAAAATCGAGGTTCGATAAATTGCTTTTCGTAATGCAATTTTCAGGACTGTCCACTCCAATTAATATGGTACTGACTCCATGTTTATTTTCCACATTAAAACCAAGGTGAATTTTTGGTTTACGCATGTCTAAGTCAAGAATACAAACTCTCTTTCCAGAAAATGCAATTACACCTGCCAGGTTAATGGCATTGAAAGTTTTTCCTTCACCACTAATGGTACTCGTTACGGCCATAACCTTTGAACCTTCTTCGTTCGAAATAAATTTTAAATTGGTTCGAATAGAACGGAATGCTTCGGCAATAAGTGATTTAGGGTTCTTGTCCACCAACAGCTGAGATATAGGAATCTCTCTTTTATAACGAGGTATAATTCCTAATAGAGCGGCATCGGTATACAATTCAATTTCTTCTAAAGAAGTCAGTTCATTATAAAATAAATAGCGAACAATAATGAGGAAAAAGCTCAGCAGAAAACCAATCATTAAACTGGCACTGATCACCAAGGCTTTTTTAGGTGAAACGGGAATATTGCTTGGGCTGGCTTTCGATAAAATTACATTCTTAGAAACATATCCGGCACGGGTGATGGAAAATTCCGTTTTCTTTTCCAATAATAGTGAATAGAATTTTTCATTGATGGTAAACAACCTGCGCAGTCTTTGGTACTCAGCTTGCATATTGGGCAATCCAGAAAATTTGCCATCTTCTTCGGCAATCATTTTGTTTAGTTGCTTTTTTCTCTCCTTCAATAATTCTTCCTCGTTCGAAATGGCTTGCGTTAAAATGGTAACCTGATTTTGGATTTTTAAATTGGCGGCACGATACAGGTCGCTTTGTTTGGTAGTTTGTAATAAGATAATATCGCGTTCATTCACCAAATTCATTAAATTGTTTAATGCATTTACAATGACTGTTGAAGAACTACGACCTATGGCATGTTTGATCACATTCAACAATTCGTTATTGCTCGACAACTCTTGTTTGAGTTTTGCTAAGATGGCCAATTCAATGTCCACATTAAGGCGATCGTCTTGCAATTTCTGAATGCGAACCAAAATATCGTTTACAATTTTGTCGGGATCGGAAACTTTATTATCGCGTTTAAAATTTTCAATTTGATTTTCCCATTGCAGCAACTCGTCATCTACTTGAGCGATGGTATTGTTGATGAACAATAGAATGGTATCGGCAACCTCTGCACTTTTTTGTATGTCGTAATTGATAAACTCATTGGCAAAAGTATTCACCACATCGGCTGCCTTGTTTGAGTTCTTATCCTTGTAGCGTATTGAAATAGTTTTCGCTTCCATGCTCAATGGCGTTACCATTAAGTTTTTAAGCAGAACCAATGAAATATATTGAAGATCGTTTACTTTAAAATAAAAGGCATCTGTTTTAAATTGTTTTTGTTGATTTAAAATCAAATCCACATTATTAGCAGCTAATTTAATATCGGCAAAGGGGAGGCGAACCCATTCTTTCACTTTAAAAGGACCAAACTCTGTTTTTTCTCCGAAGGAAGTTCGCAACCTAAAGTTCTCTCGATCTATAAACTCCACAAATATTGGTTCGTCTATGATGGTGGAGTCTTTCAAATAAATATCGATAAAAAAGGGAGCCGCTCGATATAATTCATTTTCCAACAAAGTTCCTTTTGAATAATAACTTACTGCAAGTGGAAGCGATTGGCTTACACGCTCTGCAATTATCTTCGAACGAATCAGCTCAATATCTCCAGCCACTTGATTGGCTTGTTGCTCATAAAAAATATCCTTATTGATATCGAGCACCCTATTGGCATTGTTCTCCGAATAAAGTTTAATAACACTGGCCGCTTCGAAAACCGGAGGGGTATATCGCAAATAAATAAAAGCGATTACCAAACTTAAAGCAATAAACAACAAAGCCCAGATAAAATTTCTTTTAGCTATGGTAACAAAGAGTTTAAAGTCGAACTCTTCGTTTAATGGGGTTATCTTTTTTTTGGGCATTATTTGTTTATCTGTGTAACGATACTATAAATTAGAAAGGCACTCGTTAACACACTAACCACCGGTGAAATTTGTGACCAAAATCCTTGGCTAACCTGAGGCGTTGGTTCAACATAAATAATATCATTTGCTTGCAGCAATAAATTGGCCGACTGCATACCGTCTATAGTAGATAAATCAATCAACATCACTTGTGGATTTCTCAAGTTTCCTCTAATCAATTTTATCTTATATGCTTTTCCTATTTCGGTAATACCACCCGATTTGGCTAAGGCTTCAATCAAAGTAGTGTTTTCATTTTCAAGATATACAACTGTACCGCTTCCACCTGAACCCGGAAATACCAAAACTCTTTTGTTCACTACATTCAGCATCACAAAAGGCTTGTTATAATATGTAGAATATTGTTGCTCCAACATTTTTTCTGCTTCACGAACCGTTAAGTCTCTGATTTTAACCCGACCAATGATTGGAAGTTTTACAAATCCTTCAACATCGCTCACAAAACGTATGCCACCCATGGTATTGTTTCCTCCTTGTCCACCGTTGGTCATCAGCTGACCGCTTGTAGCTGTTTGATCCAATAATTTAAAACCTTCGTTAGAATAAACATTCAATTCAATGATATCATTGGGCGCAATGCGATACTCTGAAGTGCCAATGGTTTGATCAATGGTATAGGTATAATCCTTTGAAGTTTTAAACATTACACTCGGGTTCAATGGATTACAAGCCGAAACGGCAACAACAAGAGCAATAAGTAAGGTTTTTTTCATGATGGATTCAAAATAATAGAATAGCAAAAGTAAAAATTTCTTTGGGCTAAGGTAATCATCATTCAACCTTGAAAAACCGTTTTTATTATTAGTTTTAATCAAATTTTTAAATTTGTTGGTTGCAATGTTATTAATAATTAACGTAATTCAACAAAGCTAAAAACCAGACTAAATAAACATTTTTATGGAAGTACTACATGAAGTTCCTTCAGATTTGGAAATTGCACAAAATGCAAGCATCCGTCATATTAAAGAAATAGCTGCAAGATTGGGTATTGATGCAGAAGACTTGCAATACTATGGAAAGCATAAAGCTAAGCTTCCTTTAGAACTCATTAATGAAAAGAAAGCGCAGCAAAGTAAACTGATTCTGGTTTCAGCTATTAATCCAACACCAGCTGGTGAAGGAAAAACAACTGTTTCCATTGGATTGAACGAAGGATTGAATAAAATAGGGAAGAACGCAGTAGTCGTTCTACGCGAACCTTCATTGGGTCCGGTTTTCGGAATGAAAGGTGGTGCTGCGGGTGGAGGATACTCACAAGTGATTCCGATGGAAGACATCAATCTTCATTTTACAGGAGATTTTGCTGCGATAGAAAAAGCCAATAATTTATTGTCGGCTTTAATCGATAATAATTTACAATCAAAGAAATATAATCTTGGATTGGATCCAAGAACCATTGTGTGGAAAAGAGTGATGGATATGAACGACCGTTCCTTGCGCCATATCATCGTAGGTATAGGAGGAACTGCTAATGGAGTGCCTCGTGAAGATGGTTTTAATATTACACCGGCTTCTGAAGTAATGGCCATTCTTTGCTTGTCGAAGGATATGGCCGATCTTAAAAAACGATTGGGTAATATTTTTGTCGGATATACCTACGAAAAGAAACCAATATTTGCCAGAGATCTGAAAGCGGAAGGTGCCATGGCTCTTTTGTTGAAAGATGCTATAAAACCTAATTTGGTTCAAACACTTGAAGGCAATCCTGCTATTATTCATGGTGGACCATTTGCCAATATTGCTCAAGGCACCAACACTATTTTAGCAACCAAAATGGGATTATCTCTTTGCGATTATGTGGTAACCGAGGCCGGTTTTGGTGCCGATTTGGGAGCCGAAAAATTTATGAATATCAAATGCGGATATGCCGGATTTAAACCGCATGCCATCGTTTTGGTTTGTACCATCAGAGGTTTGCGCCATCATGGTGGTGCTGTGAAAGCCGAATACGACACGGCCGATTTGGAAAAAGTAAAACGAGGATTTGAAAATTTGGAGAAACATGTAGGTAATTGCAAGTTGTTTGGAGTCAATCCGGTTGTGGCCATCAACAGTTTCAAAAGCGATTCACAAGATGAAATTGATTATATCATCGATCGTTGTGCGGATATGGGTGTACAAGCTATTGTGAGCAAAGGTTGGGCATTTGGTGGTGAAGGCACTACCGACTTAGCTAAAGCCGTAGTGGATGTGATTGAAAAGAATCGAAATAATTTTGTTCCATTGTACGACTGGTCGATTCCGGTAGAAGACAAAATCTATAAAATAGCGACACAGATTTATGGCGCAGAAGGTGTGGAGTATTCAGCTATGGCACGAACTCAATTAAAAACCATTCGTGATCTCGGTTTTGATTCGCTTCCGGTTTGTATGGCAAAAACGCAAAAGTCGCTTTCGGATAATGAAACGAAAGTAGGACGCCCCAGGAATTTTGTCATCAATGTGCGCGAATTTGAATTTGCCGCAGGTGCTGGATTTGTGATTCCTATTTTAGGAGAAATGATGCGAATGCCCGGATTACCAGCTGTTCCAGCTTCGGAGTATATGGATATAGATGAGAATGGAAAAATATCCGGCCTTTCATAGAAGGTCATGCCAGTAAAAAAATATAAGGCAACAAAATTTCAAAGCAATAGCTACTCTGAAGTAAACGATACTTTGAGTGTTGAAGCATTGTTGAATATCAGCATCAATCAGGTGCCCTTTAGCATTACCATGCGCAGTCCAGGCAATGAGTTTGAACTCATACGCGGTCTTTTGTTTTCAGAAGGAATCGTTACCCAAAGCGATGCCAAGCTTAGCTACAATATCGTTTCAAAAAATTCAGATGGAATCATTGATACAATTGACGTGCAAATTGACACCGCTTTTTTAGACCGTGAGTTCTCTGGCGATCGCAATCTCGCTTCGGTGAGCAGTTGTGGCTTGTGTGGTAAAACAGAGTTGATTGAAAGCGAATTCAAAACAATGAAAGATACTTTGTATCGCGTATCGTCTAATCAAATCAATGAAATGTTTATTGAAATGAGTAAACATCAATTGGATTTTTCGCAATCGGGTGGAGTACATGCTGCCGCTGCTTTTGATCATCAAGCCAATTTGATGATTGCAATGGAAGACATTGGCCGACACAATGCCGTAGATAAGGTAGTGGGGCATTTAATCGATCATACCCTTTTAAGCAAAGCTAAAGCATTGCTTGTCAGTGGTCGAATTTCATATGAGATTAGTAGTAAAGCAGCTCAAGCCGGGTTTGAGGTTTTGGCTTCGGTATCCGCACCATCGAGTTTGGCAGTTGATTATTGCCATGAACATGGTATTACCTTATTGGCGTTTTGCCGTGAGCATAAACATACCGTTTATTCGCATTCATTTCGTCTTGAAAACTGAGATGAATACGTGCAATGCAGGATAATATTTAGTAAATTTGTTTTTTACCTATTATGTCAAAAAACATTAGCGAACTTACCGGCCGTAAAGGAATCGACAATACTTTATTCGATAAGCTAGGACAAATTGCTGTTGAAAAGGGAAGCATTAGTCATGATGAATTAGAAAAGCTGGCTGAAGAATTTCTGCTTGGTACCGCCAATGTTTATTCAAGCACTACTTTTTATGATTTCTTACGACCAGAAAATCAAGGTAAGAAAGCCTACGTATGCAATGGCTCAGCTTGTTTAACAGCAGGTACACAAAAGCAGGTGACCGAAAAATTGGAAAAGGTTTTTTCGGCAGAAGAAATTGGGAAAATGTGTTGCTTAGGTCGATGCCACGAAAACAAAGCCTTTCATGTGAATGGTAAAAATTATTCGGGAGATGATATTGAGCAATTCAGTGCTTCTAATACGAAACGAGCAATTGATCAATACCAAGTTGCGAACTATGGAACAGCGGTAATCACTTCAGCATTTCCTGGCATTGATACTTATTATGCGGCACTTAAAGATTGGCTTCGCAAAGATCCTTCTGTTCTTTTAGAGGAATTAAAAGTGTCGGGCTTGCGCGGCAGAGGAGGAGC
>Ga0116144_10006643_pt1 | contig 10021 bp, 7 predicted proteins | sample AD_UKC035_MetaG_FD_89746 | JGI IMG/M metagenome (GOLD analysis project Ga0116144, IMG submission 89746) | Active sludge microbial communities of municipal wastewater-treating anaerobic digesters from USA - AD_UKC035_MetaG | ecosystem: Engineered > Bioreactor > Anaerobic > Digestate | place: USA...
CACTTACCATAGGTTTTAAGGTTTTAGGTTCTGCATGGATAAAATGAATAAAATTTGTACAAGCAAGGATCAAGGCTAGAATTCTTGTATAGTATTTTATAAACTTCGTAAGTTTAACCTTCGGCGAGTTCTCGATGAGTATGAATAGCAGTACAAAGCATTGAAAGTAGATTGGAATGAAGTATCGTCTACCCATATCATTTTGAAGTACCCAATTTGACACAATCAAGGAACCTAATGACGCTATAGTCGTGAACCCAAAAAAGAGTATCCATTTTCTTTTTGAACCATCGATCATTCTATAATTTTGAACTAGACTTATAAGCATGAGCACAAACAAAATCAATACAAGATAGACGCTGATCGATAGAAATACATCATTGTGATTGAACAATAAATAATTTTTAATAGAATGAACAATATTTTCAAGAGCTGAAATAATTTGACTGAAAGAATTAATTGACAGATAGTTTTCGGTACGCACGAGAGCGAATTTTTTTAAATATCCCGTGACAAAAATCCCGGCTATGATCCCAAGAAAATTTATTGTTGTTAAGACAAGCATTTTTGATTTTTTAAACTTTCTAAAAACCAAAGAATAAAATAAGATGACCAATGCGAACAAAGAAATGATGGCCTGATCAGATACCCAAAGGTTGATCACAAAAATCAGGTCAATCAATAACAGAAGAAGGACATTTTGTGCAAATTCTTTCTTGCATTCTCCGATTTTTAACTTGTGATATAAAAGAATACAAAAGCCGATCAGACTAATTTGAACACCGAGTGTGTACCAAATCATATCATTAAAGAAGAACCATGGCAGAAAAAGGTATACTGAAAGAAAGACCTTGTTCAGCTTTCTATCAAGTAATAATGCATAACCGGATAAGCCGGCAGCCAATAATACATAAAGGCAGATCGTAACTGAGGTAATAGCTGAAATATTCAGGACTTTGTTCCAGAACTGAGCCAGTAGAGGAATGAGAGAACCACCCCTATCTTGTCCCCAGAAATAGATATCTTCAGGCAGTTGGAAGTTATGTGTCATCAAAACCATGATGGCCCCATCTGAGTTAAATGTTGGGTTGTGGTTGGGAGACAAGAGTAGAAAAGAACAAATAATCACAAGGCAAATGCAACTGTAATAAATTATTTGCTTGAGCATGGTTTAGGAAAAAGGTTTGAAACGTTGTTCAGTTTTAATTAAATGATCGATATTTATTTGACTTTTCTATTGTGAATAGTCATCCTGGTAGTCTCGTGTTCAGGCACAGCTTTGATACGTTTTTACCTCGCCTATACTAATTCAATATGTTGACAAGCCGTGCTTCGGTAAATCCTGATTTTGTAAGCGCACATTAAATCCGGAAGCCTATTTTTTATTTTTAGATTTGTACGATAGGAGAGAGCACTTATCAGAGCTCACAGTTTTATATTCAATTCGTTTTGGGTTACAAAAGCAATTATAAAAAGATATTAAAACGGTCGGGAATTTGCATAGAAATCCCCTAAGAGAGCAAGACAAAAGCATTGCCCTGTCAGGGGATTTTCATTTTTATAAAGGATTTTTTAATGCGTTCAATGACCATTGCCCGGGTGGGAAACGATCATGGAAGGCATATCCCGGTCAAAGAGGTACATTCCTCCTTTGTCATTGCCGATCAACCTTAACTTATCAAGTATTTTTCTTGCCAATGCCTCTTCTTCAATTTGTTCTGCAACATACCATTGCAGGAAGTTATGTGTTGTATAATCTTTTTCTTTCAGACATATTTCCACCAGGCCGTTTATTTCCTGTGATACAAAGACCTCATGACTCAAGACCTCTTCAAAAACAAACTGAATGGATTTAAATGTTTGAGGCTGTTGTTTTAGAGCAGGAACCAGTGCTTTTCCGCCTCTTTCATTAATATACTTCACGAGTTTGAGCATGTGCATTCTTTCCTCATCTGACTGTGCGTATAGAAATTCCGCAATGCCGCCTAAGCCTTCAGTTTCAGCCCAGGAAGCCATTGCCAGATAATATTGAGAAGAGGCTGCTTCGAATTCAATTTGTTTGTTTAATGCAGATTCAACTTTTTTGGAAACCATATTTTTTGAGGGTTATATTTTTTTTCTTTTCAAAGTTAATGATTTTAAGCACAATCGTATACTAAATTGAGATTAATTAATTTGCCACACTCGCCGCTGCGAAGGATTTGCAATCCTTTGCTAACAAAAGGTGGATTTGCAATCCACATTGAAAGTGTGTAAGCATATCAAAAGCTACTCACCACAAGAATAACACAAACCATTTCGACATTAAAGAATCCCGGGCTATTAAGCGTGAGCGCCGGTGGGCTAAGATAATTGACTTTCAGTAGTGAAGGTATATCATGATAATCTCTGTTGTTCCTACAATATTGTATTTTCAAATTTAACGATTTTATATGTTATTATCGAGATTCTATCCAATTCCACTACCCTGGTTCGAACGTAATTATTCCACCTCAGCACCCTTTAGCGTAATTCGACAATATTGGCGGTCAACACTTTTTAAATAAATACAAAGCATATTCAAATCTGTCCGACAAGGGAACTTTCTAATCTTCTAAGGATAATTTTCGAGTTCTTTAGTTTGTCTTACTTGAATTAAACGAATCAATTAGGAAGGTTAAAAATTTGTTGACTATTTTCAATGCCTTCAAAGTTTCGTTAACTTTCCAGTACCACCAAACTGTCTTGTAAGGATGAAGACTTATTTGATGTTGTAAGTTTCATTTTATCGTTGTCACCCTGCTTTTGGCAAGTTGCTTTTATGTGTAGTTTAAAGCGTCCGTTAATTTTTTTGCAGATAACCTGTATTCAAATTCAGTTTTAGAAAATTGTCTAGCCTCTTGCGACACTTTTTTTACTAATTCGAGATCATTCATACATTGAAATATGATTGAAATCCACTCATCACTTTTATCGGAAATAAAAATGTTTTGACGGTCAATACAAGGTATACCCATTGCTCCATTTGACGTAGTAAGAATAACTTTTCCTTTTGCCATGCCTTCTGCAATTTTTATGCGTATACCGCTACCGGAAAAAGAAGGGACTATCATAATAGCTTTTTTGTTCATAAAGATTTTCCCGTCAACATAACTGTTGGTAATAAATACATTTGAGTAATTCATATTCGTTAACCAATCAGGCATTTTTGCACCTGCTAAATAAAGTTTAACATGAGGAAGTGTTCTATAAATTTGTTCCCATACATTTTCAAAAAACCACTTAAATGCTTCCTGATGCGGAAGCCAATCCATCGAACCAATATGAAACAGGACTAATTCGTCAATTTCGGGTGGGGTATAGTGTTTGAATTCTTCATCATTAAAATTTATTCCAAACGGAAGGTAGATCATTGGTGTTTTACATAAACTATTTTTAAAAACCAGATTATCTTTATCACTGATTGATGCAATCAGGTTTACCTTGTCTAAGGTGCTCAATTCGTATTTTTTTAATCTTCGGGATAGTAAATTCAAATAACATTTTTTCAAGATGTTATTTTCGTTTTGGGCAAGATTTTCCCATATTTTGAATTCGGCATTGTGTGCCCTCAAAACCAGTTTAGCGTTGGAATACTTTCTTAATAGATGAATATAAGGTGTGGTATATAACGATTCTAAAATAATTACATCGTATGTGTGTTTATTTAACACTTGCCGAATAGCCCGGCTAAAATTAATTGAATTGAAGCGTGTAATATTGTAAGACTGACCGGTAAATAAATTTAAAAATGCCGGCAGTATTTTTATCCTGATATCAATATCTACAAGTAAATATTTTGATTTACTTTTAAAATCAGAGGGTACGTTCTTTAAATCACAATACTGCTTGTGAGTATTCATGGCTAATATATGAACATTATTCCCATTTTCTATCAGTCCATTATACAGACTGTACATAGCAATAGACCCACCGTCAATTGGTGGATAGGGGGGCTTATGACAAATTTGGAGTATGTTCACTTATATTATTTATTATCAAATCGGCAATTGCATTTTGGTAATACCAGATTCCATTTGTTTGTCCTTCAAAACTTGGCTCTCCACCCAATTTACCTTTAGGTATAAAACCCGTTGCAAGACCACTTGCAAATGCATTTGGTACTACAATCCCGTTTTCATCCAATAGTTCGCACCTTTCATTTACCCAATGTTGATTAAGTTCACCTTTGAATTTAATTTGCTTTCCATACGTGTTGTAAAAAGGAAAGAGGTTGAACCTGTATCCAAACGCTAATACTATAACAGCAGCATTATCTAAGTCCTCCTCTAATTCGCTTTTTTGGTTTTTATAGACAATAAGTTTTACCCGGTCTTCTTTTTTTAATTTACCCAATCCCAGCATTTGCATATACAATTGTCTACCGTCCATTCTCAAGCCGGCTAAACGATAAAGTCTTTTCGTAACAGGGCAAATGTCTGCATCTGTATAATCAAAATAAGAATTGTCTCTGGCTTCTTCTTTTGTATTAAAATATATTTTAGGTGATGAGTGGCTCCATATTTTAATTGTGTCGATTGCGAACCCGGGCAAATTGAACGAATGAAGAAAGGAATGAGCAGCAGAAAATGCACTGTGGCTTCCACCAAGGATAACAATCTTAGGATTTTTGAGTAATGCCTCCTTAAAATGATCGGGTAAGCCATTCTTTAGAAAGGTATCCGAATGAATGCATTTTTTTTGATGTGCATGGAGGGGAACGGCTTTGGCAAACAAAGAATTTCTATCAATAGTGGTTTGAGGAACACCCCCTGTCGCAACAAGAACTTTTTTAGCTGTAATCGGATTTGATCGACCTTCAATAAATACATCATAAGTATTATCTCTTTTTTGAATTGCCTTCATTACGTTTGAATTCAAAATGAAGTCGCATTTACCGCTTGACTCCAAACTCTGCTTTAATAAAATGCCAAGTTTAGTATAGTAACTGTCAAGCATTACCAAAGGGATTGATTTTCCTTTATAGGTCTTTATAAGGTCAACTTCATTTTTTAGTTCAGCCAGATCAGTAAAGGTGTTATTGCCTTGAAGACATTCCAAAAAAACATCTGAAAGTGTATCGCTATTGATATTGAATTGGGTGATATTTCCTTTAATTAGGTTATTGGTCCTTTCAATCACAGCAATCCTATTCTCAAATAGCTTACTGGATGCTCCGTCTTCCATGGCTTTAAGTAAAAGCCCGGTTCCGGCTGGTCCGCCTCCAATTATCAAAAAATCATAAGCTCTGTTTTTTAATTCTTTGTCCATCTAGGCTACTAATTTCTGTGATATAAAGTCATCTCTATAAGAATAGTTGATAGTTGATTTATTTAATACAGTGGTGAAAGAAGCTAGCTTTATTATCTCCGGACGTGTTCCAAATACAAATTGAATTCTTTTGGGTTTCATCCTCTTCTTAATTTTAAAATAAAATCCGACAGTTGCTTTCCAATAGCTTCGCTTCCGGATTCATTTACATGTACTCCATCATAAAAAAAGGAATCTTCACACGATAATTCTAAACAGTGTAATCCGTTCTTTTTCGCAAGCAACCGTATTATTTTATTATACTCAGAAATTAAGGCATTCATCCCAATATTGTAAGGAAGCATTACTCCGTTCCTTAATTTAGGGATTTCAATCAGGATAACATTTGTATTACCAACGATCAACCGGATTTTTGTGAGTAAAAGATTGTAGGATATCTCGAATAGTGAAACTGTTGTATTAAATTTCAAATCATTTGTCCCGATAAGCAAAGTTGCAATATCCGGCTTAGCACTTTTTAAGTTGTAATAGTTTTTATCAATACTTCGGGCAAGATCAATTGTTGTATATCCGGAAACCGCATGATTTAAGACATTCCAGTTTTTATTTGTTTCCTGTGATAAAAAATCTCCGCAGTATTCAGGATAACCGATATAGGACCTCGATCCGATTGTTCTACTGTCCCCTGTACATAGTATTGTTTCCCAGTTCATAGTTTTAAATTACACATTAGGGTTTGCGGGTTTAAGATTTGGCAATTTCGGAGCACAAAACTGTCAGTCAGCACTACACTTGATACGAAGAACAAATGTTCATTTAACCACTGAACCGTCAATTTATTAAACCTGCTGTTATAAATAGTATTGTTGTTTTCCTTGTCAGTCCGTGATGATTAATTTTTTCGTTTCAATTTGTTTGTTGTCCTGTGTCAGCTCAACGAAATAAAGTCCATTGGGTAAATTGTCACGATGCAATGTAGCTGTGTTACCTGAAATATTTTTTATTTTCCTTACTATCTGCCCGAAACTGTTGTAAATCGTGAGAGTTGCGTTGTGTAAATGGTTGTCTGTCTGTAAAGTTGTTTGTGTAGAAAAAGGATTTGGAAAAAATTTAAATTGGCACGGGTAAAAATTCGAGTTGTTTATTCCTGTCAAACATCCAATGGCTTGGCTTTGACGATAACTTATTTTAGAACTCACATTCAATGAGTCCTGGAATTCCTGTGCCTTTTGACAGTCATTTTTCAGAAAATACGCAAGCCAAAGTTTAAGGAAATTATGTGTTACCGATTGCTGCTCCGCTCTTGTAATTGTTGAACTGGGTGAACATGTGCTTTCTCCGAATGTGCAGTTGAAATTTGAATTGGCAAAAAAGCAATGTCCGCCCCCCGTTATGTTCACCTGTGTTTTGAACGCTGCGGCAGTAGAATCATACATAATGTCCTGATGCTGTGAAGGAGGTGTCACGCAATCATTAGTTCCGCTAAACAATAAAGTTGGTACAGATACCTGTTGCGAAGCAGTTATTGAAGACGGGCTTGTGTTTGCAGAGGCAAACGAAACCATGGTTGTAATCGTCAGGTTATTTTCTGCGGCAAGGAAAGAACAGCCGCCTCCCATAGAATGTCCCATGATGGCTGATGTAGTTCCAACGCTTGCTGATGGAATAACTGCTCCCACTCCGTGGCCCTGAATTTTTTCAATGAGAAATTTAAGATCTTTTCCGAAATCGACATGGCTTGGGGAGAAACTGCCTTCTGTGGTTGGAAAGGCCATGATATATCCTTCGGGCACAAGTGAGTCCCAAAAGTTTTGGTACGCGCTCCATACCATAACAAAACCGTGACCAAATGTGATGAGCGGAAAAACCCCTGCTGCAATCGGAGTGTTGTTGCCTGCCGATGTTGCAGGATAATACACCTCTGTTATAATCTGGCGATTGCTTCGCAACGAATCAATAAACGTAACGGTTGTGTGTCCGATTTGGTGTGCAGACAAACTTGAACGTAGAATTAGTGTAGCAAGTATGAAAATTATTATTCTTTTCATTTTATTGTCGTCGGTGTTTATAGTGATGACACCTTACTTTTAATTTAGGCAGTGAAGTCAATAATGGTCTGTAGTCTTTTAGCAATGGGTAAAACGTCAGTTCGTGCAAAAACTAAATGTAAATATTATTTTCATACCTCTATCATCGGTAAATTATAATCATTACTTTCAAACTCACTTGAAAAGGCAATGCTTGCTCCCGATCAATCCCTGTCATAAAGGCCATTGTAATTCTTTTCTTAAAGGTGCTTCAAATAAAAATGAATCCAACAGAAATACTAAATATTTATAAATGGTTTTTACACAGTCTGACGGTTTCGGGCTTTCCCGCTGCGAAGGATTTGCAATCCTTTGCACACAAAAGGTGGATTTGCAATCCACATTGAACGTCTGTAAGCCTATCAAAAGCTAGTCACTACCTGAAAAGCACAAACCATTTAGACATTAATAAATTCCGGGCTGTGGACCTTCATAAGAGACAACTTGAGCAGAAGTTTACTGGTCATTTAAACAGGAAGTTCCAACAGAGCGAGTGAACAGAAGAAAAAACAGGGTGTAACTCTTAGTCTGAGCTCCAGAAACAGATCGAGTGAACAGTATATTACTGTTCACTCGATCTGTTTCTTGCACTGATAAAGTACCCGCAGGGTTCCAAATATCGAACCAGCTAAAGTTAGAATTAGATGCTTTTATGGAATTTTAACGATTTTTAAATTGGCTATTTGATCAATTACCAAAAAACTTTCCAACAAGCGATGATTCCTTTTCAGTAATTCTGACAAAATACATTTGAAATCCTATGGTTTCAAAGGGTATGATTATTTTATTTTCTCCGAGGCGTGAAGTGATTTTATTATTGAAAATTTCTTTACCCGTCATATCAAAAATTTGGATAGTGCATTCTTCAGTTTTCGTACTTGACCAAAAAAGTGTTAAACGAGATTCATTATTACTATAAAAAGATTTAAGAGATTGCATATTTGTATTTATTTCCAAAACACTTGTGTTTGTGGAGCCTATTTTAACCACCCATACATCTTCGCAAGGATTGAATTGACAAATTCCGCCATGATTTCCGGTTACATCGCCATCATTTGATTCAGTGTATCCAACTAATAATAATTCATTGTCATTTACAACACTTATTGAGGTAGGGACATCCCGACCAGTTCCTCCAAAACATTTCTCCCAAATCAAATTTCCAGTCATATCAGTTTTCACCACCCAATAGTCGCCTCCACCAATAACCCCACTTATGTCGCCTCCACTTAAAAAAACTAATGATGCTAAGTAAATAGATGAATCATTAGTTTGAGTAACTACTTTTCCCGTTTCATAACTTGGTCCACCATAACTTTTTTCCCAATCTATTCCACCATTGGGATTCAATTTTACTAACCATGAATCCCACCCGCCAAGATGGCCTGTGACATCACCATCGATGGAAGCTGATTCACCAATGACCAGACACCCACCATCAATGGTAGAAATAACCGAATTACATGCATCATTATCGGATCCGCCTATGCATTTTTGCCAAAGAATAGTGCCGGAGTTACTCAATTTTACAACCCAATAGTCAAAAAGACCGTGATTACCATTGACATCCCCATTATCTACGAAACAAGAGCCGGCAGTAATATAACAACTGTCACTTGTTTGAGTTATCCCGCTGTTTATCTCATCAAATATACCACCCAAACAATTCTGCCATTCGATATTTCCAATTGAATCCAATTTTAATACCCAGAAGTCTGTGGTACAACCTGAGCAGGCATGTTGACCAACTACATCACCATCATTAGAATCAGTATTTCCTGAAACAATAAATCCAGAGTCGAACGTTTGGTGAATTTCAAACAACTCATCACGATCTGTTCCTCCATAACATCTCTGCCATTCTATGTCCCCAAAACTGTCTAATTTTATTATCCAATAATCCCCTTCTCCATGATGACCGGTAACATCACCATCGTTTGACGTAGACACAGCCCCAATAATATATCCACCGTCATAGGTCAAATCTATTGATCTAGCCAAATCACCCTGTGATCCACCCAAAATCTTTGACCATTGAATTGTTCCAACACTATCCAATTTTAAAACCAAGATATCACCATTCCCAAGTGAATCACTAATATCACCATCATTGGAAGCTGAATGTCCGACGACCACGAATCCTAAATCTGGGGTGGACTTGCTATCATATGCGAAATCACCTTGAGAACCCCCAAAACACTTTTGCCACTCCATCCCCAATTGAGCGTTTGATTCTTTACTGTTTATAGATAAGGCAAAAAATAAAAAATAAAAAAGGATGTCTGATATTCGCACACGATAGTCACTGTGAGTCCTAATTTCCAACGGAATGTTTTCTAGACGTGTATGATTCATGTAATTTCTAATTGCTTATTATTCTTTTACCAGTTGATTAAAGATATGAATTTTTCTTAGGTTTTTCCGCTGCGAAGGATTTGCAATCCTTTGCTCACAAATGGTGGTTTTGCAATCCACATTGAAAGACTGTAAGCATATCAAAAGCTGCTCACTACCAGAATAGCACAAACCATTTAGACATTAAAAATTCCGGGCTTTGGACCTTCATAAGAGACAACTTGAGCAGGAATTTACCGTTCAGTTAAACAGGAATTTCCAACAGAGCGAGTGAACAGAAGAAAAAACAG
>Ga0116144_10006647_pt1 | contig 10019 bp, 5 predicted proteins | sample AD_UKC035_MetaG_FD_89746 | JGI IMG/M metagenome (GOLD analysis project Ga0116144, IMG submission 89746) | Active sludge microbial communities of municipal wastewater-treating anaerobic digesters from USA - AD_UKC035_MetaG | ecosystem: Engineered > Bioreactor > Anaerobic > Digestate | place: USA...
TAAATCCATGTGCCAAACTCAAACGAGAATATGGGAATAAACACAATAGATACCACATCAACTCGGTAACTTCAGGTATCTGACTTTGTCTGTAAAATACTGTTTTATGCACGTCTACACCAAAACTAAGCCATGTCGCAGCTGTTGAAAGTGTGTTCTCTTTTAATTCTGTTGGGTTTTTAATTTGTGTAAATGAATGCAAATCAGCAATAAACAAAAACGCTTCGTTTTCTGATTTGTTCGACATTTCAATGGCAGGAACAATTGCTCCCAACAAATTTCCCAAATGTGGTGTTCCAGTACTTTGTATACCTGTAAGAATTCGCGACATATTTAGATTTTTTGCGAAGATAATTATTAATTTTTTTAAATACTTTGATTCTTTTGATAAAGAACCCTAAATTTGTGGTGCAAATTCAATTGCCATGAGATTTAATTTAACCAAAGAATTTATTGATCAAACAAAAGCTGCAATTGCGGCCAATGATTCTGATTGGTTAAAAATCAATGTATTGGAATTGCACTTTGCAGATATTGCAGAGGTGTTGCATCCACTTACCAACGATGAGGCAAAATTCGTTTATTTTTTAATGGACGAAGATCAGCAAGCCGAGGTATTGATGGAACTCGAAGAAGATGTGCGCGATCGTTTCTTAGCATCGTTGTCATCTCAAGAAATTGCCACACAATTAGAAAACCTTGATTCCGATGATGCTGCTGACATTTTAGGTGAGTTGTCGGACAAGAAAGTGCAAGAAGTCATCTCTTTAATGCAAGACGATGAAGCTGCCGACGACATCGTTGATTTGTTGAAATACAAAGACGGAACTGCTGGTAGTTTGATGCAAAAAGAGTTTATCAAAGCACGTGTCAATTGGCCAATTGATAGAGCACTTTTGGAATTGCGTCGTCAAGCCGAAGATGTTAAACGCGTATATTCCATTTATGTGGTGGACGATGCCGATCGATTACTCGGTGTTTTGTCGCTCAAAGAAATGCTGTATTCCAAACCAAAAACTAAAATCGCAGATATTTTTCAAGATAAAAACATCATTTCGGTAAAAACCAATGAAGTTACGGAAGTGGTGTCTAAAACTATGGATAAATATGGATTGGTTGCTGTTCCAGTTGTTGATTTGCAAAATAAATTGGTGGGGCGCATTACCATTGACGATATCGTTGAATATATCAAAGAAGAAGCCGATAAAGATTTTCAATTGGCAACTGGTATCTCTGAAAAAGTAGAGCATACCTCGTCCGTTTGGAAAATCTCGCGCGCTCGTTTGCCATGGTTGATTATTGGTATGTTGGGCGGAACCATGAGTGCACACGTAATTTCTGGTTTCGAAGAGCAAATTAGTAAAGTTACAGCACTTGCTTTTTTTATTCCTTTAATTACTGCAATGGGTGGAAACGTTGGTGTGCAATCATCGGCAATTGTGGTGCAATCTCTGGCAAAAGGAAGCGATATATTTTCCAATATCTTTAAAAAAGTAGGAAAAGAATTGTTGGTGGCGATGCTAAACGGTATTTTGCTTTCCACTATTATTTATGGTATCGGAATTTTTTTCGAAGGATCCAAACTAGCCATTGTTGTCAGTCTTTCATTGTTTACTGTGATAATTTTTGCTTCTATTTTTGGAGTGCTCATTCCACTTGGGTTAAAAAAATTAAAAGTCGATCCTGCATTGGCTATCGGCCCGTTTGTTACTACACTTAACGACATAGTAGGGTTGTTTATCTACTTTACCATCGGTGTGATGTTATACAAATTCTAATGAAAGTTTTATTTATCGACACGGTTCATTCGATTCTCCAACAGCGATTAGAGGCAAAAGGTGTTTTTTGCAAAGATGCTAGTAAACTAAGTAAAGAAGCAATTCAACAAGAATTAAACGATACGGATGGTATTGTGATTCGTTCCCGTTTTCGCATGGATGCCGCTTTGTTGGATTTTGCTCCACAACTACAATTTATTGCTCGTTCAGGCGCAGGAATGGAAAATATTGATTGCGACTATTGTGAACAAAGAAACATCCAATTGTTCAACGCGCCTGAAGGAAATTGCACCGCCGTTGCCGAACATGCCTTGGGGATGATTTTAGCACTCTTCAATCAATTAAAAAAAGGGGATGCTGAAATTAGAAAAGGAATTTGGGATAGGGAAGGCAATAGAGGCGTTGAATTAACCGGTAAAACGGTCGGAATTATTGGCTACGGACATAATGGAAGTGCTTTTGCAAAACTCCTATCTGGATTCAATTGCCGTGTGCTTGCTTATGATAAATACAAAACAGGATTTGCTAATGGATTGGTAGAAGAATGTACTCTCGAACAATTATACGAGCAAGCAGAAATCATTAGTTTTCACATACCTCAAAACGAAGAAACACTTTTTTGGGCAAATGCAGACTTTTTTTCAAAAGTGAAACATCCGTTTTACTTAATTAACTTATCAAGAGGAAAAATTGTAAAAATTGAGGCGCTTAACAAAGCGATCAACGATGGAAAAGTAAAAGGGGCTGTTTTGGACGTATTGGAATTTGAAAGCGCAAGTTTTGAAAATATTTTTGGAAACGAAATTCCACCTACTTTTAAAGAATTGCTTGAAAGTGATAAAGTGCTATTGTCGCCACATGTGGGTGGATGGACAGTTGAAAGTTATTTCAAATTAAGCGATGTGTTGGCCGATAAAATAGAAGCGGCTTATTTTTAATCATCCAATTTCTATCACTTGACTTGTTGTGTAATTTCTCGAAGATCCAATAAAAAGTCAATGTCTTCTTCTATTTTATTACCAATTACCACCACGTTGGCGCCTGCATCAAAAAGTTGTTTGATTTGACTGGTTGAACGGATACCACCCCCAATAATTAACGGTTGATTCAATTGTTTTACTGCTTTTACCATTTCTGTTGATACGCAATTTTTTGCACCACTTCCAGCATCCATAAATACCAGTTGGTGGCCAATTAATTTTCCTGCCAAAGCTGTTTGCGTAGCAATAGATAGTTGGTGTTGAGGAATTGGTGTCGTCTGGCTAACATAAGCAACTGATGAATGACTGCCGCCATCAATCAATAAATAAGAGGTTGAAATAACTTCCAATCCAGCGTCAACAATTTTTTGTGCTGCTTGCACGTGATGGGTAATCAAAAAATCAGCATTTCTACCAGAAATTAAGTTTAACAACAAGATAGCATCTGCCAATGGTGATACCTGACTAGAAGAACCTGGAAAAATAATTATTGGGATTCGTGCTAATTTTTTTAATGCAGCTATCGTTTGGTTAAATTCTTTTTCGCTCACCGTGCTGCCTCCAATAAATATAAAATCAACACCACTAAAATGAATTTTTTCAATTAATTGCTCGATATATGCTATGGATTGACATTTTTCAGGGTCAATCAAAACAGCAATTTTTTGTTGGTCAATAATAGAATCAATGATTTTCATAAAGTGGCGATGTATTTATTGTAACAATGTATCCATCAATGATACTTGCACTCAAATGTACAGAAAAACTTTTGTTTTCTTCTAAAACCTTACAGTTGAATGTGTTTTTTTTATCAAAATCTGTTATTAAGAGGTCTTTTTTAAAAATAATTCCTTCTTTAGTGCTTAATTTATAGAGTGCTTCTTTGCACGACCATGCTTTTGACATAAGTTCAATGTTGGATGTGTCTAAAAGTGCAATTTCACTTTCGTTCAAAAATTTTTGGTGTAGTCGTTGTGCTTTACTGCTTATAGGTTCAATATCTACTCCAATTTTATAGCAGTTGCAAACAGCAAATACAACCCAATTATCGCAGTGGCTAATTGAAATATGATTGGTCGAATTTTTAAAATAAGGAGCTCCTGTGGATAAATAATAAATTGGAGTATTTTTAAATAGTGTAGTTTTTAAAATCCTTGTCGCAACAAATTCCTTTTTTCTTTTCTCACTTTTAAAAGTGGAAAGTTTAAATTGCTCATCATTTGTTAATAAATAGGTGTAATCATTGATGTTGTACTCATCGAAACGAATGAAATACAGGGTGCTGTCACCAATTTTTATATTTTTTAAATAAAACACGTTTGTAAAACTAATTTTTTTCTTTAAAAATTAAAAAATACTTTAAATGTATATTTTTTTTAGTGAGCTGTTTTAAATTAATTTTTAAAGCAAGGTATTTTTAAATTAAAGTAGGCTAAATTGCGCTAAAAAACAAGTGTTTAAAGAAGTGTATTTTTTTATTTCAAAACTTTTATTCTACATTTGTTAAGGAAAGTTAATTTAACAAAAAATTAATTTTTTTGGAATGAAGAGGTATATGTCGAATTAATATTTATATATTTACCGCTTTGTTTTGTAGATAATAAGTTAAATAATAATCTGTGCTTATGTTGAAAAATTTACATTTAGTAATTTTAAGTGTTTTATTATCAGTAGCATACTCTTTTTCTCAATCAGGTTTGGGAACTATTAGAGGGTCTGTTATTGATGGTGAAACAAGAGGGCCAATTGGTTTTGCAAAAGTGTTACTCTTGCAAGATGGAACGGTAAAAGGGGGTGCCAATACGGATGATGATGGAAAATTCCAAATCAACTCGATTGCACCAGGTTCTTACGATGTGGAAGTAAGAAACGAGGGAGATGGATATCAGCCTACTGCAATTCGTGGTGTAATTGTAAATGCTGATAAAATTACTTTCTTGGATAATACGGAAATATCTAAGCCTAAAGATGTTCAAAACATCGAAGAATTAGTAGTAGTTGCCTACAAAGTACCACTTATTAATAAAGATGGTGGTGCATCAGGTTCAACAATTACTGCTGAGGATATTTCTCGTTTACCAGTTCGTTCTGCTGCTGGTGTTGCACAAACAGTTGGTGGTGTAAATACAGATGAAGGAAGTGGTGCAATTAGTGTTCGTGGTTCTCGTTCAGATGCTACGTATTACTATATTGACGGTATTAAAGTACGAGGATCTTCCAACTTGCCAAAATCAGCAATCGAAGAGGTATCGGTAATCACAGGTGGTTTACCTGCTAACTATGGTGACGTTACCGGTGGGGTTATCTCTGTAACAACAAGAGGACCTTCTTCAAAATTCTTTGGAAGTATCGAGGCTGTATCTTCTGGTTTTTACATTAAAGGTAAAGACAAAGACGGTTATGACGGAAAAGTTTTTGGTTTGGATAAATATGCCTACAACTTAGTTGAAGGGATGATCTCTGGTCCTTTATTCATGAAAAAAGATTCAACAGGTGCAAAAACAAAACCTATTATGGGATTCTTGTTATCTGCAAACTACTTGAATGAATTGGATAACCGTCCTTTAAATGGAGGTAGCTACCGTGTTAAAAAAGAAATTAGAGATTCATTGTTGCAATATCCTTTAGTGATGAATGCAAATGGTGATGGTACATTCTATCGCGCTACTTTGTTAAAAGAAAACGATTTCGAAAAAACAAAGTGGAGAATGAATGCAAGAAGCCAAAACGTATCTGCACAAGCAAAAATTGACGTAAATACAGGGCCATCTGTAAACTTGTCTTTCGGTGGGTCTATGAACTACTATGATAGAAGTTTATACGATAGAACTAGTTCATTGTTGAACTTCCAAAACTTTGGTAGAGGTAAAAACTTAGACTGGAGGGTGTTTGGACGTTTGTCTCAACGTTTCTCAAATAAAAGAGAAGGTTCTGCATCAAAAGTGAAATCTGCTTTTTACTCGTTGATGTTTGACTACTCTCAATCACGTTCAAAATCGTATGACCCAAAACATGGTTTCAATATGTTTAACTATGGACATGTTGGAACATTTACATCTCGTTTTGATACATCTTTCGTTTTTGTTGATAGCTTGAATGCTTATGTAAACCAAGAGGTGCCATTCCAAAATGGTGTTACATTTACAGGTTCTGAAACCAACCCTGGTTTAACGGCGTTAACAAGCCAATACTATGATTTATTTGGTTCTGCGGCTAACTTCAATCAATTAAGACAAGGAAATGCCTTGTTGAATGGAGATGCGCCAATTTCAGTTTACCAAATTTGGAACAACATCGGAACACCTTATAATGGTTTCGGAATTTCAGAAAACAATCAGTTACGTGTTACTGGTTCAGGATCTATCAACGTTGGTGACCACTCTATCTCTTTAGGATTTGAGTACGAACAAAGAACGGATAGAGGATGGAGCTCTGGTGATAACGGACCTATCGGATTGTGGTCGTTGGCTCGTTTGTTAGCTAATAGCCATATTTCTGAGATCGATAAAAACGACCCAAATCCTACTATCTCTCAAGAAGCAGGTTTCCAAAAAATCTATTACAACCGTTTGAATACGGGTTATGCACATAATCACAATGGTCAATTTGGAGGTGCACAAAGTGGTGCTTCTGGTGGTCAAGTAGATTACCAATCATTCTTTGACTACAACGTTCGTAAAGAATTAGGTTTAGATCCAGGTGGTAATGACTACATTCAAATTGACGCAATGGATCCAAGTCGTTTGAATTTTGGAATGTTTGCACCAGACGAATTGTTGAATAACGGAAAGTCTTATGTTTCTTATTATGGTTATGACCATGCAGGAAATAAAGTAAAAGGAAGAACAGATATTGATAAATATTTCAATGAGTTTGATGAAAATGGTAACTACAAACGTTTTGTAGGAGCATTCTCTCCAACTTATATTTCTGGATACATCATGGATAAATTTGCATTCCGTGACTTAGTATTCAACGTTGGGGTTCGTGTTGACGTATTTGATGCTAACCAACCAGTTTTGAAGGATAAATATTTATTCCATTCAGCATTAACTGCAGGTGAAGCAAGAGCTAAAATGAACAGTACTGATTATAGCTGGGTAAATGTACCTACTTCGATCGGAGATGACTATACAGTATATGTTGATGATGTTGCTGCACCAACTCAAATCAATGGATTTAGAAATGGTGATGTTTGGTACAATGCAAATGGTGATCAAGTTGAAGACCCTGCTGTATTGCGTGGTGCAAACGGTATCGCTCCTTGGTTAGCAGATGCTGGAAAAACTACAATTTCAAGTAGCGCATTTAAAGATTACAAAGCACAAGTGAGCGTAATGCCTCGTATCGCATTCTCTTTCCCAGTGTCTGAAGAATCTTCATTCTTTGCTCACTATGACATCTTAACAAAACGCCCTACAACAGGTGTACGTTTTGATCCTTATGAATACCAATTCATTCAAACAAGAAGTGAGATTATTAACAACTCTAACTTGAAGCCTGAAAAAACAATCGATTACGAATTAGGTTTCCAACAAGTGTTGACAAGAACTTCTTCTTTGAAAATCTCTGCTTTCTATCGTGAACAAAGAGATAACGTACAGTTGATTAACGTTGTTGAAGCTTATCCAGCAACTTACAAAACTTTTGGTAACATCGACTTTGGTACAGTAAAAGGTTTGACTGTTGCTTATGACTTAAGAAGAACAGGAAATATCCGTATGACTGCAGCATATACCTTACAGTTTGCTGATGGTACTGGTTCTGATGCAACTTCAATGGCAGGTTTGATTAACGCAGGTTTACCTAACTTACGTGCAATCTTCCCTTACTCATTTGACCAACGTCATGCGTTTGCTATCTCTTTTGACTATAGATACGGTACAGGTAAAGATTATAACGGTCCACGTATTAAAAACTACGAAGTATTTGGAAATATGGGATTGAACATTATGGCTAACATCTATTCTGGTAACCCATATTCTAAAAAATTAGATATCGTAAATGAAGGTATGTTCTCGCCTCAAGCTTCTGGTTTGGATGGAACAACTAACGGTTCACGTTTACCTTGGTCTTACAGATTGGATATCCAATTGGATAGAACATTTGAGTTTGAAGTAGGTAAAAAAGAAGACAAAAAACGTACGACATATTTAAATGTATATTTACGTGTTACAAACTTGTTGAACCAAAAGAACATCTTGTCTGTTTACCGCGCAACAGGTAACTGGAATGATGATGGTTACTTAGAAGCAGCAAGCAGCCAAACTTCTATTCAAAATCAAACTGACGAAGCTTCATTTAGAAATTACTACTTGATGAAGATTCAAAACCCATATAACATTAGTGCACCAAGAACTATTCGTTTGGGTATTAAATTCGACTTTTAATTCATACTAACAAAGAAGATATGAAAAGAATAATAAAATCTGCTTTAGTATTGGGAACTTTTACCTTGTTCTCTAATATGTCCCTGGCGTATTTGTACACAGGAAGCAGTAATGTTCAACCTAAAGGTAACGACAAGGTAAAACCTTCTAACAGTGAAAAAGGCGCTGCATGTGCTCCTGCTGTAAAAAAGTATATCCTTGATTTCAACGACGTTTCAGCATTGTTACAAATGGGTGGACGTTTGTTTGAAGACGAACAAAAAAGTGTAGCAGGATATGAAGTTCCTAAAGGTGGTGGTGCAAAAGCAATTTTCGCAGCTGCTCTTTGGATGGGTGGACGTGACCAAAACGGTCAGTTGAAATTAGCAGCTGTACGTTTCCGTCAAGTTGGTAACGACTTTTGGGGTGGTCCTTTAACTGTAACCATTCCTTATGCTCCAAATGTAAACTACAACCCGTTGAATCCTGTAGGAGATAATACAATTCGTCCTTATGGTGATGGTAATATTTCGGGTGACCAGTGTGCAAAATACGATAAATTCTTCCCAATCAATAAAGCATCAGTTATTCGCTTTAGCATTTGGTGGGAATCTTGTATTGACCCAAATAAAGCGCCAGGAGCATGTGATTTAATTGGTGAAGAATCATTGCCAACTAACGCTGAATTAGCTGCAATCACAGAATGGCCAGCTCACGGAGACCCAAGTTTATTCCAAGATTATTATTTGGCTCCTTTCTACGATAGAAATGCTGACCAAATTTATAACCCAATGGATGATGGGGATTATCCTTGGTATGACGATATCTTAGGAAGAGATGATGTACAATGTGGTGTTGACCGTCGTGTAACTTTATTTGGTGACCAAACTGTATGGTTTGTATTCAACGATAAAGGAAATGTTCACACTGAATCTCAAGGTGAACCAATTGGTATGGAAATCCGTGCACAAGCTTTTGCTTTTGCTACTTCTGACGAAATTAACCGTATGACTTTCTATAACTACGAGTTAATTAACCGTTCAACTCAAACATTGACAAATACATTCTTCTCTCAATATGTTGACCCAGATTTAGGTTATTCTGGTGACGACTATGTTGGTTGTGACGTTTCTCGTGGTTTAGGTTACTGTTATAATGGTACACCAAATGACGTAACCAACGGTTCACAAATTGGATATGGTCAAAATCCGCCTGCAATTGGTGTTGACTTCTTTGAAGGCCCTTACCAAGATCCAGATAATATGGATAACCCAGGTCCAGTTTGGGATGCAACTACACAATCTTGGATTACTCCAACAGTGAGTGATGCAATTTTAAATAAAGGTATTGTTTATAATGGGATAGGTACTGGTTATGGTGATGGAGTTATTGACAATGAGCGTTTTGGTATGCGTCGATTCACTTACTTTACAAATGCCGCTTCTTATCCATATACAGACCCTTCTGTAGCTAACCAATATTATAACTTTATGTCGGGTAGCTGGGCTGATGGTTCTAACATTACATTTGGTGGAACAGGTGCTGGAGGTTCAATATTAACTGACTATGTATTCCCAGGTGACTCTGACCCATTGCATTGGGGAACAGCAGGTGTTGATCCAGGAAACTCAACTCCATGGACAGAAGCATCTGCAGGTAATGCTGTTGGTGATAGACGTTTTGTGCAGTCAGCTGGTCCATTTACATTGGTTCCAGGTGCAAGTAATAACATTACAGTTGGTATCGTTTATGGTCGTGCTGCAGGTGGTGATTTAATGGCTTCAGTTGATTTAATGAAAACAGCAGATACAAAAGCACAAGCATTGTTTGATGCATGTTTCCGTATCATTGATCCACCAAATGCTCCAAAATTGCAAATCCAAGAGTTGGAA
>Ga0116144_10006648_pt1 | contig 10018 bp, 9 predicted proteins | sample AD_UKC035_MetaG_FD_89746 | JGI IMG/M metagenome (GOLD analysis project Ga0116144, IMG submission 89746) | Active sludge microbial communities of municipal wastewater-treating anaerobic digesters from USA - AD_UKC035_MetaG | ecosystem: Engineered > Bioreactor > Anaerobic > Digestate | place: USA...
ACCGGCAGGTTCGTGACGGGAGGCTGGCAGCCAATGCGGAAGCTATTCAACAGCTTGAGAAAGACGCCTGGGACGATATCCCTATTCTTGATCTTATCGATTCTGGCAACAACCGCGATTACGGGACCGGCGTTCGCTGATTACGGCATCCGACTGTCCGAGGACGGGCTTTCGATCGTTATGCCCGTCGAGACCTACCGGATGCGGGAAACATACATACTCAGGATCGAGCAGGAAAACCGCCTCCTTAAGGAACGGTGCGACATATATGAGGCGGCCCAGCGGGAGTCCGATGCGACTATCGATGACTACATCCTGGAGAACCAGGCCCTGCGGGAATTAAATCACGAGAAGGATCTTGCATACGCCAAACTTGTGGTCGACTACAGATATGAGGCCTTCACCTCCAAGATGAAGTGGGGCGGGGTCGGATTCCTTATCGGCATCGGGGCGGGTATCGCCATTGGCAGGTAGGGGTAACTTCTGTGTCGACCTGGCGATGGGTCGCGTCGGAGAGCGTGTGGTCGGCGATGTACTTAAGGAGAATGGGTTCTACGTCCTGATAACCGGTGATTTTTCCGGACTCAAGGACGGCAAGGTTCCCTCTCTCTGTGGGGCGGGCAAGGACCGTCTCCCTATGCCGGACATGCTTGTATGCAAGGAGGGCAACACCAGGTGGTTTGAGGCCAAGGCCAAGAAGGGGCCGGCGTTTTACCGCAAGGCCGGGATCTGGACTCATGGCGTAGACACCCACAAGCTTGATTACTATCGGAATATTCAGAAGACCACTGGGATAAAGGTCGACGTAGGTGTCCTTGAAATCGACAACTTTCTCCTGGTAACAGCGCCTCTGGACGTTCTCGAGCGCAATGTTCACAGCGTCTCTGCACGGGTGGGGGAAACCTTCTTCCCCAGGGACGTATTCGAGCAACGCTACGATCTGACAGGGAGGTATGAGGTTGAGGAGTTTGCAAGAAGTAGTCAGACTGTCGTGGATACCGCCACTGGAGACCTATCCCCAGTTTGACGACAATGCCCTTTGTATTCTTAAAGAAAGATATTTGAGGCACAACCCGGAGACGGGGAAGCAGGAAACCCCCGACGAAATGTTCTGGAGGGTGGCCAGCTTCGTGGCTGGCAAGTCCTGCGAGTTAAGGGGCGAGGACATAGCCCACGCCGAGTTCTTGGCCGTCAGGTTCTTTGATATCATGCGTAATCTTTTGTTTTTGCCCAACAGCCCGACGCTGATGAACGCGGGTACCAATGAAGGCCAACTGGCCGCATGCTTCGTGCTTCCGATCGAAGACGACATGTCCAGTATATTCACGGCCGTTCACGACATGGCGATGATTTCCAAGTCCGGTGGTGGAGTGGGGTACAACTTCTCCGAGCTGCGCCCCAGGGGTAGTACGGTTGGATCCACGGGCGGCGTGGCTTCCGGGCCGGTTTCGTTTATGTCCATGTTCGACCGGGCCACCGAGGTGGTTATGCAGGGCGGCATGCGAAGAGGTGCCAACATGGGCCTCCTGAACTGCGACCATCCCGACCTTCTTGAGTTCATTCACTGCAAGGACGCTGACGGCAGTATATCCAACTTCAATCTGTCCGTTGCGGTCACTGACGCGTTTATGTGTGACGTCCTGGACAACAAGCCGTGGACGCTTAAACACCCTAAATCTGACCTGGTTATTGCAACCAGCGCGCAGGTGCTATTCAGGGAAATATGCGAACAGGCATGGAAGACCGGCGACCCCGGCCTTCTGTTCATAGACAAGATTAACAGGGAAAACACCACCCCTCACTTGGGTGACTTTAGCGCGTGCAATCCCTGTGGTGAAACCCCGCTGCTGCCCTACGAGGCCTGCAACCTGGGGAGTCTTAACGTCGCCAGGCTCTGGGAAACCCTTCACGAGGGTGATGACTGCGACGAGCTTCTTGGCCGCATTGTCAATACCGCGGTCGACTTCCTTGACCGCGTGATAGACGTCAACGAATACCCGTTGCCTCGGATCAGGGATGCGGTCCTTCGGACCCGCAAGATAGGCCTGGGGATAATGGGTTGGGCCGACATGCTTTTGGCCCGGGGGATTCCATATAACTCCGAACAAGCGGAGAAACTAGCAAAAAGGCTCATGCGGGCTGTTTCAGAGTGCGCCTGGAAGGCCAGTGAGAATTTAATGGCTGAGTATGGCGCTTTCGAAGGCGGCCTGGTCACTTTTTACGACGAGGTAGCTAACCCATATACCAGCGTAGCCAGGAATGCAACAGTCACGACCATTGCACCGACCGGATCCATCTCGAACATCGCCATGTGCAGCGGCGGCATCGAGCCTATCTTCGCTAGCCGTTACACCCGCCTCACATCCTGGGGCGAGAAGCTTGAATACGTCCACCCGGCCTGGCAGAAGTGGGAGAAGGAAGGCGGGGATGCGTCCCACCTGGTGACGGCCCACGACATTTCCCCCGAATGGCACGTCAGGATGCAGGCGGCTTTCCAAGAGTATGTTGACAATGCCGTCAGCAAGACTATCAACCTGCCCCACGACGCGACAGTCCAGGACGTTTATAACGCGTTCATGCTGGCGTGGCGGTACGGCTGTAAGGGAATCACGGTCTACCGGGACGGATGCAAGGCCAACCAGGTTCTTACCGTCAACGAGCCGGCAAGTTTGGTGACTCGTCCAGACATCCTGGACGGCCGGACTATCAAGCTTCCGACCAGTTACGAGAACCTTTACGTTCATTTGAACTATCTGGGCGAACGACCCATCGAGACCTTTGTGACCATGGGCAAATCTGGGTCCGAGACGAAATCTTTTGTCGAGGCCGTGGGGCGCCTAATCACGCTCTGTCTCAAGGGTGGAGTCCCGATTGAAAAAGTTTATGGTCAGTTGATCGGCATTAGCGGGCAGCAGCCCGTCTGGCACGATGGCATGACCATTCTGTCTGTCCCCGACGGGATAGGCAAGGGATTGAAGCTGATTGCCGAGTCTATGTCCGTCCAGCCGCTGGGCAGGACCGAGCCGGCATCAGCACCGCAGACATATGAAGGCGACGTCGACATGTGCCCCTCCTGTGGGGCGCCCCTCGTTCACCGCGAGGGCTGCATCGCCTGTGCGTCCTGCGGATACAGCAAGTGTTGAACCCCAAAAGGGGCCGCTTTGGCGGCCCCGCCCCTCCCCAAGAGGTGATTAGATGGCTTCCCCGAATCCCGCAGTAGATCTACTTCGCGAGTTACTCAAGCAAGTTCCCAAGGAGCAGTTAAAGGATATCTATAAAGAGGCGCAGAAGATTGCCGGGTGGAAGATTAGTGCCTTCACGCCCCATCCGAAGCAGGATGAATTCTTCCGGTCCGGCGCCAAGATACGCCTGTTCCAGGGGGGTAACCGGTCGGGCAAATCCACGGCCGGGTGCCTGGAGGCCATTTCCCAGAGCCTGGGCATGCGCACCTGGTATCCGTCGGATGACCCCGCGCGTTTCGTGGGGCACAGGCCTCCGACCCGGGGTCGCATCGTCTGCGAGGATTTCCAGGCGACGGCCAAGAACATCATCGTTCCCAAACTCTTCGAGTGGATCCCGGCGGATTTTATCAAGAAGATAAAGAAGAACGCCGTGGGCGTTGAGACTGATTGGGAACTGGCCAATGGATCCCGGTTCAATATAATGACCAATGAGCAGGACGATGACCTGTTCGAGGGTTGGGATGGGGACTGGGTCTGGTACGACGAACCGCCCAGGCGTGCGGTGTTTATCGCCTGTCAACGAGGCCTGGTCGACCGTGGCGGAAAAGCATGGTTGACAATGACCCCGTTAAAGGAACCCTGGATCTATGACGAGCTATTCCTGAAGTCCCACAAGGGAAGCGGAATTGAGGTCTTCCTGGTGGATATAGAGGATAACGTTGGATTCGGATTAAGTAAGGATAATGTAGATGACTTCGCCTCACTCTTGAGTGAGGAGGAGAAACAGATGAGGCTGCGAGGAAAGTTTCACCAGTTGAGCGGCCTGGTCTACAAGGAATTCAACCCATCGATTCACGTAATCCCCCCCTTCCCGATCCCGGCCAACTGGCCCAGATGGCGAAGCATAGACCCCCACCCGCGGACGCCCCACATGGTCCTGTGGATGACCTGTAGTCCCCAGGGGGATAAGTATGTCTACGACGAACTGTTCCATGCCTGCCTGATTTCCGAACTTTGCCAGATGATCCGCGCCAAGACGGCGACGGACAAGATCATAAAGACCATCTGCGACCCACTAGCCTTCCAGGAAAACCCGTTGAACGGGCGGACCTGGGCGGATGAATTCCGTCAGCATGGCGTGCCGGTTATCCAGGCACCCAAGGCATTATCCCAGGGGATTATGGCCGTCAAGAACGAGTTGGTTGGGATCAACAACAAGCCCAGTCTTTACGTCTTCAACAGTTGCGAACGGACCATCTGGGAGTTTGGCCGCTACCAGTGGGATGACTGGCGGGGCAACTCCAAGGAAAACCGTTCACTGAAGGAGCGGCCCAAGGACAAGGACGACCATGCCATGGAGTGCTTGTACAGGTTGCTGCTGCAGGACATTAAGTGGCGGGACATGGACCACGATTTTGCACCGATTGAATACCCGGAAAGGGACGTCTGGTAATGAGGAAACTTTTGATTGTCCGGTACGCCTGCCCCAGATGCGATGGGGTGGGGTACATCGTTTATTACTGCGGTCGCAACGGGCCTCAATACACCCTTTGTGGCTGTGATCTATTACGGGAATAAGAGGGGGGTGGAGGCTTGAATCCAAATGTTAGGGAATTTCTGCTTTCCCAGGGATACGCCAAGCTGGATCCTGCGGGGTTGCTGACACAGGTGCTTCGGTCGATGCGTCAGCCCCCTGCCAGGCAAAGTATCAACCAGGTGAAGCGTGGGCCTTCCAAGGATGCAACGCCTGAAAGGGATTTTGGCCGGCAGTTGGCCTATCTGAATGCGCTGGCCCAGAAGACTAATCCGGCCAGAGGGCGTATTAACTACTAGGAGGCATGTCATGGCCGAAAAAGTAGAGGGGCTGGACGCCGGCTTTGTCAACGATGAAGTGGTAGAAGAGCCTGAAAAGAAAGAACGGAACAACGAGGATCTTATACTCCGTGTCGTCCAGAACGACATAGAGGCCGCCAAGAAAAACAACCGTGAGAAGGCGCCTGAGTGGGACGAGTGCTATAAACTCTATCGGGCCCGGTCGATCGGGACGGAACGTAAAGGCAGAAGTCAGGTCGTCTCTTCCGACGTCCAGGATTCCGTGGAGTGGATCCTGCCCCAGATGATGAGGCTGTTCTTCTCAGCGGAGGAAATAGTCAAGTGTGTGCCGGTCGGCGCCGAGGATGCGCAAAAGTCCGAGATTCACACCAAACTTCTCAACTACCAGTTTCTCCAGGGGAACAAGGGGTTTGAGAAGAGTTACCTCTGGATGAAGTCCGCCTTTATTTACGGACTGTCGATCCTCAAGGTCACCTGGTCGGAGGAGTTTAAGGAAAACCCCTTCGAGTTTGCCGAACTTGACGAGGCGTCATTCCTGGAACTGGAGGCAGATCCCGAGGTAAGGCTGGTTGAGTTTCAGGAAGTATCCCAGGTCCTGCCAGCCCCGGAAGTATTGGGCATCAAGTGGGGCCAGGACCAGGTTGCCAAGGTTTACAGGGATGTCGTAGGTACCAGGATTGTAAAAATCTATGAGGGGCCCAGGCTCGAATTGGTCCCCCTTGAGGATTTCTACGTTGACCCCATTGCGACATCTATCGAGGATGCCAGGTTCTGTTGCCACAGGGTCTTCCGGACGGTTGATGAACTTAACCGAATGCAGGAGGCCGGGATCTACCACAACGTGGACAAGATCCAGGTCGAGTCCGCCACCGGGCACACCGATGAAGCGGACACTCGGAAACTGCTGCGCGCGTCCGAGGACGGTAAGAGTGCCCCCTGGGACCTGACTGAACCTATTCAAAAAGCCCGGAAGGAAGTCGAGGTCTGGGAGTACTGGGGTCTGATTGATCCCAACGAGTCCGGTCGTCTTGAGCCGTACCTGGTGGTCGTGGTTGACGACGTGATCATCAGGTGTGAGCGGAATCCCTATAACCATGGCGACTTCCCCTTCGTGGCGCTTAGGCCGTCCATGGTCCCCTTCCAGTTCGATGGGGTGGGGATGGCTCACCTGGTGGGTGAATTTCAGAAGGCCAAGACCAGCATTCTCAGGCAGATGCTGGATAACCTTTCATTTATAAACAACCAGATGTGGCTTGTAGACCGCAATGCCGGTGTTGAGATGGAGTCGTTGATCCAACCGCGACCCGGCGGTGTCGTCCGGACCGACGACCTCAGGGGTGTAACAAACGTCACGCCCCAGCCGCTGCAGGGTGTTTCCATCCAGGCCCTGGAGTTTCTCCAGACTCAGATGGAGCAGCGACATGGCATCACCCGCTATAACCAGGGGCTTGACGCCAAGTCTCTTAACAAGACTGCTACTGGTATAACGTCGATAATGTCGGCGTCCCAGCAGCGCATTGAACTGGTGGGGCGGATATTCTCCGAGACGGGCTTCAAGCGGCTTTTCCAGTTGATGATGTCCCTCAACCAGCAGTTCATTTCCCAGGACTTTGTCATCCGCGTCTTTAACGAACCGGTGGAAATCAAGGCCGATGACCTCAAGGGTAACTTTGACGTCACGGTGGTTGTTGGGGCGTCGGTTGGCAAAGAAGAGGCCGAACAGCAGTACATGATGACACTGCTGCAGATGTCTCCCCAGTTGATGGGGTACGGGGTGATGACGCCGCAGAACGTTTACAACATCATGTCCCGCTTCCTGGAGGCCCTGGGTAAAAAGGATCCCAGCGAGTTTATCGCGCCACCTCAACCCGGAATGGGAGGTTTACCGAATGGAGGAGCAACTTCGCAAGGACCTGGCCCCGGTGCTGGACCTGGCGCAGCGGACGGACTTTCAATGCTTGCGGCAATGGGAGGAGCGGTACCTGGCGCAACTCCGGGGGAGGCTGGTTAACGGCAATCCCGACGATGATTCCATAGTGGCTGATGTCCGCCGATGGCAGGGCATCGAGGCGTTTGTCAAGTACATAGAAAACGAGTCCGCCAGGGCGGACCGGTTCTTCAGCGCGTTAAGCTCTGAACAAAACTAGGAGGTGTACCTTTTGGCAAAAAAGGAACAGACCAATCTCGAGGTGAAGGAGCCCACCTCTCTGGACGAGTTGGATTTTTCCCAGAAAGCGGATGGACTTTTCGCGGGTTTTGTTGAACCTGAGGAAGAGGACCTTACGACTGGGGAAGACGACAAACAGGAGGGGGGCGAACCTGAGGAGGAGGAGTCTGGTGAAGCCGGGGGAGAGGAGGTTGTTTCCGAGGAGACCGCCGAGGAGACAGGCGAATCAGAGCAGCCCGGCGAAGAACCCGCCAAGCCGGATAATCAACCCATTGTAGTTCTGAAGCGGTACGGACAGGAATACCCTATCACCGACAAGGACTCTCTGGTGAAGCTTGCGCAGATGGGGCTGGACTATACGTTCAAGACCCAGCAGCTTTCCGGATGGCGCAAGGTCATAGAGACACTTCAGGGCAACCCTGATCTTATGGAAGTGGTGGAGAAGCGGATGCGGGGTGAGGGTGGGGCTATCCCCACTACTGCCAGCGCTAAGGCTGATGTCGATAAAAAGGCAGACGACCTTAGTATAGCCCCCCAGGGTGATGATGAATCCTTCGAGGAGTACGTGGCCCGAGTAGCGGAAGCAACGGTCCAGAGACAGAACGCGGTTAATTCGCAGGAAATAAGTAAACTGCGCAACGCCACGATCATGTATCAGGTCCGCCAGGATCCGCTGTTTGAACCTACGGCCCAGGTCATTGCTCACTGGGTGACAAGAGGGGAAATACCTCCCGATGTGGCCAAGCGGGCCGATCAGGATCCGCAGGCCTTTATCGAACTGTACCAGCGCGCCAGAGTCGCCGCTGAACAGTGGGTAAACCAGCAGAAGCAGGCATCCCAGCCGGCGGCTGCTGCTGCCCAGGCTAAACCCGCACCCAAGGCGCCGGTCGTTGAAAGCGCGAGAAATTCTCACGCTGTCAATAAGCCGGCAGAAACAAAACAGAAATGGAGCGACCGGGGAGTAATCAAAGATCTGTCAGATCCAGAATTCGAGATGCTGATAGAGCGGGTGAAAACCGGTGGAATCTAGAGATTATGGATAAAGGGGGTCGGTAAAATTGGCCGACGTAATGACTACTGCAACAATTACTCCCGCAATCCAGGAGTATTACGACAGGGTCCTCCTCAAGAGGGCCCTTCCGTATCTGGTCCACACCAAGTGGGCACAGAGGCGACCGATAGAGAAGGGGCATGGACTCAGGATCAAGTTCCGCAAGTACCATTCACTGGATCCTGCCACCACGCCGCTGACTGAGGGGATTACCCCCAATGGCAACTCCCTGAATTATAGCGAGGTCACCGCAACGCTGTCCCAGTATGGCGACTACGTTATTGTCAGTGACCTGATTACCCTGGTGTCTCCCGACAAGATCCTTACAGAGGCTGTCGAACTGCTCGGAGAGCAGGAGGGCGAAACCATAGATATCCTCATGAGGGATATCATGAACGGCGGGACCAACGTTGTCTGGGCAAACGGCGCCGCTGGGCGTGCCGCTGTTAACGCCCGCATCAGCACAAATGACCTTAAGTTAATCATAAGGGCCATGAAGAACGCGAAGGTCCGTCCCGTCACTAAGATTATCAACCCCTCCACTGGGGTAGGGACTGTCCCCGTTCCTAAGGGCTACTGGGCAATCGTTCACCCCGACGTGTCGCACACGCTGGTGGACCTTGACGGTTTTGTTCCCGTCGAGAAGTATCCCAGCCAGGCTACTGTCGCCGAGAGCGAGATAGGCAGCTACAAGGGTATCCGCTTTATCGAGACGACCAACGCAAAGGTGTTCGTTGATTCGGGCGATGTCATTGGCTTTACGGGCAATGCCACCACGAGTGGCGTAAACTGCGACGTCTACACCGTCCTGATATTCGGTGCCGATGCCTACGGCGAATGCCCGCTCAATGGCGCAACCTCCGGGGTCATAATCAAGGCGCACAGCCCCAAGGATACCTCTGATCTGAGTGACCCTCTTAACCAGCGTTCGTCCGCAGGTTGGAAGGCCGCATGGGCTGGGGCAATCCTGCAGGATGACTGGATCATCCGCTACGAGTGCGCCGCTGCTGCGTAGCGTGAGGAGGCGATAATATTGGCTGAGTATCAGATGAACCAGGATTACATCGACGAGCAGGTGGCCCTCTGGAGGTTCCTTGTGAACAAGGTAGACACCATGGTCATAACACCCAACCTGCTTGTCCAGTCTGAAGCAGAGGCTGCTGCTATTTCCGACGCAGACCTGCTTAAGTACGGCACCTCCAGTAACATAGCAGACGGTGACTGGGCTGCAGTTGCTGGCGAACTCGAACCCTTCCCCGTCGACATTTATCTTGTCGACAGCGTAGCGAAGAAGAGGTTTGCTTGGTTCAATGGCCCCATCAAACTTGCCATCGCTTCTACAACGGCTGGCGACGGTACGTCCGCAATAGACCCTGACAGCACTACGCCATCGATGGTGAATGGGCACTACAGGGTTTATATCACCTCTGAAGACACCTGGGCTGACGACGATCATACAACGCTCACTATCAGTGACCCTGATGCCGGCGTTGCGTACATCTTTGCGAATCAGACCGTAAAGATAATTGCTTCTGGTCTTTCTTGAGTTAGACCGGTAATCAAAGCGGGGGGCTTTAGTCCCCCCGCATTTTCATTTCCCAAGGAGGAGTTTGAATGAGTTTTATCCAGGCTGGCCACCAGTACAAGTGCGTTGTTAGCAGTATTGAACAGCCAAATGCAGAGTTTTGGCCCGTATCTGTCAACGGCAGGAGAATACGGGTCCCTCTCGGAGAGCAAACAGTGCTGCCTGGCACGCATATCAATGCGCTTAATGATGCCGCCTAC
>Ga0116144_10006651_pt1 | contig 10015 bp, 9 predicted proteins | sample AD_UKC035_MetaG_FD_89746 | JGI IMG/M metagenome (GOLD analysis project Ga0116144, IMG submission 89746) | Active sludge microbial communities of municipal wastewater-treating anaerobic digesters from USA - AD_UKC035_MetaG | ecosystem: Engineered > Bioreactor > Anaerobic > Digestate | place: USA...
CAGGAAGCTACGTATTGACCCTGCTAGCCAATCCAACCGAGGGAGGCATGGTGAGCGGTGCTGGGGCCTACGAGGAGGACGATGTTATTCCCGTTTCAGCCAACCCCAGTGCGGGCTACCGCTTCATGAACTGGACCAATGCGGCGGATGAGGAGGTGAGTACCGAGGCTGAGTTTGAGTTTACCATGCCGGCCGAGGACGTTATCCTCACCGCAAACTTCGAGTTGATCCCGACCTATATCCTAACGCTGCTGGCCAACCCCGACGAGGCAGGAACCGTTAGCGGTGGCGGTGAGTATCCCGAGGGCACAATGGTAACCGTTACAGCCACCCCCGAGGAGGACTTCCAATTTGTGAACTGGACCAACGCTGCGGACGAGGTGGTGAGCACTGAAGCGGAGTTTGATTACTCCATGCCGGCCGAGGATGTAACCCTCACGGCCAATTTTGGACCCCTGATTAAATATCAGGTTACGTTTTTAATCATTAACCAGAACAACAATGCCATAATAGGTGCCACAATAACCATTGCCGGGCACGGTACTCTTACCACAAACGCATTGGGGCAAGCCATTAAAAATCTGCCCAACGGAACCTATTCGTTTACGGTTACGGCATATGGATATCAGACCCACAACGGTACATTTACAGTAGCCAATGGCGATAAAACAGTACTGGTTGTTATGCAAACCACGGGTGTGGAGGAGAACGCTCTGGCGGCTCTATCGGTTTACCCCAATCCCTTTGGCAGCAGCATCACGCTGGACAATGCCCGGAGCGTAACCCGCCTGACGGTTACCAATATCCTTGGTCAGCGGGTAATGGATGTAGCCCTTGCGGGTGATGAGCGTATCACCATCCCTACTGAAAAACTTCAGAAGGGTATTTACCTGATGATTTTTGAGGCCGAGTATGGCGAGCGAGTGGTGAGGAGAATGATTAAGGAGTAATCGATATAACGCACATACAAGGCGTGAAGTAGTGTCGGGGTGACAGGTGCAATGCCAAGTCACCCCGACTTTTTTTGATCGGGGTATGGTAGCTGTTTATGCCGTTACCAATGGTTTAATCCTTATTAATCAGAGGTTTTTGGGCAAAGCCCCAATGAACAGTAAGCCCCCGTTCGGCTGAGACTCCAGTCTCAGTCGTATTATTTTCCATGATTCTATCTGCTGCTGCACTAATATACGGATGGCAGTACAACCGCCGCCCAACGGCAGCATGTTTGCCCTTTTCACAAAAACGCTTACCTTTGGTTTCGATACAGCCCTACGGGTGAGATAAATGCATCCGCGCTCAGTGGAACGCTGGGCAAGATATTAATAAGACCTGTTACAAATATGAGACACATACTTCTTTCATTAAATCTTCTCATCATGCTAACCATGACAAACTGCTCTTCAACCACGACTTATGCAAATGAAAATCAAAACGCCAAAAATGCGATATCATCATTAGAAGCCATTGAAATCAATGGTGTGAAGCAGTGGGTAATGATCAGAAGCCTTGATACTTCAAACCCCATCCTACTCTATTTTCATTCGGGCCCCGGAACATCGGAGCTGCCTTTGGTTTGGCATTTCAATAGTGAACTGGAGAAACATTTTACCCTTGTGTATTTGGAGCAGAGGGGAACAGTAAAGTCATTCAAAAAAAGAGTATTTAATGAAACTCTCAGCATAGAGCAGTTTGTGGAGGATGGGTATGAACTGTCAAAATATTTGCTCAAGCGGTTCAATCAGGAGAAACTATTTATTGTGGGTCACTCATGGGGTACGGTTATTGGCACAAAGCTCGCAATGCTGCATCCCGAGCTCTACCATGCATACATTGGTATTGGGCAGGTGGTGTACCCTATGAGGGGAGAGCAATTGTCATGCCAATACGCATATTCACAGGCAGTTGAATCCAATAATCAGAAAGCGCTTGAGAAAATTAATAAACCATCCTATCTGACCACCGAGAATAATCCGAAATGGTACAAGCAGCTGAAAGCACAGCGCCAATGGCTAACCTATTTCGGTGGGGTGAATCACAATCAGACAGACAATAAGCAGTTCTCAAGGATTTACATGAAATCGCCGGGGTATTCACTTTGGGACATGATGAAATTTGTCAGGGGTAGTGCCATGTCCTTAAAAAGGTTATGGCCGGAGTTTATGACCATTAATTTCTTGCAAACACATACCGAATTTCAAATACCCATCTACTTTATTCAGGGGGAGCACGATTACAATTGCCCCACAGAGCTGGTAAGGGAGTACTACCAAAAAATATCCTCACCAAAAAAAGAGCTGCAGATTTTTGAGCAATCTGCTCATAACCCCAATTTCGAGGAGCATCAGAAATTTCATACTTGGTTGATTCAGAACCTTAAAAGCAACGAATAATTCACTGAATCAAGCACCAGCCAGATTTTTGAAACCCGGCAGGTGTTTGTGTTTAAAAAAAGGGCTACGTTTTGCGCAGCCCTTAATTCATGTTGTGGGGTGGATTACTTCTTCTTCAGAACGGCGCTTAGCACCTTCTCCTTATCCAATTTTCGCGTGAATTGTAATTAATCCCCTGGGTTTGATTTGGTTATTATCCTATGGATGATAATTTTTTAGGTATTCTTTCAGATTTTTTTTTGGTAAATTTAATTTATCACTTTTATTTATCATGATAAAACAAAGTTATGGTATGAAACATAATGTATAAAAGAGAGCAAAAATTCCCCCGTTCGGTTGATGCTCCAGCCTCAGACGTATTATTCTCCTTGGTTTTACCAAGCAAACAAAGGCACAGCCTGCTAATAATAGTCCGACGGCGGTACAACCGCCGCCGAACGTGGTAAAAAAAGGCTACGTTTTGCGCAGCCCTTAATTCATGTTGTGGGGTGGATTACTTCTTCTTCAGAACGGCGCTTAGCACCTTCTCCTTATCCAACTTCTTGGTGCAGAAGAACCAGTCGTGGCATTTAACCGAATCATCCTTGCTCTCCATGCGCTCCTTGGCTACACCGCACGAACCTGCTGTGGGTACAATCACATCGTCACCCGGACGCCAGTCAGCCGGCATGGCAACCTGAAACTCATCAGCAGCCTGAAGTGCTATCAGAACGCGGTAAAGCTCATCAAAGTTGCGACCCAAACTAAGCGGGTAGTAGATTATGGTACGAATAATTCCCTTCGGGTCGATGAAGAACACGGCTCTAACGGCTTTGGTATTGCTTTCACCGGGCATCATCATTCCATACTTATTGGCCACGTTCATGGTTATGTCTTCAATCAAAGGGAATGTTACCTCAACGTTTTTCATACCCTTGTACTCAATCTTCTCCTTAATGGTGCGAAGCCAGGCAATATGGCTGTACAATCCATCCACAGAAAGACCAACCAATTTACAGTTGGCATCGTTGAACTGCTTTTCCATTGAGGCAAAGGTCATAAACTCCGATGTGCACACGGGAGTAAAATCAGCCGGATGGCTGAACAGGATTACCCAGCTACCCTTGTAATCAGCCGGAAAGTTAATTTCACCCTGAGTGGTAATGGCTTTAAACTCCGGTGCCTTGTCGCCAATTCGTGGCATTGCAAAAACTTCTTTCTCTTCCATTTTTTTCTTTTTATTAGGTTAAACAATGAATTTTTAAAACATACTCTTAAGAGAAGCAACCCTTACAGCACGAAATTCAGGGTGAAAAACCAAGAGCTGTTACGTTCTTAGCTTTTTCAGTTCCTCTTTCATTATCTGGATGTCGTTCATCCAATCTTCAATGTCGTGCTCGTGTTCCAACTCATCGGCCAGAATTTGTGTTGCCATTTGATGAGTAATGTGATCTTTTCCGCTGGTAAAAGCAGCGATCTCGTTGTATCGCCTGATTGCGCAGCGTTCGCCTTGTAAATTCTGGTTTAAAATGACTTCAATGTATGGGTCGGTGGGTGCATCGTATGCACAACCACTCTTTTTAAACCATTCCTGTGGATGCAGTAGCGGGGTACCACCCAGCTGAATTATCCTGTCGGCTACCATGACAGCATGGTTAAGCTCTTCAGTGGCATGAACCAGCAACTCAGACTCGACTTCGGTACGCATTGGACCTTCAATAACCCGGGCGCCAATCCAGTACTGATAGTATGCAAGCCATTCCTCTGCCAGTGCGGCATTAAGCATTTCAATCAGCTTCTCCACATCAACCGATGCGATTTTTTTTGCTTCTTTTCCCATAATTAGTTTGTTTTAGTTGGTTTATGTTCAATATAGTTTCCAGTTATCTGGAGGTTAATCTCTTTTATTTCAAAGTTGGGAATCCGTTTCTTTTTAAAATAATCCTGAAGCAATTCGTCCAATTCGTCATCGTAGTAATTTTCAATGGAATCGCACTCCTCACAGTAGATATGGTGATGTGTGTGCATATCCATGTCGTAACGCACAAAATCCTTATCGGTTTTCACCTTTGTAACTATCCCATTTTCATAAAAGGTATCGAGGATGTTATAAACAGTACCCAGAGCAAGGTTTGGATTTTTCTTTCTTACAAATTCTTTGATATCCTCCACTGTTGGGTGCGTTTTTAACATGGTTAACGCTTCCAGTACGGCCAGGCGTTGAGGGGTTACCTTCAACTCCTTTTCAGAAAGAATTTCAACCAAATCGGAATAGTTCATATTAGGTAGGATTAATTCTCATATAATAGTAACACAAATTTAATAAAAATGTTTAACTTTTTAATGAGTAATTTGCAAAATTTTAAAAATAATAACCGAAGTCGATGATATGATGCTAATACATAAACAATTACCCTTTCATGCAAATCATTTGGAGAAGTTCGGTATTTACAATTTCCAACTCTCTTCCGGAGAGTTTGATAATCTTGCTCTTGGCAAATTCGCTCAGCTGACGGCTGACACTTTCGCGCGAGCTGCTGATAAAATCGGCCAGTTCCGTAATGGAAAGGGGTAGTTCAAATCGATTTGATTCAAATATTTTCTCGGAAAGGCACATCAATATTTCGGCCAATCGACCCGGAAGCTGTTTTTGTGATAAATTGGTATAGCGTTGATAATCCGTCAGCTCATTCCTGCATAGGTCTAAGATTATTTCATATGCAAAACCGCTGTTTTGGACAATAAAATCCCTGAAAATATCCAGCGATATAAAGCAGGCAGTGGAGTTTGAGAGAGCCGTGGCAGAGTACTGGTTCACTTTATCGCCAATGGTGGTGGGTAATCCTAAGTAGGCAGGAGCTTTGGTCAGGCGAAGAATTTTATCGCTCACGGGGCCTTTCATGTGAATTTTTACCAACCCCGAAGTTAAGTACACAATATTGGTTGCCACGTTTCCCTCACGGAAAATCAGCTCCCCCTTTTTAAAGTTTACTCTAGCACAACTAGTTCCAAGTGTTGTTAGTTCACCTTGGGTCAGATGCTTTTCTGCATCGGATTTACTCCCACAATGAATGCAATTTTGATTAGGCATTGCTTATGGTGTATAAAAATACAAATATGTAAATACTGTGATATATATCACGTTGTCTTTTTGTGATAAATATTTTTATCTGCTCTACCTTTGACCACGTTAAAGATAAATAATTTTAAAACATTAATACATATCAACCATGAATGCAGAATTTGAAAAGCAATTAGAGGAGCTTAAAAAGAAAGTGAGCAAACTCGAAAAGGGACAGAAGGATAAAATGACCATGGTGGTCTTTTCCGGCGAGCTGGATAAGCTTATGGCCGCAATGATCATAGCCACCGGTGCCACGGCAATGGATATGGAGGTTAAACTCTTTTTCACCTTTTGGGCCATTGCGGCACTTCGCGACCCAAAGAAGAGTGTAAAAGGAAAAACATTTATGTCCAAGATGTTTGGCTTTATGCTGCCCAAGGGGGCTAAGAAGGTAAAGTTGTCCAAAATGAATATGGGTGGAATGGGCAAGGCTATGCTCGAAGGATTGATGAAGAAGAAAGGGGTAAAATCACTGCCCCAACTTTTCGAAGCAGCTGCCGAGCTGGGAGTTGAAATCAACGTTTGCGAAATGTCCATGGATTTAATGGGCTTCAAACGCGAGGAGCTGATTGACTATCCCAACCTGAATATTTGTGGCGTGGGAACATTCCTTTCCGATGCCGAGGAGAGCAAAATTCAGCTATTCATATAGTTGCAAAGCATTGGAGTGGAAATAATTAATAAAACGACATTTATAACTCAATAAACAAATACCATTATGACAACAGAAGAATTGAAAAACTTGAAGCCCAACCAAACGGTTGATGCAAGGGGAACAGCATGCCCCGGCCCGCTTTTAGCTGCCAAGAAAGCCATTGGCGACATTGAATCGGGCGAGATACTTGAGATACTCTCGTCGGACGAGGGTACAAAGCACGACATTCCCAAATGGTGCCAAAAGATGGAGCACGAATTCCTGGGCATCGTGGAGGAGGATAGCTATTCCCGAATGTTCCTGAAAAAAGCATAGTGATTACATCCAAAGGTCGCTACGGTGCAATATGCAGGTAGCGACCTTTCTTTATTTTCATTAAAAACCACAAGTCATGTCAGCCGAAAATGCTGCACCAAAAATATTGGTTTTTTCAACCGACATAATCTCCGACCCGGGTATTGACCAGGCTGGATTGCTGAAGTTGCATTACTCTCCTAGCGTTTACACCATAAGCCTGCCATGCTCTTCGGGCATTAAGCCTCGATGGATAATGCGTGCTTTTGAGAAGGGATTTGACGGGGTATTTATTGCTGCCGATGGCCACGAATGCTCCTATAGCCCCAAATGCTCGGAGTACACAAACAATATCATTGTGCAAGCACAGGAGATGATGAAGCAGAAGAACATAAACCCCAAACGGATAAGGATGGCTGCGCTTTGCTCCGTTTGTGCCGAGTCGTTTGTCAGCCACATGGGGAACTTCTCTAAGATACTTGCTGAGCTGGGAAGTATCCAATCGGAAATATCTGTTTCCCAATAAATGAGAAATAGATTTTTCTGCATTAATTAATTGGATATCAGTAAATAATTCGAATTTAATCTAATTTTAAGATGTCATTAGATAGTACAACATACGATGCATTGGTAATAGGAGGGGGGATTGCCGGTCAGGAGTCTGCGCTCAATCTGGCCGAGATGAACTACAAAGTTTTACTGGTTGAAAAAGATGTGTCCATAGGCGGTAAGATGATACAGCTGAGCAAGGTGTTCCCAACGCTCGACTGTGCCGCTTGTATCACCACGCCCAAAATGTCCGAAACGGCAAGGCATCCCAACATCAGGCTGCTTACCAATACCGATGTTACCGAGATTGTCAAGGACAACGGGTTGTTCCATATCAACCTCACGGTTCGGCCCACCTATGTGCATGCCGACCTGTGTACGGGCTGCCAGCTGTGCGAAGAGGTTTGCCCCAAGGTGATTGAGGATAAGTACAATAGCAATATGGTTGGCCAAAAGGCCATATCCATTGCCTTCAGCCTGGCCAATCCCAAGATGGCAGCCATTGATATCGAGCAGTGCATCAAGTGCAAAAAGTGTGTCAAGGTTTGCGCACCCAATGCCATCGATTTCGATATGCAGCCTCAAAACCTCAGGGTCGAATCCAAGTCGGTGGTCATCGCCACGGGTTTCAACCTTTTCGATGCCAAGCATAAGCCGCAATACGGCTTTGGACAGTATCCCAACGTGATAAATGCCATGCAGATGGACAGGTTGATTGCACCTACCCGTCCCTACAACAGCGTGCTTCGCCCATCAGACGGGAAGGTCCCCGATAACATAGCCTACGTTCTGTGCGCAGGTTCAAGGGATTCGAGCATTGAGAATGCGGAAGCGTGTACCAACGGATGTGCCAACAACCCCATCTGTTCTCAAATCTGCTGCATGTACTCCATTAAACAGGCTCAGCTGCTCATGGGTGCACTTCCCATGGCCGATATTACCATCTACTACATGGATATCAGGGCATTTGGCAAGGGCTATGAGGAGTTTTACATGCAGGCCAAGGGGATGGGGGTGAATTTTGTGAAGGGTAAGATTGCCAAAATAACAGAAAAGGATGACGGGAGCGCCGATTTAGTGCTCCGTTACGAGGATGTAACCACAGGCAAACTCAAGGAAGCTAAGCACGATTTGGTTGTCCTGTCTGTGGGGGTTCTTTCTGACAGTAGTATCACCCAAACTTTCACCAATCAGAAGGTTGAGGTTGATAATCTGGGTTTCATTCAATCGGCTCATGAACTGGTTAGCCCTGCTAAAACAAGTATCGAAGGGGTATTTGTGGCAGGAGCAGCTTCAGGGCCCAAGGATATTCCCGATTCCATACTCTCGGCAGGTGCTGCCGCATCGGAGGCTGCGGGGTATATCAATAATTTATCAGCAAATTGACATTTCACGAGAAGTTGTTGTGCCAACAACTCTTCGTTAAGAATAGATTAACAATATCTTACATAGAGAAATGAAACAACGAATAGGAGTTTACATATGCCATTGCGGCGGCAACATATCCGACTATGTTGACGTGCAGCAGCTTGGAAAGTTAATGGCCAGAGAGGATGGGGTTGTAATTTCGAAAGATGTGATGTTTGCCTGTTCCGATTCTACCCAGAAGGAGATTGAGCAGGACATCAAGGAGAAGCAGCTGGATGCCATTGTGGTGGCTTCGTGTTCGCCCAAACTGCATACTCACACATTTCGCGGTGTGGCCATACGTGCAGGGTTAAATCCTTACAACTACACTCAGGTGAATGTGCGCGAGCAGTGCTCATGGGCTCATTCCGATCGTCCCATGGATGCCACCATCAAGGCATACGGGCTTATTAGGGCAGGAATCAACAGGGTGGCCCATTCCGAGGCTCTTGAGAGCATCGAAATTGAAGCACAGAAGGCCGTGGCCGTCATTGGAGCCGGAATTGCAGGGTTAAGGGCTGCGCTGGATTTGGCCCGAATGGGCAATCAGGTTTACCTCATTGAGAAGGAGGATAAAGTGGGAGGCAGGGTACTCACCGCCGGAAAACTTTTCTCTTCGGGCGAAAACGGAAAGGATGTGGTAGAGCAACTTGCCAGGCAGATTAAGCAAATGACAAACATTCAATTGTTTACCAATGCCACCTTGGGAAAGGTATCGGGGAGCGTTGGCAATTACTATATGGATGTGAACGTCAATGGCGAGTTGCTGAAGCTGCATGTGGGTTCCGTACTGGTTACGACGGGATTTGATTTTTATATCCCAAAGGATGGGGAGTATGGCTTCGATATCTCGAACAGGGTAATGCCGTTGCAGGATTTCAACATGCTGGTTGAAGGAAGCAACGGGCAATTGATGCATAACGGCCAGCCTGTGAAGACCATAGCCTATATCTACTGCGTGGGCAATCGCCAGTCGAAGGGCGAGAACAAGTACTGCTCGCGCCAGTGCTGTACGGCTGCCATCCACTCATCGCTCAACGTGCATGAGAAGTTTAAGGGGGTCAAAGCAATTCATCTGTATAGGGATATTAGAACCTACGGAAAGCATGAGTTGCTCTACGAGGAATCGTCACGGAAGGGCGATATCTACATAAGGTTTGATGAGAAGGAACCACCCGTTGTGGAGATTAAGAATGGCAAGCCATTCATTACCGTGAAGGATTACCTTACCTCTAAAAAGGAACTGACACTTGATGCGGATTTGGTTGTGTTGGTAACGGGAATGGTTCCGCGTAGCGATAGCATGCAAATATCGGAGCTGCTCAAGATACCCATTGGCAACGACAAGTTCTTCAACGAGGTGCACCCCAAGCTGAAACCGGTGGAAACGGTCATTAAGGGGATTTACATCGGAGGAGCCTGTCAGGGGCCCAAGAATATCTCAGAGTCGGTACAGTCGGCCCTGTCGGGCGCGGCGAAAATCAACTCCATCAGCCGTAAAGGGAGTATCAAACCCGAGCCCATTGTGGCCCGAGTGGATGCCGATATTTGCGCATGGTGCAACAAGTGCGCCGAGGTTTGCGAGTTCGATGCCGTGAAGCCCATTGAGAGTTCGGG
>Ga0116144_10006655_pt1 | contig 10014 bp, 13 predicted proteins | sample AD_UKC035_MetaG_FD_89746 | JGI IMG/M metagenome (GOLD analysis project Ga0116144, IMG submission 89746) | Active sludge microbial communities of municipal wastewater-treating anaerobic digesters from USA - AD_UKC035_MetaG | ecosystem: Engineered > Bioreactor > Anaerobic > Digestate | place: USA...
CTTAGCAACTTTCTTTGCAGCTGGTTTCTTTACCGCTTTCTTGACTACTTTTTTTACCGCTACTTTTTTCTTAACCGTTTTTTTGACTACCTTCTTGGCAGCCGCTTTCTTTTTTTTGACAGGCATACTATTCTCCATACTAACCTAAAAAAACCAGAGGTTAATTTAGGACTTTACTATTAACTCATTCTAAAGAAAAAAGAGCGATACTGTCAATGAGTAGCAGTCGCATCGTACGTGAATTTCATCTCATTGATGGCGATAAAGTCATCAAGGACCTAGGTTTGACCAGCAAGGCTTGGAACAGTATCCATGATCATTTGATAGATCGGGCACTTCAAGTTGAACCAGGCATACATGTGGTTATTTCGCAGGCCTTGATACCATTGATTAGCGGTTTATGATATGCTAGCTCATGATTTGATGTAGAAAAAACTTTTTACAAATCTGATGAAAGGAACACATGCAAGACGAAATTAGGCGGGCTGGAGAAGGAGATGTGGAACCCACAGAATTCGACAAAGGGCCGGTAGACCTGCCAGATGAAACTCCTGAGCAAAAGATACAATCATTTACATCATTGATACAGATATATGACTTTGTCCTTAAAGTTAAAGAAGAGCAACTCGGAGGTGAGGTTTGGAATCTATTAAAAACACGTGCTTTGGCAATTTGTAAAGAATATGCTGAGATTTTAAAGACCAATCCAGAAAACTTAACTGCATACCGACTTGAGCTTTCAAATATAGGTCGCTGTAATCTTTTTGATACCACAGATCTTGAAAATTTTGCTAGACAATGGGCAGACGCTGTTACGCAGAAACCAGAATAAGTAGTTACGCTAATTAGCGTAATTGTGAATCAAACCTCCTCTTCAATCTCGATTACTTGGTGCGGACGTTGCTGTTTCTTAGTTGAGTACCAGAACACCACGCTCCAAAAAAATTGAGATAGTTTTGCTTTCACCCAAAGAACTTGATGAGTTAATTGACTCCAACCAGATTCAAGCAGCACTGACAATCGCAGCATGGAGATTGGCAAAAAATAAATATTTTCGTTAAAAAATTATTTCCATCCAAACTTTCCAGTTGGTTATAGTTGGAGTTGGAGAGGGTGGAGGGCTAATTTGTGGAGCGATAGAAGGAATTTGTATCACAATATCTCCCTCTTTTTGTTGACGCAATTCGTTACGAAGAACCTTTTCTTGATTGAAGGGCAATTGAGACTCCTCAAGTTGTTTCTGTAATTGCTCCTGTTTGCTTTTGAGAGACTCAACCTCTAGTTGATTTTTTTCAACCTGAATTCCTCTTTGTGTTGTGAGTTTTTGAGTGGATCGCAAAGATAAAACAAATAGAACTGCCAATATTCCTACGAGCAACATAAACGCTGGGTGAGAAAGGACTCTGCGCATTGCTATTTAACCTCCAATATGATACTATAAGCCTATTGTTGAGTGCTTGAATAGTATTCAGTCTCTATAAAGATCCATCATGACATGTTTATAGTCGTGATACAATAGACGCCAGCCCAAAGTACAAGACAAGTAAGTAGAGACATTCTAGTATGCAGAAACTGTTAAGTGAAGCACAAGCTCAATTCGTAAGTAGTCTCCAGGATGCTGGTAAGGCTCGCGCTACTGTGTTGGCCTATGGAAAGGACGTAGAACAACTAGTAGATTTTGTGGCAACTCTAGGCAAAATGTACGCAGGTGAAACCACTTCTGAGGATATCGACGCTTTTAAAGAACTACTCAAGAAACAAAGATACACCGGTAAGTCTATTTCGCGAAAAATTAATTCGATTAAAGCCTTCTTTCGCTTTATGGTAACTGAAAAGCTCATTGACACGAATCCAGCTGGCATAATTGCCCATCCCAAATTTGATCAATCTCCTCCAAGAGTATTGTCAAAAATCGAGTATCGCGCTCTGCGTGATGCTGCACGTGGTGATGCCAGAATGTGCGCAGTAGTTGAAATTTTATTGCAAACAGGTATGAGAATTAGCGAATTAGCAGCACTTCAGCTGACTGATGTAGATTTTGAGCGCAATGTAGTAACAATTGTTCCTCAAAATTCACGAGGTGGCCGCAAAGTTCCACTCAATACTGCAGCTAAAAAAGCTTTAATGGAATATCTTGAAGTGCGGCCACGTGCCAGAGAAAAGACCTTCTTTTTGACCAAAACCTGCAGACCATTTTTGGTGAGAAACATTAGAACTGCCTTAGATAGATATTTCCGCATGGCAGGCATCAAAGAGGCAAAGGTCAATGACCTTCGCCATACCTTTGTGGCCGAACAATTGAAAGCTGGGACTCCATTAGTCTATGTCTCTCAATTAGTTGGTCACAAACGCATTACCACTACCGAAAAATATCTGAAATTAATTGACGCTCCCGAAATGGAGCCCAATGTTCAGATTGAAGAGCTGTAATACCATATTTAGCAAGGGAGCACGCTATGCAGTTTAATCTCAAATTAATGAGTTTTATTTTTGTGAGCGTGTTTTTACCGTTATTATTCCTTTTTTCATTAATTTCAAAATCTAATGCCGATGGAGGAGTTCGGCTGGACAGCTCAAGCTTAAGAGTTGGTACGATAACTGAATTGAGTGCTACTATTGCAGGAAGTCAATGCGCTGCTACAACAAGGCAATTTGATCGATTAAGCATCAATGCCGACTTTCTTGAAAATCCACTTTCAACAATACAATTTGCATCTCCAAGAGTTGTGCTTAAAATAAATCAGACAGTGGTTCCTGGTCATATTTATCAAAACTATGGAACTGTGATCCACTGGAGACCAGATTCAGGTTCAATGATGTTAAGCAACATGGATTTACTAGAAATTAAAGTCAATGGTGTAGATATTCTTGAGCCCAATCTAGTTGGTTTTGCCTTCGAATTTTATAATCAGGGTTTACCGTTGAATGACGGACCGGAAACTTGTTTTGGATGGGGATACTATTCATATTCCACACCTTGTGATGAATTTTACTCCGGATGTTTTATCAAAAGATTCTCTGAATCTGGTATCCAGCCAACTCCCACTCTCGGACCAACAACAGCGCCAAGTATAACAACTACACCCGTACCAACTCACTTGCCAACGCCCACCGCTAGTCCAACCACAAGGCCCACTGCTACACCAACAGCTACGCCAACCCCAACACCTTCGGCGATTTCAATGACCGAACTTGGGTTTACTGAACAAGGACCAATTGAGGTATCTATTGTTCCAGGACAGACTGTACCAGTATTTACTCTTACATCTGTTTCAGCTAGTCAGTTTGGTATGTACGGATATCCTACTTCTTATGGTCCAGGTATTAATATCACGCCAGCATCAGGCGGTCTGTTTCCTGGAATGAGTACGCTTATTAGTATCCAAGTTACGAGTACTGTTCCGCTTGGTACCTACAATGGCTTACAAAGAGTAACTGCGGGTGGTACTTATCCGTACGCACTGATTCCTGTTACCGTCCATGTAGTTGAGTCATTACCCACCGCTACACCAACGCCAACACAACTACCAACAGCTACGCCGTTACCAACCAATACACCAACGCCAGTTCCAACTCCAGTACCTTTGAGCATCAGTAATGTTGTTGCAGCAAATATTTCCGCCAGAGCTGCGCAGATTCGATGGTCTACTAGTGTCGCTGCAACTTCATTTGTACAATATGGCACAAAGCTTAATGCGATGAATAGCTATACAACTGAAGGTACTAATCAATCCGTTCTCCATCAAGTTGATTTAATTAACTTAAGCCCAAATAAAAAATATTATTACAAGGCACATTCAAGAAATAGTCTTGGTGAATGGGCTACTTCTGAAGTTGGATCTTTTACCACTCCAAGGCGTTAATGAGCACTACGCCAGATTGGAGAGCTTTAAATAATACTAACAACATGTTGCGGTTGTTGTAAGGTTTTCATTTTATTGTATGTGTAGAAAGTTCTATGAATACATTGACAACATACAACATACAACATACAATGATGGGCATGATTAGAACACAAGTCTACTTGCCAGATAAACTTTTCCATCAAGCCAAAGCCCGTGCGGCTGCAACAAACTCTACAATTTCTCAACTGATTAGAGATGGTCTCCTAGTAGCCCTATCCAATCAGTCAGGCCAACTCAAAGAAACAACGGGGCACTTTCTCTTGAAGAACTTTGCTGGCCAAGGTAGAGGCAAAAAAGGTGTAGAAGCAGCTTTGCATCATGATGATATATATGAACTTGAAAAATAGAAGATATGTTTGTTTTGGATACTGATTTTATTATTGCCCTTCGTTTTCCTCAGGAGTCAACGCACCAACGAGCAGTTACTTACGCGAAAAAATATCTAAAAGAGTCGGAAAGTTTTGTTACCGATTTAGTTCAAGTTGAGTTGGCGAATGTAATTAGTCGAAAGTATTCTCAAGAACAAGCCATACAAGCAATTCGAATGATACAAAAAGCTCCCAATGGAACTCTCTATTTGGATAAAGAAAATATTAGCAGCTCTTGGGAGTTATTTTTTCAACAGAAAAAACGTGGTATGTCAGTAGTTGATTGTTCCAATATAATTGTTGCCAAAAAACTGGGCTTCCAAATCGTGTCTTTTGATACATTTTATCGAGAATTTGATTTGCTAGTCGCTGGTATGTGAGTATTCAGAGAAAATAATGAAACTAGTGAAAGAAAAACCACCTAGTTTGGCAGATAGACGATCGTTTTTGAGGTTTGCTAGTAGGATTTTTGTAGGTTTTGTTGCAACCTCAGTAGTAAAAAGTGCTGTTGGAGAGCCTCAAACGCTAGAGAGTCAGCGGGAACTAGAATTACAAAATCTTGATTGGTATAGCCAGTGGATCAATGAAGGTAGAAGTGTTCGGTTGGTGGATGATCAGATGGCTTTGAGCGAGCTCGATAAGCTTGAGTTGGTAGATGTCGACCTGACACAAGGTTTGGCTGCGGTAGACCACCCGCTCAAGTATGCTCAGCAAATTCCACAGTTGATTCAGAACTTTCAAAACGATAGTTTAGTGGAGCAAGCTTGGGTAGCTCCCATGAGGGGAGGTTGGACTATAACAGTGAATAGATATGCAAATCTGACTGATTTAGATTCACAGTATGAAAACCTCAAACAAAATGCTGTAAAACCGCTTGATTACCCAGATTTGCTTAAAGACTGGAGTAACAAAAGTGTTGTCACTTTTTCAAAAACTGTTGGCGATTATGAAATTGTTTGGTCAATTTCGAACACTGGGGGTCAGAGCAATCCCTTATTACAAGGAGGCAGAGTTGAGCGGGGAGATTATACATTGAGCATCACTTCAAAAATGTCTGGAGAAAGAATTGCTGCAGTAGGCTTTGTAGGTCGATTAATTGAGTCAGGACTTGATGTGCAGCATGCATTCAAAAACGTTGGTTTACATTCACTGAAAAGGTATGCAGACCCAAAAACTGGGTCCAGTATGGCTTATTTTAATTTTGGCTCGTTGCATCCGCCAGGAAGTTTTCCGCTCGAAAACACACATCATACAATGGCTTCATTAGACGAAAAACAAATCAACGTGCTAGTTGCTGCCATACTAGCGTTTGTAAGTACTACAGTTTCCCCGCAGATAGCAGTAACTACGGTATAATCGATAACGATTAAGGATTATCTATGAAAAAACGTATCGTATCTGGTATTACTCCGAGTGGCAACTCGCTGCATATTGGCAATTATTTTGGTGCTGTGAAGCCTCAAATTGAGTTACAAAATAATGAGGAATTTGAGACTTTCTATTTTGTAGCGGATCTGCACGCTCTTACAACGGTGCAAAATCCAACCATGTTGTCTGATAATGTTCATAATGTTGTACTAGACTATTTGGCTCTTGGTCTCAAATATGAAAAATCTGTATTTTTTCGCCAATCACAATCGGTGGGGCATTCTCAGCTTGCAACAGTTTTGGCCAACTACATTGGTTTGGGTCAGATGAAACGCATGCACGCGTATAAAGATAAACTCCAAAAAGGTACAGACGTTGATACCGTGAATATGGGATTATTCAACTATCCAATTTTAATGGCAGCAGATATTTTGTTGTATAAGCCATATGGTGTGCCAGTAGGAGAAGACCAGCGTCAACATGTGGAATTAACGAGAGACATTGCCGAAAATTTCAACAAAACCTATGGTCAAGAAATCTTTCCTTTACCAGAGCCACTTATTTCTAAAGAAGTCGGAAAAATCGTTGGCACCGATGGCGAACGCAAAATGAGTAAATCTTTGGAAAATACGATTGGTATTTTTGAAGATGAATCCATCATTAAAAAGCAAATCATGAGTTGTTTTACAGACCCCAATCGACTGAAAGCAACCGATCCAGGTAAAGTAGAGGGAAATCCAGTGTTTATCTATCACGATTTGTTGAATGAGAATAAAGCTGAAGTTGAAGAGCTTAAAAATCGATATCGGTTGGGTCAAGTGGGTGATGTGGAAGTTAAGGAAAAGCTTTTTTTAGCACATCAAGCTTATTTTGCTACTGCTAGAGCCAGTCGGAAAGCATTGGCAGAAATGCCAGAAAAAATAGTCGAAATACTTCGCGCTGGAGCTAGTCGATCAAGCGATGTTGGTAATCAAACCATGACTGAAGTGTATTCACTCATTGGCTTATAGTAAGGAAAAATTGATGAAAGACCTAATTAGTTACGATGATTTCGTGAAGCTTGATATTAGAATTGCAACTGTAATCGCTGCTGAGCCAATCGAAGGTGCCGATAAATTACTCAAACTCACACTTGATGTTGGTGATCCTGAGACTGGAGGATTGGGCCAACGAACCATAGCGGCGGGGATAAAAGCCTGGTATCAGCCCGAAGATTTAATAGGTAAACAAATTGTTTACTTAGCCAATTTGGAGCCGAGAATGCTTAGGGGTGTAGAGAGTCAGGGAATGGTTCTAGCCGCAGATGGGGAGCAAGCGGTGCTTTTGCAGCCTTGGGCAAATGTCTCAAACGGCTCGATGATCAGATAAAATTCAATTCTCCGTGCTACAATAACCGCCGTTATGGAAGAAAAAAAAGAAGAAAAAAAAACACAGAATAAACAGTCTAATCAGTTAAAAAATACTGTAGTCAAGAAAATCGAGCTCAAACTAAACTTTCAACAAATAGTTAATCGTGGATTTTTATACGTACTCATTGGTATTTTATTCTTACCGTTTTTGTTGGGACTTTTTGGCTCAAACAGGGAAGAAATTACTCTGAGCCAATTAGTCAAAGATCTCAGGGCAGAAAAAATTGAAAAAATTGCTATTGCCGGTGATGAGTTACGAGCCAGTTATAAAGATGATGAAGTTGAACGCTTTGCTCGAAAAGAAGCAGGTGTTTCGACCAGTCAGATCTTTGCCAATGCCGACATTGATCTTGCTCAAGCTGATTTGAAGGTCGAGAACATTTCGGGGTGGCAGTTATTATTCGAAGCAGCGATTAACTTTTTGCCAGTCATCCTTATGATTGTGTTCTTTTTCTTTATTTTTCGCCAAGCCCGAGGTGGGGCTGATGGCATCATGGGAATTGGTCGCAGCAAAGCTAAAATATTTATCAAGGGCAAGCAAAATACTACCTTTGCGAATGTTGGTGGTATGGATGAAGCAAAGAAAGAGCTTGAAGAAATAGTCGATTTCTTGAAAAATCCAAAGAAATATCAGAAGCTGGGCGCGCGCACACCAAAGGGCGTGTTACTTGTTGGTCCAGCTGGAACGGGTAAAACATTGTTGGCGCGCGCCGTCGCTGGTGAAGCAAATGTCCAATTTTTGTCTATTGCCGGTAGTGAATTTATGGAGATGCTGGTGGGAGTAGGTGCTTCCAGAGCTAGAGATTTGTTTGAAACAGCTAAAAAACTTGCCCCATCAATTATTTTTATTGATGAAATTGATGCCATTGGCCGAGTCCGTGGCATGGGCAGTATGGGCGGCCATGATGAGCGCGAGCAAACTTTGAATCAAATATTAGTAGAGATGGATGGCTTTACCCAAAATGATAACGTCATAGTAATGGCAGCTACCAATCGGGGCGACATGCTCGATCCTGCTCTGGTCAGACCCGGTCGGTTTGATCGTCGCGTCGTAGTTAATCTGCCAGACTTAGAAGAACGTAAATACATTCTTTCCATTCACGCCAAAGGTAAGCCAGTCGATAAAGATCTCAATTGGGAAAAGGTTGCCAAGCGCACCGTTGGCTTTTCTGGCGCTGATATTGAAAACATGCTTAATGAGGCTGCGATTGCGGTGGCACGGGAAAACCGCGAAAGCATGACTATGGCCGATATTGAGGAGGCCTCGCTTAAAGTTAAGCTCGGCCCCAGCAAGCGTCGTTTGCAGGATGACACTGAGCGGAAAATGACTGCTTATCATGAAGCAGGTCATGCACTCATTGCTCATGTGAGTCCACACGCCGATCCTGTGCATCGCATTTCAATAGTTTCGCGAGGACGAGCGTTGGGTTACACGCTCACTCCGCCAGAAAGGGATAAATTACAGACGACGAAATCAGAATTACTGGATGAAATTGCGGTGTTACTTGGTGGTCGCGCAGCCGAACAATTAGTGTTTAATGAATTAACGGCTGGTGCAAGCAGTGACATTGAGCGAGCTACTAAGGTGGCGCGTGCCATGGTAATGGACTTCGGTATGTCCGACCTTGGCCCAATGCAGTTTTCACCACAGTACGATTTATCTGACTATGGCCGATCTTGGGGCGAACCACTCAAAGTTTCTGACAAACTTCAAGAACAAGTTGATGGAGCAGTGAAAAACTTCGTTGATGAGGGTCTGAAAAAAGCGATTGCGTTGTTGAAAAAATATCGCAAACAGCTTGATGTTGTTTCAGAAAAATTGCTCGAGCAAGAAAGCCTTGATGGTGACGAATTTGCTCAGTTGATGGGGATGAAGAAAGTAGCTTAGAGAACCTTTCTAGATTACTCTGACTTCTTCTTGACCAGCAGCTTGTTGGAGTTGTCCTGTCAGAGAGTTTATAACACAAAAACGCAACTCGTAATGATAGGGTAGCGTTTTGTTTCTGAATAATCCGAGCGCTAGTTGTCCTTCTTTCAAGTTTAGTCTATACATACTACGAATCTCTTCAATGGTTGCTGCATTATTGCGTTGATAGTGCATGATGCCTGAGAACTGGTCGGTTACCTCAATAAGCCTAAATGAAATAGAAGCCTCATATGGTTTTAAGTTAGCTTCAACAACATGTCTTAAACGGTCGCCAATGGCTGTCATAACCCCAGAGACACTTTCGCGACTAATATAACCCTTGATTTGTTCACCGCCAAATGTATGTACGAGTTCGTCAATAAATATTTTTAATTCAGATTGTAGTAGCGAGTCGATTTTCGAAATAACTGACTCAATTGATGGCATCGCCTCGCCTTTTTCAATTAGAGCTCTTGCTATGCCAGGGGACAAAGTACCTGGCTCCAGAACACTAGTTGTATTCACTTCAGCAAAATTCATATTTTCTCCTTTTTGGGGAAAATATACTATAGGATTAAATTCTGTCAAATTCACCGCTTACTGCATTCGCACCCGAAGTGCACCACTTTGTCTGTTAACTACTACATGATTGTATCTCATTGTTGATTGCCTCCAGTGGGGTTTTGAACCCCAAACACTTTCTTGGTGTGTTGTTCATTGCTTGCTCGATGGTAGTTAGCTTCTGTGAAGTTAGCGTTTGCAAGCTGGTCTTCTTAGGGATGTATCTTCTGAGTCTCCCTATGGTATTTTCAACACTGCCTTTCTCCCAAGAGTGGTATGGGTAGCAGAGGTAAACTGGTATACTAAGCCTACTACTCAGTTCCTGATGGAATGCATTCTCACTCCCATTGTCGGTAGTAATGCTCTTAACTAGTTCAGGATGTAGAGTGCTCAGTCTGTCGATTGTTGCCTGAGTTTTTACTCGTGCACCTTTCCCTTCAAGCAGGCTGAGCACTGTGTATCTTGTCTTACGTTCCACCAGTGCTGAGACCACTTGA
>Ga0116144_10006659_pt1 | contig 10011 bp, 15 predicted proteins | sample AD_UKC035_MetaG_FD_89746 | JGI IMG/M metagenome (GOLD analysis project Ga0116144, IMG submission 89746) | Active sludge microbial communities of municipal wastewater-treating anaerobic digesters from USA - AD_UKC035_MetaG | ecosystem: Engineered > Bioreactor > Anaerobic > Digestate | place: USA...
AAGTGGGCTTTAGAATTCCACACAACATCCGAATGGTGGTGGTCTTTCCCGCCCCGTTCGGTCCAAGCAATCCGAAAATCTCGCCGCGCGGAATTTCAAAACTGACCTGGTCCACTGCTGTAAAATCACCGAACAGGCGCGTCAATTGAACAGCTTCAACAGCTTTCTCTACACTCATGCCTGCTCCTTCCGCTTTTCCACCAAGTAAATGAACACATCCTCCATCAAAAGACGCGCTTCGCGCAGGATGCTGACCTCGGCACCGGCTTTTTTCAATGCAGCGTCAATCCGGGGCACGACCTCATCAGGGTCTTCAACCGAAAAACGCAGACGATCGCCGACAGCCCGCCAACTCAACACGCCCTCGGTCTGGTTTGCTATTTCGCGCAAGGCGCGCCGTGGTTTGGCTTTGACCTCCACAATACAGAAAGGCATCTGCTCTTCCAGCTCGATGGGCGCGCCGGTGATAAGCACACGTCCCTGGTTGATGATGCTTACAGTGTTGCAGCGTTCCGCTTCATCCATGTAAGGTGTGCTGACCAGCACGGTTACACCTTGCTGGATGACCTTTGCCAGTAAATGCCATAACTCGCGCCGCGAAACTGGGTCTACGCCGGTGGTGGGTTCATCGAGCAGCAAAATCTGTGGATCATGCACCAGAGCGCAGGCCAGCGCCAGTTTCTTGCGCATGCCGCCAGACAGATTCTCGCTGCGTCGCTTGGTGAAATCTGTCAAGCGTGCGAATTCAAGTAGCTCATCGATCCGGTTTTTCTGTTTCTCCCTGGGTACGCCGTAAATATCGGCGAAGAATTGCAAGTTCTCCATTACACTCAAGTCGGGGTACAGGCTGAAGGCTTGTGGCATATAGCCCAGGCGAGCGCGTACCGCCTCGGCCTGTTTGCTCACATCAAATCCATTCAGTCGGGCTGTGCCCGAAGTGGGTTCCATCGCGGTGGCCAGGATGCGCAAGAAGGTGGTCTTCCCGGCGCCATCCGGGCCTACCAGCCCATATAATTGGCCAGAGGCCACTTCCAGATCAACGCCATCCAATGCCAGACGAGCTTCCTTCTGAGAAGGATAGTGTTTACATAGCCCTTTGGCTTCGATAACTAAGGTCATATGAACAACTCCCAAAAGAACAAATAATTAGCCATAAACGATACTTTGATTCCAATCATAGGGCTTTGATAAACTGTTTAGCTCGTTCGAGCTTGGCGTTGCGCGCTTCATACTCTTCCTTGACCTCGGCATGGTGTTTTTCGACCTTCGCCTCTTGCCAGTAGCTGGCCTGCTCCATCTGTTTGCGCAGAGCAACGATCTTTGCATCCACCTCGCTCCTGGCCTGCTCCTGCCTGGCCTCAACCTGGGTCTGCGTCGCTTCCAGTTTTTGCCTGACATTATCTATTTCTTTTTGTACAGCAGCTTTGTTCGCCACATTGGCCTGCGCTAACTCTTCCTTGAGTTGCTTCAGTTCGGCGTCAGCCGCGGCAGTTTCGCGGACCATCTGGTCCTCGAAGACCTCAGAGCGCTGACGTCGATAGACAACCCCACCCAATTCCCCGAGTTTCTTATTTACAGGGATTATCCAGGCTTCCTGCGCTTCAGCCAGCACGGCCGCTTTACCCGGAGTTAGCGCCCGCAGCACTTCGTCTATAAAGTCAATGCCAATCCCTATCTTGGCCAGGTCAAGAACCAGCTCCACCAGGCCTCCCGCTGAAGCCCCAACCGTAACCCCGACCGATCCTCCCAGCAAACCTACCAGGCTCCCGGTCAGTATGCCGAGAGCAACGCCGGTAGGCCCCTCGCCGGATATCTGTTTTGCAATGAATGTTCTTGAAACCCCTTTCGCAATCACTGCCGTCGCATACAGCGTGATATCTCTATCCTTGTGCAAATCACTGAGTGCACTCAGCCCATCGTAGGCCGCGGACTCTGAGTTGAAAATAGCTACTAACATCTTGTTCATGCTTGTTTTTCCTATGTTATGAACCATGGGAAGGCTAGTGTTTAGATAGCCCTGTGGCTTCGATAACTAAGGTCATATAAAAAACTCCAAAGAAACCAAAAAATTAGCCATATTCGATGCTTTAGTTCATAAAAAAGCCTTTATCCAGGCAAAACTTCTTCCAGCGGCTTAAAAACTTCACGCAAGCTGGCAGCCAGCTTGCGGCACAGCCGGGGATTCATGTTGACAACCAGTGCCTGATATTGGCTTACATGCTCGATCAATTCTCGCCCCCAATCGCGGTCATCAATATTCTCGTTTGCCAGAATTCCCAGTGCAAAGCCGCCCAACAAGCTGAGATTGACGGGATTCGCCGACTCAATACTTGGTAAGATGCTCGGTAGGCATGATAACAATAATCGCCGGCCATTGCCACGGCGCAAAAGCAAGGCAATCACCGTCATCACCTCCAAGCAGTAGCGCAATGCGCCCTGGCCTTCCGGAGGAACGCGTGCCAGGACATCGTTCACCAATTCGCGGTCTTGCAAGGCGCCGCTGCGCACTTTTGATAACACGGTTTCGATGAGCGCCTCCCACTCCTGGCCACCAACATCTTCGGTAAGCTTGGCAAATACGCGATGTGCTTCAGCTGTTGGCAAGAAGAAGATCTCTGAACGACCAGGGCCCGATTTGTCTTCAGCCAGATGGTACTGCGACGTGACAATCCCTTTTTTTTCAAGGAGGCGAAGCATGTCGTAAGCAGTAAACGGGCTGATACCCAACCGCTCGGCTACGTAGGAGTAATGGAACGGTCCTTGCAGTTCGCGGTAGAGATCGAGCATCTTACGGATAAAATCTTCCTGGCGGCGAGTAAGTTCCATCATTTTTCCCAAAGAAACCAAAATATTCATGCAATTATACCCTTCCCAGGCGATGAGTCAAGTTGTATAGTTGTACAGTTGTACTCATCTTCTTGAAACCTATATCATTAAGTGTTATATTTCTGGCAGCCTGTTTCAGCAGATTGAAAATCATGTCAGACGTGGAAGCCTTCCAAGAAGCGCTACGACAATGGGCGGAACTACTCATGCAAGTAACTATGCGTGGGATATTGCAGTTTGTACGAGACGCCAATCTGTCGGTAACTCAATTGAGTGTGCTTCTCCACTTGTATTTCCAGGGGCCGCAGTCCGTATCAAGTATTGGCGAAAGATTAGGAATCACCAACGCCGCCACCAGCCAATTACTCACTCGATTAGTCGAAGATGGGTATCTGAACCGTTCTGAAGTCCAGAGCGATCGGCGTATCAGACAATTCAGCCTTACAGAGAAGGGACGGGAATGGGTCCAGGAATTTCTCGATGCTCGTTTTCAGTGGATTGACGAAGTGAGAGGTTTATTGACGCCAAACCAAATAGAAAACATCATCAGGGCAACATCCGACCTCAGCAATGGCATGCGTATAATCTTTGGCGATGCCCCCAACCAAAAAAGGACATATTAATCGAACTTGTAGCCTGCTTATTGCTTGCCAGGGATGTGCACAATCATATTGCACGTACAAATTCAAGCAGTTCATGGCTCTCCTGGAGCCAGGTCATTGGATTCGTTACCCTTTTAATATAGCGGATAAAACCTTCCCGGTCTACAACCACTGAAGCTGTGCGCTGTATAACGAACAACGCTTTCTCCAGATCGAATTGATGGTAAACCGAGCGATCCAGATCGGAAAGCACAGGGAACGGCGTTTTGAGATGGTCCGCATATTTACTGGCGCGTTCGGGTGTATCCCCCAAGATAACGAGTATCTCTGCACCCGCCGCCTGAAAGTCTTTATTTAATCGCCCCAACTGGGCGACATGCGATCGGCACTGCATTCAGTTGTATTCGCGCACGAAGAACAAGACAACGTGCGCCTTTCCTTTGTAATCCGCCAGTCCAATTTCCTGGCTCGTATTCGCTGTCAGTTTAAAATCAGGCGCGGGCGAACCTACTTCGAAGTATTCAGCGCTCATGTGGAATCTTTCCTTTTCGTGACCATTATGTAACAAACAACCTGACCCTCCACTGGCAGGGGCAGAGGTTTCTCGCGGGCGGGCGCGTTGGTGGAGGCGGCATGTTATTTTGCAACCATAAACAATACGTTGTTTTGAGCAGGGTCAGTAACCAGGATGCCCTCTTCGGTTTGATTATAGGGCAGTTCAATTTCCTCGATGCGCCTCAGGAGTTGATCCCAGGCGGCGCGGTCGGGCAGGATGAATGAGATGGTCTTCAGCCCCAGCGCATCGGGCGGCGGAGGCGGCGCGCCCTCCCCTTGCCAGGTGTTGAAGCCGATGTGATGGTGATAGCCGCCTGCCGAGACCATGCCCATCCGAAAGCCGCGCGCCATGCCCATATCGTCGAAGCCGAGCAGGTCGTGGTAGAAGCGGTGCGTCTCCTTCAGGTCGGAGACATAGAGATGGAAATGTCCCATACGCGTTTCCGGCGGGACGGGTGGGTCGAGGCGGTCGTCTTCTTTCAGATGGGAGAAGAGCGCCTCAAGGTCGAGCGGTTCGCGCCCGTTGCTGAGTCTGCCGTCGGTATGGCGGGAATAGATATCCCCGTTCCTGACATCGAAAATCCCATCCTCCGGCGATTCGCAGTAGAGTTCGATGTTGTTACCTTCCGGATCGTCCAGGTAGGTGGTTTTGGTCATGATATGGTCAGTGGGAGAGTTGGGCCAGCTCTGGGCAAAGAGACGGGAGATGGCGCGCGCCAGTTCGCGACGGTTGGGGAAGAGGATAGCAAAGTGATAGATACCAGTCACGCCGCGATAGCGCCGTCCATTCGGGATTTCCGTCAGGCGCACCAAATCTGCGCCGCCCGCGCCTAACCCGATGCTGTCCCCTTCCTGCCAGTGCAGGCGTAAACCCAATACCTGCTGGTAAAAAGCCAGTTGGTTATCAAGGTTGGCGACCTTAAGATGGACGTAGCCCGGACGGGTCTGCGGATGGATTCGATGTGGGGCAATGGCAACAGGTTGAGGAAGGGTTATGACGTTCATTTTTCTCCTACGTTTACAGCAGAAAGGACCTCTTCGGGCTGCAAACTGCGCCCGGTGACGAAGTTGTAAGAATCCAGGATCAGCCCAAAAATGATGTCCAGTTCCACCTCATCCAGTGGGGTGTAGAGCATCACCATGCCTTCATTGCCCAGGTAATGGGCTATGGGGTGTGGCTCGGCCCACCCTTTTTCCATCGCTTCGCGGGCGCGCTCCGGCGGCAGGGAGATGTGCAGGCTCCCATCCGGATGGATATGGGCAAATTCGCGCCCAGCGGCGATCGCCTCGGGATGAGCCAGCGGCAAGTCCTCCCGCAGCCAAAGGGCGCGCGCGCCCGGGACGGAAATCACTGTTGGGCGGTTCTGAACGTAGGGTAGCGCGTAACAACGCAGGAACAGCTCGGCGTGGACTTCCGGCACCGGGCTCACTCCAATTTGTGCATGCGGCATCCCCTGGTGAGTGGACGGCCTCGGCCGTTTGCGTAGGGGAAGTGTTATCGATTGTTCAGAATTCATTTATACCTCCTATGGTTTTGCATCACTATCGGCTTCAATTGCCAGCCGCTCCAGCGCCTGCTGGAAAACCTCATAGGGCTGTGCGCCGACGATGGCGTAGCGGTCGTTCAGAATGTAGGTCGGCACGCCAGTGATGCCTAGTACGTAGGCTTCTTCCACCTGCTCTTTGACCGGCGCGGTGTAGATGCCTGCTTCCACAACGTGCTGCATCTCGTCGGCGTCCAGGCCGGCTTCTTGCGCTGCCGCCCGCAGCACCTCCAAGCGGCCGATGTCCTGGCCTTCGCCATAGTACTTGCGAAAGACGATGCGGTGGAAGTCCTCGCCTTTACCTTGCTCCCGCGCGTACTCCGTCGCCTCGTGCGCCAGGCGCGTATTGGGAATCCGACTCGGAGTCACCATCTCCATCCCGTTGGCGCGGGCCATCTGGCGTAATCGCTCCGATGTTGCCGCGTACTGGGCGCTCAAGTGCTTGGGCACGTCCGTTCCTTCAGGCGGAGTATCCGGCCTTAAGTAGAACGGCCGCCATTCGGCTTCCGCATCGTGTTCCGCTTTCAGTCGCTCGACCACACCCTGGCCGACATAACACCATGGTCAAACGTAATCCGAGTAAATGGTCAGATTGATTTTCATGACTTTGTTCATTGGTAGATCACCTTTCTCTGGATGTAGCCGTTCATAGCGGGACAACCACAAGCCGCCCATACACCACAAACGCGGCGAGTGCCAGCAAAACCAGATTCGCGACGATCATGGGATATTCCTTGCGCCGCAGGTGCGTCGACATGGCGCCTCCCATATTCACCGCCAGACCAGCGGCGGCAAGCGGGGTCAGCCAGGGCAGGATACCGGTCCAGGCAGGCAATACGACTCCGATTGCGCCCAAAACCTCCCAGGCGCCAATGGCGCGCATGACACCCGGCGTAAAGTCGTTAACGTAGGCCATTTGTGCAGCCAACTTCTCATAAGGCTGAAACATTTTCGAGATTCCAGACATAACAAATGCCAGCGCTAGCAAGGCTTGTACGATCCAGATAGCAATGTTCATGTTCATCCTCCTATAATCCCAGAACCGGGTCTAGCGCAATGCTGCCCGAGCCAGTGAAGAGCAACGCCAGCGAAATGGCCAGCAGGGCGAAGTCGAACTCCCAGCCGGTTGCCTGCTGGGCCGTAAAGCCAACTTTCATCACACGCCTCTTGGCGACGAAAGTGGCTACCAGCATGTCGATGGCGAACAGGACGGCCAGGATGCGCGTCCCCAGGCCGAGAATGAGCAGCACTACACCCACTGTTTCCAACAAGGCCACCACCCAGCCGAAGAAAATTGGTAGCGGAACTCCCATTTGCTTCAGGAAGCTGCCGAATCCGGCGGGACCTTTCATGGGTGAGTTGGGATTGAGTTTGGGCCAGCCGTGGACGAGAAAGATGATCCCCGTCGCCAGGCGCAGGATTAACAGGCCCCAATCGCTATATGGTGAAAAGATGTTTTCTAACATGAACTCCTCCTAATTTACAAATATTGCAACAGCACAACCTGCCAGGAAAACCTGTGTGATCCATATGCAATATTCCTGAGAACCGGACATAACTCAAGGCCGTCGCTCATAGCCATAAGACGCCAGCAGGCGCTTGATAAAGGGTGGTAAATCGCCATACTCTTCGATGTGTTTACGTAAAATCGCCTCGGTTGTGGCTTGATCGATCAAACGCCGTAGCCCACGGGTCAGCACTTGTTTCCCCGGTGGGCGATTTTTGCGCTCTTCCCAGCTGCCCAGATAGGCGAGCAAGCGCACTTCCGGCTGTTCCAGCGTCAAACCTAAATTGAAGCTGCGGTAGCCGTTGACCAGGCTGCCATCCAAAGCTTTGACTGACATCAGGTATTCTTGCTCATGCGCTCCCGGCCGCCTGAGTTCCATCCCATCCAGAACCAGTTCCAACTCCGGCTCAGCTCGCAAGTTCGCCACCCCCTGCTCTCTCAAAATATTCGTCACCTGGTCGGCGTCCAGCCGGCTACGCTGGGTGCTGTCTCCTGCAGCCATGCGTCTTACCCTACGCTCCCCGTTGGATATGGCAGCCATTGCGGGGGGGAAAAAACGCGCAATCACGGCTGCGCGCAAGCTCTCTCCTGAGATGATGCCGTGGATGACGCCTTGAAACGTGCGCCGAGTGCGTTCATCGCCGATCAAACTGTCAAACGCACTCAAAAAGGTCTCGCTTGTGTCCCATTCGCGTTGTTCTAATTCCATTTCGCACTACTGTACCGGTAAATCACGGCCCTTTCTTGATTTTTGGGAGGATAACGGTCGGATTGTATCGCATGTCAAGCATTTATGTCCGGATCTCAGAATGTTCATCTTGACTTTCCTTCTTGAATGTGGTATGTTGAACAACATTCGTTGAATAAATAATAAGTGTTGTTTAGTTTACTATTGTTGCTTACCTTCGTCAATCATCAGAAGCGCGATTTTGTTGACTAAGCGACACAGGAGCAAAAATGTTGTCCAACCCCGAAGAGAAACTAGACCCCCGCGTCAAACGGACACGCAACCTGATCCTCCAATCCGTCGAAACACTCCTCGCCGAGAAGAGTTTCAGTGCCATCACCGTGCAGGACATCACTGACATGGCGGAGATCAACCGCGCTACATTCTACGCTCACTTCGAGGATAAGTATGCGCTGCTTGAATTTTTCATCCGCCAGAAGTTCATGCAGGAGATTAAAAAACGCGTCCTGAACGCCTGTCATTACACCCCTGAGAATTTGCATACCCTGATCCTGGCGGTCTGCGAATTTCTATCCCATTTGAAGACGGGCTGCGCCCAGCCGCAGCACCAGTTCGAACCTCTGGTGGAGAAACAAATCAAGGCGCAAATCCAGGAATTGCTGACCGTCTGGCTCAATAAAATGGACGCCCCTGCTTCAGCGGAAATCCCCGTGACGGTGGCGACGTGGAGCATTTACGGGCTTGCCTCTTACTGGAGCAACAGCAAACAAAACCTCACGCTGGATACATTTATCAGCGAAGCCCTACCGCTAGTCGCTGTCAACCTGGAGCAGTTCGCGCAGGCGGCCTGATGCCTTTTTCTGTTCCAATTCCATGAATTTGCGGTTCGGGGATGAGACGTGTCAGGTGTTCAGGATGGGAATGCCCGGCTTTGCCGTCTGTTAGATGGTACTGCGACGTAACCATCCCCTTTTTTTTCAAACAGGCGAAGCATGTCGTAGGCAATAAATGGGCTGATCCCCAACCGCTCAGCTAATTGTGAGTAATGGAATGGCTCGTGCAGTTCACAGTAGAAATCGAGCAGTTTATGGATAAAATCTTCCTGGTGGCGAGTAAGTTCCATAATTTTTTTACAAAGAAACCAAAATATCCACGCAAGTCTATCCTACTCAGGCCAGAAGTCAAGGCGAATTGATTTTCTGATCTTCTTATCATCTACACCATAGATGTTATACTGATAATCAACTGCACCACGAGTCGCAAGCGGAAATTAATCTATATTGTTAAATTCTTGACTGATACGGAGGGTTAGACCAACGGTAGATGGTTACGTCGCGATTACGAAAAAGCGTAACCAATGATTTGGTTGGTTACGTTTCGGCAAAAAGGCTATTCGGTTCTTTAACAATTCATTTGCTTTCGGGTAGTTGCTGGCGAATGCGCTAGAGCAGGCGCAGATTGATCAGGATGTAGATGAGCGTGTTCAAGTTGGCAATCGCCATGCCGTTGCGGAAGTGCGGGCGCTCAATGCCCAGGGCTTTGGCCTGGCTGTTGATGCGCTCAACGGCGGTGCGCTGCTTGTAGATATCTTTGTAAGCTTGCCCATCCCGGTCCAGCGTATAGCGCAAACGCGCGCCGATGCTGGTGGGCATTCGGCAATGCAGCCGCCTTTGGCCCAGTTCTTGTGGTTCTTTGGGCAGTTTTTTTAGATGGTGTGGGGAAAAGCAAAGGGCAAGTGTATCTACCGCGTTCGTGCTCGACAATGCACTTGGTGCGGTCGGTGAAGGTCAATTTGAGATGCATGGGCAGCCCAGCTGCACACAAAGGCAGGCCTTCTGGGCTGAACAGGCGTCCCCTGGCTTTGTAGCCACCCTTTTCGGAGAAAGGAACGGCGGCAAAAGCAGCAGGATCGTCGTCACGATGAAAGTAATCGTAGACATACCAGGCGTCGAAAGCCGCATCAAAGGTCGCAAAACGCGGGCGGAAGCCCAAACGCTGCTCGGTGGTGGCCATCAGAGGGAAGAAGTATGAGATATCTGCCTGATCAAAGGTCTGGGTGAGTTCAGCCAGAACGAGTTCGCCCCAGCCGGGCACTTTGGCCACCACCACGCCAGATCCATACCCCTAATAGAAATCGCCAAACTTGAAGTGATCGGCTGGCAGAGGGTAAGTGGTGGGCGTGGGGGGTGCATCCTGGCCAAGAGGCTGCTTTTTCCTCTTGTTGTGGCGGCGCTTGCAGCCAAGCTTGCAATCCAGGTCGCCAGCAGGCTGCCTGGTTTTGTAAGCTTG
>Ga0116144_10006671_pt1 | contig 10001 bp, 10 predicted proteins | sample AD_UKC035_MetaG_FD_89746 | JGI IMG/M metagenome (GOLD analysis project Ga0116144, IMG submission 89746) | Active sludge microbial communities of municipal wastewater-treating anaerobic digesters from USA - AD_UKC035_MetaG | ecosystem: Engineered > Bioreactor > Anaerobic > Digestate | place: USA...
AAAGTTCTCTGTGGTTCACTTCCACTGATTGTATTCCATAATCTTCTCAATCAGCTCTTGATACAACATATCCCTGTTCTGAGTTGTGATATAATGGAGCTCAACATTCTTATGCTCACGCACAGCTTTCAGAAAAGGTGTTTCCTTATTTTTTACTGCTGCCAGCACAGGTATATCTCCATCCAGTACAGCAAGCACACCTGAGCAGAAAGCTGATGCCTTGCTCTCCATGAAGCCCAACTCATCCATAAGCAGCAATCCCCTAGGTGGAGACTGCAGCAGCTTCACGCCTACTGTATTAAAAACTTCAGTATTAATAGTTACTATTTTACCATTATTGCAGATACCTACAAGATTTTCATGGGTAAGCTGTAAGTTTGCGGAATTAGCCGGATGGATGTACACATCACATTCTCCGTTCTGGTTCGGAGGCATTTTCTTTGTAATAAAACCAAATACAGGACGACGGCTTTGCAAAAGAAGTTTGTTCACTAAAGTACTTTTACCCACTCCTCTTTCTCCGCAAATCAGAATATGCTGCGGTCTGCTCATATTTCAGCCTTCCTATTTTCCTATAGAGTTGACAACTAATTTTTCATACTGCTCCATGGAAATGTCACAATGATAGAAAATCTTGAAGTAGTTTTGAACCTCTTTGTACAAATCATATTTCGCCGTTTCAGGATAAAGCAGCTGTGACATCCACATCATTCCTAGATAGCGCTGTACTGAAGGCGGGAAACCCAACCAGTTATACGGACTGTTAGGCACCTCATAATAGCGGTTTTCCTTTATTGCATTTATCTTCTGCCATACAGGGTCCGTACCTGCTGTTCCATAAATGCTATTGGGTGCAAATATTATTACCTCCGGATTCCAGTTCAATATCTGCTCCATATCCACTTCATTGCCTGTGCCCTTTGAAGAGGGATTGTCCATGGCAGCTATGTTATTGGACAAAAGATCTATTACCTCTGAATGATATGAATCCTTGGCAATTACATTCAATCCTTTGTCTCCCAGGCAATAAAGCAAATTTACCTTATTTACGCTGCCTGCAATTTCCCGGGTACGTTTATAGGTCTGCTTACAATATTCAGACAGAACCTGAGCCTGTACTTCCATATTAAGAAGCTTGCCGAGGATTTGATATGCTTCATCCATGGTTTCAGTCTTAGCAGTTATATGAACAAAGGGAATTCCGGTCTGCTTCTGCAGCTCATCCATATCCTCAACAATAGTTTTCTTGGGTTCACCCACATCAATGATCACCTGTGCCCCGCTGGCCAGCAAGGTCTCAAGATTCAATTCGCCTTTTCCCCCATATAGCTGACCCAGTATCGGCAAGTCGTAATACTGCGTATCTATAAATTCCTCCGCGCTTTTATCCCATGGTGCCGTGATTCCTACCAGCTTATCCGGTGCAAGTGCAAATACCACTATTTGCGCAAGGGGTCCTGAGATTGCCACTTTTTCAATATTTGCGGGAACCTCTACTTCCCGTCCCACTGAATCTGTGAAAACTACAGTAGCATTGTCACTGCCGGATTGAGCGATGGCTTCTGCTTCAGCCGGGGCTGATGCAGGCTCCGGTGCCTTACAGCCTGCAAGCATTGTAAGTATCATGACAATGGCTATAGTTATCGCAATAATCCTTTTCATTCCTCATTCCTCCTCCATATTATTTCTATATTATCCGGAATATCAGAAGTTTTCACCACTATAATACCCAGTTGCCTTAAAGCCGGCAGGTAATAGGGAAACCGGTCAGATTCTCGGTAGACCAGCCTATCTGCAATATCCTCAGCTTTTATCTCATGTGGGTAATCGTCATTGCTGTACATTTGGAAAAATTCTACGGCATCTGCCATTGATCTGAAGGGTTGACCCATTTCCAAAATAAAATTTTCGGATTTGTAAGGTATCCTTAGCATCTTAAGGTGCTCCAATGATTCCTGCAGAGTATGCCGTTCCAATGCTTTTTGCGATATAGAAAACAAATGATTATTCCAGTTTCTTTTGATCATGACAGTTGTGCCTCTGCACTGTTCTTTAGATATCTTCAATGCATCCTCCAAACTGGAGAACAAGCAGAATACCATGGCGTCATAAGGTATACCGGGTGGATTCACTCTTATATCTCCCTCTACAATTTTGATATTATTGCAGTTGATGTGATTTAACTTATTTCTCAGCTCAACCAATGCCAGTGAAGCAATGTCAACCGCAGTAACATTTCTGCAGTATTTTGACAGTTCAGTGCTAAGATAGCCCAGTCCACAGCCTGCATCGCATACATGGGCATCAGCAGGCAGGTATTCTGACACCTTACCGGCTAAAGACTTGAAATATATATCATTCTCCTCTATTGCATCCTTCATGAATTGTATCATGCGTAAATCCCATTTAAACACAATCAACCCTGCCTTTCCCGGAGGGCACGATTAACATGTCCCCGCCTACTTCAGCAATTTGCACCTCAACATTGTACAATCTACTGAGCAAATCCTCATTTATCACTTCATGAGGCGTTCCATCTCCTATAATGCTGCCGTCAAAAAGTGCCAGTATATAATCCGAATAGGTCAGGGCATGCTGTGGATTGTGCATTGAAAGCAAAACTGTATAGCCTTCTTTTGTCAGGTTCTTTATCTGCTGTAATACCCTTAATTGATTCCCAAAATCCAGGTTGGATGTCGGTTCATCCATAAGAATGATTCCCGCTTGCTGGGCTAAGGCACGTGCAATCAATACAAGCTGCTGCTCCCCTCCGCTTAATTTACAAAAGCCTCTTTGGGCAAGACCGGTAATATTCAACTGTTCAAGTGCCTTCCATGCCTGCTCCGTTTCCCTTTTCCCCGGCATGGAATACGCCGAAAGCTGATGCGCAGTGCCCATAAGTACCATGTCTATTACGGAATAGTTAAAGGATGGATAGTAGGTCTGAGGTATATATGCCATTAAATGCGCCCGACTCTTCACAGAAAGCTTTTTTATATCATTACCCTCAATCCTAATACTTCCGCTGTATTCACTAATAAGTCCCAGGACACATCGAAAAAGCGTACTCTTGCCGACACCGTTGGGACCAATTATGGAAATCAGCTTTCCCTTTCCCGCATTAAAGGATATATCCTTGAGCACCTTATGGGAGCTATATCCAAAGCATAGTTTTTCCACTTCAATAATCACAGGGTCCCCTCCCTTCTGAAAATCAGACGGATAAAGAAGGGCGCACCTATAAATGCAGTAAGGATACCTATGGGAATTTCCGTTGCCAGCAGATTACGTGAAATGTTGTCCACGAGCAGCATAAAGGTTGCACCGAAAGCCATGCTCGCCGGCAGCAGATATGTGTAGTTATTCCCTATCATCCTGCGGCACAAGTGAGGTATCACAAGACCCACCCATCCGATTGTCCCGCTGACTGAGACACTGGCAGCGGTTATCAAGGTGGAAGAAATGATTACAATAAGGCGCAGCATATTGGCATTGATACCTATTGCATTGGATTCCTCATCACTGAGTGTAAGTATATTTATGCGCCATCTCATAACAAATAGCGGAATCATACCTATAGCCATAGGGATTAATGCAAAAACCACTTCATTGTTTTTCGCACCTGAGAGGCTTCCCATTAACCAATATGTAATAGCCGGCAGCTGATTATTAGGGTCAGCCACAAGCTTGATAAATGATGTACCTGCCGTAAAAAGTGAGCTTATCATAATACCTGCAAGAATCATGTTAATCACACCCTTACCGGGTGCATACCTTCCTATGAAATATACAAGGAATACCGAAACCAAACTAAAGAAAAAAGCCAATATAGTGATCATTCTGCTTGAACTGCCCAAAAGAATCGCCAGAGCAGCTCCAAATGCAGCGCCGGAGGTAGCTCCCAGAAAGTCGGGGGATGCCATGGGATTTTGAAAAACCCCTTGATATGATGCCCCTGCAACCGATAGACAGCAACCTACAAGACAGGCCAGAACAATTCTCGGCAGCCTTATATTTATCACTACCGTTTCCATTTCTGCTGTCCAGGTATGTTCGAGGGGAATAACCCGGTTAGCAAGTATTCTCAGTAATTCATGCAGGTTCACATTATATCTTCCAAAACAAAAAGATGAAATGAATACAATTATCAGCAGAAGCATAAGGTAAATGACTATTCTCGCAGGTTTGGTTATACCATTTCCGTGCTTTTTTTGAAGAAGCTCTATTGATTCTAAATTCTCCATTCCGGTATTCCTTTCAATCTGCACTCTAGTCAAACCAATAATAAAATTCTTCGTTATACCAAAGATAGTATAACGAAGAATTTTACATTTGTCAATTATTCACATTAGGAGTTTTTTAAAAATTATTACAGCTGTCCTTCGGCATCTTTTCTATACTTATCCGCTTCCTCAGTCAGCTTGTAATCGGATTTCTCTAAGATTTCCAAATATCCGCCCAAAAGCTGCAACAGCTCACTATCTCCTTTTTCCTTCAAAACCTTTGTATAAGCATCTTTGGCTTCAGGATTCATCATTTTTGTATCATAGCTGAATAGAGGGGTATTATTCAATCCGTACAGAATGAACATGATATATTTTTTCTGCAGTTCCTTTATGCTTCCAACCTTGGCAGAGCTGCTGTGTTTCGCCATAAAGTTCTCCTGGGCCAACGCCCTCTCAATTACCTCATCCCAGCCTATCACAAGAGCCCCATCCTTTGCGGGAACTTTATTGCTCTCTGCTGCCATTATATCAATATAATCCTTCATGTCATCCTCTGCATAAGAACTGAATTTCTTAAGAAATTCATAGTTAATAATAGGGAAAAACATGCCTTCCGCTGTTTCCACCTTATAGCCCATAGCCTTGGTTTCATCAATAAGGCTTTTAACTTCAGCATCTTGAATGCTGTCAAGTTTGCTTAGATCAAATTCCGATTTGTACGCATTGAACATTGCTTCTTGTACCGCCGTGCTGTAATATTTCTCCTCCAGCTCCGGTAAATTGCTTTTCAGGGATTTTTCAAGTTCATCAAGCATTTTAGACGCATTTTCTCCGGAAACGTCAGCAATACTCTTATCCATGAACTCAATTATTGCATCAGGCTTGGGATTCCCCACCGCCAATGCCATAAACTCGGGAATAATCCTATCCTCAATGCTTTCCTCCACAGCAGGAGGGTTATTATCCTCAGCTTTGCCGCCTGTATTATCCTCTGCAGGTGCCGTGCACCCTGTCAGCAATCCTGCACCCAGAAGCACAACAATGGACATAACTAATGAAGCAGACCTGAAAAAAGCTTTTTTATTAAACATTTTTATTAGCATAACTCTCCCTTCAAAGACACTGCATATTTTTCCGTACACAGTTATGACGCAGCATCTTTGCGAAAAGTTCCGGACTACAGCTTCCCTGCAAAATCCGCTCCGAACTGCACGCATCTGTTCATTGCATCCTGGTCCGGATTCCACAGTTCTTTTATTCCGTCGCTTACTATTTCAAATTTGGCATCCTTCAATCTTTCCGTCAATATACCGACCGATTCCCCGCTCCAGCCGTATGAGCCGAAGGCTGCTGCTTTTTTATTCTTGAAGCCCAAGCCTTTTACCATATCCAACATCCCGCCCACTGCATGCATAATACTCTTATTTACAGTGGAAGAACCGAACAATACTGCCTTGGATTTAAATATTTCCGTTATCACATCGTTTTTATCGGAATGAGCAGCATTAAACAGCTTTACTGCAACCTCCTTATCAACCGATCTGATTCCTTCCGCTATAGCTTCGGCCATCCTCCTTGTACCGTTCCACATTGTATCATATACTATTACAATTTGATTTTCCTGATAGTCCTTTGCCCAATCCATGTATTTCTGAATTATCTGGGCCGGATTGTCCCTCCAGATTATCCCGTGGCTGGGGGCAATTATGTTCACCGGTAAATTGAAGCTTAAAACTTCTTCTATTTTCTTGGTGACAAAGGTACTGAAGGGGGTTAATATGTTTGCATAGTATTTTATTGCTTCCTGATATAATTCAGCATTGTCCACCATATCATTGTACATCAGCTCCGAGGCATAATGCTGTCCGAAAGCGTCATTGCTGAACAATATGTTTTCACCTGACATGTACACGAACATACTGTCCGGCCAGTGAAGCATCCTGGCTTCCACAAAAGTAAGCTTGCTTTCACCAATATCAAGGGTATCTCCGGTTTTTACCGTTACAAAATTCCAGTCCTTATGATAATGCCCTTTTAATATCTTGGCCCCATTAGCTGTGCAATAAACGGGAGTATTTGGTATTTCCGCAAGCAGCAGCGGCAGTGCCCCGCTGTGGTCAATTTCACTGTGATTTGCAATTATGTAGTCAATTTTATCCAGGTCTATCTCCTTTTTAAGGTTTTCCACAAACTCCTTTGCAAAGGGTGCCCAAGCTGTGTCAATAAGTACATTCTTCTTGTCCTTTATAAGATATGAGTTGTAAGAAGAACCTCTGTGAGTTGAATACTCGTCCCCGTGAAATCTCCTCAACTCCCAGTCAATTTTCCCTACCCAGGTAACTTTGCCGGTCATTTTAAAACTCATTTGCATTCCCTCCTTTGTTATGCATTAATTATACCATAAATATGCAAAGATTATGATATCCGCCCATGTGCGTTTTCTTGTTCAGTTTTTTGCCGATGACAAACCGAAAAAACTTCCGGCTGTTCCCAATGCGGTACTCAATAACATAATCAATATAGTAAGGTCAGAAACCAATGCCTCCCGGGGCGGAAGAGGAATGAAGGCTATCGGGCCGGCTGCCTGTGCATACAAATACTTTAATGCATATGCTGCCAAGGCTGAGGATAACGCGCCTCCTCCCAGAGTGAGAAGAAGCCCTTCCAGCATGAAGGGAAACCCGATAAAAGCTTCAGGCGCTCCCATCAGCCTTAAGGTATTTATCTGTTCTCTGCAGTCGTATATTCCCATTCTGATAATGTGGGATATTATAACCGTTGTGGATATCCCGACAGCGGCTATAATCAGGTATCCCAATATCTTTATTGTCTGTGAAATTCCGAGGATGCGTTCCAGCACTTCCCTGTTATCCCTCACATGCTCAATGCCCTCAATCAGATCTAGTTTCCCCGGTATCAGGCCTATATCTTCTATTTGGATTTTTGCTTCTATAAAGGGACTGAAAGGATTATCATCTAAATACTCAAGAACACGGGCTTCCTTCCCCAGTATTTTTTCCATCCTGCTGTAGGCTTCCTCTTCGCTGACCAGCCTTGCTTCATATACTCCCTCAATATTTTCAATCTCTTCGGCCAGACTTTCTGCACCGGCAGCGTCCATATCCTCACTGAAATATATACTTATTTCCGCCTCTTCTTGTATGGCAAGCACAACATGGCTGCTTACCCACCAGCCGGAAATCATCATGGCGAGGATGAAAAAAATAAGCCCGATGCTTAGAAAAGATAAAATACTTGACAGCAGGTTCAAACGCATTATTGTCTTTGTTTCTTTAATGAAATAACCGGTATTGTACAAAATATTCTTCATCTAAGCTTCCCCTGACCTTTCTTTGAGCATGTTCCCGTTATCCATCCGGATATGTACTGCATATCTTTCATCTTCAATCAAATGGGTTGCATGGGTAGTGATGATTATGGCTTTATTGTCGTTTCTGAAGGATTTCAGCAATTCCAGTATGTTTAGGGCATTGTCCTTATCAAGATTGCCCGTAGGCTCATCTGCTATTATCAAGACCGGTTCTCTTGATACTGCCCGGGCAATTGCCACCCTCTGGCATTCGCCCCAGGACAAGTGCTCTACCAGTGAAAGCATTTTTTGCTCCAAACCCACCTTTTTCAGTGCATTTCCGGCACTATCCCTTATGCAGCCGGAAGGTATATCCAGAAATCTCATTCCCAGCATGACATTTTCCAAGGCAGTTCTCCCTTTTATCAGCCTGAAGTCCTGAAAAACCGGACCGATCATTCTGCGCAGGCCTCTGATTCTTGACGCTTGTCCCCTGGATATGTGCTGTCCCAGCACCCTCAGGGAACCGGCAGTCGGATATTCCTCACCCATGAAAAGCTTCAGCAGGCTTGTCTTTCCGGAGCCGCTGGGTCCGGTTATGTATACAAGCTCACCCGGTTTAACTGAAAGCTCAATATTTTTAATGGCTTTGGTTCCATCCGGATACTCCAAACATACTCCCTTAGCTTCTATCATTATTTCCCCTCCAAATACAATAACAAATTAAAATCTATGAATCAGTTCTATGTACCCTTCTTTAATTCTTACGGCATGTATATCGTTTCCTGCCAGCAGCGGCTCAAGATTCAGCATCATGCCTTCCTCTCCGAATAATTCCTCCAGAACTCCCTTTTCCAAAGGCAATCCGAAAAAGCTTCCTTCCCGGGCCTGAAACTTAAGAGTGTGTCCTTCCTGAATTGCAAAAGTTCCTGTCAATATAAGGTTCTTATCCGGTATCCTTATTTCAGCCGATTCCTGATGAAAAGCAAAAATCATTTCTTCAAGATTGGCATTCTCTGAAATAATTTTGTTTATAGTCCCATCGTCAATAGCTCCCTTGACTTCAAAAAGAGAAAAGCTGATTTTTAAAGCATCATAAGGCAATCCCTCCTCTTCAATCATTCGGGAGAATTCCTTTGCGGTCTCTGAAAGCAAAGGCTTAAGCTCATTCCAGACCCTTTCCAGATTGGAAAGGTATTCCTGGTAATGCTCCTTCTCTCCCTTAAGGGATGCCAGGTATGCCTCCTTTTCCGCCTTAAGCCTGTTTTTATCAGCTAACGCCGTTCTTGACATACTTTCCTTATCTTTAACCAACGCAAGCTTTTCCGATAGTTTTGATTTTTCCTCTGCAAGCTTCCTGCCGCTTGACTCCAGCTGCTCCAAAAGCGTTCCGGTATTTTTGGTAAGATCCCGGAGTATGTTCAACCTATGCAAAAAAGTACTCAGGCTGTCCGAGTCCAGGATGATTTCCAGGAATGACCCGGCTCCCATCCTCTGATAGCTTTTCAGAACCTGCTCCAAGCTCTTCCGCTTCTTTTCATAAGCAAGCTCCTCTTTTGCTATATCCTCTTCCAAGCCTTTTATTTCTTTACTGATTGCTTCTGTTTCGCGGGATAGCTCCTCTGCCTCCGCCTCAGCTATTTCAATCTCCTGAGCAAGTATGAACAGTTTCTGCAAAATCTCCTTTTCCTCTTTAGAAATTCCCGAAAGCTTTTCCTTGACTTCAGAAAAAGGAGGCTGCTGTCCAACTGCGGCACTTGCGGGTAAAATCACTATAGCCGTCATAATTGCGATACTTAATAATACTATTGCTTTCATTTTTCTGAGTTCCGACATGGGCCTGCCTCCTGCTTCAGCTATATTCTTATTCTATCAAATTATCAAAAAAAAGAGTATGTTCATTACTTACTTGAAATATTCAACTACAGATTTCGCTATGCTCTGGGCAAGCCCGGCCTGCTCATTCTCATCAATCAGCCATTCAAATTCATATGGGTTCGGGACAAAACCGCTTTCAACAAGGATAGATGGTGTCCAGGTACCCCTTAAAACATAAAAATTCTTGTTATGCAGCCCTTTGTTGGTTCTGTTCAGATGTGTCAATGTATTTTGGAATATTGTTTCTGCCAATGGCAGTGCAAGTTTTTCCCGGTAGAAAACTGCAAATCCGTCTACTTTGGATATATCAACATCCTCCGCCATGCTATTGGAATGAAGAGAAAGGAACATATCAGGCTTTGCATTTCTGGAGGCTGCAAGGCGCTCTTCCAGGGACACATTCACATCTGCCGCTCTTGTCAGAAATACCCTTGCCCCAAGCTGCTCAAGCTCCGACTGTAATTTAAATGCAATATTCAGATTTATGGTCTTTTCCGGATACTCTGTTCCGAGAGGGCCTATTGCACCTGTATCACTGCCCCCATGGCCGGGATCAAGCATGATTGTCAGGCCGGAAAGAGGCTCAT
>Ga0116144_10006675_pt1 | contig 9997 bp, 9 predicted proteins | sample AD_UKC035_MetaG_FD_89746 | JGI IMG/M metagenome (GOLD analysis project Ga0116144, IMG submission 89746) | Active sludge microbial communities of municipal wastewater-treating anaerobic digesters from USA - AD_UKC035_MetaG | ecosystem: Engineered > Bioreactor > Anaerobic > Digestate | place: USA...
TTGACGATGCCGCCATGATTGGCATATCGAGAGTACGCATTCTCCATGGAAAAGGCAATGGCATCCTGCGGCAGCAGATACGAACCTTCCTGAAAACTATTCCTTTTGTCAATTCGTTTGCCGATGAGCACATTGAATTTGGCGGAACAGGGATAACAGTGGTTGATGTGGATGTCTAACAGCAATACGGCTAAAGTCCCAAATACCATCTGGCAATGGAAAAATAGATCAGAACCCCCGAAATATCGGCAATGGATGTTATCAGAGGGGCGCTGGCTGTTGCCGGGTCGAGTTTCAGCTTGGTAAAGATAAATGGCAACAGCATACCAATCAGACTCCCTGCCATTACGGTTAAGACCATGGTTAGCCCAACCACCACAACTATTTCGGGCGATCTGAAATTGGCAACAATGCCTGCGCCAATGGCCATGGTAACCCCCAAAAGCAGCGATACAAGTACCTCTTTGCCTATTAACCTGTACCAGTCCGATAGTTTGACTTCGCCAACGGCCAGAGATCGTATCATTAACGTTGCTGATTGTGATCCGGCATTCCCACTACTGTCAATAAGCAGGGGCAAGAAGAACACAAGCGATACCACCGACTGGATGATACTTTCAAATTTAGAGATTGCTGCGCCCGAAAAAACGTTAACAAAAACAAGTACGGTAAGCCATACTACACGTGTCTTGTAGAGCGAAAAAATCTTTGCTTTCAAGGGGTTGACAACGGCTTCCTGAAAGGCTCCGAATTTATGGAAGTCCTCAGTGGTCTCCTCTTCGACAACGTCCATCATGTCGTCGAAGGTTACGATTCCAAGGAGCAACCCCTCGGAGTTCACCACGGGCAAGGCCACCCTGTCCTGATCCTGAAAAACCCGCACGGCCATCTCCTGATCGTCGAATGCGCTGAGCGCAACGAAACGGTAGTCCATCAGCTCTTCAATCTTCTGGTCAGGTGTGCCCAGAATTATCTCCCTTATCCTGATATCGTCAATGAGTTTCCATTGATTATCAACAATGTACACAACGTTAAGGGTTTCCGAATCCCTCCCGAATTTCCTGATATGATTTAGCGCCTCTTCCACGGTATAGTGGGGCTTAATGGCAACAAATTCGGGGGTCATCAATCGCCCGATGCTATCCTCGGGGTATCCAAGCAGGGTGGTGGCAATCCTGCGTTCCTGCGGAGAGAGGAGCTGAATCAGCCTTTGGGCTATCTCGCCGGGCAATTCCTCAAAAAAGGCGGTCCTGTCGTCAGGATCCAAGTCGTTCAGCAGGCTGGACAGTTTATTGATGTTGTGAGCCAAGCCTTCGATAATCTCCTCCTGCTTATCGTGCGAAAGATGTTGAAAGGTAGATTTGGCCAACTCACGAGGGAGCAAACGGAATACAATCAAATCCTCATCGTCCGATAACTCCTCGATTATTTCGGCTATTTGCAATGGATCAAGTACAACTATCTCATCCCGGATAGTTTTCCATTGTTTTTCCTGAACTAATTCCTGGAAATTGACAATTATTTCTACCATAATGGGTCTCCTTACAATTTAACCTGTAAGGAAACAGCGAGGCACCCTACAGATTAGTTAATACTCTTGTTTTACTAGGATAAGGGTCCTCGTCCATATTGAATCAGGTCTTGGTGATGACTGCAAAAGTATAAAAAATATTGTTAAATGGGAACAAACTACTGCCTATTTTCGGCTCTGGGTACAATATTTTTGTATTAAATGGGTATTTTAGCTAGATAATAGTCAGCCACTATGCAGATAGCTGTTTGGGCCGATTCGGTAACCCCCCGTTTGCAGTATATCACTCAACACTTACTGGGCGAGATGCTTGGGTTTGAGGTGGTTCTTACGGATCATCGCGACCACTTCAGCAGTTTTGCGGGTGCAAAAATCGCCTATGGCGATGTGGTGTTCGACGATGCCATCAGCATTAGCCCTCATGGGCTGCTTGGCGAAACGGGTATAACCCGACAAGCGATAACGATGGGTAGCTGGAATTCGGTTCTCCTATTTTTCGAAACCAACCCTCAGGCCCAAATTCCGTTCGATTTGTTTGCCGCGGCATTCTACCTGATTTCGAGGTACGAGGAGTATCTGCCATTTGAAAGTGATGCGCACGGACGCTTCCCTTCCACTGCAAGTTTGGCTCATAGGGAGGGTTTTTTGGAGATTCCCCTGGTGGATATGTGGGTCAATGAGTTGGAAGCCATTATCAAACAAAGATTTCCCAACGTTACCACTAAGGAGAGGTGTTTCCAATTCATCCCCACCATTGATATTGACAATGCCTATGCATTCAAGCACAGGAGATTGCTGCAATCATGCCTTGGGCTTGGCAAAGCCGTAGTCCGTTTCCGTTTTGCTGATTTTGCAGGGCGTTTGGCAGTATTTTTGGGCTTCCGCCCCGACCCCTTCGATACTTACCATAGGCTATTCCAAATCCTAAGCCAACTCCCTGATGCCGTTTGGTTTATGCTGGGTGGCAAGCGAGGGAAATTTGACAAAAGTGTTCCGCTAAGTAACCAATCGATGCAAGCCCTCATAAAGCGCATTGCCTCGGAATATCGGGTGGGTATTCACCCTTCCTACGCCTCGGGAACCGTGTTGAAGATCGTTAAAGAAGAGCTGAGCGGGCTGTCGGAAGTGGTTGGCAAGCCCATAACGGCCAGCCGTCAGCATTACCTTCGCTTTCGCATGCCGCACACCCACAGGCTGCTTGCCGGGCTGGGTATCACCCACGAATACTCCATGGGGTATTCCAATGCCATCGGGTTCCGGGCGAGTACCTGCACCCCATTCAGGTTTTACGACCTGATGGATGAAAAAGAGCTACCTTTGACCATCGTGCCCTTTCAGGTGATGGACAGGGCCTTGCTCACCATGGGGTGCAATGCCCAAACTGCCGCCCAGCGAACCCTTGAATTGGCCCAACGGGTCAAGCAGGTGGGTGGAACCTTCTCAACGCTTTGGCACAACGAATCGTTGTCGGGCATCAACGAGTGGAAAGGGTGGGAGAATGTTTTGGGCGAAATTGTTAACCGTGTAAAAGCCATGTAGCATTGAATATTTCGTACGTTAAACGCCACGAGGTTGATACCCGGAAATGGGATGAGTGCATTGCCGGTTCCGTGAACGGAATGGTGTATGCCTACTCTTGGTATTTGGATATCGTTGCACATGGTTGGGATGCGCTTGTGGCTGATGATTATCAATCGGTGTTTCCGCTGGTTCACAACGTGAAATTCGGGATACACTATCTATATCAGCCATACTTCACGCAGCAGCTGGGTTTATTCTCCACAGGGCATATCACGCCCGAGCTGGTTTCAAGGTTTCTCGATGCCATTCCGGCGAAGTTCAAATACATTTTCATACAGCTGAACACGTACCTCAGGGTTGATTACCCCGCAGCCAAAGTAATTGGTCGGATCACTCACCACCTCGACCTCATAGAGACCTATCCCGTTCTCTCGGGGCGGTACTCTACCAACACCAAAAGGAATATCTCCAGGGCAGTGGCGCATGGCATAACCATTTCAAAGGGGGTTACTCCCATGCAAATGCTGGATTTAAAACGCGAAAGCCTGATTGTACCCCTTAGGAAGAAGCACTTTCGGATGCTAACAAGGATAATGACACAGTCGTTGGAGCGCGGTGTAGGCCAACTATTGGGTGCCTATACCCAACGCAACGAACTGTGTGCCGCAGCGTTCTTCCTCATTTCCAATGGCAAGGCCATATACCTGTTGGCCTCGTCCGGTAAGGAGGGACTTGAGCAGAGGGCCATGTTTGCACTGGTTGACCATTTCATAAATATCCATTCCGAAACGCCCCTTATCCTCGATTTCGAAGGATCGGATATCGAATCCATAGCACGGTTTTACAAAGGGTTTGGAGCCATGCCTTGCGAATATAACCGTCTGGTGATTAATCGCTTGCCCTTAATCCTAAAGATATTCAGGCGATGATTAAACGCTTCTTCTACTCTGCATCGGCTCTGTTGCCGTTTCGGTGGCTCACCCGCTGCGGTGGATTTAGGTTGATTGCACCCTTTTACCATCTGATTTCCGATGATTGCCCTGCCCACATCAAATATCTCTATCCCGTTGTCAGCCCCCATGATTTTGCCAAGGATTTGGATTTTTTGCTGAAGCACTATATTCCCATATCCGCAGCCGAGGTGCCTTTGGTAATTTCGGGGCAAAAACATTTGCCTAAGCCCGCCCTGTTTCTCAGCTTCGACGACGGATTTCGCGAGGTTGCACAGGTGATTGCCCCCATCCTTTTGGAAAAAGGAATACCGGCAACATTTTTTGTAACCCCCGCATTTGTTGGCAACGTTGAAATGCTCTATCGATGCAAGCAGAGCCTTATAGCCCATAGCGTTATGCAAGCGGGCGATGCCTTTGTGGCACCCGATTCTGCTGTCACCCTTTGGGGCAATAGGGCGCATGAAGCCAATTATTTTGCGAAATATCTATTCAAGCTCGGTGCCCATGAGGTGCCCACCATCGAGAGTATTGCCCATGCCCTTGGGGTTGATTTGAAGGGTTATTTGCAGAGTGTCAGGCCATACCTCACCCTCGATGAGTTGCAATCGCTGGCCCAAAAGGGTTTTACCATAGGGGCGCACAGCTATAGCCACCCTCTGTTTGCCAATCTGCCCGTGGAAAGCCAGATAGCCGAGGTTGAGCAGAGTTTGGACTGGGTGGAACGGAATATTCCCCATCAGCCGCGAATGTTTGCATTCCCGTTTACCGATTACGGAGTTTCAGCCGGGTTTTACAAGCATTTCCTGAGGGATAACCCCGAAAACTTCGATGTGATGTTTGGCACGGCCGGCCTGAAGGTAATGCCATCCCCCCGGATAGTACAACGAATCCCCATGGAAGTGAAAAGGTACGGAGCACGACAGATTCTTGGGGGCGAGTATCTTTACTATGCCGCAAAGCGAATTGTAGGAAAGCATAAAATGTCCATACCCCAATGATAAGCATTAAAAAAGTCAGCATTTCGGAGCTGGGCGAGCTGGTCTTCGCCCCCGGATATGCCCAATGGGAGCAAATACCCATAAGCCGTCACAGGGCGCTGTCGTACATAAACAACCCCCGCTGTTCGCCATCGGATGTTGTTCTCTACCTGGCATACTTAGACGGAAAACTGGTGGGCTATCGCACCATCCTCCCCGATTTCATTACCCGTGACAATGAATCTGTTAAGGTTGGCTGGCTCAGTGGCAATTGGGTTGACCCCAATTTACGGCGTCAGGGAATCGCCACCGAGTTACTGCAAAGCGCCATGCCCGATTGGAACAATCGGTTGCTGTTTACCAACTACGCCGAGGAATCCAAGGCGGTTTACGACAAGTCGGGTAGCTTTGCACGGGCCTTCTCTCTGGATGGTTATCGGATATATATCCGCCCATGTCTGGCGGAGGTGCTTAGCAAAAAAAATAGGCTGTTCAGAGCGTTAAAGCCTTTATGGCAATTTTCCGATGCGATCTTCAAGATTTTCAACCCCGTTCCGCTATACTTACGCTCCATTGGGTTGGGGCATGGTATTCAGTACGAATACTTGAAAATGCCTGACCAGGAGGTTGCAAAACTGTTTAAGGAAGCCACCAACGTAACAGCTACCCAACGTGGCAAGGCTGAGCTTAGGTGGATTTTATCCTATCCGTGGCTGGTTTCATCGCCTGCCGGTGACAGCATGGGGCAAAAGTACTTTTTCTCATCCTCTCCAAAACGATTCGAGAGTATGCTGGTAAAGGTTTTCAGGGATAACCGTTTGGTGGGGTTCTTTATGCTGAATCTGAAACACAGGTATATCACAACGCCCTACATTTGCTGCATGGATGGCGAGGAGTTGTACTTAGCCGGGGCCATTATGCATCATGCACTGAAGCTTGGTGCCTGCAGAATTACCACATACCATCATTTGATTGGGAAACAGCTGAAAAGGCTAATGCCTTTTGGCATGCTCTCGCTCAAGCAGAGGCGAAACTATTTTACTACCAATAGCCTAATAGAAGAGTTTGGCGATGCCATGGTCTTTCTTGAGGGCGATGGCGATTGTGCGTTTGTGTAGCTACTCCATCAGGCTCTCGAAATCAATCTCCGAGGTGTGCTCGGTCTCTTCCAGCCTGGTCTTCTCGCAACGTAATGTTTTGGACGGAAACTTCTTGAGAAGACTGTAGTTGTGCGTAGCCATTATCACGGCCCGCCCTGTGGAAGCGATATCGAAAAGAATCTGCATAATCTCATCGGAAGTATCGGGGTCGAGGTTGCCGGTGGGCTCGTCGGCAAGGATAATCTCGGGGTTGTTGAGCAACGCACGGGCAATGACAACACGTTGCTGTTCGCCACCCGAAAGCTGGTGAGTCATCTTGAAATCCTTATGCTTCAGCCCAACCTTTTCCAACACATCGTCAATCCTTTGATTCATTGCCTGCTTATTCTTCCAACCGGTGGCCCGGAGAACGAATTTTAGATTATCCTGTACGGTACGGTCGGTAAGTAGTTGAAAATCCTGAAACACAATGCCCAACTTCCTGCGCAGGTAAGGAATTTGACTTCGTCGAAGTTTATGGAGGGCATAGCCCGATACAAACCCTTCCCCCTTGATAAGGGGCAACTCGGCGTTAATGGTCTTTATCAGGCTGGTTTTTCCGCTGCCAACCTTACCAATGATGTATATGAACTCTCCTTTGCCAACCTTCAGGTTCACATCGGACAGAACAAGGTTGTCGTCCTGGAATATGGAGGCATTCTTAAATTCAATAATTGTATCAAGTGCCATTTCAAGTCAACTTTTATATTCATTTTAGATGCCAAGCGAAAATACTTAATCATGGCATAAACCGATGAATCATTCTCTCAAAGCCTTATGCTGTAAGAAATTGTACGGCTCATATTTCTTTTGCAGCTATAAAGATAATGGCATTTTTCTAATTTAAACGCATGATGACATTTGGGAACGGGCTGTTTATTGCTTTTTTTAACCATAGCATTTAACGTATAAAGGTTAGGGTAATATGGTATGAAGATACCAATATATCCCTTTATGCTGGTTGAGTTCGATATTGTTCAAGAAAATGGTCAATCCATTGGCGATTTCCGGATATATAAGGAAAAAACTCAGGCTAAGGAACAAGACTTAAAAAGTTTCATTTTTTTTAAGTAGTAGAATAAGCGTTGAAATGTTACTAACTTTGTCGAATCAAATGTATAGCTATGCGCAGACAATTGATTTTACCACTCGTAATTATTGTATTCTCCGCCTTTCTACTTTCTTGTACCGAAGAGATAAAGGAGTGCGAACGGAAGAATACCACCGATATTGAAGTAGTGAACTTTTCGGGGAATCCGGTTATTTTTAAGCTATGGATTGAGGATGTGGGATTTACCGAGGAGCAGCGCATTGACAATGGTGCCAGCTATATTTTTCACGGCATATCGGCCACAAAAGCGCAACTGTGGATTGACATGGGTAGCCATTGGTACTGGACAGAGGAGTACACCCTGACAGCTTGCGAAAAGTTTACTTTTTCATGGTCGGGATAGGGTATTTTGTAAGAGCAATAATCAGAGTTTTATTTTTCTTATGGCATAATAATTGTAAGTTTAGTTGTCCTAATTTTTATTAACTAATAAATATTTTTAACACTATGAGAGCACTTAAATTTTTAGCATTTATTGGCGTTATTGTACTTGCATTTACCTCCTGTAAAAAGGAGGAGGAGTTTACCATGGTTGGTAAATGGAATATAGATAAAATTTCCACTACAGTCTTTTTTGCTGGGACTCAGGTAAACCAAGAGGTAGAAACGAATCAGGGCTGGATTCAATTCAATAGCGGAGGTACGGGGGTAGATGATAGTGGTTATACTTTTAAATGGACTCTATCGGGCGATAATTTAACCATTACATATGATGACGCTGATGAGGATGAAATTTCCAGTTTTACTTTTAAGTTAACTACCAAGACTTTACAAAAGGTTGTAGCAGAGGCAACTTTTGAAGAAAGTTATGAGGTTGAAGGGCAAGTTTATACTGTTTCAGTAAATTTGATTCTTGAACTTTCCAAGTTGTAACCATATTTGGTACTACAAGCAAAGCCCGCTGGTAAGCGGGCTTTCTTGTTTTTGTTTTTTTATCTTTTGTCAGTGGGCCTATTTTACAACCGGTTTACCCGTGATAATGGAGTTGTAGTAAATATCGAATGTCCCACCGGTTGAGAAATGCCCTTGGGCCTTTTGGGGCTCTTTCAGCGCTTCAATAGGCTTTCCATCCTTGTCCAGCACATCGCCCTCGGCGTTGGTGGCCACAATGCCGGTTGGAGTAATCCCTTCCCCATCATCGTTGTAGGGCCGGCTGTAGATAACCGCTCCTGTGGGGATTAAATTCCCCTTTTCGTCCATAACCCGGCCATCGGACCGGAAGGTAAATGGAACGTGGTCGGCCTCTGTTCCGAAAACATCCTTTCCCAGATTGAAACTCTGGTCCAGAACCACCTTACGGTAACCCTGTATGTTGGCTTTCATGGTTATGGTAGTGGGGTAAAAAATATTTCCCTTTATGTAGAACTTATTATCGGCGTTGCTGTATGCCAGGTATTCCTTTTGGGCGCTGTAGTGCCTCATCAGCTTTTGGCGCGCCAAAAGCCTCGGCATCCGTTCTTCCCTATCCAAGCCCTTTAGCACATCGTCGTCCAAAACATCATGAATATCGTAGGCAATGCCAAGTTTGCCTTGTAGGCCATTGTCCTTGGCGTAGGCAATCAATTCATCCCTGATTTCCTGTGGCATAATCCCGTACAGATCGGCTCCCACAACAGAATGGAAGAAGTAGCCCAATTCGCCCATACCCGCCGATTCGTTGTGGTAATCCTGTAGTTTGGTTTGCATTGGGTATTTGGAGTTGTATTTTCCGTAGTTCATATCGGCCCATCCCTCCAAGCCCGGCAACTTGCGCTGAAACGACCAAATGGCATCAACCGTATTGCCAACTCTGGCATGGCAGCCTAAGCACTGGGCCAGCTCCTCGGTGGTTTGCGGGCGCAGCTCGCCATGGCGATTCTCGATGTAGGCTGCAATAATCCACCCTCCTCCATTGTCAATCCATCCCTGACCCTCTCTACCAATATAGGTATCAAATTCCTCCTCGCTTTCCTTATCTGCAATATCCTCAAGAGTTACTTCTTTCCACTTGTACATGTATCGAATCTCCTTAACCCGCTTGGATCGGGTGCCGGGAAATTCGTACTGATAACCGTTACCCACTACACCATCTACCTGTGTGCCCATTTCGCCATCGGCACTTAAATCCACGTAGTGGAGCGGATGGGCAAACTCGGTGCCCACGGGGTAAAAACCCTTGCTAACCTTTACCTGTGCTGCATCGCCCACGTAGTGTGTGGCCTCGCAGGGTTGGTTCTTGATGTTTTTTTCCAGAATATCCAGATTCTGTTTATAAATGTTTATATCCTGCTTACCATTGGTATGCATATATTCCCGGGGCAGTCTGATGTATATGCCGCTGACACTCCCCGTAAGTGGCGAGAATATGGCGTATGGAAAGAAATTGACGGCACGCCAGCCGGTGTACTCCTCCCTTTCGTTGCGAATAAAACCCTCCTCATCAATGTAGCCATGGGTATTGCCATGGGTTGGGTCGTCAGCATTGTACGGGAACAAGTAGTTGGGGTTGAGCGCAGGGAACAGCGCAAAGCTGTTTGCGGAGTCATGGTCAATCAACCAGTTGTCGTTCCCATCCCCACGTACTTTGCTGTAGGTAGGCAGCCAATTGTCAACCCGCACGTAGTCCACATAGTCAATATGGGGAATTTCAATGCCCTCGGCTTTCAGCCGGGACTCGATGTTTTGCGGGTAGATAATATTTTGCCAAAGAATCCGGTTAAGGTTTGAACTGGGAAAAATGTAAAAAATCTGGTCTTCAGCAATGGGGAAAGAGTTTCCATGCCCAA
>Ga0116144_10006676_pt1 | contig 9997 bp, 9 predicted proteins | sample AD_UKC035_MetaG_FD_89746 | JGI IMG/M metagenome (GOLD analysis project Ga0116144, IMG submission 89746) | Active sludge microbial communities of municipal wastewater-treating anaerobic digesters from USA - AD_UKC035_MetaG | ecosystem: Engineered > Bioreactor > Anaerobic > Digestate | place: USA...
CGAATACTACATTCAGCGCACCTCCCACGGTTCCACCCTGAGCCGGGTCGTTCACGCCTGGGTTCTCGCCCGTTCGGACAGGGAACAGTCCTGGGACCTCTGCCGGCAGGCCTTGCGGAGCGATTACACGGACATCCAGGGCGGGACGACACCGGAAGGCATCCATCTCGGCGCCATGGCCGGCAGCATTAATATCATCCAGGAGGGGTACACGGGTATCGAACCGAGGGGCGACGTGCTCTGGTTCAACCCGTGCCTGCCCCGGCAACTGGAGAGCCTGCACATGATGATCCATTACCGGGGCCACACCCTGGAGATCGATGTCACCGGGGAAGCCCTCACCGTCCATGCCTGCCGGTGCCCGGAAAAACCGATCAGGATAGGTTTCGACGACGAAGTTTACGAACTGGAGGAAAGACAGAGAAGGGTTTTCAGTCGGAGCAGCTGACGGCCCGGGCCCGGACACGGGTGACGAGGCACCCGCCGCATGCCCACGGCTGCGGGCGCTCGATACGCTTCGTTTCCGAATGGGTCGGGAAAAACTTACCGAATACCTCCCAAGGGATCTTTCGCCGGTGACGAAAAGCCCCGCCATGACCACCACCTGGACGGCCGCCCAGTGGACGCCAGGAAGGCCGTTCCGGCAAACGTGCGACGCCGGCTGAAGGAATCGGAAAAAACCCGGCGGCAAGGCGTCCGGCCCGGCTTCGGGGAAGCCGTGGACGCGTTGAAAAAATATTTGGCGGGGGATTCACTGGAACAGGGTGGACAAAGTCCCGAAAAGTAGAATAAACTCCCGGGGAAGCAAAAACGTTCCCCCCGAGGTTGGTATTGCAGATCCTGAACACGATTGTTCACAAGGCCCCCTGGCTTATGGTCGCCGCCCTTCTGATCGCCCTGTGGTGGACCGCGCGGGCGACCGTCGAAAGAACGGGGCGCCTGCGGAACCGGATAAGAATTGGGAAGGCGAGCGCAGAGGACTTCAGCGGGCTTACCCTTCCCCTCATTGCCATCGCCTTCCTCTTCGGGCTTTTTCTGGCGGGGGACCTCCTGCCGGGCCTCCGTGAAGGCAGCGGACTACAGGCCTTCGACGACATGGTGAACCGGCGCATCGATCCCTTGAGAACGAAAAGGGCCGTTCTCTTTTTCACGGGACTGACGACCCTCGGCGGAACGTGGACACTATCGATCCTTGTGCTTGCCGCCAGCGGTTTTCTCTGGCTGCTGAAGAAGCGGGAACACGTCCTTCCCCTGTGGCTGACCGTCCTGGGAACCATGAGCACGACCTTCCTGGGGAAAGGGATCATCGACCGGGCAAGGCCGGAATTTTTGGCAGGCATTACCGCGGATTCGCCTTCCTTTCCCAGCGGCCACGCCGCCGGAGCCATGGCCGTTTACGGTTTTTTCGCCTACCTGGCGGCCCGGGAGCTTTCCGGGCCGCGGGCGCGCTTCGAAGCCGTCTACTGGTCCATGACCCTCGTCTTCCTCATCGGGTTCAGCCGCATCTTTCTCTCGGTCCACTATTTTTCGGACGTTCTGGTGGGCTGGATCGTCGGTTTTCTCTGGATCCTGGCGGGAGCGGCGGCCGATCAGTGGATCAGCCGCGGTACTGCACAAACTCCCTGACGTCCTTTTCATCCAGCAATGAATGGATGCTTCCCATCACAGGAGCAAGGGCGACCTTATTTGTTCGCCCACCGGTTCGGCACCTGCGCGCCGGGCAAGGGACGTGTCGGAATCAAGTTCCCGATCAGCCTCCTCCGGTTCCTGTTCCTCTTTTAACGGGATACCATCGCCTGGAGACTCAGGGCGTTCTCCACTGCATACCCCGCCTCGTCATTGTCGAAGTAACAGAAAACATCCTTCCCCTGGGCGGCCCATGCGGAAAAGGCGCCGGCCCAGCCGGAAAGCGCCGGTGAGCCGTATTTTCCCCGGTAGGCGCCGCCGGGGCCATGGAGCCGGACATAAACGAAATCCGCCGTCACTTCCCTGGGAGACTGCCGCCCCGCGAAATCATAAATGCAAAAGGCGGCGTTGTGATTTTTCAAAAGTTCACAGGCCGCCGGGTCATGCCAGGACGGGTCCCGAAACTCAAAGGCAAAGCGCCCTTGGGCCGGCAGCCTCCCCAGAAAATTCTCGAGGCGCCGGGGATTGAACTTCCAGCGCGGAGGAAGCTGAAACAGAACGGGCCCCAGGGTTTCTCCCAGGACATCAATCCTCTCCAGGAGGTTGCCCAGGGCCTCCTCGGCGTCCTTCAGTTTTTTCATGTGGGTAATGTAGCGGCTTCCTTTCACGGTGAAGACGAAACCCGTGGGAATGGTCTCCCGCCATGCCTCCAGGGTCTTTTTTTCCGGGAGCCGGTAAAATGAATTGTTGATTTCCACGGTCTTGAAATGTTTTGCGTAGTAAGAAAGAAACGACTCTTTCGGGAGGTCGTCCGGATAGAAGGCCCCGTACCAGTGCTCATAATGCCACCCGGACGTCCCCACGTGAATCTTACCGCGGCCCCTCATGAAACGGTTCACCTTTTTTCTCGCCGGGCCCTGCACCACACTGTCCGGCGGAGAGCAGGGAACACAGCCTGGTGGTGGACGGGAAAAGATGTCAATTCTTCAGCGAAGCGGTTCGTAGTCTATGCGGTACACCGCTCCCGCCCGATCATCGGATACCAGGAGGGCGCCGTCGGGCATGACCAGTACATCCACGGGCCGTCCCCAGGCATGGTTCTGCCGGAGCCATCCCTGGGCGAACACCCTGTATTCCACGGCATGGTTCCCTTCGAGCCGGACCATGGTAATACGGTAACCGATGGGGACTGTCCTGTTCCAGGAGCCGTGTTCGGCGATGAAGACCTGATCCCGATATTCGGCGGGGAACATCCGGCCTGTGTAAAATTTCATGCCCAGGGCGGCCACGTGGGGTCCCAGTTCCCTGACCGGCGGGACATACGCTCCGCATTCCCTCCCGTACCCGGGATCGGCGATCCCGGCCCCGTGACAGTAGGGAAAGCCGAAGTGCAGCCCCTTTTCGGCGGCCCGGTTGAATTCGTCGGGCGGGCGGTCATCCCCCATCCAGTCCCGGCCGTTGTCGGTAAACCAGAGTTCCTTCGTTCTTCCATGCCAGTCGAACCCCACGGTGTTGCGGACCCCCTCGGCGAAGATTTCGAGGTCCGTTCCGTCGGGCTTCATGCGCATGATGCTTGCGTACCTCCGGTCCGCACTTTCGCAGAAATTGCAGGGGGCGCCTACGGGGACGTACAGCCTGTCATCGGGTCCGAAGGCGATGTACTTCCACCCGTGATGTTCGTCCGCCGGAAAGCTGTCGTTGACGACCCGGGGATCCGGCAGGTTTCTCAGGTTTTTCTCGATGTCATCGTATCGAAGGACGCGACTCACCTCGGCGACATAGAGGGCGCCCTGACGGTACGCGACGCCGTTGGGCATGCGCAGGCCTTTCGCCACCGTGACCACCTCGTCGGCCCCGTGATCCCCGTCGTGATCCAGGACGGCATAAACAACGCCTTCCCTGCGGGTTCCCACAAAGAGAATTCCACCGGGTCCGAGAGCCATGGACCGGGCGCCGGGAACCCGGGCGTAGAGGGAGATCCTGAACCCCGGCGGCATCTCGATCCTGTCGAGATGAATTCCCTTCTGGCTGAGAGCCGGGGAGCACCCGGGAAACGAGAAAACAATCAGGATGATGAGGACAAGGAATTTCATGACGCACAGGTTTCCTTTCTGGACCGGTCTTTGGGCGCGGTCCGGTTCACCCGTCGAGGTCCACCTTGAGAGACAGGAGCTTCATCATGTCTTTCAGGCAAACGATCCCCACGAGGCGCCCCCCTTCGCCGACCATGAGACGGCTGACACCGTTCCGGTTCATGACGGACAGGGCTTCCATGGCATCCTGGTCCGGCGCGACCATTTTTTCGGGCCCACAGTCTTCCATGACCTCGCCAACACGCCTTTGATCCCACGCCTCCCGGGGAACGCTTTTCACTTCCCTTGTCGTGATGCAGCCGACAAGCCTGTCCCCATTTTCCACAACGGGAAACATCTTGAAGTGGTAATGATAGACATAGTCCTCCACAAATTCCCGAAGCGTGACGGCGGGGTCGACGGTCACGGGGTTTTCATTCATGAACCGGCGGACCGGCTCCCCGGCCAGGGCGTTCCGTATGACAAGCCTCTGGTAGGACATTTTCGCGGCACCCTGGATAAAGAGACCGAGAATAACCCACCACAGGCCGCCTATGAAATTGCCTCCGAGAAACCCGAGAATCCCCAGGATGATAAGGAACACACCGAACCCGGAGCCGATCTGGGAGGCGATCCGGGTCGCCTGGTTCAGATTGCCCTTTATCCGCCAGAGAAAGGCGCGGAGAATACGCCCCCCATCGAGCGGGAAGGCCGGCACGAGATTGAATGTGCCCAGAATGGCGTTGATCCAGGCCAGGTAACCGATGACCCCGGCTACGGGCGGGGACAAGAAGCCGGAGCCAACCCGATAAATCCCGTAAAATACACCGGCGATGGCGAAACTCGAAAGGGGTCCCGCGACGGCCATGGCGAATTCCGCCCCCGGACCGGTCGGTTCTTCACTCATTTCGGCAACGCCCCCAAAAAGGAACAGGGTGATCCCCTTCATGGGAATTCCATACCGTCTCGCAACGACAGAATGGCTGAACTCATGGGCAATGATGGACACAAAAAGCCCGAAAGCGCCCACGACACCCATGACCCAGTATGTACCCGTTGAAAGGTTTTCGACCTGGATGGGGAAAAACCCCGTGGACAGGGACCAGGCAATGAGGATGGCGAGGAGGATCCAGCTGAGGTCGATCTTAACCTCGAAACCGAGCAACTTGAAGAGTTTTATGTTTCTCCCGAACAAAACAGCCTCCTTATCCCGTTCCGGCAGGGATGTCTCCCTTTATGTTTTCAGAGGGGCTTCCCGTTCCTGTTTTTTCCCCCGGGCAATGAGTCGCCTGGCGGGGTACAGACGGCTTTCACGCTCTCGAGAACATCCGAGGCGGATGAGGTTTTCTTGGAGAGAAAACAGTCTGCTCCCGATTCGGCGGCGGCCTCCCGGTACTCGGGACCGTCGAGATTGGTCAGCATGACGACGGCAACATGGGGAAAAGACGCCTTGATCCTTTTCGTCAACTGAAGCCCGTTTTCCCCGGGGAGCCGCAGATCCATGAAAATGAGCGCGGGGGATTCTTCCCCCGTTTTTCTGAAGGCGCTCTGACCGTCCTCCGCCTCGCTGACGCGGCATGAGTCAAACCGTGACAGGATAATCTGTTTCAGCGTCTTACGAAATGTCACGTTGTCGTCAACAATGAGAATGTCTGTCATTGCGGTCTCCGAAAATCCCCTTGCGACGGTTAAGACGACTGTTACACCGGCCGCCCCGAGGCCTTCCAGGATCAAGAAGGATATCTTCTATTATATCTACCTTTTTTCCCCAGGATGACATATGGGTTTAATCATGTATAATAATCGGGAATGTGACTTTTTTCTGTGCCAAGACCAAAGAAAGGCCGTCCGGCAGGGAAGGCGTCGTCACCATGTCGAAAAAAAACCGGATCGTCATTGCCGAAGACCACAAGATCCTCAGGGAGGGCCTGTGTTCGCTCCTGACAGCCGACAGCGACATGGAAGTGGTGGGCGAGGCCGGGGACGGGATGACCGCCATCCGAACCATCAGGAACACCCTGCCGGACCTGGTACTGCTGGACCTGAACATGCCCAAGATGGACGGTATCGCTGTCATCAGGGAAATCAAGAAGCATTTCCCGGAAGTCAGGATTCTCGCCCTCACCATGTACAGGAACGAGGATTACATTCTCGAGGTTTTCAATTCCGGAGGCGACGGCTACTGCCTGAAGTCGTCGGGCAAGGAAGACCTGATGACGGCCATCAACACCGTCCTGTCGGGCAAGCCCTATGTCAGTCCGGAAATTTCCGGGCTCGTCCTCCAGGGATACCTGGAAAGCAGGAAAAAAAGCAGGATGATCTCGTCTCTCGAGACCCTGACCCAGCGAGAAAAGGAAGTCCTGAAACTCGTCGGTGAGGGCTTCCAGAATAAAGAGATCGCCGATTATCTGTGTATCAGCCCGAAAACCGTGGAAAAGCACCGGGCAAATATCATGCGGAAGCTGGATCTTCACAGCGCCTCGGAACTCACCGCTTATGCTATCGAAAAAGGTCTCGTTGTAAAAGAATAATAAACGATTGACCTCATTTACATCCCCCGTCTCGCTGCTTCAGAATAAAATTCAGGTAAACGATGCCCGTCCGCCATCAAGGCGGCACGGCGGAACCGCGGCGGCGCGCAGAAGGCCACGGCGGGGGGACCATCCCGTTTCCTGCAAGCTCGGTAAACAAGGTGACAGATGCCTGTCCACAATGCAGACGCAGCCGAAATATTCAATCTCGCGGCCGATCTCCTGGAAATCCAGGGGGCAAACCCCTTCTGCGTCCGGGCTTACAGAAACGCCGCCCGCACCGTGGACGGACTGTCCAAAAGCATCGCCTCCATGGCCGAAGAAGGAGAAGAACTGTCAAACCTGCCGGAAATCGGGGAGGACCTGGCGGGAAAAATCAAGGAAATCCTCAAAACGGGGAAGCTTTCCCAACTGGAAAACCTCAAAAAGGATGTGTCCCCCGACCTGCAGGACGTCCTCGGAATCCCCGGGCTCGGTCCCAAGAAAGTGCAGGCCCTTCACGATGCCCTGAAAATCAACACCCTGAAGGATCTCGAAGAAGCGGCCCAAAAGGATGCCCTGCCCCGGCTTCTGACCGAAAAGGATATCCTCGGGGATCTTCATGCCCACACCTTAAACGACCTGGAAAACATGCGGTTCAGCGTCTGGCAGGCCCGCCGGGGCTGGCGAGAGCCCGATGACGAGTTCAACACACGGTCCTGGAAGGATATAAAGAAACTTCTCAGGAAGTAGAACCAGAATCACCGGCGGAAACGGAAAGGTTTGCAGGAAATGATTTTTATGGAAAGGAGGTTATTCACAAAAGCCCCACCGTGGCGAAAAAAGCCATCGACGAACTGGGCTGACAGGAGGGGAATCAGGAAGTCCACGCCTCTTTTTCCACCCGGCCGACCCGGGTGCGGAGCCCTTTCACCGTCTGCCAGATGACAAGGGGGTCGAGGCTCATGCCGCCGAGAAGACGCCAGCCGCCCAGGCTCTGTGGAACCAGGAGCCGTACCGTCAAAATACCGGGCAGGTAAATAGCCGGCAGGAGGAGGACGGAACAAGGCGCCCGGGCCGCCGCCGGAACTTACACGGCCTTCTTCCCGGGCTGTCGCGGACAAGGCCCGGGGATGCCTGCCGGCGGACCTCTTGTCGATGACGGGCAAATCCTGCCGCAGATACGGGACCGGCGGCGAAAGAGGCACAAGCGACGAAACCCTTGAATCGATTCGTCATTCTGCAAGGTAAACCCGGGAAGCACCGATGACGCCGACAGTCTCGGGAAAACCTTGACATCTTCCACAAAAGGGTATAGATCGGCCCGGCTATGGGTTGCCCCGAAAAATCACGCCATACCGGGAAACGGTTCTGCGCCCTGCCGCACCCCCCGGAAAAGGAAAAAGGAACCATGAATATCGCCCTCTCCAGGCCCAGCCTAGGGGAAATCGACCGCCGCCGCACCTTCGGCATCATCAGCCATCCCGATGCCGGGAAAACCACCCTGACGGAGAAACTTCTTCTGTTCGGCGGCGCGATCCAGATGGCCGGATCGGTGAAGGCCCGCAAGGCCGGCCGCCAGACGACGAGCGACTGGATGGCCATCGAGCGGGAGCGGGGAATTTCCGTCACCAGTTCGGTCATGAAATTTCATTACGGTGATTACGAGATCAACCTTCTGGACACGCCCGGCCATCAGGATTTTTCCGAGGACACTTACCGGGTGCTGACCGCCGTGGACAGCGCAGTCATGGTCATCGACAGCGTCAAGGGGGTGGAGCCCCAGACCCGCAAGCTCATGGAGGTCTGCCGGATGCGTAACACGCCTATCCTGACCTTCATCAACAAACTGGACCGAGAGGGCCTGGTACCTCTCCATATCCTGGATGACATCGAAGAAACACTGCAGATCGAATGCGCGCCCCTCTCCTGGCCCATCGGCATGGGCAAACGCTTCAAGGGCACCTACAACCTCCATCGGCGGGAACTCCATCTCTTCACGCCAGGCCAGGAACGCCTGCCTTGGGACGTCCGGGTCATCCGGGATCTTGCCGACCCCCGTCTCGACGAGGCCCTGGGAAGCCAGGCCCGTGAACTGCGCGAAGAGGTGGCTCTTCTGGAGGGAGCGGCCAACCCCTTCGACCTGGGGGAGTTTCTCAAGGGAAACCAGACGCCGGTTTTTTTCGGCAGTGCCATCAATAATTTCGGTGTCCGGGAACTTCTCGACACCTTCGTGGAAATCGCCCCCGCCCCTTTGAACCGGCCAACAACGACCCGCACCGTTTCTCCCCATGAGCCGTCTTTTTCCGGTTTTGTTTTCAAGATCCAGGCCAACATGGACCCGGCGCACCGTGACAGGATCGCCTTCATGCGCGTCTGTTCGGGCTGTTTCCGGCGGGGCATGCGGGTCCGCCATCACCGTCTCGACAAGGACGTCCTGCTGGCGAACCCGATCATTTTCATGGCCCAGGACCGGGCCTTCGTCGAGGAGGCCTGGCCGGGAGACATCATCGGCATCCACAATCACGGCACCATCCGGATCGGCGACACCTTCACGGAAAAAGAGCCTCTCTGTTTCACGGGAATCCCGAATTTCGCCCCTGAACACTTCCGACGGGTTCTTCTCAAATCACCTCTCAAGGCCAAGCAACTCCACAAGGGATTGACCCAGTTGGTGGAAGAAGGGGCCGTTCAGCTCTTCCGCCCTCTCGAGGGAAACGATCTCATCCTGGGGGCGGTGGGCGTCCTGCAATTCGAGGTGACCATGGCGCGCCTGAAAAATGAATACGGGGTCGACGCCGACTACATGCCCGTTCCTTACACGACGGCCCGCTGGATCGGCTGCAGCGACCGGAAACGGCTCGTGACCTTTGAAAGAGAGTGCCGGCAGAACCTGGCCCGGGACGCCGATGGCAACCTGGCTTACCTGGCCGAGGGAAACTGGCGGCTCCGGTTTCTCATGGAGGACTGGCCGGACATCCAGCTTTTCAAGACCCGGGATTACCGGTAGTTTTTTTCATGGCCTCCCTGGCCGGCGGGATGAAAAAAATTTTTCCGCTGGCCATGGGATGTCTCATGGTCCTCTTCACCCTCATGGAATTTCTTCCACGGCTACGGGATCTCACTTTCGACAGGAGGTATCTCTTCGGCGGCCTTCGCGGGGTTCCTCCTGGGCACCCGGGTTCCGGGTAAAATAACCATGCAGACGACCCAGAGACTGACGAGCCTCCTTTTGTTCGCCATAGCCATCGCTCTCGGCTCGGGTGTTCTTTAAGCTGAAACGGGATGTTTCCCGAAAGGCGCTTCCGCATCTCAAGGCCGAAGCCTGAGGGGGCTTCAACCACCCGTCTTCCTTCGGCACCATCCTGAATCTCCCGACATCCTTGACATCCGGGGAAAGATAGAGGACATTGAAAAAATAAAAGCAGCCGGGACCGGGGCGTTGTAAAGCCTCTTCTCGAAAAACACGGACCGGGAGCCGCTGGGATCATGCACGGAAACGCCTTCGTCGAAATCGCTGCCATACTGGGAATCGCAACCGTACTGGGGCTTGTCGGCCAGAAACTGCGGCAGCCTCTTCTCATCATGTTTCTCGCCACGGGCATTCTGGCGGGCCCCTCCGTTTTCGGCATCATCGAGAGTTACGAGCAGATCGAACTCCTGGCACACATCGGGATCGCCATCCTGCTTTTCATTGTCGGCCTCCGGCTCGACCTGAACCTCATCCGGACGACCGGCCCGGTGTCCCTGGCCACCGGCCTCGGTCAGATCGTCTTCACCTCCGCCATC
>Ga0116144_10006679_pt1 | contig 9993 bp, 10 predicted proteins | sample AD_UKC035_MetaG_FD_89746 | JGI IMG/M metagenome (GOLD analysis project Ga0116144, IMG submission 89746) | Active sludge microbial communities of municipal wastewater-treating anaerobic digesters from USA - AD_UKC035_MetaG | ecosystem: Engineered > Bioreactor > Anaerobic > Digestate | place: USA...
CGGATATCGACTTCGTCTCCTACGAGCAGATCTTTGACGGTATCGACCCGGCAGAGGTCGGGGAGTACAACACGAGCGATCCCGATTACCTGCTCTACACGAGATCCGAGCGTAACATCGAACTCACGGATGCCGTCCGGGAGAAGGCGCGGGAGATCGTCGGGAACGAGACGAACCCGCATCTTGCGGCGCAGCTGATCTACTACCACATCATCGAGACCTACCCCTACAGCCACGTCCCGCACGGCTCGCTCGATGCCCGCGAACCCAAGGTCGCTGAATCGACCTATATGTTCGAGACCGGTCATGGCGACTGCGGCACCCAGAGCATGCTCTTCTCCGCGTTCTGCCGGTCGCTCGGGATCCCCGCCCGCGCCGTCGGCGGCTACCAGATGATCATGGCCGGAACACCCGGCGGCCATTTCTGGGCGGAGTACTACCTGCCCGGCTACGGTTGGGTTCCAAACGACGTGACGATTGCCGAGGCAGCCGACTGGGTCGTCATCCCCGAGGAGAAGCGGTCGGCGTTCAAGGACTACTACGCCGCAAACCTCGATCCGGCACGCCTCGTCATCCAGAAGAACATCGACACCCCGATGGACCCGGCCCTGCCCGACGACGCCGCCATCTTCAGGGTCGTCAGACAGTGCCCGGCGATCGTCTCCGATACGGCAGACTACGACATCGATCTCTTCGGCATGGGATGTTTCGGGATCAGCCTTGAGACTGTCGACCAATAATCCCCTCTTTTTATCCCGGAACGGTTGCCTCCGGCACCCGGGGATCTGCATCGCCGGGTCCGCGGGGACTCCCGATATGACGATTTACACCCACGCGGAGAGGGATGTGAGCGCTCTCAGCACCCCCGACCGATATCGCCGACGGCCGTAACCAGGAGGTCGATCTCCTCTTCTGTCGTGTAGGCCGCAACGCTCGCCCGCACCGTCCCTCCCTCCAGGAGGCCGAGGTGCTCCATGAGCGGCCGGCAGCAGTGGAGCCCCGAGCGCACCTGTATATCCGCATCCTCGTCGAGCACCCGCGCGACCTCCTGTGGGTGGGTGCCGTCGACGGTGAACGAGACGATGCCGATCCGGGCATCAGGCCTCCTGCCGGCGTAGACCCCGACCCCGTCGAGAGCGGAGAGCCCCCTGATGAACCGGGCGGTCAGGTGTTCTTCGTGCCGCCGTATCCTCTCCATCCCTATCGCCGAGAGGTAATCCACGGCGACGCCGAGGGCGATACCGCCGCCGATGTTCTGTGTGCCCGCCTCATAGCGCCGGTAGCCTTCCGCCGTCACGAACCCTTCGGCCGTCACGCTCTCGACCATGCCGCCGCCAAGGTCCGTGGGCTCAAGTATCGCCTCCCGCATCCAGAGGACGCCGGTGCCGGTCGGGCCGAACAGCTTGTGCCCCGAGAAACAGAGGAAGTCGCAATCGATCTGCGCGACATCCACCGGCATATGCGGCAGGGACTGTGCGCCGTCCACGAGGAGCATGGCGCCGTGTTCGCGGCAGAGCCGGGCAATCTCCGCGACCGGCGTCGTCACGCCGAGGACGTTAGAGGCGTGAGTGACCGTAACGAGCCGGACGCCGCCGCCGGCAAGTGCACCCTCGAGTGCGGCAAGGTCGAGCGCGTAGTCGGCATCGATCCCGATCATGTCGAGGGCGACGCCCTGTTTCGCGAGCGCTCTCCAGGGCAGGAGGTTTGAATGGTGTTCGAGGACGGTCGTTGCCACCCGGTCGCCCGGTTTCCAGGAGAGCCCCTGCGCGACCATGTTGATCGCCTCCGTGGCGTTCTTCGTAAAGACCGTGACCCCTGCCTCGCCGCCGATGAACCGGGCCACTTTCTCGTGGGCGTGCTCGTAGCGTTGCGTCGCCATCTGCGCCAGGCGGTGAACCCTCCGCCCGACGTTTGAGCGATAGCGGTGCTCGAACTCGACGAGCGCCTCCACCACCGGCTCCGGCGAGAAACCCGTCGATGCGTTGTCCAGGTAGACGATGCCACCGAGGATAGGGAAGTCCTTCCGGATCTCTTCGGGGGTGAATTCTGCTCCTGCCGGCGGCGCCGGCTCACGGGATCGTACCGTCTTCATCGCTGCCACATCCGCTCTCTCCCCTACCCGTGACTGCCCGCAATGTAAAGTCATCGTTGAGAGCGATCCCCCGGTCCCTGCAGATCTCGCGCATCTTCGGGGGCAGCACCCGCCAGCGCCAGAGCCCCCACCGGTGGTAAGCGTCCGGCATTCCCGTCTTTTTTGCCCATCGCACGAGGAACGCATCCCAGCGATCCATCAGGTCGGGGTGCATCGCCCGGAGGCCTTCGTATTCGCTCTCGAGCGCCGCCGGGCAGAGGTAACAGCCTATCCGCTCAAGACCCTTCTCGTAGAGGGGGTTTATGGGGATTTTCTGCCACCAGATGTAGAGGAAGACCTCAAGCGCCCGCCAGTTCCGGATGGGCGATATGTTCAGCTGCAGGGGGTTTGCCGGGTTCTGGCTCGTCTCCTCAAGATCGGCACGGTTCCAGGACTCGTACCAGCGGTTCCCCTGTATGGTGACGCAGGGGCCGATGTCGGCGAGGTAGCTCTTCAGGGGGTGGAGTTTCAAGAGCTTACAGCACCAGCGGCGGTCCTTTCCCGGCGGTCCCGCCTTCTCGGCCGCCTGGAAGAAGTCGCCGCTTTTTCGGATGATCTCGACCCCCTGCGACTCCACGAACTCCACCGTCTCCGGCAGTTCGATACCGGTGTCGATGAAGAACGCCTTCTCCACACCGGCCTTTCTCGCAAGGTGGAGGACGACGGCGCTGTCCTTGCCGCCGGAGAACGAGACGTTCACGCACGGCCGGTCGCTCATGTGCTTCTTGACGGTGCGGATGGCGTTGCGCTCAAGGTTCTTCAGGTGGTAGCGGTTCTTCTCGATCACCATGTCCCATCCCGGGTTGGGCCTGGGTCGGGGGGTGACGGGAACGAGTTCTTTCACCCGGACCTGCCCGTCCCTGACGATGCCGGTGCCGAACCGGTTCCTGTAGGAGACGATGACCGTCCCGTCGGGCACGGGGGCCGCGAGGGGGAACCGCTTCCCGCCGATACGCCCCCTGTGGGCGATCACGGCCGGTTCGGCCTCGAGGTCGAGGATACCGCGCGTTGCATACGGCAGTACGTGCGGGAGCGCCTCGGGGGCGATATCGAGGCTGAACTTCCGGGCGACCGGGTCGAACGAGAGCCAGCCGAACCGGTCGCCGTGCACGATCACGAGGTCGGCCCTGTCGGCGCCGCCGGTTTTGTTCAGGAGCACGACCTTTTGCAGGGGAACGTCGCCGAACTGTTCGGCAAGCAGGCTCCGTATGAGGCCCATATCCGCTGCAAGGGCCGGGCGGACGTCATGGGGCTGCAGGAGGGATATCTCCCTGACTCCGGTCCCGCAGGCGCAGGTGCGCCCGATGAGGGGGACGTTGCACCGGTCGCACCAGTAGAGAACTTTTTTTACTGCCGGTTCGCGCATCACGTGGTGAATAGTTGGCCGCCGCGAGCATTAAGTGAACCGATGATACGGATCCGGTTCTCGTGAGGAGAGGGATCGGCCCTGTGGACGGCCGCAGTCCCGGTATTCGCCGCATCCGGGCGACGGTCTCGCACCTCCTCCACCCCGGCGCACCATGCCGACGATCGTCGCACCCTCGCCGTCAGGGTGATCCACGGCTTGATCCCCGGACGGCAGCATAAAATTTATTCGTATTGATGCGAATGATCTATGCGATGGCATCGCGATGCGTGAACAACCTCGGCGGACAGGTCCTCCTCAAGGACGTGACGCCGGAACAGGTGAACGACTACGTGCGCAGGCACTGCAAAGAGTACTACGAGATACCTCCGGGTTTCGTGTTTCGGGATATCCGGATGCTCTTGAAGTCGCCCATGCTCGTCGGCCTCCAGAACCGGAAAAAGAGGGTTTTGCTGCCGTTCACAAAACCCTGCCCCGGTTACGGAACGATGCTCTACGAGATCACGGCAAAGGAGGCCGACCTTGATCTCATCAGGAGCAACCTCGCAAAGCTATCGGAGTGATGCGGGCCGCCGTACAGCGCCCGGCACGCTGCAGAGAACGTCCTGTCCTGCTTGCCCGGCAGCAGGACGGGATCGTACGGAAGTTGCCTGACCGATCGCTATATAGCCCCCGACAGGAAAACCTTATAGCGATCATTGTGGGCATTAAAGAGTGGGTAGTCCCTCAGGATAAGGTTTTTTTTGATCTCTTTGACAGGATGGCGCGAACTGTCGTTATCGCGGCCGACCTGCTCGTCGAGTTCGTCGAGAACTTTGAGAACGTCAAGGAGCAATGCTACCGGATGAAGCAGCTTGAGCACCAGGGCGACGATATCACGCACCAGATCTACGAGCAGCTGAACCGGACGTTCATCACGCCGCTCGAACCGGAGGAGATATCCCGCCTTGCGTCGGCACTGGACGATATTCTCGACTACATCGACGGCACCGTGCAGCAGATGTACGGTTACGGCATCACCGAGACCGACGCCTCGATGGTCGAACTTGCGAAGTTGATCCAGCTCAGCGTCATCGAGATCGAGAAAGCCGTCAACAGCATACGGTCGATCAAGGATCCGGGGTTGATCGAGGAACGTTGCATTGAAGTGAACCGCCTGGAGAACATCGCGGACAACGTCCTCGGCCATGCCATCATGGACCTCTTCAAGACAAAAGACGCGATCACCATCATCAAGCTCAAGGACATCTACGAGAACCTGGAGATAGCGACCGATAAATGTGAGGATGTCGCAAATGTCCTGAGCGATATAGCCATCAGACACACCTGACCGCTATGGACCCGATCATCATTCTCGGCATCCTGCTCGCGCTGCTCTTCAACTTCGCGAACGGTCTGAACGATGCCGCGAACTCGATTGCCACCATCATAGCGACCAAGGCCCTGTCGCCCCTGCAGGCGGTGCTCCTTGCCGGGGTCTTCAACCTCCTCGGCCCTCTTCTCTTCACCACGGCGATTGCGGCGACCATCGGGAGGGGGCTTGTCGATCCCGCCTTCCTCACGCCGCCGATGATCCTCATGGCCATGGTCGGCGCGGTGCTCTGGGTCCTCGCAACCTCGTACCTCGGTATCCCCGTATCCAGCAGCCACGCCCTGATCGGGGGGCTCCTCGGCGCCGGCATCGCGGCCGCCGGGATGGGGGTGGTCTTCTGGCCGTCGCTCACGGCGATCGGGCAGGTCCTGTTCTACGGGGCTGTCGGCGCAGTCCTCGGTGCGATCGGCACGAGCGCGTACACGCTCCGGAAGGGCGAGTTTGCGCCGTGGCACCTCTTCCTCGGGGGGCTCATCGGTGTGACGCTGCTCATCCCGTCTGCGATCGTTCTCGGGTTTTTGAAGATCAACGGCATCCTTGCCATCCTGATCTTCATCGTCATCTCCCCCACACTCGGGCTGATATCCGCGTTTGCCTTCGGCATTCTCGTCGCCCGCGCCTTCTGCGACTACCCTCCACGGCGCCTGAACAGCCTCTTTAGAAACCTCCAGATCTTCTCGGGATCGCTCCAGGCGGTGGGCCACGGCGGCAACGATGCCCAGAACGCGATGGGCATCATCACCGCCATGCTGCTTGCCGGCGGGCTGATATCTGAGTTTGCCGTCCCGCTCTGGGTGATACTGGTCTCTTCGCTTGCGATATCCATTGGAACCCTCCTCGGGGGATGGCGGGTCATCGATAAGATGGCCAACCGGATCACGCGGATCCGACCCTACCAGGGATTTGCGGCGTCGACCGCCGCCGGAGGAGTTCTTTCGCTGATGAACGTCTTCGGAGTTCCGGTCTCGACGACCCACGCGATAACCGGCGCGATCATGGGCGTCGGCGCAACGCGCGGGTATTCGGCGGTCAAGTGGGGCGTGGTCCGCGAGATCCTCATCGCGTGGGTCCTGACCATACCGGCCGCGGCGATCGTGGCCGGGATCTGTTTCCTTGTCGCCCGGGGTTTGCTCGGCGGGATCTTCTGATGAGGGCGGAATGGGAGAGAGGCCGGCCCGGCTGACCCATTGCCAGGTCGTCGCCACCTGTAACGACACGCCGTATGCCGGCGTCCGGGGGAGGGTGATCCCGGTGCGGGGGGGTGTGAGAGAAGGCGATCTGACCCCGCGTTTTCGTATGAAGATACCCTTCGCAATTTTCATCCGGCGTGCCTGCGGCCTCACGGGGCATCGCGTAATTTTTGCAATTGCCCCGGAGGCTCAGTTACCGGCCTATACCTCCTGCATTCGCGAGGAACGATATCCGGCACTCTCAAAAACCGCCGGAAGAAGAAGAGGGCCCGGAGGGCAACAGATTCTACTTAATCGTACTCGCGCCACGTCTTCCCGCAGGCAGTGCAGCGGAAGAACCTGACCTCGCTCTCATCTGCCGCCCGCAGCTGCCGGAGCCACCAGAACGCCGTCGTGCACTCGCAGTCGGGGCACTTGATGGTCGCGGTCGGGAGGGTTGCTATCGTATCCTCTGCATCGACGATGACGATCTCTTTTGTCACGCGTTTGTCTGTCTTCTTCAACCGGTCGAGGTCGTTGATCTCCCGGATATACCCGCACTTCTTGCACTTCAACTGACCCCCGGACGATATCATCAGGCCTTTGCACTGTGGACAGAACATCATCATTATATGTGGGGCACCGACTGAAATTAATCCTTGGTCGGCCGGACAACCGGGGCCGCACGGACACTGGCGCAGGCCAGATCCGGCGCACAAATGATTTATTGCCGGATACGCCGAAAGGTAAAGGATGAAGGATTACCTGGTGCTCGCCTCCTGCATCTGCTTTCTCGTCTTCCTCGTCCCGGGACGGTTCCGGAAGTACTTCGCCATCGGCGGATGGGTGGGCATCGTCGGATACCTCTTCTTCGAGCTCCCCTACTACTTCTCCATCAACAACTTCATGTACCCGACGATCGCCCTCCTCTCGGTCCCCTTCCTCGCCATCACCGTACAGCACCTGCTCCGCGACGATCCCCGGGTGATGCAGCTCTCGACGATAGCAGCCGTGGCGTTCCTGATATACGCCCCCTTCGGCTTCATACCCGCTCTCGGCGACTGGCTGATAGCCGCAGTCGCCGACCAGACATCCGCCGCCCTCGCGGCATCCGGGCACCCCGTGAACTTCAGCGCCTGGAACACGATGGAGCGCAACGGTTTCCGGACCGAGATCATACTCGCCTGCACCGGCATCCAGAGCATCGCGATCATGCTCGGGGTCGCCTGGGGCGTGCCGTCGACGGCGCGGCAGAAACTCACCGGGTTTCTCCTGGTCTTCCCGACGATCTATATCCTGAACATAGCGCGCAACGTCTTCGTCATCACGGCATACAGCGAGCAGTGGTTCCCCTACCTCACCGCGATCGCCGGCAACGGCGAGTTCGGGTACGAGAGTTTCTTCTGGGCGCATAACGTCATGGCCGAACTCGGGGCGCTCATCTTCCTCGTGGCCCTCGCCTACGCTCTCTTCCTGATCCTTCCCGAACTCGGCACCCTCGCCGACAGCCTCTACCGGCTCTACCGCGGCGAGGTGGAACGGGTCCTCCGGCCGAAGGCCCCGCAGTCCGGCCTGCAACCCTAAGGGCGCCGGCGGTATGCCGCCACGGCCCTGCGCTGGCGCCGGGGATGCGGGAGGAAGATCCGGCTCTGAGATTTCGCTCATGCCGGCACCCGGCACTGATGTGCCTTGCGCGACGCCTTACCGCGGATACCAGGCCTGAGGCCGTTCCATCGCTCATGCCCTCCGCGAAGGGCTCAAAGATCGGGAGATGGGCTTATAACTCCCTTCGTGGGGCGGGGCCCGGCGAATCCCGAACCAAATGCTCGGGCAGGTATGACGCGGCACAGCATCCGCATGAAGAGGCGGCAGCCTCCCTTCAGGAGTACTGCCGGTAGAGGTAGAGGATCCGCTGGATCGCGGAGAGGTTCGTGCAGACCGCTATCAGGAGGATTGCGGCCCATATGTATCCCGTCACGCCGCCGAGAACCAGCGCGAGGATAGTCTCCGGCCTGCCGAAGAAACCGACCCCCTCGAGGGGGTCCTCGATCTTTCCTGCGATCCTCTCGGTGTAACCGATCTCCGCGTAGGTGACCGGTTTGATGAAGGTGTTGATCAGCGACCCGGCGAGCGCGATGCCGACGACACCAAAGTCGGCGATCGGCGGGACGCTTACGAGGTGGCTGACAATGGGGATGCCGGAGAACCCCACGCCGAGGATGACCGCCGCATCGACGTATTTGTCCGCAACCCAGTCGAAGACGGCGCCGAACCTGCTCTCCGTGTGGTTCCTCCGGGCCACGCTCCCGTCCACCAGGTCGAGGACCGCCGAGACAACCAGCAACAGGCTGCCCGCGAGAAAATACCGCTGGCTAAAGGCGAGTGCGCACGAGAGGCCGAAGAGCACGGAGAGCATCGAGACCTGGTTAGGCGTAATGCCCAGGCGTATAAAAAACGAAGCGACAGGCTCTGAATATTTGATGAATTTCGGCCGCAGCGAGGTTATATTCATCGCATAATTTATCAGCCCGAAAACAGTTTAACTCTTTGCTTCGCCGGGCAGGGAGCGCTGTATCCTGTCGGGAATCACCATATTCTTAAACGCCCCCGCCAGATAGATCAGGGAGAAGGAGATTTCATGGCAGATCACGAAAGGCCGCACGTACTCATGATGTCGGAGATCACCGTCGACGGAAAACTCACCCTGCGGCGCGGAGCATCGAGCAAGATCCTCATGAAGTACATGGCGCCCGAGACCGAGATCCTCCTTCACCGGACCCGGGCGGAGTGCGACGCCATCATGGTCGGGGCAAACACCATCAGGATCGACAACTCTTTCCTGACGGTTCGGCTGGTGGAGGGAAAGAGCCCGCTCCGCGTCATCCCGAGCAACCGGGGGGATATACCGCCGGATGCACACATCCTCGGGCCGGATGCCCGGACGATCATCGCCGTCAGCAGGGCGGCACCGGCGGAGAAGGTCGCCCGCCTCCGGGAGAGCGGCGTCGACGTCGTCGTGGTGGGAGAAGGCCAGGTCGACCTGCCGGGGCTGATGCGGATCCTGAAAGCAGATTACAACGTCTCGCGGATGATGATCGAGGGCGGCCCCACGCTGAACTGGTCCATGCTAAACCACCGCCTCGTGGACGAGATACGCCTGATCCACCTGCCGTTCATCGTCGGCGGCGCCGATACCCCATCCCTCGTCGGCGGCATGCACATAGAGACCGAGAACGACATGATCCGGCTCTCCCACAAACGCCACTACATGTGCGGGAGCAACCTCGTCACCGAGTGGGACGTCCTCTACGAGAGGAGCGCGCGGACCTGAAGGGGCCCGCGCCATACGAGAGATCTTTTTGCGCCGTCAGATCATCGCGTAGGGGTCCGCCTTCATGTACTCCCGGCAGACCGTCGTCGCGTAGTGGCCGGGAGGAAGCGTAAACCGGAGCCGGACGCTTGCGTCCATGACATCCGCTTCAACGCCGGCAGAGAGGGCGATGGGCCTTGCGACCCCGGCAAACGCCGTCTCCACGAACCGGGAGGCACGCGCGAAGTCTTTTGCGTCGATGCCGTGGTTCTGCATCAGCTCCTGCATGATCTCGTCCATCCGGCCGCCCGGCGCCACCGGTTCGGACCCCGGGATGAATATGGCAATCCTGCATCGTCCGCGCCGGATATGGACGAGAGCGGTCTGCCGGTTCCGGGCCGTGACGATATCCTCCCGGCCGTCATGGAAGAGCAGACGGTCGCCGACCTCGGGTTCAAAGAGAGGGATGCCGGCATCGATGCGGGACGAGAGCGCGCAGTTGAAGAGGTACGACTGGAACGCGCTCACGAGGAGCGAGAGGAGCTTTGGAGGGAGTACCCGGAGCGCGCCGGCGTAGTCGCCGGGGTTCGCGACGAGGTGGTTTGCCATCGACCGCTCATACGTCATCCGGATGGGAAGATCGGC
>Ga0116144_10006680_pt1 | contig 9993 bp, 8 predicted proteins | sample AD_UKC035_MetaG_FD_89746 | JGI IMG/M metagenome (GOLD analysis project Ga0116144, IMG submission 89746) | Active sludge microbial communities of municipal wastewater-treating anaerobic digesters from USA - AD_UKC035_MetaG | ecosystem: Engineered > Bioreactor > Anaerobic > Digestate | place: USA...
CGTTTCTGCCTCAATCGCTTCTTTGAGCCGGCGTATTTCACTCTCGAACAAGCGGAGCGATGCTGGTGAATCCGAAATCTGGGGGAGATTCATCACATGAATCGCCTTGAATCGCTGTAGGATCTCGTACATCTTTTTCTTGCCGTCGCACGTGGTTTCAGCAACGATCATGTCAGCGGCATGGAAAAAGGGGCAGGTATCGGTAGCTGCCAAATCGTACGATGCCCTGATAAAGGCGCAGAGGTTATGCGGCAAATCATTGTCGGCGGCGAGAAATGGCTCTTTCTTGCTCCCGCACAATGGCACCGCAAGCGCTCCGGCGGCCAAGGCCAGTTCGATCGGACTGTAAGCACAATAATGGCCGATTACCTTCTTGTGGTTTTCTTTCGCCGCCATGATTGCCGTAACACTCTCACGCCGCGTTTCAGCAATTTCGGCCAAAAAAACAGACTTCATCCTTACTGCTTCCTCTCGGCTTTCTCCTGTGTCAAGCCGTCCATGATCTCATGGTACCTGTCTCTAGCCTCTTTGAAGCCAACAGGTGATTGTCATCCCTTAACCATTTCAATAAACGCCTGAATGCGCGTTTTGAGCTGGCCAGCATCTTCCTGCGTGTAATCGGTTTCTATCCTGATGACCGGGATTCCGTCTTTTTCCAGCGCTCGTGCAATACTGATCCCCTCCACGGTGTAAGGAGTGCAGAACTGAATTGCATACAGGATTACTCCATCAGCGTTGTAGGTCTTGACCATGTCACGAATATGAGCAAGCCGGTCAGGATTAGGAGTAAAGACGGCGCAGTCTATGCTGAGATAACGGTCAACAATTGCATCCAAAACAGTATCCATCGTCTCGCCATGTGCATCAACCAGATTGCGGGCCCCACGCTCGCCAATACAAGACTCTTCCCCCACGATGACACCGCCAGATGTTTCAACAATCGCCGGCAGTTTCCAATTCGGAACAGCCATCGGACAACCAGAGATCAACAACCGTGGGGTTTCGGGAGGGGCAACGCCCGCCTTGCTTTTGATGCGATCCTCCAGCTCGTCGCAAAGAACATTGATCTGAGTGGTAAACCGAAGGGGGTTCTCATAAAAGAAGATTTGGTTGATCAGCAGACTGTCGAGACCCGAGATGGGTACCGGATTGCTGGCTCGTAGACGAGACAGGCGGTGCATCGCTTGCCGTTTGGCGTTTACTATCGTTATTGCCCTCTTCAGCGACTCCATGGTTATCGTATTCCCGCTGAGCTGCTCCATCTTGCCCATGAACTTCCGATATTCATTGCGCAGAAGCTTCCGGGCATCCGCGTTTTTCATCTGCGGCAGGTCGATTACATACAGGTCGCGCACAAGCCCCTGTAACACCTCGTAGGCTTTCTTCTTTCCATCGCAGGTGTTTTCCCCGACAACGATATCGCTTGCTTCCAAATACGGGCAGACCCTACCCAGCTTGAACCCAAACGTTGATTTAATGAGAGCGCAGAGGTTTTTCGGCAGATACTGGTCGACCTTATCTGTTGCAAAGTCCGCTCCCGCGCATAGGCCGACCATGACGCCCTGGGCAGCGATAATAATTTCCTCAGGAACGAAGGTGCAATAGGTGCCCACAACCATGTGCCCTTGTTTTTTCCCGTCAAGAAGTTCTTTAATGCGCAGTCCGTGGATTTCGGACATCACGAAGTCAAGATAGTCCGCCTTTTTGGGTCTGTTCTGCTGCGACAGGAAAATGTCTGCGTAGACTTTGCCCAGAACCTCCAATAGCTGATCATGCGCCTCGAGATTCAGCCCAAGATCTGTCCACATGCCCCGGTAGTCATCTGGCATAAGGGTGTCCTTCTTGTTGTAATTTAGGCTGCTTACCGGATTTATTCTCGAGTCTGCGTCGAAGGTCTCAGAACGATGTCGGTTTCCGCACGAACGATACGCTTTGGACTCGGCTTTATTAACATGGCACTATTTATATATTGTTTACTTCTATAATGCAAATAGGAATATTCTATAGACACCTGAAACAGAAATTGGCTTTCTCTATGAGCTGGTTATTGAAAACGATTCAGAGCGACTATCGGCAACGTGGATGCATGCTGGGTGGGAAACAGCGACTGTGTGCTCTCCCGACGATGGCAAGGCTTCTGCGGCTGAAAGTATCGCCGACCGATCACGGACACAGGCTGGGATGGCTTTTTTGGCTGAACAAAGCGCAGGCAGCCAATCCCAGGGCAATAGTCCCGAAACCATACAGCGCTATCATCGGCTTATGTATGATGGAGTGTGAAATGATCCACAGGTTTCCGGCAATAAACAGCAGCGGGGTTATCGGATAGCCCCAGGTCCTATACGCCGCATGCGATCCTGGCTGCCGCTTTCTGAGAATCATCAGACCACACACAGTCAGCATGGCGAAGAGCGAAAGGGTAAAGCCAATGTAATAAAGCAATTTTCCAAAAGAGGCCGTAAGCACCATGGCGATGCTCACAAAACCTTGCAGCATAATCGAATACACAGGCGTTCTTCGCTTCTCGGTCACCTTTCCAAAAAGCTTGAAGAAGACACCATCATGGGCCATAGCATAGTAGACTCGAGGGCCAGCGAGAATCATGGCGCTGATGACCGAAAGCAGCCCGATAGCTATTGCCCCGGCAACGTACCGGCTGGTCTGTTCGCCGAAAAGAGCTGCGGCCGCTATTTCTCCAATTTCAACTGCACCGCTCATCGCCGCTGCCGGCAAAGCATACAGGTAGACGAGATTCAACAATAGGTAGAGGGCTATAACCACGGTGGTCCCGATCAGCAAGGCCAATGGAATATTTCTGCCAGGGTTTTTGATCTCGCTTCCGATATACCCTACGGCATTCCAGCCGCTGTAGGCAAAAGCGACAAAGATCAATGCTCCAGCAAAGTGACTGGACACGATAGTATCGATCCGGGGAAGTGCAGGCAGGAGAGACATGGTTTTATCGCCTAAACACAATCCTGCTGTGATAAAAGCACCGATCAGCAGCACCTTGAAAATAGTCAGGACATTTTGCACCCGGCTTCCAAACCATAGGCTATGGGTATGTACCAGGGAGAAGAATATGATCGTCGCACAAGCAAGGAGAACAACGGGGCTCACCACCACGAAAAAAATGGAGAAGAAAGGGGCAGTCGCGTCTGCAGGCGGCACAGAGAACGCGCGAAAGAAGTAGGTTGAGAATGCAATCGCCGCAGCCGCAATAGGAGCAGAAAAGCCGACAACCAGGGAAATCCATCCCGAAAGAAAGGCCATGGTGGGGCCGAAGCTCTGTCGCAGATACACGTACTCGCCGCCGGCCAGGGGAAACAGCGTTCCAAGTTCTCCGTAGCACAAAGCGCCGGATAAGGCGAAGAAGCCTCCCACGATCCAGCACCACAGCAATGCCGCTGGGTCGCCCACCTCCTCAATGATAAAACCGGACGTGGTGAAAATCCCCGTGCCGACCATATTGGCCACCACGAGAATAGCCGCCGAGAATAATCCGACTTCTCGTTTCAATTCACGAGAAATCCGATTGCTGTTGTCGACCGTGCTTGGAGGTGCTCCCAATCGATCCATATTAATCCGGCTTCGATCCTTTTTTTGTCTGAATCTGCTGCAGAAAATACCACCCCAGCAGCAGCGCCAGCAGCGCGCCACCCATGAGCACAAGCGTGACTCCCGGATCTTTCTTCAGAATGAGCGATAGTTCCGGTGAAGCGGTGGGGGGAGCCTTCGGATTGGCCGCCAGGTGGAAAGTCCAGTCTCCAAGCCGGAACGGGTGGAGGAATCTGATTTCTTTCTCAACCGTGCCGGACGGGGTTCTAATATTCAGGGCCACAGTGCACTGTCTTAGAGGGTGCTTCACCAAGGGATGATTCCAGAACACCGCCTCGAGGTGTCCGACCTCCAGCGAGAAACCGCTGCAATCGATCTGTCTTCCTGCGGCGATGGGCACCTGCTGGTGAATGCTGTCAACAAGGCTGAGCGCATGCCCGCTCAAGGAGATCAGAAAGAACAGATGCATCATTGAAGGTGCCAGCAGCACCAGAAATCGATGCCTTGAATACTCATTTCTTTTAGACCACAGCGCCACCAGACGCTCCAGAGTGCATGCCGAAGTATTGATGAAAAGCAGCAGCAGCATAACCAGCAATGCAACCAACCACCACGCATCAGGGCTCGAGTGCAGCTCCCACCATTGCTGCAACGTCAGTTCGTTCAGCGAAGGAAAGGCTCCCGGCCTCCATCGCAGATAAAATGAACCGGCAGCCAGAGCAAAGGCGACGGAAAAAAGCACATAAACGCTGACCTTGACGCTTGCCAGCAGTCTCCAGAGTTGCTTACCCACGCTTGTCTCCTACTGTGATACGTGCATGCTCATCTCCGAGAGCTGGTAGGTAACCGCAAAAATCAGGACAAATACCGCGCCCAGCGCTGCAACGACTGCTCTTGGCCGCACCTCCCACCTGGCCACAAAGCTCAAATGCAGGTAGGCCGCATAGTAGCACCACAGCGCAGCGGACCCCAGATGACGCTCCGACCAGCTGAAGGGGCTGCCCCACCCCCAGTAGGACCAGGTAGCACCGACGATCTGGGCAATGCTGAACAACACAAAACCCCAGATTACCAGCATATTGAACATGCGTGCGTTCGTTTTCTTCGTCAGATATACTAAGGCGAACCAAGCGCCGAGGATAAAACAGCCATGGCTGAAAACTTCAAATACGAAGAACAAAGGAGAGAGGACGGTCTGGCTCTGCGCGAATGGCGAAAGGATGCCTTTGGGGGCAAAAAGTGCTGCCAGCGAAAAGATAAGCACCAACCCTGCCACCTGCAGGAACAAGCTGCTGTCTCTATCCAGAATGCGCATGACCAATCCCACCGCCGCCAGGCACCAGGGGAGGAAGGTGATTTCATTGAACATCGGATTAGGGAAGAAAAAACCCAGATACCATCCCCGGGCAACCTGGCTGATGCTATGCATCAGGAATCCGAAAATGAACACAGCTCTGCTGGCCCGCTCTTTTTTCGCCCCAGCGAGCAAGAGACTCAGTGTATAAGCGGCAAAGGCCACATAGAAACCATTGACAGAAATCCATGCCGCGGACATATAGTCACCTCTCGAGAACAGGGGAACGTGGTAGCCTCTGGTACCTTGCTGCCGAATTCCAGGTCCCGTCAGATGGATAGATGGACAAACTGCAGAAAATCGACCATCGGATTCTGGTAGATACCAGAACCCCTCAGAGAAAGGCCTATGCCTTCACCGTGCCTGCCATAAGCGCTTTCACATCCTCGGCAGTCAATGTCTTTCCGCCAATACCCCAGTCGCCGCTTTTTACTTCTTCCACGATGCACCAGGTCACGTGGCGCATGTTCTCGCCTTCAATAGACACCATCGCGTCAGTAAGCCTCTTCACGATTTCTTTTTTCTGCTCGGGGGAATACACTCCTTCAATTACTTTCACCTGAATGACTGGCATGCGATGTCCTCCTGCTGCATGATGCCCAACCGTCACGCGCATCCAACAGCCTCATTGGGTATCGAGAACCGCCAGAACATCTCTCCCTAAGCCAGCTCATTGGCCTGGCGGCAATTAACTCGTTCCCGTTTTTTCAGTAGGGGCGGTTCGTCAAAAAGTCACCGACATAGATCAGATTTTCAAAAGGCAGCGTTCCTTCTTTTTTCAACTCGTCGTTAATGCTGCTGAGGGTGCCCTGGACAATCCTTTCTTTTTGTCTGTAGCCCGCGTGAAGAACTATGGCAATCGGCGTTTCCGAAGGGTAGTGCTTCCGCAGCTTCGCCACGACATCTTGGAAATCAACCCGCATGGTAAAAAGCACCATCGAGGCATGCAATGCGGCAAGGCTCTCAATATCATCCGAACCGGTCAATTCGCTGTTGACGTAAGGAGCCGTAAGGATAACCGAATGTCTCTGCTTTCCCGCGGACACTTCCCGCTTCAGTACTGCATTGGCGGCATTGAAACTACTTATGCCCGGAACGATTTCCGGCTTCAGATCCGCGAATGCTTCCATATACCACATGTTTTGACCGTAAATTGCCGGGTCCCCGTTTTCCAGAACTGAAACGGTCCTGCCTTCATTGATCGCTTTGCGGATGATAGAACTGATGCCATCAACTTCCTTCATTTTTTCGTCATACACAAAGTGCCGGCTTTTCTTTACTTCATCGAACTGGTTTCGTGACTCCTCAAGGCTTTTCCCGTATATCCAGTGGATGCCGGTTCCGCTGTCATGGATCTCCTTGTTTTGAAGCATGCCGGCAAATTTCTCTCTGATTCCCTGATCACAGAAAATGATCTGAGAATCTCTGATCACCGTCTGCGCCCTGATGGTTATATTGTCGGGGTCGCCGGTTCCCACACTGACAAGGTATAGCTGAGAATCTCCTTTGATCTCTGCTGCGTCAATCGTCTGGTGCGAATGAAAACAACCGAAGGTCACGAACAGAAGTGGCAGCCATAACCATTTGGACCTGAACATGGACATGGTATTCATGACCCTCCCCTTTACTGTGCACTTTCTTCCTGGCACTTTCGCCAGTCAAAATCGGGCAGCGAAGTAACAGTAAAAATGTCCTTTTCCGGTGCGGTGAGGATTTTGAAACTGAGGCAGCGACCCATGTGGAAGAATCTTATCTTCTCCTCTGGAGTCGCTTGATTAGAGAACGTTTTTGCCCGCAAGTCCATAAACTCCTTCGGCAGAACAAATTGGCTGACGAGCTTTACTGCCTTTCCGCTGCTCATGCTGGCAAAGATAAACGAAAAGCTGGGCAGCGTAGCATCGAACACGAGGTCATCGTTCCTGATGCCCGTTGCCGGGGCTCCTTTCCCATAGCGAGCGCCGGTAATATAGCTGACCGCATCCGTAGGGCACGAGCGTTCAGGATTCATCGCCACATACTGATCTCCGCGCGGGGGTATTTCACCCGGATACAGATGAGCGAACGCGATTTGGCATGCCCTAAAGCCAAAGGAGCTTCCCGCACAAACGTCACCGTGGAATTTGCCGACATCAGCAATTCCGATGGTAATCAGTGAACCTCCTGTACAGCTGGTTCCTTCCTCTTTCATACATTTTTCGTAGGATACTTCCTTGTCAGGATTCCTCAAGGTTATGGTCGGGATTCCCTCCCAAGGGTCACAGCTTCCCGCTTCCGCTCGTTCCATGCTCAAAAACATCATCTCAATTATCACTGCGATGATCAGTATTACCTTGGACATGCTTTTATCCTTTTTCATCAATTCCTAACCTCATGGGTGATCTTTATAGTTATGTAGTCCACACGCTTGTATCATGGATGACACGATCTAAGATGGTTATTCTCTCCTTACAGCTCAAGCTTTATTCCAATCCACGGCGTGATCCCTCGGGCTGGCAGCAGATAGAGATCTTGGTAATCTTTGTTAAGCAGATTCTCCACTGCCACGTAGCCTTGGATGTTGCCGGTAAATTGTTGAGTCACTTTGGCGTTGAGGAGCACATAGCTGCCGAACTCTTTTTCATTAGCAATCAGGGTTTGAGTGCTGTTGGGGTTGACGTAATCAAGGTAATTCTGGCTGCCGATGAAGCTCCCGTTCACATCGATGGACATTCCAAAGTTGAATGTCTGGGTGATGTCGAGATCGATCTTATGTTCCGGATGGTAGGGAATTTCATCAGGATCGAAAACGAGGTCCTCATGCGTGTCGTTATCAAGAAACACATCCGAAAGCACCTGCGTCTCAATAAAAGTGTAGCTCAGCCTGCCGAACAGGTTGCGGGCGATCTGGCTCGACACGCTCAGCTCAAGCCCATAAATCCGTGCATCACTGAACTGTTCAAATCTGCCGATAATGTTGTCAAAGTAAATGTAGTCCTTCACGTCGCTGTAAAAGACGCTGGCATCGGCGACGACGCTCTTACACACCCTCCACGTGGCGCCTGCTTCGTAGTTGTAACTCCGCTGCTCATTCAGGTTCGGATCGCCTTGAGGGCCGAGAACGCCGCTGGCATATAGATTGCGCATGGTCGGAAAACGGATTTTTCTCGCTGCCGAGGCATAGAGATTAACAGTGTCAGAGGGGTCGTAACTCACGGCAATCTGGGGATCGAGAGCATGGACATCATCGCCTGCATCATCATCCGCAGCGGCCGGCTGATCACGCTTTTTTTTGTCAAAAAAGTCATAACTTGCACCCATGGTGACGGAAACGTTATCCGTGACCCGCAGCACATCTTCAAGAGCATAGGACCAGGTATGTGAAACCAGCTCATCATAAGGATCTGTCCCCATATGCTCTTTGTGGACATCTCGCTTGAAGCTCAATCCTGAGCGGATGGAGTTGCAGGGTAGTACATCCCAGAAAGCATACAGCTCGCCGCCGGCAGTATAGTCGTCGTACACGGAGCGCCCTGAAGGCGGCCCTACTCGATCTTCAGTCGTATAGGTATCGTCATCATAGCTATGGAGGACATTGTAGTAATCATCATAATAGCCGCGAACTTTAATGCGGAAGGTATCCGTGAACTTGTACTCATCGGAAAGATTGATTACATAGCGCTCCCAGTCGGTAAACTCATAGTACCGTGGAAAGTAAAAAAAGCCCTTCTTGTGCTCACGATACCGGGGGCTGGGCGAAACGCCATAATCTTCACCGTACCACTCGAATGACAGCCCCAGCTTATGGTTGTCTGCGATATCCAGGGTGCTGCTCAGAGTGATGGCATCGCGATCATAATCAGTATTATCCCTGCGGCCTTCATCCGGGGCTATCGCCTTGAACGCCAGGCTCGAGGGGTTGCTCGGCGCGCTCACGACGCTTTCGTTGACACTGTCGGGAGTCCGGTACGTTTTCGCCAGGTTATACCCATCGGATTCACGGTGGCTGGCGCCAAAGAAGTAGCTCAGATTCTTCACCTTCCACCCGTGCGTAAAGGTATAGTGCTGGGTATCATAATCGCCGATCTTGGTGTCGAGTGCAGTGGTGGGAACCTCGCTCCCGGTTTTGGTGACAACATTGATGACCCCGCCCATGCTGTTGGGACCGTAGAGAACCGAGGCGTTGCCTCGAATCACCTCGATCTTGGCGATATTCTGCACGGGTATGTCGCTCAGGTTGAGCACTCCCTCGTAGGGAATGTAGAGCGGGACTCCATCGAGCAGGATCAGCACTTTGTCTTGCTCAAATCCCCGCATCGTTACATAGTATTCATCCGTCTGGCGTCCCTGCCGGAGGTGTACGCCGGGTATCAGCTTCAGAGCCTCTCCCACATTGGTGGCATTCTGGCGTTCGATATCCTCAGCGGTAATCTCGGTAATCGCAGCCGGGCTTTCTTTCGTATCAGCGTCGGCAGTGACAATTACCTCGCCGAGCGTAAAGACTTCAGTCTTCTTCTTTTCTTCATCTTGCGCCAACGCACCCGGACTGACTACGAAGCAGGCAAGAAGACCTATGAGTAGTCGAGTAATCCAATATGCTGAGGTTATGCGCGTTGTTTCACCGGTAAAGCAGGGCCCCATTCTCAGCCTCCTTTCTATCTTCAGCATTAATGCGAGGGTATTGACCTTAAGAAACAACCAGCAGTCGCTTATAGAGCAAAAATACCTATATGTCAAATAGGTATTACCGATAATAATCTGGCGTGTTTTCGGTTTTTTCTATGCAGTCTGAGACGGGACATGACCAGCGACCATTCTAGGGAAAATCTTGACGCGTGAGAAAAACAATGCCGGGCAGGTTTTATGTCTGCCAAAACAGAGAGGGAGTGAGCTACTCAGAACACGATTCTGGTTAAGAGCGGAAGCAGGTTGGTGGGTATCGCTGAGATAACAAAAGAAATGCAGAACCGAAGTGCGGGTGACCAATGGGAATGTCGACAGAGTACATCAAAACCGGCGGGAGGCACCGCGCAGTGAGGTCCCTGTAACAAGATACTTCCAGTCCGTCACTCCTGTCCAAATAAAATCGTTATATTTTCAGGGTC
>Ga0116144_10006681_pt1 | contig 9992 bp, 8 predicted proteins | sample AD_UKC035_MetaG_FD_89746 | JGI IMG/M metagenome (GOLD analysis project Ga0116144, IMG submission 89746) | Active sludge microbial communities of municipal wastewater-treating anaerobic digesters from USA - AD_UKC035_MetaG | ecosystem: Engineered > Bioreactor > Anaerobic > Digestate | place: USA...
CGCCGAGGAAATGATCCGGCGGAGGCATGCCGAAGTCGCGGAAGAAAATGTCGGACATGACGGCATCGTAATGCTGGCCGGTGTGGACGATCACCGGATCCAGCCCGCAGTCACGCGCTTTGATTTCGCGCCAGACCGGAAAAATCTTCATGTAATTCGGCCGTGCCCCGGCCAGTAGAACAACTTTCTTCAATACTTTCTCCAATCAAAATTGAATCTGGAACTCAGGAACTCATGAAAATTAATATTTCTCGCGCCCAACACGCTTTATTGTGAGCGGCATCGTCGCAAAATTCAAAAGCAGGCCTGTTTCCGTATTGACCGCTTTCATATACGAACGAATGACAGAGAAATGGATCGCATCCAAATCTTTAACAGCCTTCAACTCCACAACGGCACGCCTCTCAACCAACAAATCTAACCGGTGTTCACCAACCGGCTGGTCGCAATAAGTAACAACGATGCTCTTCTGCCTCTCGTAAACAATCCCCCTGTTTTCAAGCTCTATGCACAGAGCATTCTCATAGAATGACTCAATAAATCCAGGCCCAAGCGCCTTATGCACCATTATTGCCGCCTGGATTATTTTCTCGGTCAGTTCTTGATCTGGCAAGTCTTGTAAACTCATCTCTTTTCCTGCTTTCCTGAGTTCCTGATTGATCTTATTTCTTACAGAATCTCGTGCAGGCGGTGGATTTGACAGTCGGGGGATACATAGCGCGCTTCGCACTCGAGGGCGGCGCCTGTTTTCTCCTGCACGGTGTCGCGGACCTTGCGCGCCAGGGCAATCACGTCTGCCGATGTCGCCTCGCCGCGGTTGACAATAAAATTGGCGTGCTTCACGCTCACCTCGGCATCACCAATGCGATGCCCCTTGAGACCGGCTTCCTCAATCACCCGGCCCGGAGGACCCAGGTGCTCCAGGTGGCGCGGAAGGGCGGCAAACACCGATCCGCAAGACGGATATTCGAGCGGATATTTGTCAAAGCGGAGTTTGAGCGCCTGCTGGGCACGCTCCCGGATTTTGGAGGGATCCGATCTCCTGCATTCCAGTTCGACATGCATGATTGCAAGGGCGCGGTCATGGAAAATCGAATGGCGATAGCTGAACGCGCATTCTTCGCGGCTGAACCGGACGATCTGGCCGGTCTCGTCCAGGGCCCATACCTGGCGCACGCGCTCGCCGATGGTATAGCCGCTGCAGCCGGCGTTCATGAACACCATGCCGCCCAGCGTTCCGGGAATGCCCTCAAGGAATTCAAACCCCGCAAGCCCCTCCTCCTCCAGCGTCTGGGTGAGGTTGGCCGAGCGGATGCCCGCTTCCGCCAGCACGCTGACCCCGTCAATGTTCAGCGAGGAGAAATTCCGACCGAAGCGGATGATCGCGCCGCGGACTCCGGCGTCATCGAACAGAAGTTTCGCGCCGCCGCCGATCACGGCAAAGGGAATGTTCTGTTCCCGGACGTACTGCACGGCGTTCTGTATCTGCTGCGCGCTTCCGGGTTCGATCAGAAGGTCGCACGACCCGCCGATATGCCATGTGCAGTATTTTTTCAGCGAGACGTCCCTCCGGAAGGCGCCCACCATTTTTTCTGTCAGTTCGATGCTCATGATGTCCTCTATTTCAGCAGTACATTCACAATCATTTTTTCCCAAAGCCACTGCGCGCGGTCGCGGAACTGCTTGAAGCGCTTCAGCCGGCGCTCAAAAAAAGTCCAGTCCGGATCCTTCTTCGCACCGCTGTGCCGATGAGATGCAACCGCGGATTCCATTTCATTCATCAGCGCGTCGGAGGTTTCGATCTTCTGCGCGATGGCGTCGAGCAGGGCCTTGCGGAAAATTTTCCCGAACTCGTCGTTGGCCCGGTAGAAATCCTTGCGGTCGCCCTTGATCCAGATGCGGCTGACGGCGCCCCACTGTTCGAGCTGGCGCACGGCCATGCTGGCGCTGCCCTTGCTGATGCCGAGGTGGTGCATCAGGTCGGCGAGCGTCTGGGGCTCGCGGCAGAAATACAGATGGGCAAAAATCTGGCCTATAATGCGGCCCGCGCCGAAAGACTGGGAAAAATTGCCGGCGGCCTCGACAAAGCGCTGCTTCAACTCTTGTAATTCGTCAGGCATGGGATCTCCTAAAAAAAACCGAAAAATCGTTTAAAAATCGCGTTTTTTGTGAAATATTAGCTGTTTTTTGTTAAAAATGATGAAAATAGCCGAAAAAATCGAATATTTTCAATAAAATGTGACCTGAAATGAGTTATAAGCTCAAAAAATGCAAAAATATTCGAAAAAAGCGTACAGAAATGTCATTATTAACTGAAATATCGTAAATATTATAAAATATTTATGACATAACTCTGATTTTCAGCGAAAATATGTTAAATATCGAAACTTAAGGGGGAAAGGCTTCATATCTGCCGGCGATGGCGGGAAACGGGAAAAGCGGAGGCGGGACAGACTTCGTCCCGGTGGATTCCCGCGCGGAGGGTTCCACAAGGCGACCGAGGATTTGGGCCCGTCACGCATGCGCATAACGTTCAATACGCATTGAACATATCATACGGCGCGGGGCGCGCAAGCGAAAAATGAAAGAGACGGATGTTTTTTTCGGGCGAAGCCGGATGGCTTCCCGCAAACTAACGACCCAGCGCCTCCCGCAGCAGCTTGATGTTGATCCGAACAACATCCTTCGGCTCCGGCAAACGCGCGGCCCGTTCAAACACTTCCAGTGCCTCTTCAAGCCGGCCGTTCAGGCGCAGCTCCAGCCCAAGCTGCGTGAGATAAAAGGCGTCAGCAGGATGGGCGCTCACGATGCCGCGCATCAGTTCAATGGCTTTTTCTTTTTCTCCCAGTGAGGAATAAACCTTGCTTCGGCCATAGAGGATCTCCGGCGAATGCGCATTGCGCTGCTGCGCGGCCTCATAGTGCTGAAGCGCAAGGCCGGCGCTCTCTTTCCGTGCATCTTCATCCAGATTCCAGAAACTCCTGGTCTTGTAGACATGGCCCATCCCCATCCACGGCTGCCAGAATCCGGGATCCAGGGCCGCCGCCTTCCGGAAGCTGCTCAGCGCCTTTTCATCCTGGAATTCCCCGCGAGCCTTTTCACCCAGGCGATAGAACACATCGGACGCCAGCGCCTGCGCCGACAGGACCATCAGCAGAACCGCGGCCAGCCCCCCTGCGGCAGAGAAGGCCCGCATCCGCCAGCCTTCCGGCCGACGGACCTGAAGCACGCCGGAGGCATACAGCTCGGCCGATGCCAGGCCTCCCAGCAGAAGCAGGATATGCGTGTTGGCCGAAATGTGGAAATTGAAGTCAAACACGGCATGCACCAGACTGGCCGCGGCCGCCCCCAGAAATCCCGCCGTCAGGGCCTCTGTTTCGCCGCGAAGCTCCCGTCTGACATAAACACCAAACAGACGGCCCAGCCCCCAGAGAATGAAAACCGCAAAAAGCACGAATCCGGCCGCGCCGTACTCCGCCAGGGTCTGCAGATACTCATTGTGCGCGTAGAGCACCCACGACTGGCTGGCGTGAGCGCGATATTTCGGCTCGATCCACCGGTAGGTTCCCGGGCCGCAGCCGAACACGGGATAGTCCTTCGCGACCCGAAGCGCATCAGACCAGAGCTGGGTGCGGACATCTCCCTGCCGGGCCTGCTCAATACGGTCCCTGACCAGCGGGACCGTTTTCCACAGCGTGAATCCGAGCGCGGCCACCAGCAGCGGGAGCACGATGAAACTGATATAGAAAAGTTTTCTTCTCCTTTTCCAGAGAATGAGCCAAAGCGTCACCACGAATCCGGCTGCGGCGCCGAGCCAGCCGGCTCGCGACTGTGTCAGCACCAGAACCGGCGCCGCCAGCAGCAGCGTATAGCCCGAAAACAGGCGGAGCGCTCCTCCGGCGGCAGGTGAAGCAATCAGCGCGAGACACAGGCACATGACCACTTCCAGCAGGTGGGCAAAATGATTTGGACACATGTGGGTCCCGCTGGCGCGCATGCCGTAGACTTCGGGCCGCTCGAGATTCAGCACCATGCGTGTTCCCCGCACCTGCTGCACCAGCGCATACCAGAGAATGAGCGATACCGTGATGATCAGCAGCGCCGCGATCCACTTCCACCGGGAACCGCGCGAGCCCATGGTGGTCCAGGCCAGCAGGACCAGCAGCGCGTTTGCCAGCATCACAAAATGGAACCGGCTGATATGGCTGACCTCGGAACCCGGAATCCTGATCGCAGCATAGACCAGAAGCAGCAGGCCCGCGCAGAATCCGGGCGGCAGGCGGATCTCCCGCAGCTCCTCCGCGAACAAGGGCCGCAGGAAGAAAAGCAGCAGACCGGCAGAAGAAAAGATCATCAGGAGCGAAATAGACCAGGTCCTCACCCCGCCATAGAGGAAAAGGCCCGCAAGCGACGGCGCCAGCAGAAGAGTCAGAATGATCCCGTCATACATTCTGCGACGAACAGAAAAAGGAACAGGAACAACATGGCTTCGGCGGCGACGGCGGCGGGGTTCCCGGATTTCATCGGTCGGCTGCATTGGCCCAGACTAAAATACGCTTCGGGGAACCACAATCACATCCTCCGCCTCGATGGAAATGTCCTTCTCGGGATTCTTCTCTATCTGCTTGAGGTCATGGAGCGTGGAATTGTCGCCTCGCAGCAGCCGCACCTTCTTCGGCTGGGCAAATTCGGTGTAGCCGCCCGCCGTAGCAATGGCCTGCATCAGGGTGGTGCCGCTGAGGAGCACAAAGCGGCCGGCGCTTCTCACTTCACCCCGAACGAAATAACTCTGCTGCTGCATGACCACATTGACGCTGATATTTTTGTAAATTTCAGCTTTCAGATAGGCCTCGCGGATGGCGCGCTCCAGTTCAGATGTGGTCTTTCCGGCTGCATGAACCTCGTTGATGTAGGTCAGCGTAACATAGCCGTTTTCGTCCACAACATCCTGAATCTCCTCCTCGCGGGGAATGCCCCGCAGGTAGATGGCCACCATGTCGCCCGCCTTGAGCTGATACGGGGAGCTTCCGGATGAGGAACGGCTTTCCGTCACGACAACGGGTTCCCGGGGAACTGACGGGGGCGGAACCGCAACAGCCGGACGGGCCGCGGACGGCGCAGGGCGGCGGGCAACGGGAGCGGTCACCTCCAGACGCGCCGGCGCCGGCGCGATTTCGGAAGGAGTCGCAGCAGGATGAACGGCCGGGCGAATCGGAGAAGCAGCGGGCGGAGCGGACCGTTCAGCGGCGGCCGGCTGGGACGGGGTCTGCGCCCGCGCGGCGCGCTGCGCAGCGGCAAGGCGTTTCTCTTCTGCTTTTTTCCGCTCCTTCTCGGCCTTCTTCTCCCTCTCCAAGCGGGCCTTTTCTTCCTTCTGGCGGCTGATCTCCTCCTCGCGCCGGGCCTTCTCGCGGGCCTGCTCGTATTCACGCGCCTGCCGCGTATAGCGGGAGGAATAATCAGGATAGCTGTATGCCGGAGGACGGTTCGACCGGCAGCCGGTCAACATAGACAACATCACTGCCCCGAAGAGCGCCATTCGCATTCCTGTCTTCACGCTGATCAAATTCTCCCCTCCTGTTCCGCTTTTGAAGCCGGCGGCGGCTCCACCTGCGACTCCTCGCCGGGAGCGTAGTAGTGAGAATAATAGGAATGATAGTAATAATAGTAATCATCCCTCATGATGTTAATATTATTGAGCACCACCCCGATCAGCTTCCCGCCGACATTTTCGACAATCTGCTTGGCGCGGGTGGAAATCATCTTGGGGTACTTCCTGTACTGGATCACCAGCAGAACCGCGTCCATTTCACTCACCAGAATCGAGGCATCGCTCACACCCATCACAGGCGGCGAATCGAAGAAGACGTAGTCATAGCGGCTCTTGAGATTTTTGACCAGTTCGCGCAGCCGCTGGCTGTCCAGCAGGCCCAGCGAGGAGCGGGGAAGCTTTCCGCTGGGAAGGAAATGCAGATTCGGCAGACTGGTGGCCTTGATGGTTTCTTCGATCGGCACATCGCGCATCAGCACGTTGGTGAGTCCGAAACGGTTGGACATGCCCAGAATGGTGTGCTGCACGGGACGGCGGAGATCCGTGTCCACAATCAGCACTTTGTCCCCCAGCTGGGCGCAGATGAAGGCCAGATTGAACAGGGTCGTGGATTTGCCTTCGCCCACACCGCCGCTCACCACCACATAGGCGCCGCCGGACTTCTTGGCCGCGAACTGCATGTTGGTCCGCAGCACGCGATAGGCCTCGGCGTGCGGACTTTCGGGTCCCTCTTCAATCAGGGGGCGCACCTTCTGCGGGATCACACCCAGCACCGGCAGCCCCATGGACCGCTCCACGTCGTCCACGGTCTTGACGGAAGTGTCCAGGTACTCGATGAAGAACGCCAGACCGATCGCTCCGACCAGACCGATCACCAGACTCAGGACAATGTTCACCGCGATGTTCGGGCTGACCTGGCGCAGGGGGGGTTCGGCGGGGTCCACGATTTCCACCGCTGTGCGCGGCACCTCAAGCGAAATGCCCTCCTGGGCCACGCGCGCCTGAAGGGCTTCCAGGATGGCCCGCTGCACATCCAGCTCGCGCTGGGCTTTTTCGAACGGGAGAAGCTTGTCGCGCTCTGACTCGATGTCCTCAATGCGGGCTTCGCTGAGGGCCATTTCGAGGGCCTCATATTTCTCACGGGCAACGGCATAGTCCGCCTCAAGGCCTTTCTTCAGGCCCGCCAGCGCATTCTCCAGCTGCTGCTTCAGCTCGTCGCGGCCGGCCACAAGGCGCTTCACCTCGGGGTGGTTGGACCCGTAGGTTTCCAGCGCCAGCTTGAGGCTCACCTCGGTGTTCACCAGGTCAGAACGGATCCGCGCCAGGGCCGGATCGTTCACTATATAGGCCGACGCGTTGAGCAGGTCCTCACCCTCGAGATTGACCAGCTGTTCGTAGCGCGCCTTGCGCACCACCCGATCCACGTTGGCGGCGAGGCGGTCGGCCTCCAGCTGAGACAGGCGGATTTTATCCACACTGACGCCCCGGTCCAGCATGGATACGCCCAGCTCCTCACGGATGGACTCCACCCGGTTCTCGACAGCATCCACCTTGTCCTGCTGCTTCTTCATTTCGTTCTGAAGGGAATCGATGGCGGACTTGATTTCGCGGCGTTTCGCCTGAAGCCGGTGATCGCGATACACATTGGCCACCTCGTTCGCCAGCCGGGCGGACTCCTGCGGCTCGCCGGAGTAGACCGTGATCTCAATGAGGCTCGTATCGCGGGCCACCGCCACACTGATGGATCCGAAGAGCATTTCGTAGGCTTCTTCCCGGGTCAGGCTCCGTTCGCCGTCCAGAAACCGCTGGCCCCATATCTCCTGCAGATTCAGATTGCGGATCACCTCATAGAGAATCGGTTTGGACTTGATGATTTCGTACTGGGTCCGGAGGAAAAAAGGATTATAGGCGGCGCTGAACTGGCGCTCAAACACATCGATATCGGTTGCATCCTGCCGCACCAGAATCCGGACCGTGGCCGCATATTTCTTGGGAAGCATGAACGTAACACCGGTTCCGGTAAGCACCACCAGCAGGGTCACAGCAAGGATCACCTCCTTGCGCGAGCGGATCACCCGCCAGTAGTCCAGAAAATGCAGCTGTGCTTCGTTCGACTGTTCCATATCTGTTCCGTCTCTAAAATGCCAGTGAGGCGCACAGTGCGCCCCACTAGCTTCCTTCAGCAAATAAATGCATTCGCCCCCGCCGGGCGGGGGTTCAAACCGATCTTAAAGCTGAACCTTCCAGCCGACATGAATCCGGTTGCGCTCATAATCCCCGCGCAGTTCCGAATCCACATCGCTGTACTGCCAGCCGGTTTCAAGCCAGTTGGACTTCGTCACCTGATAAGCCAGGCGCGCGCTGACCTGCACAATGTCTTCTGAACCGCTCGTGGCCAGCAGCAGCATATCCTCTTCCGCGCCGGAGGCGATATCATCGGCGTCGTAGTCACTGGATGTGAAAGCCGTGGAGACATAGGCGGAAATGCGGGCCGTGACATCATGCGCGATGCTGGCAAAAAACCGGGTGCGCTCCTGATTGGAGTAGGGATAGATATCCGTTTCCATCAGCGCAAAGCTGGCGCCCAGCGAAATGCGGGTGGCCGGCGAAGGCAGGAAGGTCAGCGAGGCTTCGCCATAGGGCGACGATTCGCTTCCCGACTCGGTCTCCATGTCCTTGTTCATGTAGCCGGCGCGGGCGCTTCCCAGCAGGGCCGGGCTGAACATCTGCTCCAGGCCCAGGCCAACCTGAACCGTGTCAGAGCCGCGGTCCACAACATCCGTATTCTCATACTCAATTGATTCCGCGCGGAGTTCGGCCAGCACGGCCGTTTCCGGAACGAACTGGTTGCGAAGCGTGAGACCGCCGACCAGAATGTCATAGTCCTGAACGTCAGCGATTTCATCCTCATCATAGCGCAGAAGGATGTGGCGGCCGGCGATGTCCAGGCGGGTCTCCGGACGAAGCGTCACGGAAAGGGTGCCGTTCACGGTGTTGTAGGTGTAATCGTTCTCCTGGCGGATGGTTGTGTCACGCTCAATCAGCTCGGGAAGTTCTGCAATGCGAAGTGATTCCTTGACGCCAAGGGACAGACGCGGCGTGAATTCATGATTGAGGATGAAATCCAAATCATGATGGATGTCCTCATTGTCCTCATCGCGATCAAACCAGTAGACAAATCCGGGCTTGTAGCGAAGACTGATGAAGGTTTGCTCGAGGCTCATGTTTCCGATGAACTCGATTTCTTCAATCACCTTTACGCTTTCGTCTTCCTCTCCCTTGATTTCTTCGCGGATGTTGTCGTCAAATTCAAGGCGCAGACGGTTGACGAGCTGATAGCTGCGGCCTTCGCTCTGCGCAAGGACAATACCCTGCAGGGCAAAGAGAACCGCAATCGACGCGCACAAACATGTCTTCCAGTTCATAATATTCCTCTCCTGGGTTTCCCGGATCATCATTTTATTCAATCAATATCAGTTGGGGGTCATCGGACGGACGACCACCGGCGGAAATTCAACTTCCTGAAGAATCTGCTGCAGCGCCACATAGGTAAGCGCGACATTGGCATCGGTGCCGAACTCGGGCGAGTCGGGCTCACCGAATTCCTGACTGTCCTTCAGGGGGTCAGTCTGTGAACCGCCCTTGAACACATTGGCCACGACCGGCTCCGCGAGGGGCCGCAGACTGTCTGCCGCCTGGCCGATGCTGTCAATATTCACGCCCAGACTGGCAAGAAAATCCACCCACGATTTGTCGCTGTCGGGATTCTTGACCTCATCGCCTCGCTTCATGGCCAGCACAATCACGCGAGCCAGATCCGCCTTGGTGACCACCTTGTCCACATTCCACCCGTCCTTGGGCTGAATGCCGTTGAGGGCCAGCACTTCGGCGCACTCATAGGGGGTCGGGGCAGCCGGAAGGAACCGGGCCAGACCCAGAACATTGACAAGAATCGCCGCCAGTTCACCCTGGGTCACCTGCTCCTTGGCGGGAGCCGCCCACACACCCGGCACAGTAAAAGCCACGCAAAGCAATACAATCATCGCAATCGTCTTTTTCATGTTTATCCGACCCTCCGATCTGATCCTGTTCTGTATTTTCAAAAAATCCCCGCCCGCCACAATATTTCCAGCGGTTAACCTGACTCAATTTCCAGTAAACTACCTTTGCTCAGGCGTATCCGTCAAATGAAAAAACCTTTTTTTACGGCACTCACGGCCGCCGGGGAGGCTGACATTCCCTGAAAAAACCCGTTCATTTCAGTTCATCTGCATGCTAGTATCCGCGCCATGTTGCGAAAGATCACAGCATGGCTTCCGATCGTTCTTGCCGCCGTCTGCCTGCAGGCCGGGGATTCTGCCGTTCAGTCGCTGGTGCAATTCCGTTTTGCGGCACCGGAAACAACTGAAAAAGCATGGGTTTCGCGCGACAACAGCCCGCCCGC
>Ga0116144_10006682_pt1 | contig 9992 bp, 7 predicted proteins | sample AD_UKC035_MetaG_FD_89746 | JGI IMG/M metagenome (GOLD analysis project Ga0116144, IMG submission 89746) | Active sludge microbial communities of municipal wastewater-treating anaerobic digesters from USA - AD_UKC035_MetaG | ecosystem: Engineered > Bioreactor > Anaerobic > Digestate | place: USA...
CCGGACGGCACGAAAAAGATCCCAAAACCGGTCCGATCACCGAAATTCACGCATCAAACGAACATGCACCATGACCTCATCAACTCAACCGGCGTTCCGTCGGTACTTGTTAGAGGTGCCCATAACTCTGTTAGCCGCAAGTGTTCTTGCGACTAGTGCTCAGCAGCCGTTCATGAGGACCTATTATACGGCGACGAGCTATTCCATCGATCTGATCGAGCTTCCCGGTCAAAGGATCCTGACCCCAATGGGTGCCCTGCTTCTGTTGGATGAGGAGGGCTCCGTGCTGCGGAGGAGCGCATATCACGGTGGTGGCACTTATCTGGTTCAGACCTTGAAACCTGCCACATCCAATGAGTTCTATTTTACCAGTGGTACAATTGCGGCCATGTGTCCCGCTACAGGTGGCAACTCGTTGATCCGTCCGGTCTTGGGGAGGATGGATTCACTAGGACGTGTGCAAACTATGAAATACTACGAGTTGAACTCGGGGCTGTGCTCGGGCACTCCTGAGGGGTTGGAGGTGTTGGATGACAGGGGAGCCATCACATGGGGGCGCGGGCTCAACTTCTTTGCATTCAAGGCCGATTCGATAGAACCCATACCATCGGAATGGGACTTCGAGATATTCCCAAACCCAGGTCACACCGAAGTCTTCTTGCACCTGTCAGGGGATGCCCCGAAGGACATCCTGCTATTCGACCCTTCCGGACGTCGGATCCAAGCCATGAGCAATATCACGAGCACACCATGTCGGCTAATGGTGGGCCACTTGGCCAAGGGACTCTACTACGTGCGCGTATCAGCAGGGCTTTCAACGAAAGTGAAGAAGCTCATCATCCAGTGACCATGCGGAACTACCTCCTACTTCTGGTGTCCTTCGCTTCTATGTCGTCACTACGGGCACAGGATACATTTGAGCGTATCTACTATTCAACCACTTCACGCCAGAGGAACCTGATCGAGTTGAACAGTGGGAATATTCTGGCTGCCTTTAGCTGGTACCCTGGTGTTTCCTTGTTGGACCCCGCTGGCAACTTCATCGAGTCCAAGTGCTTCTATGGCGACTCGGTATTGACAATGGCCTCGATCAAGAAGTACTCTACTAACGAATTCTATTTCGCGACCACCTATCGAAAAGATTCATGTACGATGTCCGGGTCTATTATGGTCCAGCATTCAAGACCGGCGATCGGGCGTATGGATTCTTTAGGTAACATCACCGACTTGCGGCACTATGCCTTGAACGCGGCCTGTGGCAACTTCCCTGGTGATCTCGAGCTTCTACAGGACAAAGGAATGGCTGCCTGGGGATCGAAAGACCGGCTATTTCTTCTACGCATCGATTCGTTGGGTGATCCTCTTTGGGCAAGACGTTTTGAACGAGAAGGAACCTTCCAGTTCGTCAAGGAGTTGTCCGGAGGGGATCTACTGGCGGGCTTCGATCTGGATTCGGTCGGCGCTGTCGTGGCGCGGTTCGACCCTGAGGGCAATTTCATCTGGTGCAAGAGCTACATGCGTCCCTTGGGCCGGATCCACGATCTGGTGATCGAATCGGATGATTCGTTCGTGATCACGGGCTATACTGGAAACACCCCCTACAAGCTGTTCATGATGAAGTTGAACGGCAATGGCGAGGTGCAATGGTGCCGGGGTTACGATAGTCCACCCAATGGCTGGGGCAACCTTTACCGCTCGCGGCTACGGCGAACCTTGGACGGGAATTATGTGTTTCTCGCTACACTGGGCTCTCCGACTTGGCCATATTATATCAGCCGTCCTTTCCTGATGAAGACCGACACGAATGGGGATACGCTTTGGACACGATCGGTTGGCGCCGCCGGATTCATCTATAACACGGGGGATCTTCTCGTTTGTTCGGATGGTGGATTCATGTTCAGCGGTACGGTACTGGGTGATCTTCCGGAGAACCAATCGGGGCTTCCGTTCATTTTCAAGGCGGACTCGAACGGCCACTTCCCATGCAATGAGCGCGAACAGCAAGTGGAGATCGTGGACCTGTTCCCGACCGACAGTGCGATCGTACTCGCCTCCGTGGACGGGGCCACAGTACATCCAGCGTTCGTGAATGACACCACTCTCGCGCCGTTGAGCGTTTATGACGCGTGCATGTACACTCCGGTGGAGACATATAGCAGGCAATACCCTAACCGACCAACCATACGTCCCAACCCCAACACCGGCCGCTTCACCGTCCAGTTCGAGGATCCACTCATGGCCGAGAGTTATTACAGTGTGTATGATGCCATGGGCAAGTTGCTGCTGCAACGCCGGGTGCCGCCCGGTGCCATGGTGGAAGAGGTGGACCTGTCCCGCTTCGGCAGTGGCACCTATGTGATCAAGTTCACCAGCCCGGACGGGGTGTGCCACGAGCGGGTGGTGGTGGAGTAGCCAGCTTCCCCCACCCCCTTCCATCACTTCCCGCTATTTTTGCGGTTTCCAACCTGAACGCACCGCCATGGGCCGCATTTTCGAGAAACGCAAGCACAAGATCTTCGCCCGCAACGCCAAGCTGAGCAAGCTCTTCACCCGCATCGGCAAGGAGATCGCCATGAGCGTGAAGGCCGGTGGGCCCAACCCCGAGGCCAACTCCCGGTTGAAGATGGCCATCCAGAACGCCCGTGGGGCCAACATGCCAAAGGACAACATCGACCGCGCCATCAAGAAGGCGGCAGGCGGTGGCGAGGCGGACTACAGCGAGATGACCTATGAGGGCTACGCGCCCGGCGGTGTGGCGGTCTTCGTGGAAACGGCCACCAACAACCCCACGCGCACCGTGGCCAACGTGCGCAGCTTCTTCAGCAAGTGCGATGGCACCCTGGGCACGAGCGGTTCGCTCTCCCATGTCTTCGACCGCAAGGCGGAGTTCGTGATCGAGACCGCCGCCCTGAAGGACAAGGACTCCGACGAGTTCGAGATGGAGTGCATCGACGCCGGCGCCGAGGACGTGATCCACGACGAGGAAGGCATCGTGATCCTGGCACCCTACACCGCTTTCGGCAGCATGGCCCAGAAGCTCGAACAGCTCGGCGTGGAATCGAAGAGCGCCGAGCTCAAGCGCTTCCCGCTCTCCACCATCCCGGTGGACCTGGACACCGCCAAGAACGTGATGAAGCTCGTGGACATGCTGGAGGACGACGACGACGTGAACGCCGTCTACCACAACATGGAGCTCACCGAGGAGGTGGAGGAGGCGCTCGCCAACGGCTGACCCTTCAGACCTTGTTCCCCAGCGTCCGGAACCGGATGTGGTAGTGCGTCCCCTGGTCGCCGCCCTGCACCGTCATGCGACCGTTCAACTGCTCCACGAGGCTCTCGATCAGTGAGACACCGAGCGTCGTGCCATCGGTCTGCATCTTCTCCAGCGGGATGCCCACACCATCGTCCGTGTAGACGAGATCGTAGGCCCCTTCGCCCGCATCGCTGATGGTGAGCTCGATGTGGCCCTCCGTGCGTCCGGTGAACGCGTGCTTGAAGGAGTTGGTGATGAGCTCGTTCAACAGCAGACCCAGCGGCACCATGGTGTGCAGGTCGAAGCTCAGGTCCTTGGCGATGTGGGTCCGGTACTCGATCCGATCGTCCACGTCGTTCACCTCCACCAGGTCCGCAAAGAGCTCGCGGATATAGAGGGCCACATCCACCGTCGCCAGCTCATCGCCCTTGTACAGCTTCTCGTGTATCAAGGCCATGCTGGTGACCCGGCTCTGGCTCTGGTCGAAGGCGTTCTGCAGACGTTCATCGGCGATCGTGCCGGCCTGCAGCCGCAACAGGCTGGCGATCACCTGCAGGTTGTTCTTCACCCGGTGGTGCATTTCCTTGATCAGCACCGTGATCCGCTCGTTCGCCTGTTCCAGCTTCTCCTTCTCGGCCTGCAACGCCGCGTTCTGCTCGTTATCGCGGATGCGCGCCGCCTTGAGGTTCTCCCGCATGCGCGAGAGCGCCAGCCCCAGCACGTCCTGGCGTCCACGCACCGGAACGGGGGTGTCATAGTCCCCCTTGCCGATGGCCTCCGCACTGCTGGCCTGTGCGCGGATGTTGTCGATCATGCCATTGAAGGAGAGCGCCATCTGGCCGATCTCGTCGGTGCTGCTCACCGGCACCTTCGCACTGATATCCCCCGTGGCCAGCGAGCGGGAGGCGTGCGTCACCTCGTTCACCGTGTTCCGCAGGCCGCGCAGGATCACCACGCCCATGATGGTGACCGCGCCCACCACCCCGAGCAGGGCCGCCAGGACGATGAAGAGCCTGAGTTCCGCACTGCGTGAGTTGGCGGCCGTGCTCTCCCGGATCAGGCCCAGGGAGCTGTCCTCGACCAGCTTCAACTTCTCCAGCGCCTGCAGGCTCAGCTCCCACCACTGGCGCGGTGCGAGGCCGAGCGGATCCACCGTGCGTCGCTCCTTCACCGTCCCGATCAACGCACGGAGGAAGTTCACATCAGGCCCCTGGAAGAGCTGGCGGTAGGCCTTCATCACCTCCGGTCGGGCATCGCGCTCGAAGAGCAGCAGGTTGGTCTCGTAGGTGGAGATGAGATCGTTGATCTCGCCCTGGTCGCTCTCGGTCATCACCCCGCGCGAGCCGATGCTGAGCCGGTCACGCACCATGCAGAGCGCCTGCTTGGCGTTCAGCAGCCGCTGGTGGGCGTACATCCAGGACTGCGTTTCCGGGTCCAGTCCCGTGCGCACGATGCGGCCCATCTCATCCAGCAGACGCTGGTCCATGGCCCCGTAACTGCGGCCCGCCGCCTCGGGATCGATGCGACGTTCGGCGACCCGAGCGCGCAGGATGTTGAGCCCGTCGAAGGGAAGGCCGCCCACCACCGTGGGGTCGTTCGGGTGCGTGGGGTCGCGCAGTTCGGCGATGCTGACATTGGTGCGCTGATGCTGCACCGTGAGCTTGATGGAGGTGACGGGCTTGCCGGTGAGGTAGCCCACGGAGAGGGCGCTTTCACGCTGAAGCTCGTGGATGACCTCGGCGAAGCGTCCGATCAAGGCGCTCTGCTCCTCCACGTAATCCATCACGTCCAGGCGCTTGATGCTGGAATCGACCTGCTTGCCGATCAGCAGTACCATGCCCACCACCGGGATGCCCAGGGTGATCATGAACTTGGTACGGATGGGGAGGTCCGCGAAGCGCCAACGCATCGTGCCGAAAGTACAGCGCACCGCGCTTGCCACGGGCTTCAACCTTTGGCCGCAACGGCCATGGCCGGTTAGCACACATGAAGGAACAATTCGAGGCGCTCGACGCGCGGACGGCGGAGGCGCTGCAAGGTGGCGGCCAGGACCGCATCGCTGCACAACACAAGAAGGGCAAATTGACCGCACGCGAGCGCGTGGACCTGCTCCTCGACGAAGGCAGCTTCCAGGAGATCGGCCAGCTGGTCACCCATCGGAGCGACAACTTCGGACTGGACAAGCAGGTCTTCCTTGGCGATGGCGTGGTCACGGGCCATGGCCGGATCGATGGTCGCCTCGTCTATGTGTTCTCGCAGGACTTCACGGTGCTGGGCGGATCGCTCGCGGAGGCCCATGCCGCCAAGATCTGCCGGATCATGGACCTGGCCATGCAGAACGGCGCTCCGGTGATCGGCCTCAATGACAGTGGCGGCGCGCGCATCCAGGAAGGCGTGGTCAGCCTCGCGGGTTACGCCGACATCTTCTATAGGAACGTGCGCAGCAGTGGCGTGGTCCCGCAGATCAGCGCCATCCTCGGGCCCTGTGCCGGCGGTGCGGTGTACAGCCCGGCCCTCACCGATTTCGTGATGATGACCGAGGGGACGAGCTACATGTTCGTCACCGGGCCCAACGTGGTGAAGACCGTGACCCATGAAGAGGTGAGCAGCGAGGACCTCGGTGGTGCCTCCACGCATGCCTCCAAGAGCGGGGTCGCGCACTTCACGGCACCGAACGAGCTCGACGCCATCCGCCAGCTCCGCCAGCTGATCTCCTATATCCCGAGCAACTGTGAGGAGGACCCACCCATGGTGGACTACCAGCCCGGTGATGAGCTGCGTCCCGAACTCGACACCATCATCCCGGAGAACCCGAACCAGCCCTACGATATCCGCGAGGTGCTCAATGCGGTGATCGATCCGGACAGCAGCATGGAAGTGCATGCCGACTATGCCCGTAACATGGTGATCGGCTTCGCGCGCGTGGCCGGCCGCACCGTTGGTTGCGTGGCCAATCAGCCCGCCACCCTGGCCGGTGTGCTCGATATCGATGCAAGCGTGAAGGCCGCGCGCTTCGTGCGCTTCTGCGATGCCTTCAACATCCCGCTGCTCGTCTTCGTGGACGTGCCCGGTTTCCTCCCGGGTACGGACCAGGAATGGCGCGGCATCATCAACCACGGAGCGAAATTGCTGTACGCCTTCAGTGAGGCCACCGTGCCGCGGATCACCGTCATCACACGCAAGGCGTACGGCGGAGCGTATGATGTGATGAACTCCAAGCACATCGGTGCCGACATGAACTTCGCCTGGCCCGGCGCGGAGATCGCCGTGATGGGCGCGAAGGGTGCGGCGGAGATCATCTTCAAGGGGGAGATCGCGAAGGCCGCGGACCCGGCCGCCAAGCTTGCCGAGAAGGAGGCCGAGTACAAGAAGCAGTTCGCCAATCCGTACGAAGCCGCGGCGCGCGGCTATGTGGATGCGGTGATCCGACCCTCCGAGACGCGGAAGCACATCATCGCCTCGCTGGACATGCTGCGCAATAAAGTGGAGAAACTCCCCCGCAAGAAGCACGGGAACATCCCGCTCTGATCCGCGTATCAAGGGCTTCGCCTCGCACATGAAGTTCACCGTCGTCACGCCCAGCTTCGGGCAGCTCCGCTACCTCCGCCTCAACGCCGCTTCCGTGGCCGACCAGCGCGCACCGGGCATCGAGGTGGAGCACATCGTGCAGGATGGTGGCAGCAAGGATGGCACCCGCGAGTGGCTGAAGGAGCAGACCCTGATCACCGCGGTACCCGAGCCCGACGAGGGCATGTACGATGCCATCAACCGCGGGATCTTGAAGGGTACCGGCGATGTCTTCTCCTGGCTCAACTGCGACGAGCAATACCTGCCCGGCACATTGGCCGCGGTCAAGGCCTACTTCGAGCAACACCCGGAGGTGGACATGGTCGCGGGTGATACCATCGTGGTGGATGCACAGGGTGCGTACCAATGCCACCGCAAGGCAGTGGTGCCGACCACCGGCATCCTGCGTCTGGGGCGCACGCCGGTGCAGAGCTGTTCCCTCTTCTTCCGGGCCCGGCTCGTGAAGGGTGATGGGGCCGTGCTCTTCGATCCCCAGTGGAAGGCCATGGGCGACTGGGCCTGGCTTCGCGATCAGGACGCGCGCGGAGCGCGCATGGAACGCCTGCCGCGCTTCCTCGCCACCTTCGTGGATGATGGTGGTAACCTCGGCATGAGCCCCCAGGCGATCAAGGAGACCCGCGCGGTGTACGGAGCCCTGAGCACCTGGCACCGCGCGACGGAATACGTGGTGCGCGGCGCGGACTACTTCCGCAAGTTCATGGATGGGTACTACTCCCAGAAGCCCTTCGACTACGCGATCTATGAGGTGGACCCCACCCGTCCCTCCGGTGTTTCTGCGGATCGGCGCGTGCGCCATGTGGCCCGGCCCACCTGGCATTGGAAGGGCCGGGCCCACTGAGCCGACCGAGGGCATTCACCCTATTTCCAGCCTCGGATAACTTGCGGCCCCCAACGCGACGCTTCAAGGTTCACGCTTGCTGACAGGTCATCCCTCGTCGGCATGTCCGGGCCAATGGCGCACCTAGTGCAGGTATGGTCCAACGTATGGCCCCTCTCCGATCAGCCTTCATGGCGGTTGCCATGTCCTGTGCGATCATGGACCTCGGCGCTCAACAGGACCCCACCTGGCCGGAGGTCCAACGGATGAAGGAGGATACCACCAAGGTCCTCCGGCTGTCTGACCTGTGCTTCGGTTACCGGAGGAAGGATCCGGACTCGGCCTTGTACTTCGGGGGGCGGGCGCTTGAGCTGGCCAGGAAGCTGCATTATCCCAAAGGGGAGGCCCAAGCCTTGAACGACCTCGCCATCATCCACCTCGATCGCAGTGCGTTCGCCGAGGCGGATAGTGCGCTGCGTGCGGCCCTGCGCATCCGCACCCGCATCGGCGATGAAGAAGGGGTGGGAGCCGTGCACAACAAACTGGGCAACCTCTATCAATCGCAGCTCCGACTGGAGGAAGCATTGGAGGAGAACCGACGGGCACTGGCCATCTTCGAACGACTTGGTCAACGGGCGAAATCGGCGATCATCCTGAGCAACATCGCGATCCTGGAGTTCAACCTGGGACAGAACGAGGAAGCCCTGAAGGACCATCGGACAGCTGCCGGGGTCCGGGAGGCGCTCGGTGACAGCGTCGGCCTGGCCATCTCCCAGGGCAACATGGCCAATGTGATGCTTGCCATCGGGGATACGGCGGAAGCGCTGACCATGCTCCAGCGGGCAGGGAGCTTCTTCCGCGGTCGGGACATGGAGCTGGAGTACGCCGTACAGGCCAACAACGAGGCAGGCGTGCGCCTGGAGCGCGGTGAGGTGCAACGTGCCGCTGCGTTGTACGCGGAGGCGCTCGCCATCCGTGAAGAAGCAGGTGACCGCAAGGCCATCGCCTCCTCCTTGATCGGTCTCGCGGACGCCAGCGCACGGTCGGGACGGATGGGCGAGGCTCGGCGCCTGGCGCTGCGCGGGCTGGGTATATCCGCCGAAGTGGGTGCCATCAGCGAACAGATGAACGCCTATCGAACGCTTGCTCGTATCCATGCGCGGCTGGGGCATGCGGACAGTACCCTGGCCTACCATGAACGATTCGCCGCCCTGCGCGATTCCGTGTTCAGCTCGGAGAACGGTCGGCGCATATCGGACCTGCAGGCGCGCCTCGGGATCGAACGAAAGGAACAGGAGCTGCAGCAGCAGCGGGCGGATATCAATGAGAAGAACCTGGCCATCGCCGAGCTCGATCAGCAGGCGGAACGGCGGAGGTACCTGCTCATCCTGGTGGCATCGGGGACCGGTGTGGTCGGGCTGCTCGCGCTCTTCCTGCTCCAGCGGCAGAAGCGGAAAGCGGAAGCGCTCCGCAACGCCTCGGTGATCGCCGAGCGGGAGCTGGGCCTGAAGGCCCTGGTGCACCGCACCGACGCGGAACGTAAACGCATCGCCTCTGAACTGCATGATGGCGTCGGCCAACTGCTCACCGGCCTTAAGTACCGGTTGCAAGCAGTGGCAGGGGAGGACGCTCGGCTCCACGCCGCGCTGACATTGGCCGATGAGGCCGGCAAGGAGGTCCGGGGTATCGCGCACAGCATGATGCCCCGTGCCTTGGAGGAGACCGGGCTGGTCCCCGCCATGACCGACATGTTCACGCGTTCCTTGAACGTTCCCGGTCTGGAGCACCATTTCGAACATCATGGCATGGACCGCCGCTTCGACACCGGGATCGAGACCGGTATCTATCGCATCGCGCAGGAGGTGGTGAGCAACATCCTGAAGCATGCCCATGCGCGACGGGTGGATGTCCAGCTGCTCGTCAATCAGGGCGCCATCGTGTTGATCATGGAGGATGATGGTGTCGGGTTCGATCCTTCCCGCATGGAGCAGGGGCTGGGTCTGCGCAATCTGAAGGACCGGGCGCGGATCATGCACGGCAACATCGATCTTTCGGCCCGCGAAGGCGGCGGTACGGTGGTCACCTTGCGCGTACCCTTGTCCGGAAGCACTGCAACATGAACGATCCGATCCGTGTGGCCATCTGCGATGATCACCGCGTGGTGACCGAGGCGCTGAGCGAACTGATCAACGGTATGGCCGGGGTCGATTGCGTTGGTACCGCCGGGAACGGGGAGGAGGCGCTGTTCATGCTCAAGCACATCCAGGTGGACGTGCTGCTCACCGATCTCGACATGCCCGCGATGGACGGCTTCGAACTCGCCCCCAAAGCGCG
>Ga0116144_10006683_pt1 | contig 9992 bp, 10 predicted proteins | sample AD_UKC035_MetaG_FD_89746 | JGI IMG/M metagenome (GOLD analysis project Ga0116144, IMG submission 89746) | Active sludge microbial communities of municipal wastewater-treating anaerobic digesters from USA - AD_UKC035_MetaG | ecosystem: Engineered > Bioreactor > Anaerobic > Digestate | place: USA...
ACCATGAACTGAATGTGACGACCCGTTTCTTTGTTGATAGATTCTCTTATGAACAGCAGGCGGAAATCTTCCGCCCTTATCTGCAGCTCTTCGGCGAGTTCGCGCGCCGCGGCTTCCTTCGCCGTTTCGCCGGCATCCTGCCCGCCACCGGGCAAAAGCCAGTAGCGCCGGCCGTCTTTGCAGTGACGCACGAAGCATATCCGCCCGTCATCACGCTTCAGCAGCACGGAAACCCTGATCCGGATAGAGTTGTTGTCAAGCTGTTGCACACCTATCTACATCGGCAGGCATCAGCCCAAACTGAACAGATTATTTTACAATAAGGCGGGAGCTTGCGATTTTTATTGCATTGAGCGCGAAAAGCTCTTCGACTTTGGCTGATTCGCGTTTGCGCAGGTAGATGGCGCGGCGTGGCGCCAGGCTGTGCTCCTGCGGGATTTTTTCGAGCTGAAAAAAGAAACCGTTGTTTTTGAGCAGGTTGAGCGCACGCAATAGATCGGTCGGGGTTTTGAATTTGACCAGCTGCAGCTCGTTGCTTTGCTGCAGCTTGCGGTAAACAATCTCGTTTTCGACGAAAATCTGCGTGAAATCCTGCTGCGCGCCGGCCTTGAGCATCTCGTTGGCGCTGGTGACGTAAAACCCGCCTGGCTCGAGGACCTTGAAAAAACGACGCGCAATCTTGTCCTTGTTGCTCTCATCAAAATAGATCATGGTGTTGCGACAGAAAATTATGTCGTAACTGCGGGCCGGCCAGCTGGCGAGCAGGTTCAGCAGCTCAAATGAACAAAACCTGCGATATTCCGGTTTTACCTGCCAGTTGTTGTGGGAATGCTTCGCAAAATATTTTGCCAGCATCTTTTCGCTCAGCAGCTTGAGTTCATTGGCACCATAGATTCCTGAACGGGCACGTTCTATGGAATCGCTCGAAATGTCGCTGCCGGTGAGCTGAATGTTGAACTTATCGGCTTCTGGCATGGCATCGAGAATGGTGAACAGTATCGAATAGATTTCGGCGCCAATCGAACAGCCGGCCGACCAGATGCGCAGGCGGTTGTCGCCGGTCTGGCGACAGTTGTCGATGAGCGCTGGCAATATGTGTTCACGCAGAATCTTGAAATGCTCGGGATGCCTGAAAAACCAGGTCTCATTCGTGGTCAGGCTGTTGAGCAGTTCGATGCGCAGTTTGAGGTCTCTTTTCGCTTTGCTTATTATATCCGGCAGAGTGGTGCAGTCGAAATCATTCAATATTGGCTCGACCCGGTTCTCAACGAAAGAATAGCGTGCCGGCGGAAAGCTCAGGCCGTATTCACGGTTAAGGTACAGGCAAAAATCACTGATTTCTCGGGCGCTGAATCGGGTACTCATTTTTATATCTTCTTAGAACGACTTGGTACTGCGTGGAAAAACCCTGCCGGAAATTATCTGCCAGGTCGGCCGCATCTGCCCGCGAATTTCGGCGGCGCATTGCTTGCAGACTAGCCTTTCGGTGTTCTGAAATTTGAGATAACTGACATTTTCGATGTCGAATTGCTTTATCTGAAGGCACAGCGGACATCTGTCTTCCATAACAACTCCGTTGCGCTCAATGTTAGCACAGGTGCGGCCCAGGTTCAATACTTCAGAAGTCGTTATATTCTTCTTCATCAGATGCCGTGTCTTTCCACGATATCACTATATGAGCGGTCAGCTCGTATTCATTGCCTTCCAGGCCCATGTGAGGCAGAGTTGAATCATATATCTTGCGGCGGGTCGGTGGAATATAATAGCTGGCATTTATCGGATGAACCTTCTCAGTGCGCAGATTGATCTCTGAACCGAAGACACGGTGAACGAAATGATTAGTCTCAGAATGTCTGAGGCCCACGTTATTATTTATGCAGCCGATCTTGTTGTAATACTTGACCACATCAGGGCCGGCGTAAAAGACTGTGTTGAGATTGCCGCACGAGATGAACATCGCATTGGTGGTCAGTTCGGGGTAATAAAGAAAATCGCCCGGCTGGTCAGTGATCAGGTTCGGGTTGAAGTCCTTGGTGTTGCCATTGCCCGGAACCCCCATCTTCGCTCGCAGTCCCGACAGTAATTTGTAGACGCCATAAGAGCTGTTTTTGGCATAATCGCTCGGCGCTCCCCGCTCGCCAGAAGCTGAAGTTTCGTAGTTGGTGGCGTAGCCCTGCCAGACTTCGCGGCAGACTGCGTCGAAATCGTCAAAATTCATGTTGCCCTGCGCATGCAGGTCTTTGAGCTTCTGTTTAAGCGTGTCCTCTGTAGGCGTGGGATTTCCTGCATCTACGCCTTCGATAGGATAATCATCAAAGAACTGATCTATCGCCTCTTCGTATTGAGTACTTCCCGATTTGAAATTGATCGTACCGCTGCGGTTGCGGTCGAGGCAGTTTGACTTTGCGTTGGGCTCAGAACCCAGCGCGCTGGCCAGCTGGTATTTCATGAACGGATATATTTCATTTTCAAAGCAGTCGACCGGACTGCGGTAGTCGTAGACTATTCGCTCTTTCGCTACGACAGTGGCTGCGACATGGTGCCTGAAAGTTGCACCCGGCTGTGCATCGTTTTTGAAGCGGTCTTTGATCGCCGGCGCATAGTCTATCGCGGTCATCGCATTTTTGCCGGGTTCGTAATCCTGCGGCATTCCGTAAAAATCGTCGAACAACGAAGGGTCGCCACCTTGATTGAAGTCGCCGGCCATGAAGACATTGCCTTCGCTGACGATATGAATGTCTTTGGGCGGGTTGCCTTTGACTACGATGTTCTTTTCGGAGTAGATGACACCGTTGAAATCGTTTGGCAAAGTTACGTTACCGGTGCGCAGATTGCTGCCGAAATCAAGGTATACGGCGTTGAGGGTTGGCGCGTTGTTTTCGGTCCAGCCTGACGGCATACGGTATTTTATACTTTTATTGCTGCTGTCACTGTTGCTGAAGAACAGCCCCTTAGGCGTTTTCGCGTCGCTTTTGTATTTTGCGAATGGCGGTTGGTTGAGTGGCATGGACATTTTGTCGGTGCGATCTTTTATCCATGGCTTCAATTCGGCCGGAAGCGGCGGCGTTTTACTGGCGATCTCCTTTGGCATTTCCCCTCTTTTGCGCGCTTCAGGGCTGCTGAAAGTGCCGCCTGTCGGAAAGTTCGTGTTGGTCGGTATCGTAGCGGTCTTTGCCGGCAGACCACGTCGTTCTCTGAACTGCGCCTGAATCGGGCTGTAGATAAAGATGCCGCCGGCGCCGCTGATTATTGCATTCATATCGTTGAGTTCCTGGGTCGTGCCATGGGCGACCGGACTGTGCGCTGAAAGCATTATTCGCCCGATTTCGATTCCCCGGTGGCCGTAAAGATGGCCGGTCGAAAATACGTTTTTGTTGCTGAGCCCCGGCAGGCCGTAGACCATCGAGAGAATTCCGCCATCGTACATCAGAAACTCGCGGGCCGGGTAACGCCGGTTGATCACCGCATCGACGCGGCGAACCGTGGTGTCATATTTGCCGAGAGCTTCGATTCTGACATAGCTGAGGCTCTCGTCGACATTGGTAGTCTTCGGGTCATCAGCATAAGGAATGAAACCGACTCTGACCCGGAATGTTCCATCGCCGATTTTACCGCTGTAAGTGCCCGAATTGGCGGAATTTATCTGCAGATTATGGTCGCTCTGATTCTGCATCAGCTGATCGCGGTTTTCGGCAGCCAGCCAGTTGAACTCTTTGGTCAGCTTGTGAGTGGCAAACGCAGAATTTTTGGTAAGTTCGGCGAGTGCCAGTTCCATGCCGGCCTCAGCGATTGCCAGGGCTTTTACGCGTCTGCTTTCCTGAATTATCGTCTGGGTGCGGTAGCTCGAAAAAGTGTAGATGGCAGCTATGATGAAAAGCAGAACTGTACCCATGCCAATGGCAGTAATGATGGCAGAACCACGGCGAGATTTCATGTCGTTGCCTTTCATTCCGGGTTAGCTCCTCTCTCTTTAACCGAGATGGTTATTTCGTTCGAATACTTTTTGCTCTCGTCTTCGGCGTCGGTGCGGGTCAGTTTGAGTCTGATGAAAACATTGCCGCCACCTGAGGTGTTCTCTTCGTTGAGACGATAAAACACGCACTCTCTGATGCCGCGCAGAATCGTGTATACCGTCTCCTGAGAGTTTTCCGGCTGTTTGCGGTTGTTGTAGGGCAGCATGCTGCGCTGAAGTGTCCACAGGCTGTCGGGATCCTGGTCGTCTTCTGGTTCGAGAAAGTAGGTTATCTCATTCTGGGTATAATTGACCTCGCCTGCCGCGAGCGCAGTGGGGTCTTTGGTGTAGTCGTACAGATACTTGACGAACTTTAGTTTGTTGTCTTTGCTGGTGCTCAGAGTGTTAACTTCCATGGGCTCGACAGTAGCCGGAAACCCTGCCACGATGACGTTGGATTCTCTGATGTCGTCAGTGATTTTCAGCAGGGTGCGGTCAAGTTCGTCGTTGATGGAATGATTGGCCATGATTTCGGCGGCCGTCTGCCGACTGGTCGAAAAGGCGCGGTACAGAGCGGTCAGCAGGATCGACAGGATTATCAATCCAACCATTAGTTCGACTACTGTTACGCCTTTGCGCATGCTATTCCCTTCGCGTTATCGCGGTCGATATTTCGAGCCGGTGATCCCGTTGATCTTTGCTCTTGTACTTGATGGTAAAGTGAAAGGCCAGCGCTACCGGTTTTGTATCAGCGTCGTCAAACTTGCCTTTTACCGGGTCGATCCGTGTTTCTGCCGGGTCGATGAGATAGGTGATGCCGTTTACCACGTGTTTGCGGTATTCGTCATCATTCTTCAGCTTCCATTCAAAGGTCTTTTGCTGTGTGGCTGCGTCTGCGTTGTACTGGTCGGCTTCGATCATTTCGAACTGAAACGAACGACAGAGTTCCTGAACTTTTTGTGCGACAAAAGCGGCAGATGAGTGGTCTCTGGTCGCGGTTACCGTTTTGGTCTGACCAACGATGACCTGCAGCGATGGCACTATGATCAGAGCCAGCAGTACGACTCCGATCATGATCTCGACCATCGACATGGCAGAATTGTTTTTGCGCATATTACTCCGGGTATATCATGAATTCGCGCCGCTTCTGGTTGAATGCGGCAATATCAGCCTGCAGACTCGACCAGATTTCCATCAGCGGGCGACTGCTGATTATGTTCTGTCTGACTTTCTGACTGCCGAGAAGAGTGTCGATAGCCTCGGCCGCCGCGGGGTTGGAAAGTGGAATGCGATCAGGATAAAGTTCATAAAGGCTTTTAAGTATTGCCATGCCTGCGAGAAATGGGTCGAAAGTACTCCGGTCGGTTATTACCAGTTCGATGCCGGTTGCCTTGCGCTGCGAAAACAGGCCATAATATGGCTTCTCAGATGCCGTTATAAAGCGCACGCCAGGCAGACGGTGGCGTTCCAGGCGTTGCGCCAGCATTTCACCGTCGATCCAGGGCGCCAGAACGTAGCGAAAGGGTCGGGTAGTGCCGACTCCGGTCGAGAATACTCCGATTTCGCCGATGAAACCGGTTGCCGCATAGAACGCAGGTGTGTCGGGCTCAGGAATATGATCTGAAGGCGGAACCCAATGCAGTCTTGTGTCGTGCCAGTCCATACTGCGGGTGTAACCTTCCATGCCGATCACGGTCAGACTGGCGCCCAGACCGTAAACTTTGTTGAAATACAAAGCCAGCTCGCCAATAGTCATCCCATGCAGCAGAGGAATCGGATAAACGCCAAAACGGCTGCGCAGGCCGACTTCGAGCACCGGGCCGGCAACCGTCTGCGCGTTAACCGGGTTTGGCCGGTCAAGCACCAGCACCGGTATCGAAGCTTCGCGGGCGAGGTCGAGAAACTGCGCCATCAGAGTCAGATATTTGAAATAGCGCACGCCGATATCCTGAAAATCTATGACCAGCAGCTCGGTTTCGCCGAAAACATCGACCTTCGGCCGCTTCAGCGGGTCGAGCACTTCGACCACTCGCGCGTTGGTAAGCGCATCATAAGCCTCGCCGGCCACTTCCCCGGGAATCGACTCACGAAAAAAGCTGTCACCGGTAATGATCAATTTGATCGAAGCTGCCCGTGCCAGACGGTCGATGGTGTGGGTTAAACTGCCGTCAATAGCGGTTCTGGCGGTCAAAATCGCGATTTTTTTGCCGCGCACCATATCGGGGTGTTCGCGCGCCAGCACATCTATACCGGTTTTGACCCTCGTCAGACCCGGCACCGGCGCCAGCAGAACCGCCGCCATCACCAGAAAAATAATTTCTGGTAAAATGATGCGTTTAATATTTATCATATTCTTATTCTACTTGATAATTCGCACCTCTTCAACTTGCATGTAACTTGCCGTCAGCAACAGGAGAAATACCATGCAGCGTGAGCCAGTAGTGGCAGGAAGATTCTATCAGGCGCGCCCCGAACAGCTGCGCCGTCAGATCAAAGAATGTTTTGATCACAGCCTTGGCGTGGGACAGCAGACTGTGCCGGTGACCGGCCGTCTGCTCGGGCTGATTTCGCCGCACGCAGGTTATATGTTCAGCGGCCCGGTTGCGTCGCATGTCTACGCCCGCCTGCGCGAAGAAAAGCCGCTGCCGCAGACGCTGATTCTGCTCGGGCCCAAACACACCCATCATGGCGCCAGATTTTCAGTCAGCGCCGCCGACAGCTGGAAAACGCCTCTCGGCGATCTGGCGGTCGATCAGGCTCTCTGCCGCCGCCTTGTCGCCGGTGCACCGGCACTCGAATCTGACAATGGAGCGCATCTCTACGAGCATTCGCTCGAAGTTCAGCTGCCTTTTGTGCAGTACAGCCTGACCGACATGCCGAAGATCGTGCCGATTGCCTTCGCCTATGAGTCATTCGAAGAAATTGAAGCGTTGGCGGCCGCTATTGGCAGAGTTCTGGCGGCAGAGCCGGCCGGAAGCTTCTGTTTTGTCTGCAGTTCAGATTTTTCGCACGATACTCCACGTGATGAAGCATACCGTCTTGACGCTGAAGTTATCGAACGCATAACCAGTCTCGACGCACGTGGTTTCTACGATCTGATCGTCGAAGACGATCGGTCTGTATGTGGTCTGATGCCGATAACCGCGTTGCTGGTAATTCTACAGGGTCTAAAAGTTCGTGCCCGTCTGCTCAAATACGCAACATCGATGGATGTCATGGAACACGATCGTGGTGTCGGCTATGCCGCGATAATTTTTGAGGAGATTGGATGACGCCTTTTGAAATAGGCATTCTGGCAGGCATGATCTGGGCTTTTGCCCTGGTCGTCTGGACTCTCGCCGAGATAACAGCTGGCGAGCCCAGCCCCTGGCTGCTGCTGGTCGCCTATATCTACGAAGGTTTCAATTTTACGCCGCGCGGAATTCTGATCGGTGCTGGCTGGGCATTCGCCGACGGCTTCATAACCGGTTACGTCGTCAGTTTTATCATCAACTACTTCGCTGGTTAAAAGGTCACGCTGCCGTAGGCTTCGAGTCTGCGTTCGCGGAAGTAGTTCGAGAGCCGGTCACCGAGCGAAACATAAAAGCTGCCATTCGGAAAGCGGTAACTGAGATGCATTGTCGCGCCCGCTCCGCTGTCATGAATGGTTTCGTCGCTGCCGAAACGATATGAATTCGCGGTGATACTGGTATCCAGCCCCCACCACCAGCTCGAACCGACTGCCCGTTCCCAGGCCAGCATCAGTTCTGTGCCCTTGAAGTCAGAAGGCGCCCAGTAGTCGAGCAGAGTGCTGTCGTTATGTCTCTGTTTTTCATAGCTGGCCTGATAAACCCGCAGATTGGCAGTGAGAAATGGCGCTGAGCGACGGAAAATGCTGTGGATAATCTCGCTGTCCCAGCGGCGCCGCGAATTTCCGTCAGAAATATCGGCGAGAGTGATGGTCTGTATGGCCCGTGTTCGCTGATGCAGATCGCCAAAAAGACTGAAAGATTTGAACTCTTCGGCATAGCGGTTGCGAAAAGTGAACAGGTTTTCCTTGAAAGTGCTCTTGCCGCCTCGAAAAGAGGTTTTGAGATTGTCAGTGCCGGCGACGAACTGGGCACTGTAGCCGCCAATGCTGTCTCCGCCTGAGAATACTTCCGGGGCCCATGTGAGTGCAAGGCTGGTGTTGCGGTCGGCGCGGTAGTCGAGGGTGGCAGAATAAACCTGGCTGGTTTCGCGCTGGTTGTTGTCTTCGTGTGACCACGCTTCATAACGGTAACGGCCGGTCAGCTTTTTCATCTCACCCGATGGAAACAGCCCCTCGATCGACGAAACGACATCGAGAATGCCACGGTCGTCCTCGCGCACGGTAAGACCGACAGCTGCCTGGTTCTGCAGGTTCAGACGATGCTTTTCTACCTCTTCTTTAAGTTGATCCGAGAGAGGGTAGAACTTGTGTACAACGTCCATGCGGCTGCGGGCGAGATTGAATTCACCCTTGTGGTAGTGAACCATCACCAGACCCTGATTGGCCTGCATGTTTTTTGGTTGAATCTCGAGCGCCATTTCGAAAAAACGCTGGGCTTCTTCGAGTTTGCCTTGAGACAGTCGCAACTCGCCGAGCTCGATATAGGCTTCGAGGCGGGTTGGTTCGCGGGTCAGCTTCTCGATTGCGATGTCGCGTTCGATCGCCTGCAGAGCGCGCAATTCATGGCTCAGCGTATCAGGGCTTTCTTCGCTCGGCAAGATAAGGTCGAACGGCTGCGCGAAAACATTTCCCGCAGTCATCAAGAGACCGAGAAACAGAATCAGTTTTAACAGACGTCTGTGCATGCATATCTATTATCGGCAGTCAGGTCTCTTACATGAACAGATTCGCTGCAAACAAAAAGAGCCGCCCATTGCAGGCAGCCCTTTTGTTTGTGTCTTAAGCGATTATTCGCGTTCGCTTTCTTCTTCGACTTCGACGTCTTTGCCTTCGCCTTCGGTTTCAACGCCGGTGGCGCCTTTTTCCTTCATTTCTTTGATTCTCTGTTCCATTTTGGCCTTGATTTCGTCGAGTTTGGCCTTGGGAACATTGAGAGAGACCTGAACGGTGGTTTCGGCGTTGCTGAGTTTAACCATGTTGAGGATTTCGCCGACTTCGGGAGCCTGACCGGTAAGCATCTTGAGCATGGCCAGGAAGCCGTTGAGTGAAGTCATGACGGTTTCGACGTTTTCTTTCTTGTCGACTTCGCCATTGAAGTTGAATTCAATGGTTTCGCCGTGGTTGAACGAGAAGAAGAAAAAGTTGAGGGCTGCCAGCGGAGCTGCCTGCGGATTTGCTTTAACCTTTTCTTTGAGGTCGGCTGGAATCAGACCGGCGCCACTTACTGAAGCGTTCATGTCGAGCTTCTGCAGCACGGCAAAGAAATCTTTGCGTGAAGCTGCGCCCTTATTGGTGCCCTTTTTGACGTCTTTAACAGCGTTTACGCCCTGCTCGGTACCGAGAACGGCGGTTTTGTCATCGAGGAAAATCCCGAAGCCATCCTGCTTGTTCTTGGGGACGATAGCGTCGAAACCATCGATCTTGGTGATTTCAACATCTTTGCCGGCGTTGGGGTCTTTTTTGATTGCTTCAAAAATGCGGCTGGGATTGAAAGTTCCGGCCATGATGGCACCTGCATTCTGTGCGGGAGCCTTGGGGTCGATCTTGCCGGAGGTGAAGATCACCATCTGAGTAAGGTTTTCCATTGGATTGAAGCCGGTATTGGCGACGAATTCGTCGAAAGCCTTCTTCTGATCTGGTGACTTCTCGAAGTTTTCCAGAAGAGATTTCTTGATATCGGGATTGGATACGAATTTGTTGATGTTAACCTGAAACACGAAGTCGGCTTCGCTGGGGATGAGCTTCATCAGATCCTGAGCCATCAGGGCCGAACCGGTCAGGGCTACCAGCATGACTGCTACCAGTAAAAACTTCTTGAACATACGTAACTCCTCATTTTTTGTTTGCATTTAACGTGAACATCCAATGGCATAATATAGCCCCCCTCAAACAATGTCAAGAAATACGCCA
>Ga0116144_10006684_pt1 | contig 9992 bp, 5 predicted proteins | sample AD_UKC035_MetaG_FD_89746 | JGI IMG/M metagenome (GOLD analysis project Ga0116144, IMG submission 89746) | Active sludge microbial communities of municipal wastewater-treating anaerobic digesters from USA - AD_UKC035_MetaG | ecosystem: Engineered > Bioreactor > Anaerobic > Digestate | place: USA...
GATGGGATGACCGATTCGTGACAGGCCGCGAGCCATCCCCTGAGCATCGTCTCCTTGCGTAAAAACCTGGAGCCATCCGTGGCCCGCGATGACTTGTTGTCGAACGTAGCGCATGGGCGGACCGGGGTGTGCTGCTTTGGTTTTTCCCAGGGAGCCTTTGGCGTGCGGGATGCCTTTGGCGAGGACGGTCCAACTGCTTTGGCGTGGGAGAACGTCTTGAAGTAGCGCATTTTTCGCTGCAGCCGTACGGGCCAGCAAACAAACGCCGCTCTGTCCCACGTCCATCGGATGAAGAGGTTGGGCGTCGGGTGCGCCTAACGTTTGCCGGACCCGTTCGAGCAAGGAGCCTGGAGCGCCTGGGGAAGCGAGGAGTTTTTCGTGGGCTGGTTTATCGACCACGAGCAGTTGGGGGTCGGAATACAGCAGGGTTGGCTGGGTTGGTACAGCCGGAGTCAGCACGGCCATTGTTTCCACCACTTCGGACAGGGGGATCATGTCGTAGGGGCGAATCATCCGTGGGCGTAGGCCATGGTATGTCCACACGGCTACGTCGCGCGCCAATGTGATTGGGTTGCAAGACACGTAAAGCGCCATGCGCGGTTGAAGAGAAATCACGGCCGTTCGTACGGCGGGAGCGAGTCCTCGTCGCGGCGGATTGACGATGATGAGGTCGAAAAAAGCATGGTTTCGAAGGAGTTGCTGGGTCACGACCGCGGCGTCGCCGATGCGGGTCTCGAGGGCGAGATTTTGTTCCGTGGCAGCTCGAGCCGCCAGTTGAACGGAAGGCGCAAAGCTTTCGACGAGTGTGACGTGGGCGCCGGCGTGCGCCAGTCGAAGGCTAAACGCTCCTGTTCCCGCGTAAAGTTCGAGCACCCGACATCCTTCGATACGACCGAAAGAACGAATGATTTGTTCTTCCAGGTCTCGGTGCAATTGCGTCATGGATTCCGGGTGGGCCTGGGTGAAAGCTCCTGGTCCAGCATAGTGATAAGGCGCATGCCGATCGGGGGTGTAGCGCGCGGCGTCGGGGCCCCGAACGACGGTGGGTTGGCTGCCGAGCACTTGCGGATCGGAACGGTCGCGCTCGCTGACCGCCACACAGACGAGGTGGGGAATCGACAGCATCATCTCATCGATCGACGCGAGCAGCGCGGGATTGTGGCGCTGGCTTGTGGCAAGCGTGATCAGCACGCCGTCGTCGACGTGCCGCACATCCACGCTGCTCACACCGAGTCGGACAAGAGGCAAAAGGCGCAATCGCTGCACGGTTTGTCGTACGAGCGGATGAAGGACGGGGCACGAGGGGGTATCGACGATATCGTGGGTACCGGCGGCGAACAAACCGATGCCGTCGTCGCTGACGACGAGCTTGGCGCGGATGCGATAAGAATGGATGGTTGGCGCGGCGCGTAGATCGGAAACCTCGATATTTCGAAGGGAAGGATAGGCACGGAAGGCGTCGACCACGGTATTATGCTTGCGTTGGCATTGCTCGGGGTAGGGCAGGTCGAGCAAGGGACATCCTGGGCAACGTGGGTGATGCGGGCAGGATATCGAGCAGGCGGCGAGCCCATCGGTGTTGTTTGGCATGGCGGTGGTCTCGAAAGAGGACGGGAGAGAGACGATTCACGACTATCCGTTTACGGATAGTCTATCAACAATTCAGGGATTGGCGCACGCTATCGATGACGGTTCCATCGACCCATTTGATGGCGGCAACGACCTTGTCTCCCAAGGTGGGAGCATCAGGGGGGCCGCCCGTGAGACGATTCACTTCATCGGCGATATCATCGATCGAGCGGATGGGGACCGTGCAGCGTTTTGCGGCATCGATGAGATCCTGTCGCCGGGGATTGATGGCAATCCCGCGTTCGGTGGCAATTACATCGATGAGTTCTCCAGGACCGCAGAGCGTCGTGACGCGATCGAGGATGACGGGGATGCGGTCGCGGAAGCTGGGAACGGCCAGGATCGTACACTTTGCGGTGAGGCAATTTTGCCAGCCGCCAATGCCATGGAGCAAAACGCCGTCGGAGTGGGTGACGACATTGGCGTTGAAAGCTCTGTCGACTTCGGTGGCGCCGAGCACGACGCAGTCGAGGATCGAGGCGAAATTGCCTTTGCCGTGGAAATTGTAGCTGGTGAACGGGCTGGTATCGAGGTGCCGTTTGGGGTCCTCGCGCATGGACCTCACACCATCGAGATCGAAGGTTTGTCCGTCGAGGATATAGTCGGTGAATCCTTCTTGGAGCATATCGACGAGATATTTGGTGGAGCCGCCGCGAATGAAGCGAGCTTTGACGTTTGCCTTTCGCATGAGTTCTTTCAGGTACAAGGCGAAGGCGAGGGTGATTCCGCCGGCGCCGGCCTGAAAGGAGAAGCCGTCCGCCATGATTCCGACTTCGGCGACGAAGCGAGCGATATATTCGGCGATGAGCAATCGGTCGGGGCTTCGGGTTACCTGGGTGGTGCCGCTGACGATTTTGCTTGGGTCTCCGATGCGGTCGTGAACGACGACATAATCGACGTTTTGTCCGTGAATTTGCCAAGGTACACAAGGGAAGGGGACGAGGTTATCGGTGACGACGACGACGCGATCCGCGTACAGGGAGTCGGCGAGGGCGAAGCCGAGGGGGCCACAAGCGCTCGGACCTTGAACGCCGTTGGCGTTGCCGAAGGGGTCGGCGGTGGGAGCGGCGATGACCGCCAGGTCGATGTGCAATTCATCGTCTTGGATGGCTTGGAATCTTCCGCCGTGGGAGCGCAATACGCCGAGACCTCGCATTTTTCCGGCGGAGCAATACTCGCCAAGCGGGCCATTCATGCTTCCTTCGATATGGTGCATGACCCCGGATTCGAGGTGGCGAACCATCGGAGCGTGGCATGGAAACGAGGCGGAAGGTGCCCAAACCACATCGCGTACGCCCATGTCCGCCAGGGTATCCATCACGGCATTGGCCACGAAATCGCCATTGCGGAAGTGATGGTGCGTGCCCACGGTCATTCCGTTTTTCACGCCACAGCGTTCCAAGGCTTCGCGAAGGCTGCCCACGATTTTGTTGCCGTCGGCCGGGTAGTCGGCGCAGGAACGAATGGGCGGAGCGGCCTTGCGTCCCGAGGGTCGAAACTGGTGGACGCCCTGGTAGGGGACGGCAGGTTTTCCGTTGATTTCCGTGGGGACGAGGCGTCCCGCGGCGTTTTTAACGAGCGCGCTCATGAAGACACCTCCTTCGTTTTCCAGTCCTCCGACAACAACCCACAGGCAATCGCAAGCGTTACGGTATGCATGGCTCGTTTCACCACCGGTGGGTCGATCATTTTGCTTCCCAACGACACGGCCGCGAGCCTTGTTGCTGCGCCACGTCGAAAGCACGCACGATTTTTTGCGCTTTGTCGATCTCTTGGCGCGTGGGCGCGAAAGCCTCGTGGATGATCGGAATCTGACGAGGATGAATGCATCCTTTGCCATCGAAACCGAGTTGTTTGGCTTCGATGACGCTGCCGCGAAGACCTTCCGAATCCGCCACATCGGAAAAAACCGTATCGATGGGCTGCACCCCTGCCGCACGGGCGGCATTGATCACCTGCTGACGAAGCCAGAGACTCTCGCGACCCTCGTTGGTTCGCTGCGTGCCAATGTCCGCCGTATAGTCCTCCAAGCCAATGGCGAGCGCTACTACCGATGGCGACGCCATCGCGATATCGTAGGCAAACCATCCGCCTTTGGCGCTCTCGATAATCGGCATCAACAGCACGCCGTGGTCTTTGCCAAGATGCATTGCCACCCGGTCATCGACCTGCCGAACTTGTTCCGCGGTCTCGACCTTAGGAATCAGCACGAGATGAACGTGATGCGGCAGGATGACATCGAGGTCCTCGAGTCCCAGGTCCCCCTGGTTGATGCGGACCATGCGTTCCGCGGTGCCGAAGTCCAGGATGCGCAGCGCGTTTCGAACGAGATAACGCGCGGCGAACTTATGCATGGGCGCGACGGAATCTTCGAGATCGAGGATGAGACCATCCGCTCCGTAGAGCCCCGCGTTGATCATGAATTTCGGTTCATTTCCGGGTAGATACAAGCGTGATCGACGAAACCGATCACGTCGTGTCGGCGTGTCCCAACCGGCTTTTGCCTCGATCCATCGGTTTCGCTTCAACGAAGGGTCGGCGGCTCGGAGGGCCGCCTCCACCCGCGCATCCAACGTGAAGGGCAAAGCCCCCCCGTCCTGCACCTGCACCGTGGCATGAGCCACATTCATGTCCGCCAAAATATCAAGCACCTGCTTGCGGATCTTGTGGCCGAACATCGTGGCGACTTTCGATTCGATCTCGAGATCGATGCCCCCTTCGTCGCGCAGTGTACAGGCGACATGACAATCGGATCGAACGTCCGCGCCTTGCCTTCCGGCCTGACCTTGTCTCGTCATGTTTGTTCTCCTGCTGTGAATCAGAGCCCATGGATCGGGGTTCAACCCGCGACCAGAAGGCCTCCTCGCTCATAAATACGAAGTTGAACATCGGAAAACGGCTGTCCCTTTACGGATATTCCGCGGGAAGGGATGCTCACGACACCCGTTCGGAAATCCACATGGACCGTGTCGCCGTCTTGCACTTCGGCAAGGGCAGGGGCGCGTAAAATCGGCATGCCCACGTTGATCGCGTTGCGTTCGTAGATGGCGCCGAAAGACTCGGCGACAATGACGCTGATTCCCAGCGCCAGAAAGCAATCCACGGCTTGTTGACGAGAACTACCCGCACCGAAGTTTTTTCCCGTCACGATGATGTCGCCGGGTTTGGCTTGCTTCGCAAAGTGTTCAAACCCCTGCAAGTTGCCAAAGGCGTATTGTCCCATCTCCTGCCGGGCGGTGATGGCGAGATGCCTATTATGAAAAATCATATCGGTATCGATGTTATCGACAGGGATTCGCCACACCCTTCCCGTGACCTCGGTGGGGACTTGCCGTCGAGTCGCAGCCTCTTTTTGAGCCGCTTCGAGATGTGTTTTTCTAGCTTTTCGTGTGTAAGCGCCCGCGGCCAGGCGCTTTGCAGTCGTGATGCATCCGGCCACGGCAGAGGCCGCCACCGTTTCCGGAGAGGCAAGATACACGTCCCCTTTGCCTTGTTTACCAGCAAAATTTCGATTTCCCGTCGTGACCGTCACCTCCCCAGGACCGTTTTGACCCACTTGACCCGCGGCGCAACCCGCGCATCCCGCGTTGCCCACGAGCACGCCCGCCTGCTTGAGTTCGCGCAGCAGTCCGTCTTGCAAGGCAAGATTCCACACCGCATCGGTGGAAGGCACGATCTTGAATACGACACTTTCGGCTACATGCCTTCCGGAAAGCACGCGCGCCGCCGCGCGAATATCGTCGATGCGACCATTGGTGCAAGAGCCAACGAGCGCCGAATCGATCGGAATGCCTTCGACTTCGGTGACGGGAACCACGTCTTCGGGATGACCTGGACGCGAGATCATCGGGCCGATGCCTTCGATATCGACGACATACCGTTCGACATACTCGGCGTCCGGGTCGGCATGCATGATGGTGAAAGGACGTTTCGAGATGGTGGAAAGCTGTTGGGCGATGGTGTCCGTGACAGGGAAAAGTCCAATGATTGCACCCATTTCCGTAAACATGGACGCCATGGTGATCCGTCCCGGAAGATCGAGGTTGTCGATATAGGTGCCGTACATCTCGGCGGCGACACCGAGCAGCCCATTGGCGCCGAAACGTCGGAGCAAGGCGAGCGTGATATCCTTGGGGGTGGCATCGGGCGCGGGCGTGCCACGCAACTCGATGCGAACGGAAGGCGGAACACGGAACCAGACGGTGCCGTGAGCGAAGGCGTGTGCGATATCTTGATCGCCCATGCCCTGTCCAAAGGCACAGATGGCGCCGAGGATGTTGGCGTGCGAATCGGTGGAAACGAAGGTGTCTCCAGGACCGATCAGGCCACGGTCCATGGCGAGATGCGTACCGATGCCTTGGTCGATGTCGAAGACGCGGATGCCATGATCGCGCGCGAACATGCGGCAGGTTTGTTGGTTGGTGGCGTATTTCTGATCGCTGCCGGTGGGATTGCAATCGAAGGTGAAGTAAGTGCGCGCGGGGTCGTGGACACGCAATCCTGTGGATTGGATGTGTTTGACGACGTTGGCGCCGCCGAAGTCGCGTGCCACGCGAGCGTCGATGTGGATATCGACGATATCGCCGGCGCGAGCATCGCAATTGCTTTTGGTACCGAGGATTTTTTCGACGATGGTCCTGCCCATGGGACAGCCTTTCTATCGTTTTCGATGGGTATCGCGAGTTGCGGCGGACCTTGCCTTCGGGACCAAAACGGGTCAAGGCCGAGTCGCAGGGGCGCGTGATGGAAGTGGCGGTGGATAGCCAGGGCTATTCGAGCCAATGTCACGGGTGGCCGCGAAGAGACGGAACCAGTCGGAACCGGACATGGCAGGCTTGAACGGCGAGTCCGGTCAGGGGTAAAATAACGTCGACATGCGGGAGGAGAAGGCAATCGTCGAGGGTCTTGCGCGGACACATCTACCGCGAACCCTCGATTTTTCCTATTTCCTCAACCTATTTGTGCAACTTCGCTGGATTGCGGCAGCCTGCGCGGGCTTGGTCGTTTTTCTGGCCCAATTCGCTCTGCGCTTGGATAGCTTTGCCTATCCGTGGCTTTACTCGATCGTAGCCTCGATTCTTGTCTATAATAGCTTGTTTTTCGTGGTGCTGCGCCTGCCCCCTGCGAAAGCGCAGGGCGGAGAATCGCAGGACGATTTGCTTTATCGCAGAGGACGGCTCGGGGCGCTCATCCAAATCCTATTCGATTTGATTGCGCTTTTCGGCTTGTTGCACTTCTCCGGAGGGCTGACGAATCCCTTCGTTCTTTTCTTTCTATTTCATGTGGTCGTAGCCGGCATTTTGCTCGAACCCTCACGGGCCATTGCGGTGGCTTGCTTAACGTGCGCCCTGATTTTTTGCCTTGGTTTGTTCGAAAGAATGGGATGGCTCTCGCATTATCGATCCGTGGAAATCCTCGGTTCGACCGACCCATTGCAGAGTTGGCTTTTCGCGCTCGGACTTCCAGGCGTCATGACGATCACCTTTTTGGCTCTTACATTCCTAACGATTTCGATCATGAATGAGCGGGCCCGACGTCGAAATCAGATGGTCGAATTGAGCCGCGCGCTGGACCTGAAGAATCGCGAATTGCTTCGTATCGATCAGATGCGAAAGCAGCTTCTCGCGGTGGCGTCCCACGACTTGAAATCTCCGCTCGGCGCTGTCTCCAGCTACCTTGCGGGCATGCGCGATGGGTACTTGGGACCGCTCACCGACGAACAAAAGCACGTGGTGCAACGTTCGTTGGACCGACTATCTCGGCTGAGGGGGTTCATCGACGACGTTCTTGCGTGGTCATCGATCGAGCAAGGGATGCTCCGCCAGGAGATTCGACCCGTGGACATCGAGAAGCTTCTTCAGCGCGTGATAGAAGACCATAGAGACACTGCCCTGGCTCGCGATATCGATATTCGCTTGGTCGTGCCCCATCCCTTGCCGAAAGTAGATTGCTCGCCCGAACGCATGAACCAGGTATTCGAAAACTTGGTCTCCAATGCGGTGAAATACTCCCAAGATGGGGGAAAAGTGCGCGTCGAAGCAGGTCGAGAAGGTGACGATCTGCTCGTTTCGGTTCTCGACAAGGGAATAGGCATCCGTGGCGAAGACTTGGAACGATTGTTCGAGGATTTCTTCCGTGCGCCTTCGGTGCGAACCAAAGTTGCGGGTACGGGACTCGGCCTAGCGCTCGTGCGACGCATCGTGAGGGCGCACCAGGGGGAGATCTGGGCCACGAGCGAACTCGGACAAGGATCCACCTTTTTCGTGCGAATCCCGATAACGTCGACGCAGGTAGCGCGAAGCGCGAGGTTGGATTCTCAAGACTCGGAGAGCGATACGGTCCTTGGGGATAATAGAAATTAATATGTAATATCCAATGGTTAGAACCTGTTGGGGACAGCGATGCCGACAGGCAGGGGCGAAAACCATCCCCCCGGGCGCGTTGGCCGAGTCGTGGAGGGATCCCGCTTGTTATCCGTGATCACCCTATCAAGTCATCCAAGTCGGGATTCAAAGGACGGGGGTTGTGACCACTTTGGGTACCAATTCTATCGACCATTGAAAGTCATCGATAAGAACGAGCGAGTCCAGGATGGCGTCGCCAGAATCCCAGGTCGCAAACCGAAGATTGATGATGGATCCAGGTTCCACGGGCGCTGTGGTTTGGAGCCATCCCGTGGCGCCTTTTCCTTCGAACCCTGTGCCTTCTAACCCCGCGGGCCCCAACGGACAATCATACTGATTGCCGCCGGCAGTCTGGGCCTTGCAAACCTGAAGGAGTGTCGTGTTGGGGCTGATGGGGTCCAGATTGGGCCCGAAGCAGATGTTGCCATCCGGTATTCCCGACGGAATTGGCGCCATCATCGTGACAAAAATGTCATTGTACTGACTACAGACGTAAACAGGGAATTCGGAAGAATAGAAATTGAATTTGAAGGAGAACGAATGAGCGTTCGTGGGCACGCGAAGGTCGATTTCGAACGCTGCCGGATCGTTGCAGGAGCCTAGGATAACGCCTGGACAAGAAGCAATCGGTTTTGGATAACCCGGTGGAGGGTTGCTCGTCGTGCCCATGTTGGCGCCATCGTTGGAACTGTAGTCGGGGTGATTGGGCGCGCGGGCTGTTCCCGTGGACAATGCCAACATCGTCACCCCCTCGGGTGGAGTCTCCGGGCCAAAGTTCGCAAGCAGACCATGGGATAAGGGATTCATTCCTTCCGTACCGTCCGCTTTGACATAACGAGTGCGGATGACTCCCCAGGTCTTGTCTTTGCCTTCGGCGCCAAGCGAGGTGGATCGGCAAAGGCCGATGGCCCGTGCCCCATCTACCGACTCACTGCTTTTCATCGCCAATCCCTGGTCACAAAGGTGAGGCCCGTCGTCGATGGTGCCGTTGCAATCGTTGTCCAAGCCATCTCCCAAGTAGTCATAAGCTCCCGGATTGATATGTGGATTGCAGTCGTCGCAATCCCCTTGCAAGATGGTATACCCATCCCCATCAAAGTCCGCTTCCGGCTCGAGGCAGTGGGCATCAGGAGCAGATGAATCGGGCGGTACGGGAGCATCGGTAGGTAAGGGCGAGTCAGTGGGAGATGGGGCATCGGATGGCAATGGCCCATCGGTGGGCAGGGGGGAATCCGATGGCAACACGTCGACCGCCGCATCGGAAGGTCCGGCGCCTGCCGAACCAGCCTCCTGCTGGGCGTGGTCATTTTCGACGACGGAGCCCGAGCATCCCGCCATGGCGATGCTGGTTACCAAGCAAAGACTTTTCCATGCACACACGATTGAATTCTCCCGGTTCTGTCGGCTCGAGCGGCGTGGGGCGAAGCAAAAAGTTTTCGTCATATCTTAGGTGCGGTCGATGAATTTTTCGGAAACGAGATGGCCTATCGCCTTTTGAACCGTTTGCTTTTGTTTCGATGGGTGCAGTGTAGCATGCCAGCGTCGGTCGCCTATTGGGATTCACGCACGACGACAACGTTTTTGATTGCGTTTTCGGACAGCGGAACTGGGGAGGCCCGAGGCAAAAAGCCGTGCTCGACGATCTGAACTGGACCAGCCCGAAGCCTTGGCGCCCATGGGCGGGCAGGCGGTTTCGGAGCGAGGAAAGGGCATGGGCGTGAGTCGTACCCATGGTTCCGCGGCCCGGGCTTCCGACCTCGGTATCAGCGAACAATTCGTGATATACGGGTAGATCATAAACGAGAAAGGAAAAATATGGGCACCAGGATAATTTATTACTGCTGCCGGAAATTTGGCCCACCTGAAAATACTTCGATAAGCGCTTGCGTATGACCTACGAAATGAATGAAGCTGCGCTTGCACGCATCGATGAGTTTTTCAGCCGCATCGGCAAACATC
>Ga0116144_10006687_pt1 | contig 9987 bp, 6 predicted proteins | sample AD_UKC035_MetaG_FD_89746 | JGI IMG/M metagenome (GOLD analysis project Ga0116144, IMG submission 89746) | Active sludge microbial communities of municipal wastewater-treating anaerobic digesters from USA - AD_UKC035_MetaG | ecosystem: Engineered > Bioreactor > Anaerobic > Digestate | place: USA...
GCTGCCGGAGAAGGAAGCCGTATTGCTGGGCGTCACCTTCACCCTGGTCAATCTCCTGGAGTGGCCGGTGCTGCTCTCCCGCGGGTTGTTCTGGGCCCTGCCCCTGACCATCATCCTGCGGGCCCTGCTGCTGCTCCTGCTGGCGGTGCGTTTCGACCAGCGCTGCCGCGCCAGGCCGGACACCGAAACCGTCTGATGATCCCTGTCCTGGGGGCGGTTTAGCGGTAGAGGTCGGTCCGGCGGTCCTGAAAGACGGGAATCGTGCGGCGCGCCTGGCCGACCAGGTCAAAGTCCAGTGCGGCCGTCAGCAGCGCCTCCTCGGTCGGACTGCCTTCCACCAGGGTGTCACCCCAGGGGGAGATGATGGCACTGCAGCCGCCGTAGACGGCGTCCCCAATCGGGCCCACGGCATTCACCCCGGCCACGAACATCTGGTTTTCGATTGCCCGGCTGCGCAGCAGGGTTTGCCAGTGCGCAATCCGCCGCTGCGGCCATTCGGCCACCACCCAGGCCGCCTGCGCACCCGCGACGGCATACTGGCGGTAGAGTTCGGGAAACCGTAAATCATAACAGATCGACAGCCCCGCTTCCCCCCAGGGGAAGGCGGCGGTTTGGCAGGCGGTGCCCGCCCCCAGCCACTGCTCCTCCTGCATCAACCGGAAAAGATGCAGTTTGTCATAGCAGACGGCAGCCTGTCCGGCCGGGTACAGCAGGACGAAGGTGTTGTAATGACGGCCATGGCGTTCCGTGATGTAGGATCCACCGATGGCCAGCTGCTGGTCCCGGCTGATTTGGGCCAGGACGGGCAGCAGTTTCGCGTTTTGAGCGGCGTAAAGCTGGGCTGCGGCCAGATCGTAGCCGCTGGTCCATAGTTCTGGAAACAGGATCAGGTCGCTGCCGGCGGATGCGGCGGCCTGGATTAGCGGGGTGGCCCGGACCAAATTTTTCTCCGGCTGCCCGATGTCAATTTGGAATTGTGCCAGTGATACTGTGAATTTCATGATAACCTCCCGAATTCAGGGCCGCGGTCCCGGCGTCCGTTTTCCAAATCCTATTATAATTGACCTGAGGGGCATTCCGTGCCGGATCACAGGAGAATTCATTTGAAAGCACGCCGCAAATCAACAACCTGGTTCATTTGGATTGCCATCGTCCTTGGTCTGGGCCTGATTGCCCTGCTGGGGTGGGTCAATTACCGTTACGCCGCGGAGAATCCCGGCGGCAATGATTTTGTGGTGCACTGGATTGGCACCCGCTCTTTCCTTTACGATGGCCTCAGTCCCTACTCCGATGAGACCTCGGAGCGTATTCAGCGATTTGTCTACGGCCGCCCGGCCCGCCCGGGTGAGCATGAACTGCGCGTGGCCTACCCGCTCTACTCCGTGATGCTGTTCCTCCCCTTTGCCCTGATCAAGAATTTTATCTGGGCACGGGCCATCTGGATGACGGTGCTCGAGATTGGCCTGGCCGCCACGGCGCTGCTGGCGGCCAGGCTGGCGCGCTGGCGGCCGGGGATGTGGCTGTTGATTTTGTACCTGCTGTTCTCGCTGGTCTGGTATCATGCGGTGCGGCCGCTGATCAATGGCAATGCGGTCATCCTGGTGATTTTGGCCCTGGTGGGGGCGCTGCTGGCGATCCGGACGCGCCAGGATGAAATTGCCGGAATGCTGCTGGCCTTGACCACCATCAAACCCCAACTGGTGGTGCTGGTGCTGGTGTTTATTGTGATCTGGGCAATGGCGCACCGCCGCTGGAAGATCATCAGCTGGCTGGCGGCCAGTGTCTTTATTCTGTCGGCCTTTGCCGCCTTGTTTTTGCCGGACTGGCTCTGGCAGAATCTGCGGGAGGTTGTCCGCTATCCCGGCTACAATCCCCCCGGGACGGTTGCCGCTGCCTTTGCAGAATTCTGGCCGGGATTTGGCCGGACGATGGGCTGGATTTTCTCAGGCGTGTTCAGTCTGATCCTGCTTGTTGAGTGGATCTTGCATCGCAAAGCGGACTTTCGCGGCTTTTTGTGGACCATTTGTCTGACCCTGGTGCTGGGCGGCTGGGTGGGTATCCAGAATGACCCCGGCAACTTCATCATGATGGCCCCGGCACTGCCCCTGATTTTTGCCGGTCTGGCGGCGCGCTGGCAGAAAGCCAGCCTGTCATTGATCATCGGCAGTCTGATCCTGCTGCTGGTGGGCGTCTGGGCGATATTCTTGGGCACGGTGGAGTATGCCTACCAGCCCATTCAGAGCCCGGTCATGTTTTTCCCGCTGCCGGCTTTTCTGTTGCTCATGCTGTACTGGGTGCGCTGGTGGACCATCCGGTCGTCAAGCACCTGGATTGACCGGTCCTATGAGGAGGAGCTGGCCTAATCGTGAGGGCACTGCGGAATCTCCGAGCTGATTGGCAGATCCTGGCCGTGCTGGCCGTTGCTCTGGCACTGCGGTTGGTGATGCTGGGGACGCGCAGCATTCAATACGATGATGCCTTCAGCATCTTTCTGGCCGAGCGCAGCCTGCCGGAGATCATCCGCGGGACGGCGGCTGACACCATGCCGCCGCTGTATTATTTTCTGCTGCACTTCTGGCTGCTGGCCGGGCGCTCCCTGGCCTGGCTGCGGTTGTTGAGCGTGCTGCTCAGCCTGGGCATTGTGATGCTGTTGTATCTACTGGTCCGGCGCCTCTTTGGCCATTCCGCCGGCATCTGGGCGGCCCTGCTGGCGGCAATTTCTCCGCTGCAGCTGTATCACGCCCAGGATTTGCGCATGTATGCCCTCCTGGCACTGAGCCAGCTGGGCTACTATTATTTTTTCGCCCGCATCTGGCGCCCCGACGGCCGCGGCCCCCGCGGGACGGATTGGCTGGGATTGGTTTCGTGCGGTGCCGCGGCCATGTATTCGCATAACCTGGCGATTTTTGGGCTGGCGGTTCCCAATCTGGTGCTGCTGGTCCGCCGGGAGTGGCGGCTGCTGCTGCGATTGTGCCTTGCCCAGGCGGGCATCGGCCTGCTGGCACTGCCCTGGCTCTGGCTGGTTCCGGGGCAGGTGGCCAAGATCCAGCGGGCTTTCTGGACCCCCCGGCCGGGTCTGGTGGAGGTGGTCCAGGCGGTCCTCCTGTTTGTGATTCATCTGCCGCTGCCGGGCATCTGGATGATGATCGGTGGAGTGATTGCCGCCCAGGCCTATGTGTTGACCCTGCTTGAAACCTGGCGCTCCCGCCGGGAGGGGGCTGGCCTGGCCCTGCTGGTGGGGGTGATGCTGGGGCTGCCGGCTCTGCTTTTTATTGCCTCCTATCTGATCCGCCCGGTTTTTGTCACCCGGGGTTTTTTAGCGGCCGCACTGGCTTTTCTGGGACTGGCCGGGCGCGCCACCGCCCGGAGCTGGCGGCGGGGGGTGGGACCTTTTCTGCTGGGATTGTTTGTCCTTGGCGCCGTCATATCGCTGCCCGCCTACTATACCTTTGAGTCTTTCCCACGCTCCCCGTTTCAGGAGGCGGTGACCGCCCTGGAGGCCCAAAACCAGCCGGGTGATGTGATTTTGCACGACAACAAATTGAGCTTTTTCCCCGCCCATTATTATGCGCCGGATCTGCCCCAGGTGTTTCTGGCGGATGTTCCCGGTTCATCCAATGATACTTATGCCCCCGCGTCCCAAGCGGCCATGCAGCTGTTTCCCCAGCCGGATACCGCTGTGGCGATTGCCGGGGCTGATCGCATCCACTTTGTGGTCTTCACCCAGGCGATCACGGACTACCTCTCCCTGGGCTATTCGCAGCATCCGGTCTTGGTGGAACTGAATGCCTGTTGCACCCTGGCCGGGCATCAAATTTTTGGTGACCTGGAAATCTATACCTTCGACCGGTAACCAGCGATGAACACAGCCGCGCCCCCAGCCACTCCCCCGTCCGTCACGCCAGCCAATTCCCCGTCCGCCACGCCAGACCGCCCTGCACCCGCCCTCACGTCCGGCTCTGCATCCAATTCTACGGCGCCCCCCCAGCGCTCCCGAATCATCCGCTTGCAGCTGCTCCCGGTGTTGATTTTCATTAACTTGTTGATCGTGGCTGCCGGTTTGAAGTTTCAACGTTCGCCCGGGTACATGGACGCCGCGTATTATTATATCGGGGCCCGTCAGCTGGCCGCCGGGCAGGGGTTGACCGAGCCGGTCCTGTGGAACTATCTGGATGATCCGGCCGGGCTGCCCCATCCTTCGCACACCTACTGGATGCCATTGACCTCGCTAGCCAGCACGCCGGCGCTGCTGCTGTTTAAAAATTCCGGTTTCCTGGTTGCGCGGCTTCCCTTAAGCTTGCTGGCCGGCATTCTGCCCTGGTTGGTGGCAGCCCTGGCCGCTCACCTGGATCCGGCAGCCAGTGCTGCCCAGCGCACCCGGCGTTGGCTGCTGGCCTGGGCTCTGGCGACCTTTTCCGGTTTTTATCTGCAGTACTTGACCCTGACCGATAGTTTTGTGCTGTACATGCTGTTGGGCACCGGTTTCCTCTGGTTGGGCTTTGGCCTGCACTCCCGCCGGGGGGCGCCTGTGCCGCCCGGCAAATGGCTCTGGCTGCGCTTTTTGCTGCTTGGGGCTGTGGCGGGTTTGCTGCACCTCACCCGGGCGGATGGCCTGGTCTGGCTGCTGGCCGTGGTGCCGGCTGCGGGTTGGGCGGTGGCGCGCCCGTTTTACCGCCGCCCCCGCTTTTACACGCTGTTGGTCCTGGCGGCGCTGGGGTATTTGCTGGTGGCCGGCTGGTGGCTGGCTCGCAATCTGCAACTGTATGGATCGCCGTTACCGGGTGGAGCCCAAACCCTCTGGCTGACCACGTATGATGATACCTATGCCTATCCCGCCACGGGCTTGACGTTTGAAAACTGGTGGGCCCGCGGTTTGAGCGCCGCCCTGTTTGAGCGCGCGCGGGCGCTGTTGTGGAACCTGGCCAATCTGGTGGGGGTGCAGGGCCTGGTGATCTTACTGCCGCTAATGCTGCTGGGTCTCTGGCGGTTGCGGGAGCGCCGCTTTGTCCAGGCGGCCGCCGGCCTCTGGCTGTTGACGTTTATCGTGATGAGTGTGGTATTTCCCTTTGCCGGTTCGCGCGGCGGCTATCTGCATTCGGGAGCCGCGTTTCAACCGCTGTTTTGGGCGGCGGTGCCGCTGGGACTGGACGTGATCATTGATTGGGGCACCCGGCATCGTGGCTGGAAGCGCAACCAGGCCTGGCCGGTGTTTGGCGCTGGCATCGCAGTGCTGGGTGTGGCTTTGACGGTTGGGCTGTATGCGGTGCGGGTGGTTGGTCCCAACCCCAGCGCCACCCGGTGGGATGCCGATGAACGCCGGTTTTTGCAGGTGGACCAGGAACTTGAGGCCCTGAAGATCCCGGAGGATGCCGTGATCATGGTGAACAATCCCCCCGGTTTTAACGCAGCCACGCGCCGCCCGGCGGTGGTGCTGCCCAACGGGGGGACGGACACGGCGCTGGCGGCGGCCTGCCGCTACGGAGCCGGCTATCTGCTGCTGGACATCAATGCACCGGCCCTGCTGCGGCCGCTCTTTGACCATCCTGCCTCGTTGCCGGGACTGACTTATCTGCAGTCCGTCTCCGGCGTTCAAATCTACCGGGTGACCGCATGTCCCTGAACTGCAACCGATTGATTTTGCTGCTGGGGGCCGTCCTGGCCCTGGGGGGATTTTTGCTGGTTTCCGGGACCCGGGCGGGGATTGGTTTTCCGCTGGATGACGCCTGGATTCACCAGACCTATGCCCGCAACCTGGCCCAGCGGGGAGAGTGGTCTTTTCTGCCGGGCCAGCCTTCGGCAGGCTCCACCGCACCGCTCTGGTCGGCGCTGCTGGCCGGCGGTCACCTGGTTGGCCGTGGGACACCCTACGGCTGGACCTTTTTCCTGGGCGGGTTGTGTCTGGCGCTCCTGGCCATTTGCGGCCAGGAAGCCTTCAACCGGCTGGAGCGGCCGACGCAACTGGCGCCGTTGGAACCGTTGGAGCCATTGACACTGCGGGACCGGCGGGCGCTGCCCTGGGTCGGGCTGCTGTTGCTCGTGGAATGGCACCTGGTCTGGGCGGCCTCATCCGGAATGGAAACAACCCTGCAAGCCCTGCTGGGTGTGGCGGTATTTGCCCTGCTGCTGCGACCCTCCACCCGCGGGCGGATGTTTGCCGCAGGGCTGCTGGCCGGCCTCTCGGCCTGGGTCCGGCCCGATGGACTGACCCTGATTGGCCCGGTACTGTTTGTCACTTTTTTCCAACCCGGAGCAGGGCGGACCCGTTGGACCAGGATCGGATTGGCCCTGGCCGGGTTTGGCCTGTTGTTTCTGCCCTACTTGGGATTCAATCTGGCCCTGGCCGGAGAATGGTGGCCCAATACCTTCTATGCCAAACAGGCCGAATACGCGGTGCTGACATCACAACCCCTCCTGGCCCGGTTGGGCAGTCTGGCGGCCCTGCCGCTGGTTGGGGTGGGGGTGGTGCTGCTGCCGGGGGTGCTGTATGCCATTTTGAAGGCCGTCCGGCGATTGCTGCCCGGCAGAAGCCGCCCGGTTGCAGTTCTTTCCGGAGATCTCGTTCTGTTGGCAATGACCCTCTGGTGGCTGGGTTATACCCTCATTTATGCCTTGCGACTGCCGGTGACCTACCAGCACGGCCGGTATCTGATGCCGGCCATGCCGGTGCTTTTTCTGCTGGGCTTGGTGGGGTCGACCTGGCTGCTGGCCGATTTGCCCTTGACGCAGAAATGGCGCCGCCGGCTGCGTTTTGCTGCCGCGCTGACCCTGGCCGGGGTGGCCGTTTCATTTTATGCCCTGGGTGCCCGGTCTTATTCAGAGGATGTGGCCATCATTGAAACCGAGATGGTGCAAACCGCTCACTGGGTGGCGGACAACACGCCGCCGGATGCCCTGATTGCGGCGCATGACATTGGGGCATTGGGGTACTATGCCGATCGCGAGCTATTGGATCTGGCCGGTCTGATTTCGCCGGAGGTGATCCCCTTCATCCGGGATGAAACCCGGCTGGCCGCCTATCTGGATCAATCCGGGGTGGATTATCTGGTGACCTTTCCCGCTTGGTACCCCCGGCTGGTCCAGGGTCGGGATCCGGTCCATGTTACCGGCGGGGCCGTGGCCCCCGCCCAAGGTGGCGAGAATATGGTGGTTTACCGCTGGCTGGCTGTGCCGTAAATCGCAGATCCGGCAAACTGGCAACCTTGAACCCTCGTGAACGGATTGTCATGCTATAATGATGGCATCTTGATTTCAACGGCGGGTGATTCATGGCAGACTTCCTGAGTTTTGAGATCAATATTTATCGTGGCGAGGGTGGCGTTCATCCGGTTGTCATCCGCTCACCGCAGGGCGAAGCCGCCGGTGAATTTAAACCACCCATTGATGCCCAGGCACTTGAAGAGGCCCGGCAGATCCTGAAAGCGGCCCTGATTCAATCCGGTGGCAAGGCTGACTCGGACCAGACCTCGGCGTTAAAAAAAGCACAGGCGTTTGGTCGGACGTTGTTTGAGACCCTGTTTACAGGCCAAATTAATAGCTTGTACGTGAGCAGTTGCCATGAGGCCGAAAAACGACACAAAGATCTGTGCATTCAACTGCGCCTTGAAGATCCTGATTTGGTGACCCTGCCCTGGGAATTTCTCTACAATCCCGCCGAGCGTGAATATTTATGTCTGCGATCGGGTTTCCCCCTGGTGCGCTATATTCCCCAGCCCCGCCCGCTCAAGGCCCTGCAGGTGAAGCCGCCGCTGCGAATTTTGTGTATGATGCCTTCACCGTCCGACCAGAAGATCCTGGATGGAACGGCTGAGCGCTCCCGGATGAATCAGGCGCTGGAAGCCCTGGTGGCGCAGGGATTGGTTCACGTGCATTGGCTGGAGGAGTGCCAATCCTGGCGCAACCTGCTGAAAGTGGTCCATGCCAATGGTCCCTGGCACGCCTTCCACTTTGTCGGACATGGTGGTTTTGACGAGGCCCGGGATGAAGGGGTACTGGCTTTTGAAGATGAGAGCACGCGAAAAACCGACCCGATTACGGCCACGGACCTGGTGCGCCTGCTGGATGGGGCCAAAACTTTACGCCTGGTATTGCTGAACGCCTGTGATACCGCCCATACCGGACGGGAGTCCTTTTCCTCCACCGCGGCAACGCTGGCCCAGCGCGGCATCCCGGCGGTGGTGGCCATGCAGTATCCCATTTCGGATCGCGCCGCCATTGAATTTTCGCGCAGTTTTTATGATCTGTTGACGACGGATGGCCGGGTTGACACGGCCGTCACCGGGGCCCGCAAGGCGGTTTCCATTACCATGAAATCTTCCTTGGAATGGGCCACACCCATTCTTTATCTGCATACCGCCAACACGAGCCTGTTTAAGCTGCGCTCCCGCCCTGGATCCTCACAGCCACCGGTGGCGCCCCCCGCTGGATCGTCGGGTCACATTTCAACCGGTAATATTTCCGGCATTTCCGGCGGCATCATCAATTTGGGGGGGGGCACCGTCATTGTTAATTCCCCGCCCCCGGGTGCTAATTTGGCGGATGCCCTCAACATCCTTGATCAGTTGATCTCGGCCGGCAGCCTGGACCAGGCGGAAAAGACGCTGTCCCAGTTGGAGGCAAAATACCCCCAACATCCGGACCTGATCTCCCGCCGGGCAATCCTCAACCAGATGACTGCCCAGGTGCCGGCCGGGAACGGCAAATTGCCCCCCCCGCCGGTTGGGAAAATGTTTGACGGTGATTACATCATACTTTCATTGGGCGGATTGCAGGAAATGAAGTTGATACACATCCCGGCCGGCGAATTTCGCATGGGCAGTGATATTCAGGTGGACAAATATGCCGCCTATGATGAACTTCGTCAGCATCCGGTGCTACTGCCCGATTACTGGATTGGCTGGTCCCCGGTGACAAACGCCCAGTATGCCGCTTACATCCAGGCTGCTGAGGGCAGGACCCCTTCGGGCTGGTTGAACGGACGACCCCCGCGGACCAAATTGAACCATCCGGTTGTGGATGTCAAGTGGCGTGAAGCCATGGCGTTCTGCGATTGGCTGGGCCAGTTGTGCGGCTATCCGGTGCGCCTGCCAACGGAGGCGGAATGGGAAAAAGCGGCCCGGGGAACAGATGCCCGCATCTACCCCTGGGGGGATCCGGCCCCCGACGGCACCCGGGGCAACTTTGCCGAAAAACTGGGCAATGGCGGCACAACTCCGGTGGGCTCATACAGCCCCAAAGGTGACAGCTTTTATAAATGCGTGGACATGGCCGGCAACGTGTGGGAATGGTGCGCTGATCGGTACGACCAGAACTACTATAAAAATTCCCCCCTGCAGGATCCCCCCGGTCCGGATACCGGCAATGAAAGAGTGGTGCGCGGGGGCTCCTACTCCTTCAGTCCCAGAAACGCCCGCTGTGCCTCCCGCAGCAAGTACAACCCGGAAGTCAGGCTGGATGATTTGGGATTTCGCGTGGTCCTGCGCCTGGCCCGCTGACGGCCCTGCCTCTAGCCCGCTGACGGCATTGCCTCTAGCCAGCTGATCATCCTGAGCGGTCCGGCAGACAGTCCTGCGTCTGGCCGGCTGATCATCCTGAGCGGTCTGGCTGGCGGTCCTGTTTTGTCAGTCGTGTGTGTGCTGGCGGCACTTCTCCGTGCCGTGGCAAGAGCCAGCGTGGCGGCAAGGCGGTAGATTTAATCTTTGTGGGGCTGCACCTGTGGTATACTAACCGTCCCGCTGGACGGGATATTTCACTTTCAGGGATGGCCATGTATCTCACGCCAGATCATTCAATTCAACAAACCCAATCGCGTCAAACGGTTGAAATTCACCTGCCCGATGGGCGGATTTTTGAAGGCCCGCGCGGCATGCCGGTGGGGGTGTTCCTGCGTTCGTTGCCCGAATGGGACAATCCCCCCATTGTCGGCGCGATCGTCAATGACGAACTGCGCGAACTGACCTACCCCATCGAGCTGGAATCCCGCGTCCGCCC
>Ga0116144_10006694_pt1 | contig 9977 bp, 9 predicted proteins | sample AD_UKC035_MetaG_FD_89746 | JGI IMG/M metagenome (GOLD analysis project Ga0116144, IMG submission 89746) | Active sludge microbial communities of municipal wastewater-treating anaerobic digesters from USA - AD_UKC035_MetaG | ecosystem: Engineered > Bioreactor > Anaerobic > Digestate | place: USA...
ATTTCTGTCGATAATGACATGCTTAGGTGCAGGAATTAGACAATGCTGAATCCCACCGTAGCCACCGAGACTTTCCTGATAGGCACCTGTATGAAAGAAGCCTATATATAAAGGCTCTTTTGCGTCCTCAAGTTTTGGCAAATACACCTGGTTCACATGTGATTCCGTGTTGTAGTAATCGTCACTGTCACAAGTCATACCACCAATGTTCACCCTGACCTGATCTTGCTCCCAATTATTTATCGCCAGCAGAATAAATTTTTGTTTTATACCCCAGGTATCGGGTAGCGTTGTGATAAAAGAACTATCAATCATAAACCATAACTCATTGTCATTCTGCTGTTTTTGACCTATGACAGAATATAAAGTTGCTCCACTTTCAGCCACTGTAAAGCTGCCGAATTCAGTGAATATATTGGGCTCCTGAACTCCCTGAGCCCTGCAGGCCGATTGAATTTGCTTGACGATCTGCTCAGCCATATATTCATAATCATATTCAAAGCCCAGTGTTTTACGAATTGGCCAGCCCCCGCCAATATCCAATGAATCGAGGGTAGGGCAGATTTTTTTCAATTCGCAGTAAACATTGACACATTTATTCAATTCACTCCAATAATATGCAGTGTCTTTGATACCGGTATTAATGAAAAAATGCAGCATTTTGAGTTGAAAACGCTTATTTTTCTTCAAATTCTTGATGTAATAATCTTTGATCTCATCGTACCGAATCCCTAACCGTGAAGTATAAAATTCGAAATTGGGCTCTTCTTCGGCAGCTATCCTGATCCCGACTTTCATCTTTTTCTTGCCTTTGATCTTCTTCTCGTATTGAGGCAATTCGCTCATATTATCGAGGATAGGAATCACATTTCCATAGCCTGAATTCACCAGATCGGCTATATAATCAATGTATTGCGGTCTTTTGTATCCATTACATATGATATAGATATCTTTGTCAATCTTCTTGTCGGCATACAAGGCCTTGATCAATGGAATGTCGAAGGCAGAGGAGGTTTCGATGTGCACATCGTGTTTCACAACTTCGTTTAAAACGAACGAAAAGTGTGAACTCTTCGTACAATAGCAATATGTGTAAGAGCCTTTGTAGTCGGCTTTTGCTATTGCAACATTGAAAATTCGCTTGGCTTTCTTAATTTGCGATGCAATTTTAGGCAGATAAGAAATTTTTAATGGTGTTCCGTATTGTTTGATGATCTCCATCAAATCAATTCCGTTAAAGTGAAGTTGATTGTCTATTACTTCAAATCCTTCCTGTGGGAAATAAAATGTTTGTTCGATCAGATCGCGATAGGTGTTCTTCATTTCATTCTGGATTTAATTGATCAACCTCCCACATGATGAAATCCAAGTCACCCGGATTGGTTAAAGTTTGCTAATGTAACTAAGTTGGATTTATTATCATAATTGCTATTTTAAATAAAAGGTCATACAACAGTATTATAATGAAGAAAATAAGGATCATAGAAGTGAAGTCGGAAATCGGAGCGGGAACCAGGGGTGCGAGCATGGGCCCTGATGCCATAAAAGTTGCTGCTCTTGATTATGGAAGCAACTTGTTCAATAAGCTAAACAAGGTAGAAGTACAGTGCGAGAACCAACTTCTTTTCGAATCTCCGGGCAGTCCATATGCTAAAAGGATCAAAGGCATGTTGACAGTACTTGACAGAACGGCGACACAGGTTAGAAATACACTTAAAAATAATGAGTTCCCGATTATTCTGGCAGGTGACCATTCTACTGCTGCCGGAACAATTTCCGGTATCAAAATGGCATATCCTAAGCAGCGCATCGGAGTGATCTGGATTGATGCTCATGCTGACCTTCATTCACCCTGGACTTCACCTTCCGGTAACATGCACGGCATGCCGCTTGCAGCTGTTCTTGCTGAAGACAATGCAGTCAATAAGATGAATAAGCCGGATAAAGAAACATTGGAAGTGTGGAACAAGATCAAAAAGATAGGGGGCATTTCTCCCAAAATTGATTGGACTGACCTCGTATTTATCGCCTTGAGAGATGTAGAACCGGAGGAAAGTTATCTTCTAAAAAAACATAAAGTAAAGATTTTTAGTACCAATGATGTGAAGAGAAATGGCGTAGAAAAGATCGCTCGTGATACTCTTGCACATCTGAGTCGTTGCCAGTTGATCTACATTTCATTTGATGTTGACTCCATGGATTCTTCTATTTCCAAAGGCACAGGAACCCCCGTCAGAAATGGAATCACCGAAAAAGAAGCAGGAAGTTTGCTGGTACGGCTTGTTCAGAATGAAAAAGTTTGTTGTTTTGAAATTGCCGAAGTGAACCCTACAATGGATAAAGAGAATTTGATGGCCGAGAATACATTTGAGATCCTTCAACGTGTAGCCAACCAGTTATCCAACTGAAATCAGGAATAAATTAATTGAATATGAGATTTGAAAATGAAATCCAAAACCTGGTTTCGGATGCTATAAAGTCATTATATGACATTCATACACCTGCGGGTGATATTCTTCTTCAAGAAACAAAAAAGGAATTTGTCGGCGATATCACTCTGGTTGTTTTTCCTTTTACAAAACAAAGTCGCAAAAGCCCGGAGGTTACTGCCGATGAGATTGGTGCATATATCCTGAATAAAAGTTTAGTGATAACATCATTTAATGTTGTCAAAGGATTCCTGAACCTTGTACTGGCTGAAAATTTATGGCTGGATTTTTTCTCAAGGGTAAGCACAGACACTCAGCTACTCTTTGATCCTTCAAAAGCCTTTGGCAAATCGATGCCACACAGGTCACTAATGGTTGAATATTCCTCCCCAAACACCAATAAGCCATTACATCTTGGACACGTCAGAAATAACCTATTGGGTTTTTCAGTTTCACAGATATTAAAAGCTGCAGGTCATGAAGTAAAGATGGTCAATCTGGTAAATGACCGGGGTGTCCACATTTGTAAGTCTATGCATGCATGGCAGAAATTCGGAGATGGTGAAACTCCGGCGTCAGCTAACATGAAAGGTGATCATCTCGTGGGAAAATACTATGTGTTATTTGATAAAAAATACAAAGCGCAGGTCGCTTCACTTGTAGAAAGAGGACTTAGTCAGGAGGAGGCTGAAAAGCAGGCTCCCTTACAGTTCGAAGTCCAGGAAATGCTGAGAAAATGGGAGGCCGGTGACAAGGAAACAATAAGCTTATGGAGAGAAATGAACTCCTGGGTTTACAAGGGTTTTGAAGACACTTACAAGGCACTTGGCGTGAAGTTTGACAAGATATATTACGAATCTGAAACATACCTTTTAGGAAAGAAGATCGTTGAAGATGGTTTAAAAAGTTCTGCATTCTACAAAAAAGATGATGGATCAATTTGGATAGATCTCACAGAAGCAGGCCTTGATCATAAAGTCGTTTTACGGGCAGATGGGACTTCTGTTTACATCACTCAAGACATGGGGACAGCTCAATTGCGCTTCGATGAATTCCCCGGGCTTGAACAGCTTATCTATGTTGTAGGAAACGAACAGGATTATCACTTCAAAGTTTTAAAAGAGATATTTAAAAAACTTGGACGAAGCTGGGCTGAGGGATTGTATCATTTATCTTATGGAATGGTTGATCTGCCCTCCGGAAAAATGAAGTCCAGAGAAGGTACAGTAGTCGATGCTGATGAACTTATTGCTGAGATTGTTGAAACGGCAGAGATGACCACCAAAGCATTGGGTAAACTGGATGATTATGACAATGAATATGCAAGAAGTTTATATCATGATCTCGGAATGGGTGCTTTAAAATATTTTATCCTTAAAGTGGATCCGAAAAAGAGAATGTTATTCAACCCGGTTGAAAGTATAGATCTTAATGGAAACACAGGACCATTTATCCAATATACACATGCAAGGATTTGCTCGGTTCTTGGAAAAGGAAAAAAAGTATTCGGTTCCGATCTTAGTAATTCAGGAAAAGAATTGAGTCCTGAAGAAAAATCTCTTATCAAACTAATTTACGCATATCCGGATGTTCTTCAATCTGCAGCAGGGAGCCTGAGTCCGGCAATAATTGCAAATTATGCTTATGATCTGGCCAAATCATTCAACCATTTTTATCATGACCACGTGATCGTTGATGAGAATGAAAAGGAAACATCTTCGTTCAGATTGCGTTTAAGTAGCTTAACCGCATCTGTAATCAAGGAAGCAACCCGTCTGCTTGGGATCAATGTTCCTGAACGAATGTAAATGAATGAAAAGATTCCCTGACCTTTTACTTTTAACCATTGCTATCGGAACGATCTTCTGTTGCTCCTTCTCAGCAACAGGCTTGCTAAGCAACTCCTGGAGAAATGAAAAAAGAAATGGAGGAGTCGTAACGCCTTCTACTGCACACCTCAGATCAGGAGATATCATCTTCAGAGATGGTAAAAGTTATATCAGCAAAGCTTTAAAACAATTCAATCGCACGGACCCGAGGTTTTCACATGCCGGAATTATTCACATGGAAGGAAATAATGCGTTCGTTTATCATTGCATAGGAGGAGAAGAAAATATTACGAATAAAATGAGGAAAGAAACTCTTTCTTCTTTTTGCTCTCCTTCTGAAATCAATTCTTATGCTATCTACAGACCTGCTTTGAGTAAATCCCAAATAGTTCTCCTTGATTCAATTGCAGGGTCATACTACAGTGCAGGACTTGAATTTGATACACATTTTAACATCAACGACCAAGGCAAGATGTATTGTACAGAACTCATTTACAATATCTTTGATCAACTATTGGGCTCAGATAATTTTATAACTTTGACAGAAATAGCAGGAAAAAAATATGTTTCTTGTGATAATATATTTCTCCAGCCTCAGATGAAGGAACTTTACAAGTATTCATATAACAGCAAAAACAAAAAAATAAATGAAAATCCGGGCCTTTAAATTTCTGTTTCTGTCTACACTTTTATTTTTATTCTCTTGCTCAGGGGGTGATTCACCTAAGGCCGTCGCAGAAAAGTATTTAAAGGCTATCGGTTCATATGATTTCGATGCTGCCAAGAAGTATGGAACTGAAGATACAGGAAAACTTCTTGAAATGATGAGCGGTTTTGCAAAAATGGTTCCTGATTCAACGAAAGACGATATTCGTTTCACAATTCTCGAAGAAAGAATTGAAGGTGAAAAAGCAGTTGTTGTATATAAAGAAGAGGGAGAAGAAGCTGAAGTCAGCCTGAATTTGCTAAAGGTAGAAGGCAAGTGGAAGGTAAATATGACTAAGGAGTCAATTAATGAAGCAGAAAGTGGTAACACGATGGATGTAGGAGCTACGCAAACAGATACTTCGGGATCGAAGTAGTTTCTGGAACCCTCTAACGAATTGTGATGTGTAATTTTTTTTGACCCTCCAAATAACAGTCTAAGATATCCCCCTCTTTGATTTGTCCCACACCGCTTGGTGTACCGGTATAAATAAGATCTCCTTTTTTTAGTGTGATATATTGTGAGACATAGGCAATGATTTTCTCTATGGAAAAAATCATCAATGTACTTGACCCCTCCTGTACTATTTTGTCGTTAACGGTCAGGTGAAATCTAATGTCGCCTGGATCCGACAATTCAGATAAAGGTATAAACTCACCAACAGGTGAAGAGTTATCAAAGGCTTTAGCGGGCTCCCAGGGCAAACCTTTTTCTTTCTGCTTCTGCTGCACGTCGCGAGCCGTAAAATCCAAACCAACACTAATCTGATCAACATAACGCATAGCAAACTCTTCTGCAATATGTTTGCCTTCTTTACACACTTTATAAACCAGTTCTACTTCATGATGAATATCTTTAGAAAAAGCGGGAATATAAAATGCTCGTCCTTTAGGAATTAAAGCAGTATCCGGTTTTAAAAAGAATACCGGTTCTGAAGGCACGTCATTTTTTAGCTCCCTCGCATGCTCCACATAATTTCTGCCAATGCAAATAATTTTCATAAACGGGATTCGGCTATTGATTAAAATCCTTCAATCTTATCCGGGTGATCACATTTTTTGTGTTGGTAGCAAAATCTCCCTTCATCATCCAATCATAGTAGGATGACTCGATCTTAAACACATCCCTGACAGGCTTGCCTTTGTATTTTCCGAAATTAAAAACCTCTTCACCCTTATCATTGAGTACAATACGACCTGCTAAATCTACATTCTTATTTACTGTGCTGAACTTCGACAAAAAATCTACATCATTTTCCAGCACCTCATACTTTTCCAATTGTGAAAGTAAAACTTCATAGGTTGCATTTGTATCAGCAGCTGCACTATGTGCATTTTCCAAAGTTTTATCGCAATAAAACTTATAAGCTGCGGATAAAGTTCTTTGTTCCAGCTTGTGAAATATATTCTGAACGTCGATCAATTTTATTGTTGAAATATCAAAATTTATTTCAGCTCTTGTGAACTCCTCAATCAGCAACGGAATGTCAAACTTATTTGAATTATATCCTGCAAGGTCAGATGAAGATATAAAGGTTTGAATGTCTTTAGAAACCGTTTTGAACGTTGGAGCATCCCTGACGTCTTCATCATAGATTCCGTGAATCAATGATGACTCTAATGGAATCGGAATGGTAGGATTTATTTTCATACAAATCTCTTCCTTCTTACCATCCGGGTGCACTTTAAGTAGTGCGATCTCTACGATCCTATCTTGACCGATATTCACGCCGGTTGTTTCAAGATCCAAAAATACGATAGGACGTTTAAGCTTAAGTAGCATATAAATTATTTAGATGGCTTTACAATGATCTCAGTGTGCAATTCAGCAGGAGGGTAAATATCCTCTACGATAATATCCTTGCTTGTTGTGACAAAGTTCGTTCCCTCAGCAGTAACTTTATACTTGCCCGGGACAGCATTTAAAACAAAGCTGTTTCCGGCAGCTGCAGGGACATAGGTTAGAAGACTCAGAGTTTCGACATTCTCAAGTGTCACTTTAGATAGTTTGATGCGGGTACCGGTTTCAGATACTACTTCACCTGTAATTAATGTTTTAAAAGGGTGGTCACTTGTATCATTGAATTCTACTTTCCATATGTCGAGGTTTCCAAATCCGTCTTTGCGGCTTGCTGCAATGAATGCAAATCTTCCATCACCTGTAAACGATATACAATGATTGTCATCAGCAGTATTAATGGGAAAACCCACGTTTACAGCTTCCTGCCATTTTCCAGTTTCCGGATCTCGAAGTGATTTGAATATATCAAAATCACCCATGCTGTTATGTCCTTTTGAAGCAAAATATAATGTGTTTCCGTCCATGCTTATCCATGGAAAATCATCATCTTCTTTTGTATTTATCTCCGGGCCTAGATTCTCAATGGATCCCCAGTTTCCGTTTGGATCCTTTTTTGCCATCCAAATATCACTGCCTCCAATACCATCCTTTCTGAGTCCTGAAAAATATAAAGTTGACCTGTCAAGTGTGATAGTGGCAGAACCTTCAAACATCTTAGTATTGATCCCTTCACCAAACATGGAAGGTTTTAACCAGGATTTCCCCTTAGTCGTTGTATAACCTATGTCAGCAAAAAAATCAAAATTGTCAAAGTAAATGAATGCTTCATCGCCTGCAGCATTTAGTCCGACCAGCTCTTCATCCCATTCGCCATTGACAAGTCCACCGAAGCTTTTCGCTTTAGACCAAATAGTATCCCGCCATACTGATCCATAAATATCAGCCGTATAAATTCCAAGTTCATCAATGAATCCACCGATATTTCCTTTTCTCCTTGTTGTAAAGGCTAAATACTTCCCATCTGCGGAGATATAAGGATTGTAATCGTCATAAGTGCTATTTATGATCTTTCCCGGGTTTATAAAAGTAATGTTCAAAGGAGACTGACAAATTTCCTTGCCATGCCTCGACATTTCAATGAGTCGATCTGCAGAAGGCATGTCCTTAATTGGTTTGCCACCGGTTTGTGTTTTGTAATTATCAAATGCGCTAATGGCCTGATCCCACTCATTATTATACATATGAGCCAGGCCAAGATAATATTCAATATCTTTTTTGACATCTTTTGAATTAGCATGCTTTTGGAGATAAAACAATGCTGAAGCCTTATCAAAGTTGGTTTGCAGGAGACATATTCCCAGCCGATAATTAAATTCTGAATTCTCGGGGTCGGTCTTGATCAACTCCTGATAACCGGCAAGTGCACCTTTAAAGTCAGATGTTGCGAAAAGGGTGGAGGCGTCTTTTTTTACAGCTTTCGCTTCATCGCTGCTCAATACTCTTTCCGGCTTTGCTCTTTGTCCTGCAGAATCCCCTACACAAAGGATACATGAGAAGAAAATTAAGAAGAAATGATAAATATTTATTTTAAATTTCATAAGAGTCAGGAATACAATTCATTCGAACCGGAATGACGTGTAGTGTAATTTCTTTGACCTAAGATTGAACAAAGCAATCAGAACGTGCGATTCATGTCAAAACCTTCCAAATATTCTGCGATGCGTTTTAGAAAACTTCCGCCAAGTGATCCGTCTACAACTCTGTGATCGTACGAAAGTGAAAGAAACATCATTTGACGAATTCCGAGAGTATCTCCTTCAGGAGTCTCAATAACAGCAGGCTTCTTACGAATTGCTCCGGCAGCCAATATCGCAACTTGTGGTTGGTTGATTATCGGAGTTCCCATTACATTTCCAAATGTTCCGACATTAGTAAGTGTGAAGGTACCGTCCTGAATCTCTTCCGGTTTTAATTTATTTATTCTGGCCCTGTTAGCAAGATCATTTACCGCTTTTGTTAGCCCAATGAGGTTTAAGTGATCCGCATTTTTTATCACCGGAACGATTAAATTTCCACTTGGTAATGCAGCAGCCATTCCGATATTTATATAATTTTTCTTGATGATCTTAGTTCCGTCAAGACTTATGTTAACCATCGGATAGTCACGAATGGCTTTACAGATTGCTTCTATAAAAATAGGAGTAAAGGTTATCTTTTCACCAATCTTCTTTTGAAAATCATTTTTCACACGTTCTCTCCAATTCACCAGATTTGTTACATCAGCTTCTACAAAAGATGTAACGTGTGGTGAAGTTTGTTTTGACATCACCATATGATCGGCGATCAGCTTTCGCATGCGATCCATTTCGATGATCTCTGTTGCTCCACCTGCAGAAGCCGCAATTGGTTGAGGCAAGCTTTGCGGTGCTGAGGCAGGCGCAGCTTTTACGGTGCTTCCACCAAACTTGGAACGATTCTCAAGATGATGCATCAGATCCTGCTTCGTAAGTCTGTTATTTGCTCCTGAACCTTGAATAGACTCAAGTTCTTGAACACTTAGACCTTCCTGGCGTGCAATATTTTTTACAAGAGGAGAATAAAATCTTCCTCCGGGAGACTTCATTGAACCAGCAGCTGCGGGTGATGTTGATACCTGCGCAAGCGGAGCCGTCTCCGGCACAACTTTAGAATGACTAACATCACCATTACCGCTAACTGGAGTAACACCGGTGGTTGAAGGAGATGATTTTCCTGCATCGGCATTATCAGGTTTCAATTGAGCAATGACTTCTCCGACTTTTACTACCTGTCCTTCTTCAAACAATCGCTTGGATAATATTCCGGCTGCCGGAGAAGGTACCTCTGAATCTACTTTGTCTGTTGCTATCTCAAGAACAGGCTCATCAGCTTCAATATGATCTCCTTCTTTCTTGAGCCATTTTAGAATCGTAGCTTCAGCTACACTTTCGCCCATCTTGGGCATGATCAGGTCGATCATAGAATTTTTATTTCTTTGTTTTTAATAAAAAAATGCAAAAAAAACCTTTGCAGCATCACTACAAACTTACAAATTATTGAGCTTCTCTTCGCTAAAAATTGCCCAAATTTCTCCATCCTTTTCGAACAAGCTCCAGGTCTTTGTAAACACTGTAATCTTTTGCATACAAAGAGTTTAGGCGTGATAATGTTTCTGAATTCAGATTTTGTTTTAAA
>Ga0116144_10006695_pt1 | contig 9977 bp, 6 predicted proteins | sample AD_UKC035_MetaG_FD_89746 | JGI IMG/M metagenome (GOLD analysis project Ga0116144, IMG submission 89746) | Active sludge microbial communities of municipal wastewater-treating anaerobic digesters from USA - AD_UKC035_MetaG | ecosystem: Engineered > Bioreactor > Anaerobic > Digestate | place: USA...
ATTTTCGTAAAAATTGAATTCCATACTTCGAGCCTGATTAAAGGTATAGGCCCTGCTGTTTCCGCTAAACTTAGAGGATCGAACCGTTTCTTTATACTGATCTGGTTTTTTAAAATAATAGTCGGAAACGGATTCGGATAAATAAATTATGCCTGAGCTGGTATCAATGATTTCAGAAAGATCAACTTCATTTCCTAAAATCTTTTTTGGGTACTCAATCAACCGCTGTACTCCCTTTACATACGCTTCACAGGAAAAAGATTCGATTTGATTTTTATAATAGTTCTTGTTTTCGATCACCTTGCGCATAATTCGGTAGGCAGGGTCTTCTGTTCCATCAATGGTTACTTCGCTGATCGAATATTGAGTTCTGTTCAGTATAATATCTAACCGGTATGCTTCATCACCTAATCGAACATTTCGAATTTCATTCTTATACCCTAAAAAACTAAAAACTACTTCATATTCGCCTGGCTCTAAATGCAGAACATAATTTCCTTCCGAATTACTTGTCGTTCCGTTGGTGGTGCCTTTAATATAAATACTGGTAAATGGGAGCGCTTGCCCTTCTGCATCGACTATCGATCCAAAAATTTTTTGAGCGTCAACTTGTGTGGTGCTAATCAGTGCAAAAGCAAAAAATAAAAGCAAGAACCTGCACCAAGAAGGAATGCGGTTCTTCATTTTTAATCAAGTTTTAATACGGCTAAAAATGCCTTTTGTGGTATTTCAACATTTCCAACCTGACGCATCCGTTTTTTACCTGCCTTTTGCTTTTCAAGAAGTTTACGTTTTCGGCTTATATCACCTCCATAACATTTTGCAGTTACATCTTTACGCAAAGCCTTTATAGTTTCTCGTGCTATGATCTTGCTACCAATGGAAGCTTGAATAATAATTTCGAATTGTTGTCGGTTGATCAGCTCTTTTAACTTTTCACAAATTTTCTTTCCAAAAGTATAAGCGTTGTCTTTATGAATAAGAGCCGATAAGGCATCAACAGGTTCACCGTTCAATCGAATATCTAAACGAACCAATTCCGAATCACGATAGCCAACCGGATGATAGTCGAATGAAGCATATCCTTTCGAGATACTTTTCAACTTATCATAGAAATCGAAAACAATTTCTGCCAATGGCATTTCAAACACAAGTTCTACACGGTCGGTGGTTAGATAACTTTGATGCGTAAGAATTCCTCTTTTGTTTATGCAAAGATTCATTACGGCTCCGGTAAATTCAGATTTGGTTATAATTTGAGCTTTAATGAAAGGCTCTTCTATCCGATCTAGCTTTGAAGGATCGGGAAAATCGGAAGGATTATTAACCGCTAGCACTTCTCCATTGGTAAGGTAAGCCACATATCCAACGTTGGGTACGGTTGTGATCACGGTCATGTCAAACTCGCGCTCTAATCGTTCCTGTATAATTTCCATATGCAGCATCCCTAAGAATCCACAACGGAATCCAAATCCTAATGCAGCAGATGATTCGGGTTCATACACCAACGAGGCATCATTCAACCTGAGTTTATCCATGCTGGCTCTCAACTCTTCATAGTCATCCGTATCCACCGGATAGATTCCGGCAAATACCATTGGTTTTACATCTTCAAAACCTTCAATTGCTTTATCGCATGGTCTATCTATATGGGTAATGGTATCGCCAACTTTTACCTCCTTCGCTTCTTTGATGCCGGAAATAATATATCCCACATCGCCTGTGCTGATAATGTCTTTAGGAATTTTATCTAACTTTAAAACACCGATCTCATCTGCAAAATATTCTCTTCCTGTGGCCACAAATTTTACGCGGTCATTTTTACGAATCTCTCCCTGAATGACTTTGAAATAGGCGATGATACCTCTAAAAGAATTGAAGATAGAATCAAAAATCAATGCCTTTAGGGGTGCATTTTTATCTCCCTTGGGAGCAGGAACTCTATCAATAATGGCACGTAATATATCTTCTACCCCCATGCCGGTTTTTCCGCTTGCGGGTATTATTTCTTCTCGATCACAACCTAATAAATCAACAATTTGATCTTTTACCACTTCGGGTTCTGCGCTTGGAAGATCAATTTTATTCAAAACTGGAATAATGTGCAGATCATTTTCCAATGCCAAATATAAATTGCTAATGGTTTGCGCTTGTATTCCTTGGGCTGCATCAACAATCAATAATGCGCCTTCGCAAGCAGCAATTGATCGTGAAACTTCATACGAAAAATCAACGTGACCTGGAGTATCGATTAAGTTAAGCACATATTTCTTTCCATCCAATTCATAATTCATTTGAATGGCATGGCTCTTAATAGTAATGCCTCTTTCTCTTTCCAGATCCATACTATCCAACACCTGATCTTGCAAAGCATTCTTATTCAATGTATTAGTATGTTCTAACAAGCGATCGGCCAAGGTACTTTTACCATGGTCTATATGAGCGATGATACAAAAATTTCTGATATGCTCCATAAGGGCTGCAAAGGTAGAGAATTTAAGCTATCTGACCTTAGATTATGGCGCTCTTTAATCAACTTTATTTTTATTCATTGAGCATGCAACCTTTTATGGGTAAATTGCATCTACTATAAGTACACCCGTAAAATGAATGAAGAACAACTTTTACAAGAATGCATTCAAGGGAGCCGTCAAGCACAAAAAGAATTGTACGAGCGGTTCAGTAGATTGATGATGGGAGTTTGTCTTCGATATTCCGATAGTCGCGAAATGGCTGAGGATGTTTTACACGATGGTTTTTTAAAGGTGTTTGAAAAGATAAACACTTACCGGGGTGAAGGTTCTTTGGAAGGTTGGATCAGGCGTATAATGATCAATACAGCTATGAATAGTTTCAGAAGACAAAAGCTTGAGCCGATTGCGGTAGAGGAATTACCTGAAAGCAATGGTACTGAAATGAATACAAATGCCTTAACTCATTTATCTGCAAAAGAGTTGATAGGTATCATTCAAAGCATGCCGCTAGGTTATCGATCGGTCTTTAACCTATTTGCTATAGAAGGATACAGTCATAAAGAAATAAGTGAAATGCTTAATATATCAGAAGGAACAAGTAAGTCACAATACAGCCGCGCCAAGATGCACCTTCAAAGAATAATTGAAAAAGAACTGATAGAAAATGAAAGATAGTTTTGAAAATATTTTAAAAGAAAAGTTAGGCTCTTTCGAATCCGATGTGCCCGATCATCTTTGGAATTCGATTGAATCCGGAATTTCCAACGAGCCATTGGATCAGCCATCCAATTCTTCTGATGCCGGAATGGGTCATTCTGCCTTAAGTAAAACCGGAATTGGATTTAATATTCCAACCATTGGTGTGATAGCCGTAATCAGTGCGGTTACCGCCTTTACTTTGTTTCAATTTTCTAAAACGGATAACGCTGAACACACTTCCCCTGCCATGAAAACAATACAGCCGGAAGTACAAACAAATACTATCGATGTTAATAATGAGACTCCAAATGAAATTGCTGTTCAATCAATACCTGCTGTGGTATTGAATGAAAAAGAGTCAGAAAGATCAAGCTCTAATCAAAACAGCACAAGTCAATTCATCAATGAAATAAATGATGTAAAGCCAGAAAGTAGCAATGGCATCATTGCTGAATCCGATCGTTCGAATACAAATATTATTAAAAAGGAAAATAAAATTTTGCCCTCAACCCAACAGAACAATTCTTCTGTTTCACAAGAAGGTTTGAATTTAATTCAAACGCATCACAATGAACCCAAGGCAAGTATAATGGCAAACCCAATTTCAGGCTATGCTCCATTAAGCGTTCAATTCAATAACAAAGGTTATGGTGATGATGTAAGATGGGATTTTGGTGATGGGTCGGTTTATTCATCTTTTACAAATACTAGCCATGTATTTGAAAAACCAGGAACTTATCAGGTAATATTAATCAGCAGAGATAAAGCAGGAAAGGAAACTAAAGATCAAGTATCTATTGAAGTTTATCCTCCTTCGGCTTTTGGAACCATTCCCAACATATTTACACCCAATAATGATGGCTATAATGATCAGTTTGAAATTATTGGAGAAAACATTTCTTCGTTTCAAATGACGGTGTTTGACCGATTTGGAGTAGTCGTATTTAATTCCTCACAATTTGGTAACTGGTGGGATGGAAAGCTAAATTCTGGTATGCCTGCTAAAGAGGATACCTATTATTATAAAATTGGAGCTAGTGGCAGCGATGGTAGGAAATACCAATTTCAAGGTGCCGTTCGCTTGGTTAGATAGAAAATAAATAAATTTAAAATAAACAAGCCAATCGGGTGAAAATACAAGATTTATAAAGGGTTGAAACAGTAAAATAATTATATTTGACCTCTTATACTCATTTAAAACCGAGAAGCTTAAAAACTGTAATAAATACTATGAGAACTATGAAAAAACTATGTACCCTTTTTGCAGCCTCCTTGCTTTTGCTTGGAGTGTTCTTTAGCACCGAATCGCGTGCAAGTCATATTGTTGGTATGGATATTACCTATGAATATACCGGCATACCGAATCAATACATTTTGACTGCCCGTTTGTATCGCGACTGTGCAGGGATTACAGCCCCTACCACTTTGAGCTTATGTTATAGCTCTATCTCTTGTGGATTAAACGGAACGGTAATTATGAATCAAATTCCGGGAACCGGACAACAGATTCCAATTCCTCCTTGTATTCCGAATCCTGGACCAACTTCTTGTCAAGGGGGTACATCCTATGGAGTACAAGAATATATCTACACAGCAACCGTTACCCTTCCTCAAGCCTGTAATGATTGGGTTTTTGCATGGACACAATGCTGTCGTAATGCTCAGATTACCACTTTAAATGGTGCTGGTGGGCAAGGTTTATATGTTTCTACAACAGTGGATAATTTGAACTACCCAACCAATAGCAGTCCCGTTTTTGCTACACTTCCTGTAACACAGTTTTGTGTAAACAGTCAATTCTATTATATCCAAAATGCTACCGATATTGATGGCGACTCTTTAGCTTACTTTTTGGTGGATTGTGAAGATGCCAATGGTGGTTGCCCTATTACTGGAGTTGGACCGGTAATTTACAATGCAGGCTTTAGCGGTACCGTGCCATTTACTACTGCCAATGGAGTTGTTATAGATCCTACCACCGGAGTGATTAATTTCTTCCCTACCGTTGCTCAAGTGGGTGTTATGGCTGTGTTGGTAAGAGAATATCGAAACGGTGTTGAAATTGGTTCCGTTAAGCGTGACATTCAGGTGTCTATTGCCGGAAATTGCATCATCAATCCTCCGGTTTTCAATACCGATTCTGTGCAATGGCAAAACAATATTTACTTAGGCGCGCAATATCAGTGTGGTGATACTGCTGTTATCATTGCCTTGCAAGAGCCCGTTCAGTGTGGTTCCATCGAATCTGCCGGTACCGACTTTCGTGTATTGGCTCCTAATGGACAACCCAACCCAACCATATCTGCTGTTGCCATTAATTGTACCAATGGTTTTACCGATAGCATCCTTCTTTATTTGAACTATCCTTTAACCTATGGTATTACTCACATTTGGACGAAGCAGGGATTTGATGGCAATACACTTCTATCGGAGTGCGGATCTGCTATGGCTGAGTACGATACTTTTGATATTGTTATTGACGATACTACTCAGTACCAACTAACCATTATCAATGATGCGCCTTGTGCGTTTATCGAACTGGATATCACTGTTAATGAAGCCATCGCTTGCTATACTTTTGCTAATGATGGTTCGGATGTGGCCTTCTTCGATTCAAACGGAACCTTATATCCGGTGGTAAGTGTCACTTCACCTCCTTGTAATCTTGGCAATCCTTATGTGAATCAGTTTCATTTAACCTTTGCCAATACGGTCTCCGGAAATCCGCCTTATTATTTTACTACAACTGTCGGAACCGATAGTTCAACCGTGGCAAATTCATGCGGAAAGTTCCTATTCCCCGGTGATACAATTGCTATTATTTATACTTTGAATTATATTTTAGTTAATATCGGTTCGGATCAAACTATTTGTTCTACCGATACTTTCCCTATTCTCAATAGCAATATTCCAAGTTTAAATTACAATTGGACCTTGAATGGAAATAGTGTAGGAACAAATCAAACACTTCAGACAACTGCCGGGGGAACCTATATTGTGAATGTTTCTGCAGGACCTGCTTGTTCAGGAAGTGATACTATGAACTTAAATGTTGTGCAAGCACCTGTAGTGAGTTTGAACGATGCTACGATTTGCGATTATGATGCCTTGCCTGTTCTTGATGCCGGTAATGCAGGTGCCACTTACAGTTGGACCCTCAATGGAAATCCGGTAGGTTCTAATCAAACATTACAAACTTCAGCTGCCGGTACGTACATGGTAACCGTTAACGTTGGAAGTTGCGATGCAAGTGCTTCTATGAACTTGACCATCAATGCCAGTCCAATTGCTACGCTTACCGATGCTACCATTTGCCAAGGAGATCAGCATGTATTTGATGTAGGAAACCCCGGTGCAACCTATGCATGGTCGAACGGTGCTACCGATCAAACCATTACGGTTAATGGTGCTGGTTCTTATTCGGTGATCGTAACCAATGCTGCTAATTGTATCGATACTGCTTCTGCAAACCTTACAGTTGCTCAGTACCCTGCTCCTCCTATTGTAATTTGCGATCCTTCGCCCGGAACGCAATATGCTTATGTATATTCTTGGTTGGCCGATCCGAACATCACCAATTATCAAGTAAGTATTGACAGCGGTCTTACCTGGATTGCTCCTAACGTTTCGAACACACAGCATGGAGTTAATGCTCCCGTACCTTTCTTTATTGTTCAAGCATTGAACAGCGGTCCTTGTAACCCAAGCCCGGCTTCTGCTTTCTCTGAGTGTGAGGTTGAAGTTGAAATACCTAACGTTATCACTCCTGATAACGATGGTAAGAATGATGTATTCTTTATTAAAAACTTAGATAAGAATCCTAATTCTAGCTTACAGATATTCAATCGTTGGGGTAATGAAATTTATTCAAGCGGTAGTTATCAAAACGACTGGAAAGCTGCTGATCAGCCTGCCGGAACTTACTTCTATATTCTCCGATTGCAAAATCAAAAAGTATTCAGCGGTAATATTACGGTAATTAAGAAATAAAAAGATTTTATCCTATGACAAAACCCCTTCGATACTATTCGAAGGGGTTTTTCTTTTGTTGTCATGCAATCGTATCATTATTTAGTATGTTTGCAGCCTTAGCAAAATTGCTTTTGAATGAAAGTTGTAGATCATATAAAAAAGGCAAATGGGAAGACCTTATTTTCAATAGAGATATTACCTCCTCTGAAAGGTCGAAGCATTCAATCCATATTTAAGGTGTTGGATCCTTTAATGGAATTCAAACCACCATTTGTTGATGTTACCTACCACCGTGAAGAATACGTGTACAAAAGCCGTGAAGGTGGCTACCTTGAAAAGGTATCTATTCGAAAGCGACCTGGAACAGTAGGCATTTGTGCCGCTATTATTTTTAGATATAAAACCGATGCGGTTCCACATATTATTTGCGGAGGATTTACAAAAGAAGAAACCGAGAATGCATTAATTGATCTTCAATTTCTTGGCATTGACAATGTGTTGCTCTTACGTGGTGATGCGGTAAAGACACAAGGAGAATTCAAAGCGGAAGTAGGTGGACACCGTTATGCACTTGATTTAGTAAAGCAGGTCGTCAACCTGAATAAAGGGAAATATTTGGATGATGAATTACAAGATGTAGAAGCTACTGATTTTTGTATTGGAGTTGCCGGATATCCAGAAAAACATTTCGAAGCTCCAAACCTCAATACCGATATATTGTATTTAAAGAAAAAAGTGGATGCCGGTGCGGAATACATTGTAACTCAAATGTTTTTTGATAATAAAAAATATTTTGAATTTGTAGAACGCTGTCGAAAAGAAGGCATAAATGTTCCGATTATACCTGGTTTAAAACCCATCACTCGTAAGGCACAAGTTAGTGCTTTGCCGAAAACTTTTTTTATCGACATTCCCGATGATTTATTTCAATCAATTAGTCGTTGTAAAAACGAAGATGATGTTAAACAAGTGGGTATTGAATGGGGCATACAACAATCTAAAGAACTCTTAAATGCTGGGGTTCCCGTATTGCACTATTACACCATGAGCAATTCTGAGCCGGTGCTACAAATAGCTCGCTCTGTATTTTAGTGTAACTTTTTAATATCTTATCCATAAAAGGGTTAACAGCGCATAATTCTTGCTTATGTTTGTATAATTCACTTAGTTAATCATGTCAAGAGGCTATTCAAGATACATGAACCGAATTTACCAATTCGGAGATTTACTTATACTCAATCTTTCAGTTTTGGGAATCAGCCTTTTCTTAAACAGTGAATTTGATTTTACACGTGAACGATTACTGCAGTTATTAGGTCTCAACTTAGGTTGGTTGATTGCCACCTCTCTGTTTTATTCAGACGAATCAAATCGATCTTTAAAATTTGAATCGATCGCGAATAATATCATTAAGTCATTGGTTGTACATTCCTTGTTATTGATCTTTTTCTTTTACCTAACACAAAGCAAACTAGGTAAATGGCCCGAGTTCTATATGGTGTATCTGGGTTTTGTGTTTTTGTTGTTCATATGGCGATCTTTTATGATGGGTCTGTTAAAGTTTTTGCGTAGAAGAGGCTTAAACTATAGAAGAATAGTAATGATCGGTGGGGGACCTCAAACAGAAGATCTATTTAATTTTTTTGTAAAGCACGATGAACTAGGTTTTAAACTTCAGGGCATTTTTATAGATGATGTTAGCAGCATTCCTAATATTCCACTCAATATGGTTAGAGGAAGCATTGAAAACGCAAACACATTTCTAATTGATCATGGAACTGACGAAGTCTATTGCTCATTGAGCACGGTAGATTTTCATAAAGTAAATAACCTATTGCGTTTTTGCGATCAGAATTTTATACGATTTAAATTGATCCCCGATTTCAGAGGCTTTTTTAACAAAAAAGTCAGCGTAGATTTCTATGAGAGCATCCCTGTTTTGAACATTAGAAAAGAACCTTTAGAAAGCACACACCATAGGGCGATGAAACGTTTATTCGATATCGTTTTTTCATTTTTGGTCATCGTGCTTATTTTCCCTTGGTTATTAACCATAATTGCGATTGCGATAAAGATGTCTTCTCCAGGCCCGGTATTTTTTAAGCAAGAGCGAAGTGGGAAAAATAATGAATCTTTTGTCTGCCTCAAGTTCAGAACCATGCGCGTAAATCGTGAAGCGGATGAGTTACAAGCATCTAGAAATGACCCTAGAATTACTAAAGTTGGTAATTTTTTACGCAAAACCAGCTTAGACGAACTTCCTCAGTTCTTTAACGCATTTGTTGGAGATATGTCGGTAGTAGGACCAAGGCCACACATGCTCAAACACACCGAGGAATATTCAGAGCTGATTGAAAAGTTTATGGTTAGACACTTAGTGAAACCGGGCATAACCGGGTGGGCGCAAATATGGGGCCTTCGAGGTGAAACTAACGATCCAAACAAAATGAAACGAAGAGTAGAGTTTGATGTTTGGTATATCGAAAATTGGTCGCTCCTACTGGATATAAAGATCATATTTTATACCGTGGTTAATATGATTAAGGGAGAAGATAATGCACACTAAGCATTAGCCAATTTGGTTTGTCTCTAAGCGAAAATTAACTACTTTTGTGACCCTGAAATATCCGAAGTCGGATGTCATCAAATCCAATACATATCATCGAGCATAAATCTTTGAAGACCAGCATAAAAGACATATCTCTACTGCTCAAACTGCGTCTTTCTTCTTTGGTAGTTTTTTCTGCCTTGATGGGCTATTTAATGGTCGATCATCAAAATATAGTGTGGCTCAATTTGTTTTGGCTCATGATAGCCGGAACATTGGTTACC
>Ga0116144_10006697_pt1 | contig 9975 bp, 9 predicted proteins | sample AD_UKC035_MetaG_FD_89746 | JGI IMG/M metagenome (GOLD analysis project Ga0116144, IMG submission 89746) | Active sludge microbial communities of municipal wastewater-treating anaerobic digesters from USA - AD_UKC035_MetaG | ecosystem: Engineered > Bioreactor > Anaerobic > Digestate | place: USA...
GCGGCTGCAAACCCAGTGCACTGGTGAACAGCGCTTCAACCTCGAGGCTCATCGCTTCTCCCGCTTGAACACCGCCCGGTGGACATTGTCAATGTCTCTTTCCACACGAAACGACGAGGGACCGGTTTCAGCCGGGCTGCCCGGCCGTCCCGTCCTGCTTCAGACCGATGCCGACGAGAAAGGTTTCCGCCGAGCGCGCCCGCGAGGCCTTGGGCTTGAAGGGCTTGACGACGCGAAAGACGCGCTTGAAGGCCTCGACCAGCTGGCTGTAGCCGCTGCCGTGGAAAACCTTGGCGACGAGCGCGCCATCGGGCCGCAGATGCGCCTGGGCGAAGTCCAGCGCGAGCTCGACCAGGTCGCTCATCCGTGCGGCGTCGGCGGCAGCGACACCCGAGAGGTTGGGAGCCATGTCCGAGACCACGACATCCACCGGCCGCCCGCCGAGTTCGGCCTGCAGCGCCTTCAGCGCCTCCTCGTCGCGGAAATCGCCCTGCAGGAAGCTCACCCCCTCGATCGGCTCCATGGGCAGCAGATCGAGCGCGATCAGCGCCGATTCGGTCCGCGGTCCGACGGCGCCGTCGGCCCCTGTCGCCCGCCCTGCAAGGCGCTGGCGCAGGTACTGGCTCCAGGCGCCCGGGGCCGAACCCAGGTCGACCACCACCTGCCCCGGGCGCAGCAGGCGGAACACCTCATCGATCTCCGCGAGCTTGTATGCGGCGCGCGAGCGGTAGCCCTCGGCCTGCGCGCGGCGCACGTAGGGATCGGTGACGTGGTCGTGCAGCCAAGCCTTGTTGAGCTTCTTGCTGCGGGTCTTGATCTTCATCGCGCGTCGATAATAGGCTCATGCCTGCCCTCACCCTGACCCCGTCCGAACGCAAGGACAAGCGCGGCCTTGCGCACCATCTCGAGCCGGTCGTGATGATCGGTGCGGAAGGGCTCACCCCGGCAGTCGAGCGCGAGGTCGACGCGGCGCTTGCGGCGCACGGGCTGATCAAGGTGCGCGTCTTCAGCGACGATCGCAGCCGGCGCGAGGCGATGCTGCACGCGCTGGCCGAGGCGCTCGGCGCCGCACCGGTCCAGCATATCGGCAAGCTGCTCGTCCTCTGGCGCCCACCGCTCGAGAAGCCGCGCACGGTGCGGCCGGACCGCAAGCCCGGCCCGCGCCTGGTGCGGGTCGTCAAGCCCAGCGGACGGCCGGGGCGCGCACCCACCGCCCGCGTCGTGAAGCTGCTCGGCAACGAGCGCGTGAGCGCTGGCGGCCTCGTCAAGCGCGCGCGGCCGACACAGCGTTCGACGAAGAAGAGCGGCCGCTGAGCCTGCCCGCAACCGCCGCGCGGCAAGCCGGCTCAACGGCTCTCGCGCGCGCCGCTGGCCCGCCAGGTCAGCACAGCCACGAGCAGCGCCTTGAGTCCGAAGAGCGCAACGCTGCCGCCGTGCAGCATCGCAAATCCCATCACCACCGCCCGCCCGGCCCGCGCGGCCTCGATCATCGGCTGCAACCCGTACGCGGAGAGGATGGTGCAGAAGAGCACCGCCAGCAGCAGCACCATCTCGGTGCTGAGCCGGCTGCCACGACCCTCGCGTGCAGTGTGCTGTGCGCGCGCACGCTCGAGGAACCAGAGCACGAGCGCCAGCACGATGCTGGCGCCGGCCTCGATGCGAAAGATGCGCCCGTTGACCAGCCCGGCCTGCGTGCGCGCCAGCACCGCGAAGCTGGCCGGCGCGGCGACGAGCGCGATGCCCGCCAGCATCCCCAGCCAGACGCCGGGCAGCAGGCGACGCAAGCGCTCGCCGAATGACGCCATCAGACGTAGCGGACGTCGATGATTTCCCAGTTGCGCACCCCGCCCGGCGCCTGCACCTCGGCGACATCGCCGGCGACCTTGCCGATGAGCGCGCGCGCGATCGGGCTGCTGATCGAGATCAGGCCGAGCTTGAGGTCGGCCTCGTCGTCGCCGACGATCTGGTAGGTGGCCTTCTGCCCGCTGTCCTCGTCCTCGAGGTCGACGGTGGCGCCGAACACCACCTTGCCGCCGGCGTCGACCCGCGCCGGGTCGATCACCTGCGCCGCGGCAAGCTTGGCCTCGAGTTCCTTGATACGGCCCTCGATGAAGCCCTGCTTGTCCTTGGCGGCGTCGTACTCGGCGTTCTCGGAGAGGTCGCCCTGCGCGCGCGCGTCGGCGATCGCCTGGATCACCGCGGGGCGATCGACGGTCTTCAGGCGGTGCAGTTCCTGCTTGAGCTTCTCCGCACCGCGGATGGTCAGGGGGATGGTGGCCATGGGGGTTGCCGCTGCAGAATAAAGTCAAACCGCCGCAGCGTCCCCTGCCCGGGGGCGGTGCGGCGGATCGGATGAGGCCGGAGTCTAAGCCAGTTCGGCCTGCAGGTCCTGCACCGAGGCCACTGCCAGGTCGCTGTCGAGCTTCATCGCTTCGGTCGCGGCCTCGGCTCCGGCCATCGTCGTGTAGTAGGTGATGCGGTTCGCGAGCGCCGCGGTGCGGATGTGGCGCGAGTCGGCGATCGCCGCGCGCGTCTCGTCGACCGTCGTCATCACGAGCTGGATCTCGCCGGCCTTGATCATGTCGACGATGTGCGGCCGGCCGTCCTTGACCTTGTTGACGACGCGCACCGGGATGCCGGCTTCGGCGATCGCCGCGGCCGTGCCCTTGGTCGCGACGACCGAAAAACCGAGCGCGACCAGGTCGCGCGCGACGTCGACCGCGCGTTCCTTGTCCCCGTTCTTCACCGTGAGCACGACCGTGCCCTCGGCGGGCAGCCGCGAGCCGGCGCCGAGCTGGCTCTTGAGCATGGCCTCGGCGAAGTTGCGACCGACACCCATGACCTCCCCGGTGCTGCGCATCTCCGGGCCGAGGATCGTGTCCACCCCCGGGAACTTGTTGAACGGGAAGACCGCCTCCTTCACCGCGAAGTACGGCGGCACGACCTCCGTGGGACGCTTCCCCCGCGGCGTGCGCTGGTCGCCGAGCTTCTGCCCGACCATGCAGCGGGCCGCGATCTTGGCCAGAGGCTGGCCGGTGGCCTTGCTGACGAAGGGCACGGTGCGCGAGGCGCGCGGATTGACCTCGAGCACGTAGACGACGGCGTCCTCGTCCTCGCCCTGGATCGCGAACTGCACGTTCATCAGGCCGACGACCTTCAGCGCGCGCGCCATCGCGACGGTCTGGCGCCGCATCTCGTCCTGCAGCACAGCGGGCAGCGAGTACGGCGGCAGCGAGCACGCCGAGTCGCCGCTGTGGATGCCCGCGGCCTCGATGTGCTCCATGATGCCGCCGATCATCACCTCGTCGCCGTCGCTGACGCAGTCGACGTCGACCTCGACCGCATCATCGAGGAAGCGGTCGAGCAGCACCGGCGACTTCTCGCTCACGCGCACCGCCTCGCGCATGTAGCGCTCGAGGTCCTTGTCGCCGTGCACGATCTCCATCGCACGGCCGCCGAGCACGTAGCTCGGGCGCACGACGAGCGGATAGCCGATCTCGCGCGCGAGCACCAGCGCTTCCTCCTCGGTGCGCGCCGTGCGGTTGGGCGGCTGCTTCAGTCCCAGCTCGTGCAGCAGCTTCTGGAAGCGCTCGCGATCCTCGGCGATGTCGATGCTGTCGGGGCTCGTGCCGATGATCGGAACGCCCGCGCGCTCGAGGTCCAGCGCGAGCTTGAGCGGCGTCTGCCCGCCGTACTGGACGATCACGCCCTCGGGCTTCTCCTTGTCGATGATCTCGAGCACGTCCTCGAGCGTCACCGGCTCGAAGTAGAGCCGGTCGCTCGTGTCGTAGTCGGTCGACACCGTCTCCGGGTTGCAGTTGACCATGATGGTCTCGTACCCGTCCTCGCGCATCGCCAGCGCCGCGTGCACGCAGCAGTAGTCGAACTCGATGCCCTGGCCGATGCGGTTGGGGCCGCCGCCCAGCACCATGATCTTGCGCCGGTCGCTCGGCTCGGCCTCGCACTCCTCGTCGTAGCTCGAGTACATGTAGGCGGTGCCGGTGGCGAACTCGGCAGCACAGGTGTCGACGCGCTTGTAGACCGGCCGCACGCCGTGCCGCCAGCGCGCCTGGCGCACCTCGTCCTCGCCCGTGCCCAGCAGCCGCGCCAGACGCCGGTCGGAAAAGCCCATGCGCTTGAGGTGGCGCAGCTCCTCCGCCGAAAGGGACGCCAGGACCCGGCCTCCGAGCGCGCGCTCGGCAGCAATGATCTCCTCGATCTGCGCGAGGAACCAGGGATCGATGTCGGTCTCCTCGAAGATCTCGGCCAGCGACATGCCGACGCGGAACGCATCGGCGAGGTAGAGCAGCCGGTCGGGGCCTGGGTTGCCGATCTCGTCGATGATCTCGTCGCGGTCGTCGCTCATCTCGTCCAGGCCGCTGATGCCGGTCTCCAGGCCGCGCAGCGCCTTCTGCAGGCTCTCCTGGAAGGTGCGGCCCATCGCCATCACCTCGCCGACGCTCTTCATCTGCGTCGTCAGCCGCGAGTCGGCAGCCGGGAATTTCTCGAACGCGAAGCGCGGCACCTTGGTGACGACGTAGTCGATCGTCGGCTCGAAGCTGGCAGGCGTTGCGCCGCCGGTGATCTCGTTCTTCAGTTCGTCGAGCGTGTAGCCCACCGCGAGCTTGGCGGCGACCTTGGCGATCGGGAACCCCGTGGCCTTGGACGCCAGCGCCGAGCTGCGGCTCACGCGCGGGTTCATCTCGATCACGATCATGCGGCCGTTCGCCGGGTTGATCGCGAACTGCACGTTCGAGCCGCCGGTCTCGACACCGATCTCGCGCAGGATCGCGATCGACGCGTTGCGCACGAGCTGGTATTCCTTGTCGGTGAGCGTCTGCGCCGGAGCGACGGTGATGCTGTCGCCGGTGTGGATGCCCATCGGGTCCAGGTTCTCGATCGAACAGACGATGATGCAGTTGTCCGCGCGGTCGCGGATCACCTCCATCTCGATCTCCTTCCAGCCGATCAGGCTCTCCTCGATGAGCAGCTCCTTGGTCGGCGAGAGGTCCAGCCCGCGCTTGCAGATGGTCTCGAACTCTTCCGGGTTGTAGGCGATGCCGCCGCCGGTGCCGCCGAGCGTGAAGCTCGGGCGGATCACGATCGGGAAGCCCGAGCCGCCGGTGAGCTGCGCGATGCGCCGCTGCACCATCTGCGCCTCTTCCCAGCTGTGCGCGATGCCGCTCTTGGCCGAATCCAGGCCGATCGCCGTCATCGCATCCTTGAACTTGAGCCGGTCCTCGGCCTTCTCGATCGCGTGCTCGTTGGCGCCGATCAACTCGACGCCGTGGCGCTCGAGGACGCCGTTCCTGTGCAGGTCGAGCGCGCAGTTGAGCGCTGTCTGCCCGCCCATCGTCGGCAGCAGCGCCATCTTCTCGTGCGGATGCGCCTCGCGCTCGCGCTCGATGATCTTCTCGACCACCTGCCAGGTGATGGGCTCGATGTAGGTGGCGTCGGCCATCTCCGGGTCGGTCATGATCGTCGCCGGATTGCTGTTGACGAGGACGACGCGGTAGCCCTCCTCGCGCAAGGCCTTGCAGGCCTGCGCGCCGGAATAGTCGAACTCGCAGGCCTGGCCGATGACGATCGGGCCGGCGCCGATGATGAGCACGCTGTGCAGGTCTTGGCGCTTGGGCATGTCAGTACCGCCCGGCCGTTCCGAAGGTACTGAGCGCCCCCTCGGGGGGCAGCGAGCAAAGCGAGCGTGGGGGGGTCATTTCAGCGTGCTCCCATCAGCTGGACGAAACGATCGAACAGGTGGCCGACGTCGTTCGGCCCGGGCAGCGCCTCCGGATGGCCCTGGAAGCTGAACGCCGGCCGGTCGATGCAGGCCATGCCCTGCAGGCTGCCGTCGAAGAGGCTCAGGTGCGTGGCGCGCAGCGTCGGCGGCAGGCTGTCGCGATCGACGGCGAAACCGTGGTTCTGGCTCGTGATCGCGACGCGGCCCGTATCCAGATCCTTGACCGGGTGATTGGCACCGTGATGCCCGAACTTGAGCTTGAAGGTTCGGGCACCCTGTGCAAGCCCGAGGATCTGATGCCCCAGGCAGATCCCGAAAAGCGGGATGCCCGCAGTCAGGAACTCGCGCACCGCGTCGATCGCGTAGCCGCAGGCCTGCGGGTCGCCGGGCCCGTTGCTCAGGAAGATGCCCTGCGGACGAAGCGCGAGCGCCTCGGCCGCCGGCGTGCGCGCCGGAACGACCGTGACGCGGCAGCCGCGACTGGCGAGCATGCGCAGGATGTTGCGCTTGACACCGAAGTCATAGGCGACGACATGGCGCGTCGCATCCAGCAGCCGACCGTAGCCCTCGCCGAGGCGCCACTCGGTCTCGGTCCACTCGTAGGGCACCCTGGTGCTGACCTCCTGCGCCAGGTCCAGGCCGACCATCGACGGCGCCGCACGCGCCGCCTCGACCGCTTCGGCGATCTGCCCGGGGCCGACGACGACGCCGGGATCGAAGGTGGTGATGCTGCCGTTCTGCGCGCCGCTGGTGCGCAGGATCCGCGTCAGCCGGCGCGTGTCGATACCCGCCAGCGCGACGACCCCCTCGCGCTGCAGATAGGCCGGCAGCATCTCCTGGGCGCGGAAGCTGGACATGCGCGCCGGCACGTCCTTCACGATCAGGCCCGCCGCCTGCACGCGCGGCGACTCCAGGTCCTCGGCGTTGACGCCGGTGTTACCGATGTGCGGATACGTCAGCGTGACGATCTGCCGGCGGTAGCTCGGGTCGGTCAGGATTTCCTGGTAGCCGGTCATCGCGGTGTTGAACACCACCTCACCGACCGTGCGGCCGGCTGCGCCGATCGAAGTGCCGAGGAAGGTCGTGCCGTCCGCAAGGGCGAGAAGCGCGCTGGCGCGCGCATGGGGCAGGAGGGGCAGCAAAAGGAGACTCCGAAATTCGCCCGCCCAGCTTCGTTCCGCGGCACGCAGGTGCCCGTGGGGAACGAGTCCGAGGGAAAACCGAGATCGGAGTTTCGCCAGGCTGCGATGTTGGCGGGTAAACCTGGGAATTATAGCGCGGCGATGCCTGCGCGCGCGACCTGCGCATCCTCGCTGCTCTTCACGCCGCTGACGCCCACGGCCCCGGCCACCTGCCCTTCGACCACGATCGGGACGCCGCCCTCGAGCATGCCCGTGAGCGGCGCACTGAGGAAGGACGCGCGGCCGCCGTTGATCATGTCCTCGTAACCCTTGCTCTCGCGCTGCCCGAGCGCCGCCGTCTGCGCCTTCCCCTGCGCGATCTGCGCCGAGATCGGCGGCGCGCCGTCCAGCCGCTGCAGCCACAGCAGGTGGCCACCGTCGTCGACGATCGCGATCGTCACCGCCCAGCGATGAGCCGAGGCCTCGGCCTCCGCGGCAGCCGCGATGCGGCGTACATCCTCGAGCGTGAGCATCGGCTTGGTCTTCATCGGCGGATCCTCGGTCGAATGGCAATCGCTTCGCTGGGTCGAGCCGATGCTAACCGCCGCAACGGCGCGGCCGGGCCGCGGGAACTTGAAAACCGCGGCGCCACGACCATATGCGGCTGCGGCCGGCTCGAAGACGAGCGCGTCGGCGACACGATGCCCCGTGTGCGGGCTGCCGTGTTCCGGCGCCCCGCCTAGAATCGGCACCGTGCTTCACCCGAAGCTTCATCTCGAGGAACTCGCATGACGACGAATACCGAACGCTATGGCGGCGCAGCGCTCATCCTGGGCGTCGAACGCCAGCGCGTCCTACGCAACACCTACGCCCTGCTGGCGCTGTCGATGATCCCGACGGTGCTCGGCGCCTGGATCGGCGTGGCCACCGGGATCACCAGCCTGATGTCGCCGGTGATGAGCCTGATCGTGTTCATGGTCGGCGCCTACGGCCTGATGTTCGCGATCCAGCGCAACTCGAATTCCGGCGTCGGCGTGACGCTGCTGCTGGGCTTCACCTTCTTCATGGGCCTGATGCTGTCGCGGCTGCTAGGCTTCGTCCTCTCGATGAGCAACGGCACGAGCCTGGTGATGATGGCCTTCGCCGGGACCAGCGCCGCCTTCTTCGCGATGGCGATGCTCTCGACCGTGATCAAGCGCGACCTCAGCGGGCTGGGTCAGTTCCTCTTCATCGGCGTGATCGGCATCCTCGTCGTCGGCATCATCAACGTCTTCGTGCAGAGCGGCGCGCTGATGATGACCCTGGCGGTGCTCGCGACGCTGGTCTTCTCGGCCTTCATCCTCGTCGACCTCAAGCGCGTGCGCGACGGCGAGGAGACCAACTACGTGATGGCGACGCTGGGCGTCTACCTGAGCCTCTACAACGTCTTCCAGAGCCTGCTGGCGATGTTCGGCATCCTGGGCGGCGAGGACTGAGCACGCAGCGTTTCGCTGATCCGCAGGAAAGGGCCCCGCACGGGGCCCTTTTCGTGTCCGCTTCGCCGAGAATCATCGTTGGCCGCGCGGACCGGTACGCTCGCCCGCCCTCTGCGCCGACCCGCCACAACCCCTCGAACCGCCGCCAGGCATGCCATGAACGCCAAGAACGGATTCCGATCGCCCCAGCTCTGCCTTCCGGCCGCCGGCATCGACCTGCGCAAGTGGGCCGTCGTCGCCTGTGATCAGTACACCTCGGAGCCCGAGTACTGGGAGGCGGTCGAGCGCGAGGTCGGCGACGCGCCTTCGACGCTGCGTCTGATCTACCCCGAGGTCCACCTCGCCGCCGCCGACAAGGCGGCGCGGATCGAGGCGATCCAGGCGACGATGCGGGACTACCTCGCGCGTGGGCTGCTCGCGGACCACAAGGGCGCGGTCTACGTCGAGCGGCAGGTCGGCGGGCGCACGCGCCGCGGCCTGATGCTCGAACTCGACCTCGAGCACTACGACTTCGACGCCCGCTCGGCCAGCCTGATCCGCCCGACCGAGGGCACGATCGTCGAACGCATCGCGCCGCGCGTGGCGGTGCGCCGCGGCGCTGCGCTCGAGCTGCCGCACGTGATGGTGCTGATCGACGATCCGCAAGGCACGGTGATCGAGCCGCTGGCGCAGGAGCGAGACGCGCTCGCACCACTCTACGACATCGAACTGATGGCCGGCGGCGGTCACCTGCGCGGCATGGCGGTCGATGCCGCACGCTGGGCGCGCGTGGCAGCCGCGCTGGACGCGCTGGCCGAGCCCGCGGCCTTCGCACGGCACTACGGCGTCCCCGAAGGCACGCCGGTGATGCTGTTCCCGGTCGGCGACGGCAACCACTCGCTGGCCACGGCCAAGGCGACCTGGAACGAGATCAAGGCCGGCGCCGGCGCTGATCATCCGGCGCGCTTCGCACTCGTCGAGGTCGTCAACATCCACGATCCGGCGCTGCAGTTCGAGCCGATCCACCGGCTACTCTTCGGCGTCACCGCGGATCTGCGGCAGGCCATGCAGCAGACCTTCGGCGCCGCGCTGCGCTGCGCCGATGTGCCCACGGCCGCCGCGATGCGCGAGCAGGTGGGCACCGACCCGCGCCGCTTCGGCATCATCGGCCCCGGCGCGCGCTGTTCGGTGGCGGAACTCGAGGGAGCGCCCGCGTCGCTCGCGCTCGACGCGCTGCAGCCTTTCGTCGACGGGCTGCTCGCCGACAAGGCCACGGCCGACATCGACTACGTCCATGGCGACGACGTGCTCGAGCGCCTGGCGCAGCAGCCGGGCAACGTCGGCCTGCACCTGCCGACGATCGCCAAGGGCGAGCTGCTGCGGCGCGTCGTGCACAAGGGTCCGCTGCCGCGCAAGACCTTCTCACTCGGCGAGGCGCACGAGAAGCGCTACTACGTCGAGGCGCGACGCATCGTCCCCGCCTGAGCCTGCACCCCCTCCCGAAACCTCGGCGACCGAGCCCATGACCTCGCTCTTCGACCCGATCCAGCTTGGCGACATCCCGGTGCAGACGCGCATCGTGATGGCGCCGCTCACGCGCAACCGCGCGCCGGGCCAATGCCCGAACGAGCTGATGCTGCGCTACTACGCGCAGCGAGCC
>Ga0116144_10006705_pt1 | contig 9969 bp, 8 predicted proteins | sample AD_UKC035_MetaG_FD_89746 | JGI IMG/M metagenome (GOLD analysis project Ga0116144, IMG submission 89746) | Active sludge microbial communities of municipal wastewater-treating anaerobic digesters from USA - AD_UKC035_MetaG | ecosystem: Engineered > Bioreactor > Anaerobic > Digestate | place: USA...
CATTTCCCCGGCATTGTTCAGCAGCCAGAACGCGCCGGCCGCCAGCAGCGCGGCGCCCCAGGCGGCCAGCAGCACGGCCGCGCCGCGCAGGACGGGCTGGTACCAGGTGGCGCGCTCCCGCCTCAGGGCGGCCAGCACGGCAAGGCGCAGTCCGGCGGGGGCTTTTATCCCCGGAAGGGCGGCTATGGCGGCGGCAAGCTGGTCTTCACGGTCCTTCATTTCAGGTCTCCACAGGTAATACGGCCGGCGGAGCCGTTCGGTTGCATCAATTTTCCCCTCATCATGGCCCGGGCGCGGGACAGCCGGGCTTTGACCGTCCCCTCCGGCACGCCGAGGACGGCGGCCAGTTCGGCCCCGTCCAGGTCTTCCTTATATTGAAGCAGCAGGATCTCGGCGTAGATGGGCGGCAGGGAGGCCAGGGCTTTCTCCACCAGCGCGGTCTCGAAGGCCAGCGGGCCGTGGTCGGGGGCCGAGGCGGCGGCGTCGGCCGCGGCCGCCCCCGCCTCCTCATCTATCGAGATATCGGGCCGGCGGGCGCGCAGCAGGTCCATGCAGCGGTTGTGGGCTATCGTGAAGAGCCAGGTACTGAAAGGGCGGGACTTATCGTAGGAGGCCAGGTTGCGGAAGGCCCGGACGAAGGCGTCCTGCGCCGCGTCCTCGGCGTCCTGCGGGTTCTTGAGCAGCCGCAGCGCGAAGCCGTAAAGGCGGTCCTGGTAAAGGCCGATGACCTCTCCGAGGGCCCCTTCGTCCCCCTCCAGACATCGCCCTATAAGCTCAGCTTCTTCCATATCCGGGGACACAATACCTATTTCCGCGGGGGCAATTAAGTATTATGTCCCCCTATTAATACGCTTATATATCCTACAAAGTTGCAGGGCTAAATCGGGGACACAATACCTATTTCGGCCGAAATAGGTATTGTGTCCCCAATATCCTCATTATTGTAGAATATGGTCCACATAGGGGGGACTATGAAAAAGGTTAAGAGCGTGGTTTTTAAGGCGGCTGACAGGATCAGACGCCAGGAGCGCTTCGATTCGTTCAAGAAGCGGCTTTTCTACATTTTCGGGCAATTGCAGTCGCGCGGCTGGGTGCGCACCGGAGAACTCGCCGAGGTCTTCAATGTCTCCAGCCGCACCGTGCAGCGCGACCTGGAATCCCTGCGGCAGGACCAGGTCATCCGCGCCGACGAGACAGAACAGGGTCGCTGGCTGTTCAACGGCGAGACGCAGTCGTTCCTGAAGATGAACGTGACCGACCACGACGCGGCCACGCTGGCCTTCATCTACAAACTCTCCAAGATCTTCGGCGGCGAGGTCAACAAGTCGGTGCTGCAGTCCATCGACAAACTATTCCTGCTCGACGAGACCTCCTATCCCTTCTTCATGATAACGCCGCGCGTGAAGAACCCCGACATGACGCTGCCCTTCTACAAGGACCTCTACCGCGCCATCCAGGAAAAACTGATGATGAACCTGACCTACCGCAAGGCGGGCGGCACGGCGACGGTCAAGGGCGCGCCTTTCGCGCTGATAATGTCGGAGGGGCTGTGGTACTTGGGCTACCTGCCCGGCGAGAACGGCAAGTTCAAGGACATACGCACGGTGCGCTATTCCAATATCGTCTCGGTGGACCCCATCGAGGACGAGACTTACGAGAAGCCCGAATGGGTCAAGGACGCGCTGCGCAACGCGCGGAACATCTGGTTCGGCACGCAGTCGCCGGTCAAGGTGGTCATGGAGGCCGACAACACCGTGCGCGATTATTTCGAGGCCTGCGATTATTTCCCGCAGCAGAAGATAGGCAGGAAGGGCCCGTCGACCTTTTCCATCGAATGCCGCATCAGCCACCCCAACGAGGCGCTGCCCAATATCCTGCGCTTCCTGCCTTATATAAGGGTGGTCTCGCCGCCGGACCTGAAAGCCCGGGTGCTTGAAAGGGTAAAAGGATACCTCAAGAAATAGCGGAAGCCGCCGGCCGACCGATAACAGTCAAAAGTAAAGACCTGACCCCGTCTTCCTATGGAAGACCTATGCACTTCCGCCAGGCCGCGGACCCCGCTTTTACCGCGCAGCAATTGACCGCTCCCTCGGCCTTCGCGGGCAGCCTGACCGGCCAGTTGAGGCGTTTCAGCGTCAGGAATTCCTCCCGGTGAACCACGTGGTACCGTCCGGAGCAGTTCCTGGTCCTGTTGTACACGTAAAAACCGCTCCCGCACATCAGCTTTATCAGCGATTTGTCTATTTCAGACTGATATTGTATATGGATTACCGTGAACCTTCAAGCCGCGCAAAACACCATGAAAATCGAAATTCAGAACGCCTATTGTCACTCTTCATATATATCCGAAGCTATACTTTACATTTAATCCGATTATTTGTAAAGTATGGTTATGGTAAATCGGCCTTTTTGGACAAATCGCATAAAATCCGCCTGGGATAAAGCGCCCATTGTCTGGCTGTCCGGGGTACGGCGTTGCGGGAAAACCACCCTGGCCGGCATTCTTGACGATGAGAACACACTTTACCTCAATTGCGACCTGCCGGCGATTGAAGACATGGTAAAAGATCCGGAATTATTTTTCCGGAATTGCGGAAGCAGGCGCGTCATCTTTGATGAAATACACCAGCTTAAAGACCCGAGCCTCCTGCTTAAAATAGGGGCCGACATGTTTCCCGGGATTAAAATACTCGCGACAGGTTCTTCAACCCTGGCGGCCGGAAAAAAATTCAGGGATACCCTGGCCGGCAGAAAAAGGCAGGTCCACCTCTCTCCCGTTCTTTACTCCGAATTGGAACTTTTCAACGTTACCCTGCAGAAACGGCTTCACCACGGCGGTCTGCCGCAGGCTTTGCTGGCCGGGCAAAAAGATCCGTCGTTTTACAGGGAATGGTCCGACTCGTTCTTTTCGCGCGACATACAGAAGCTTTTCGGCATAAGGGACCAGTCCAAGTTCAACCTGTTATTCGAATACCTTATGAGGCAAAGCGGCGGGATATTCGAGTCTTCAAAAGCGGCCTCGGCATTGGGCGTGAGCCGGCCCACCATAGATAACCACCTTGCGGCGATGACAATTACGGGCGCGATGACAGTGTTGCGCCCTTTCTTCGGCGGCGGACGGAAGGAACTGGTGAAGGCCCCGAAAGTATACGCCTTCGATACGGGCTTCGTCAGTTTTTTCAGCGGATGGGAGCCGCTTCGCGCATCGGACAACGGAACGCTGTGGGAGCATCTGGCGCTGGAATATCTTGCGGCTCTGAATCCTGACCGTGATATCTTTTATTGGCGCGACGCCGCCGGCAGGGAGCTGGACTTTGTTATTCCCAGGGAGCGGGACGAAGTGGATGTATTTGAATGTAAATGGAGTCCCGATGAATTTTCCCCCGGCGCGCTTAAGGTTTTCCGGGCGGCCTACCCGAAAGGCGGAAATTTCCTGTTTTGTCCCGTGTCAAAGCCCTACAAAAAAAGCCTCGGCGGGTTGACCGTCACCGTCACTTCCGATATAGCACCGGTGTAAAGCCGCTTGCCGCAGTTAAGCCGGAACCCGCCAGCGAACTTTTAGCCAGGCGCAGCACCAGCACGCAGCCGTCGTCGGAGGTCCATTCGGTGTAACACCGGGAAGATCCCGCCCAGGCAGGAAGCTTCTTTGGGCCGGGTATATAGTAAAATTCGCTGATGGACACTTTCGGCTTCGTCACTGCAGCCTATTCGATAGTAATCGGGCTGGCGGTGCGGATTTATCAATCCTCCAGCTTTTGCCGATTTTAGTTGATTTTCGGCAACATAGTTGCCGATTTTTAAAATTTTTGCTATTATATTGTCATGGTTAGGAATATTTTCCCCAGGATTGCCGATTTTACGGGGTTGTTGAAAACCAACAGCCATTTCATCTTTGGCCCAAGAGCCACTGGCAAGAGTTTCTGGTTACGATATTCGCTGAAAGATGTCCCTCTGTTCGATCTTCTGAATTCGGATACCTACGCGCGCTTCCTGAGAAGGCCCGCCCAGCTTGGCGAAGAAATCCCTCCCGGCCGGCAGACGGCGATAATAGACGAGATACAGAGATTGCCGGCCCTGCTCAACGAAGTGCACCGCCTGACGGAGGAAAGAGGCATGCGCTTTCTGCTTACCGGCAGCTCCACCAGGCGGCTTAAAACCGCCGGAGTGAACCTGCTGGCCGGCCGCGCCTGGGAATACCATTTTTATCCACTGGTTTCGGCGGAACTGCCGGACTTCCGGCTGACGGAGTATCTTAACAAGGGCGGCCTGCCGCGGGTCTGGAAAACCCCGGAGTGGAAGAAGGAACTGAAAAATTACGTCGGACTGTACATACTGGAAGAAGTAAAATCGGAGGCCTCCGTCCGGAAGATGGACAACTTCGCCAGGTTCCTGGATATGCTCGGCCTGCAAAACGGCAAAGAACTGCACTACCGCAACATCTCCAGCGACTGCGGCGTGCCGGTCCGCACGGTTGAAAGCTACCTGCGCGTGCTGGAAGAAATGCTTATAGGTTTTGAACTTCTGCCTTTCCTCAAGACGAAAACACGGAAGGCCGTCACGCGCTCAAAATTTTATTTTTTCGACGTAGGCGTGGCAAACGAACTGGCCAGGAAAGGGGAAATACTGGAAGGGAGCGCCCTCTTCGGGGACGGTTTCGAACACTGGCTTATACTGGAAATACGCGCGCATAACGGGCTCAGCGGCGCAAACCGCGAACTGTTCTACTGGCGCTCCACCGGCGGAGCGGAAGTGGACCTGGTGATAGGCGACCGCGCCGCGATCGAGTTCAAGGCCGTGAAGCAGGTGCTGCCCGGACACCTGAAAAACCTGAAACTCCTGCGGGAAGAGGGATTGCTGAAAGACTATATCATAGTCTCTCTGGATCCAGTTTTCAGAGTGATGGACGGCATCAAGATTTACCCCTGCGCCCAATTCCTGAAGGAGTTATGGCGCGGCGAGGTTATTTAAATCCGCTTCCGTTACAGCTTCAAGCCTGAGCCGGTCAGCGAACTTTTAGCCAGGCGCAGCACCAGCACGCAGCCGTCGTCGGAGGTCCACTCCGTGCGCACGACCTGCGCTCCCCTGATAAGCTGGTCTATCCTAGTCGCCAGCACGGAGTCGGTCTCTATGGCCTTTTCCACGGTGATCCCGCCCTCAAGCTGCACGCCTTTCAGGAACGAGAGCATGTTATACTGCGCGTTGACTATCGCGGCGTTGCGCGCCGTGGCCAGGCGCTGGGTCTTATTGGCCAGCGCCTGGTCCGCCGCCCCGATGCCGCGCGCGAAAACGTAATTGGCCGTGACTCCTTCCTCGACCCATTCCGTATCTATCTCGCCGGTCTTGGACACCATGCCCTTGTCGGGCGAGGCGGCGCAGCCGCAGGCCAGGAACACCGCCGCCAGAACGCAGTTCTTTTTCATAATCCCCTCCGTTTTTTATTCTTCCAACGCCGCCTTTTCGGCGAATTTGACGGCCTGGTTACACAGGGCCTCCACGCTGCCGGCCGTCTCCGTGACGGAATAATCCTGGGCTCCGGTCTCGACATCTATGGATTTTATAGTCAGGGCGTACCTGGAGCCTATGCGCATCATGGACACTCCTATTATCTTGCGCACGCCCAGCAGCTTCCCGGCCTCCACGGCGCAATCAGCCGAGCCGCAGACGGAATACTGGAAATGCTGCTCCCTGAGTATCTGTTCGGTTTTTTCACGCGCGACCAGTTGCAGCTTTGGGCTTCGGCCCATGCCGGAACGCAGCGCTTCGGCCACCGCCGCGCCCTCCTCAGCGGTGACCCCCTCTCCGATCTCGGGCTGCAGCACCGACACCGTTATCCGGGGGCCGGCATAGGTGTAGCCCATGGCCAGCGCCTTGCGTTTAAGCCCGCGCTCCCGGAAAGCTTCCGCGCGTGCGGCGTCGCCGGAGGAGCCGAAGTCCATGCGCAGCGTAAGCCGTTGCGATGTCTCGCCGAGAGCTCCAGCCGGCTTAAAACCGTAATCTACTCCGAAGCGACCTATATCAAGGCCCAGACCAGCGGTAAAAGCTGTTTCGTCCGCAGTACGCGCCAAGCCTGCCCGCAGCGCCACCGGCATACCCGCCGGGGATATCTCCATTCCAGCTCCGCCCTCCAGGTTGTCCGCATCGTCTGGTTTCTGTATAAGGCCGCCCAGAGCTATCTGGTTCCTTCCGGCGTTAAAACGATAACCCGCCTCGCCGCACAGAGTTTTGGGCAGCGGGTCCGCCTCGGATTTATACTTCAGCTCGCCGGAAATATTCCGCGCACTCGCGCCGATCACAAATTTATCGTCAAGGGAGCGGTAGATAAGGCCGGCGTCGAAGCTGACCGCACCGGCGCTGTAAGTCTCCACCAGTTTGCTGTTCACCGTTTTGGCGGAAGCGCCGAAAAACAGGTTCTCGCCGAAGTTCCGCCCCCAGCCCGCCGTAACGGCGTAGTCTTTCTGGAGGGAAATTTTCGACATGTTGCCGTTGAGATCCCATATCTCCTCCGCGCCGCTGTCGTAGGACTGGTAACTCAGCCCGAACGCACCCACGCGGCCGGCGTCAAGCGCCGCGCCCAGGTAGCCATACTCGCTCTCGGCGTCCAAGCCCCTCCAGGCCGACAGTTCGATATGATGGCCGCTCATGGCGCCGAGCGCCGCCGGGTTGGACCAGAACGCGCCGGCTTCGTTTACCAGAGGCAGATAAACGCCGCCGAGGGCAAAGCCGCGCGCGGTGGGGACTTCTTTAAGGAACGGTGCCGCGGTCGTGCCCGCGCCGGAAGCCGATAAAGCCGCCGGCGCGGCAGCCAGGAGGATTGCGGCAAGACGGGAGATCTTCCAGTTCATTTCACCACCGCCACACGCCGGGTGGTTTTAATTCCGGGGCCTTCTATTCTTATAAGATACACGCCGCTGGCCACCATGGACCCGTCCGCATTGCGCCCGTTCCATTCGTCGGTGTAATCCCCGGCGGCCCGGCTGCCATCGAACAGTGCGCGCACCAACCGCCCGCTGCTGTCGTAAACCTTCACCGTCACCTTCCCCGGCGCTGCCAGCCTGGTGGCGATAAAGGATTTTCCTCCCGCACTTGGCTCGAAAATACCGTTATAAACCCTCGCCGGCGTCTCCGGCTGCGACAGCACGGCGAATCCGGCGGGGCGAGTGGCATCGCTTTTGCCCGGCACGGACACAACAACGTCCCACGCGCCTTTTTCGGCCGCGCTCAAATCGAACACGCAGTTCAGGCTGGAGGCGGAGACATAAGTGACGGGCGAAGCCGCTATATCGCTTTGTGCTGTTTTTTTCAGCTTTACCGAAGTGCCTGGGGCAAATCCGGCGCCTCTTATCGTTACAGCAACGCCGGCGGATGAAGAAAAATACAGCCTGAGGAGGGGATATATGGAATTATATGTAGGAATAGACCTGCATTCCAATAACAGCGTGCTGGTAATCCTGGATGAAACCGACAAGGTGGTGTATGAGCGGCGCCATCCGAACGAGCTGCCGGTCATTCTGGCACAACTGGCGCCATATAAGGAGGGCATACAAGCAGTCGCGGTGGAATCGACGTACAACTGGTACTGGCTGGTCGACGGGCTCATGGAAGCGGGCTATAACGTGAAACTGGTGAATACTGCGGCAGTGAAAGTTTACGAGGGGATGAAGTATACCGGGGACGAACACGATGCCCGACATCTGGCGCATTTGCTTCGGCTGGGCATTTTGCCCTGCGGGCACATCCACCCAAAGGAAGATCGCGCCGTGCGCGACTTATTGAGAAAGCGCGGCCAATTGGTGCGGTATCGCACGATGCAGATACTGAGCATTCAGGCTACTGTCAGCCGGAACGTAGGGCACGGACTTTCTACTGCCGAGGTGCGCAAGCTGGATGATGTAGAGATCGATCGGCTTTGCGGCGGAGAAGCGCCCCGGGCGCTGGCTATTAAGAGCAACCTGGTGACACTGCGCTGCCTGGACGCGCAGATAGCTGAAGTCGAAGCCCTGGCGCTTCAGAAGGCAAAGCTCAAGCCGGAGTTTAAGAAGCTCTTAACGGTAGACGGCATCTGGGAAATTCTCGGCATGACGATAATGTACGAGGCAGGTGATATGAAGCGCTTTGAGAAGGTCGGGCAGTTCGCCTCGTACGCCCGCTGTGTGGGCAGTTCCCGATGGAGCAACGGGAAGAAGAAGGGCGAGGGGAACCGGAAGAACGGGAACAAATACCTGGCATGGGCATTTATTGAAGCAGCACATTACGCCGTACGGTACAACGAGAGAATCCGGAAGTTTTATCAGCGCAAAAAAGCCAAGACCAACAATATTGTCGCGGCAAAGGCTGTCGCTCATAAACTGGCAAGAGCCTGCTATCACGTATTAAAGGAACAAGCGCCATTTGATGAGGCGCGGGCATTTGCATGAAGATTTGGGTGGAGGGGGTGAGCTCATCGTAGTGTTGGAAAAACCACTTGCGCCGATTAGCCATCCCCTTCATCCCTGTTTTAGGCGAAGACGCCCCGGCCGTGAGCCAAGCGTGCGTTGGCGAGATGTAAATAGTAAGCCATTAGACTGAAGGCGGCATAGTCCGCCACTAATATGGACACGGCAGGGAACCAAAGGTTTTCTGGGCCCTCGAAGAGGGCAGGGGCAACGGCTGCAGTATAGCCCGAGCCTTGATCCTGATGAGTGACTGGTGCGGCTTCGCGCCGACACCGATAATAGAGAACCCGGGTGCGGATAAGCCTTAAACAGGAGCGCGGGAAACAGATTTTATCTATGAAAAACCACAAACCGGTGGGAGGGAGTCTTTTTTTTCTTGAAAAAGGACCTCTAATGAGCGACACTACGTTGTCGGGGGGGTGTTTTACACTATTTAAACGGGGAAGCCTTTAGGTGGCATAAATCGTAAACTACACTTTACGATTTTAGCGAATTATCGTAAACTATACTTTACGATTTAAATGGCGGAGGCGGTATGCTCGCAAAACCTTTCGCGATACACAATAACACCGTAAAGAACGTCCCGCTGGACTTCAGGCGCTATCTTTATTCCGGCATCGATTGGGGCTGCGGCGCGGTTTGCGTGACCGGCGCCAGGGGAGTCGGCAAGACCACCATGCTCCTGCAGCGCTACCACGACCATTACGGCGACGCGGAAAAATGCCTTTATATCTCGGCGGACAATCCGGAGGCCGCCGGGGAAGGCCTTTTCAACCTGGCTTCGGAGTATTTCACTTCCGGCGGCCAGGCTCTCATCCTGGACGAGATCCACAAGTACCCGGACTGGCAGACGGTGCTCAAGAACATCATAGACACTTTCCGCGGCAGAAAACTGCTGGTATCGGGCAGTTCCTCGTTGGACCTCAAGAAGGGAAAGGCCGACCTTTCGCGCCGCTTCGCTTATTATGACCTGAAGGGGCTCTCGTTCCGGGAATACCTGGCCCTGAAAACGGGCGCCGCATTCCAGGTCCTGAAACTGGACGATATCCTGCGCGGTCATCCAAGGTACGCGCAGGAAATATCGCGACGGGTTACCGTCCTCAGGGAGTTCAGGGATTACCTTTCCGGCGGCTATTATCCGTTCTTCACGGAAAGCGCGCCCGCCTACCCCGGCAAAGTCCTGAACCTGATAGAGAAAACCCTCTACGAGGACGTGGCGCTGGCCGGCAACATGAAGCCCGGCAATATCGCCGTCCTCAAGAAGATCCTCTGGCTTATAGCCGGGGCGGCCTCCTTTTCGCCCAACATCGACAAGCTCAGCAGGGAGCTGGGGATCTCCAAGCTCTACGTCTACCGCTACCTGGAGTATCTGGAACAGTCCGGTATCGTTACGGCGCTGCGTTCCGCGGGAAAGGGGTACAGGTCGCTGCGCAAAGCGGAAAAGCTCTTCCTGGAGAACACCAGCCTGCTCGCCGCGGTCAACGGGTCCCTGAAAGCGGACGCCGAAGAAGGCGCGGTACGCGAAACCTTCTTCATC
>Ga0116144_10006707_pt1 | contig 9969 bp, 11 predicted proteins | sample AD_UKC035_MetaG_FD_89746 | JGI IMG/M metagenome (GOLD analysis project Ga0116144, IMG submission 89746) | Active sludge microbial communities of municipal wastewater-treating anaerobic digesters from USA - AD_UKC035_MetaG | ecosystem: Engineered > Bioreactor > Anaerobic > Digestate | place: USA...
AATATAAAGCTAAGTTATAATTAAGGCATTTGAACTGAAAATGGTAAAGCAATAGAAGCTAAACAAAAGCTCTCGTACCTTAATGGAATTACAGTACCGGAAGCTGGAATTGGGCCTGGAAATTGCATGTAAACAGTAGTAGGTGTGTTAATATCAACATTTCCGATTGTAAATTTAGTACATACTGCACAGTGCCCTGTAGTTACCTGTGTAAAGTTGTAATTCAGTGCAGGGGCATAGAATCGAACTGGGGATTGTAAGCAAGGCCCCCCTGAATTTGTAAATTCAATATCGAACTTGTAAATGTTACCCGCATGCAATGTTAATGGAATTGGAGTACCCACCGGAACCCCTACAATAGTAATAGGACAACAATTTGTAAGAGATGAAATAACCGGCGGTACATAAACTAAAGTATCAAATTCCGTGCACCCACAACAAGAATTAACTCGTAAATTCCAATTGAATGTAGTTGCCTTGACAAACACATTAAAGGTATTTAATCCCGCTGTAATTGGAACCCCTGCCGGTGGTATAGACGAATCGTTTACATTAGATTCATGAAGTAATGTGTAATTAGGTGTAAAAGAACATCCCGATGGTAAAGTACTATCAAGATCTAAAGTTAATGTATATTCTAACCTGCCTAATGGAGTAGCTTCAATCCGTCCGGTTGGTAGTAAACTTACCACTGAAAGGTCTAAAGGACAACACGGTGGGGTTGGTATTGGTAATGTTAAAGTTCTAACTTCACCGGAACATGATGATGTTAGGGTAAATGTAATATCGGTAGCACCGACTGGGTGTGTAACCAAAATAGGTTGACTGTAAATAGCATGTATAAATGGATAAAACAGCCCGTGTGGTGTCGTTAGCACAAACTGCTCTTGAACACAAGTATTAGGGTCTTCTGCAATGGTAAAACCGGCACTTACCGTGAAGTTAACTGCGTCCGGTAAAACATATTGAAGCGTCCCAAGCAACTGTGTGTTGGATGGTGTTACGCTACAACAATCCGGTAAATCCCTTGAATAAGTCCCTAAGGTTCCACCACATATATTACTAACTTCAATCTCGATCGATGCCGGAGGATTCATAGGATTAACCGTAAAAGTAAAACTAGAGTTTGTCCACGGCGTTGGAATTGGGGCTGGAATAATCTGCCGTGTGCTGAACATATTCGAGCTTAAATAGAAGTCCGATTCATCGCACCCGACGGTCTGTGCCGCACCTGTAACCCTAACCTGATAGGTAGGCCAGTTTAGTCCACTGATCGGAGTATCTGCAATCCTTGTAGTAGTAATCGTAAGGCCACCAACAGTACAACAAGGCGGTTCTTGCCATGCTGCTATAAACCCGTAACTTGCCCCGTCGCAATCACTCACGAAAGAAATAGTACGACTGCCTGATGTATTTTCTGGTAGATCGAATTGTACCGTATAAGCTCCCGAACCAACCCCTGTTGCGTACGAAACCCCATCAATAAACACTTCATAAGTTTGCACACACGAATCTACTAAATCCATATCTACTTGATAGTTTGTAAAGCCAGGTGCGGTTGGTAATCCACTCGGAAACACGTCTGTTACGTTGTCTATGCTCAAAGTGCAACACAAAGTCCCAAAAGGCCAGTCTAAATCATCTTCAGTGCCACATGCCGAAATACCATAATAATTGATCGTTCCAGACGCTGCCCCAAGATCACTGGTAAATGTATACGTCTCGAAAGCCTCTAATGTAATAGTCTGTCCGGTATTAAGAACCTCTACTTCATAACTATTACTGTCGTAACATGTTCCTCCGATGGGCACCACTGTAATCGTATGCTCAAAAGTTGTACCACCTACATTTACTGGGCCGGCATCGTCTGCCACGATCAAAAACGGACAACACTCTTGCTCCGTTGTAGGAATTGCCAGTCGTGAAAATGGCTGTCCACTACAATCTTGAACAATAGTAACTGCGATGCTCTGATCGATATTATCCGCACTAAATGAAACTACATTAGTACCTGCTGCCAATGCCTGTGTGTGATATATAGATTGAAACTCGTAAGGGCCCGTTACACATCCCGTCCCACTTTCCGTAATTTCGATCGTAACTACAAGATCTAATTCGTCGTCGATGGGGTCGTAAGTTTGTTGAATGTCCGTAACCTGTACCGCGAAAGGGCAACACGATACGGCTGGAATAGTATAAGTGAAGGTGTTGTTAATATCCGCACATTGATCACTGATCACTTCTAACATATAACTACCCCCCTCAACGGGTAATAGAAAGTCAAAGGTATTAGCCCCGACTGTCAAAAGTTGATTAAGGCCGGTACCTCTAACATAATAGTTAGATCGAACACACCCCGCCGTTCCTGTGTAAGCAAATTGCAAGGTACCTCTAATTCTTTGATTTGTGCCGTCCTGACTTACGAATGTGAATAAGGGGTCTATTACTGACGTTACTGGACAGCATGGAATACCAGGTAAGTTAGCCCCCGCTGAATATTGCGCACCGCTGCATATATTGACAAAATCTAACCCTATACTACCTCCCTCGATTGGGGCTTGAATAAGTACGGAATTTACACCGACCGCTAAGTTTACGGAGGGGCCGTTTGAGGGTGTGAAGCGAACAACCCGATCAGTACAAACCCCAACGGTCGTATTCGTGATTGTAACTTCTATTCGGTAGGTACCTGTCGTCGCATTAAAACTCACAATTTCGGGATTTCCCAACGTTACTGAAAGATCACAACAAATTTGAGTGCCTCCAAGCCCCCCTGTATTTAAGGGCCCCTCTGCGCAAAGGCAAAAGGTAAATGGTTCTGGGACGTCATCGGTTCCGGACGTAAACCCATACGTTAAGATGCCATCATCGGCACTAATTAAGGTCATTGGGTCTGGGACGTTGACGCTGCCTCCTAAGAATTGAAATATCATAGCTATTTTAGGTTATTTATTAATTACAATTACATTTAGATGCCGGCTCGCAACATACATAAACAACGGACTGGTCGACATAATAGTTACCCCCCTGCTGTTCATTTGAGTTTTCCATTACCAGGCGTAACATCAAGTGAAGGCCTAGATTGCTTATTGAGTAGACGGGCTCATTTAAGTCATTTACTGCTGTTATAAAATATACCCCACTGAACGGGGTTATAAACTCTTCTTCGATCGGGATTTCTATAAGCCCCGCACTATCGCTAAGCGCATTGTAATATTTTACATTGTTGTTATATTTTGAAATTCTAACTTTTACCGGCTCCGATGACGCGGAAGTTTGAAGAATCAGAGTATCCACACACTTTGGCACGACTACTAATAAGGGGTCGCATAGTATTTGCCCGTAACTCATGTTAATTGTAATTAAGTGTTTTTGCCTCTATTAATGTTATCAATTTATCGAAGGCTATTTCAGCCATAAAGTAATAGCCGCCCCCATAACGAACAACGGGTAATCCATCAAAGCGATTGTAGATGAAGTCTGGAATGTTCGCCGTAAGAAAGGGAAACGTTTCGACCGCCTCTACTGTATACGCCGGAATCGCGACGCTGGAGCTTTGTTCTGAAGGGGTTAAATTGCCAATTTCATCAGGGTTCAAATGATACCCTTTTAATTTAATCAACATAAGTTTTTAGTTTATCGTGGAATAATCTATGTATTAAGTATCTGAAACAATCTAATAAGTGAGTTAAATCTTTATCACTTTTATCGATCGTACCATCATCAGTAGCCTTCACTTTCATTATATCTGCAATCAAATGCTTACACCCTGGGTCGATCGTTATGTTATAATTAGTTAATGCCATATTACAGATGTTTCTACTAAGTACGTGTCTAATATTAGCTTTAGGTACTTTAATGTTTTCAGAGGTTACATGCGAACCTCCCGCCTGAAGCCCCCCTACTAATACCTGGTACATCGTTCTATTATTTAGATGCAAGCTTCTGTTATTCCCTGAGGCGTCTCCTGTTATAAGTAGGTGTCTATTTCCTACATCTTTGGCTATCTTTATCCCCCATTTATGTACATCGGTGTTACTCTCGTAATATTCGTGGTACACGTGGAAGGCGTTTGTCCTTTCATTGTAGTAGGCAAGTATGCCACACAAAGGGTCAACATTAAAGTCGACCGATAAATACACCTTAGCCCTATTCACTATACTACCATGCCCATCTTCTTTAACATGCTTAATGCGGTCAAAAGAATATAGGAATGCTTTTGTGTTTGTCATCACGTCCCAATCCCCCTGTACATATTGTCGATACATCTCCGGAGTCATCGTCTTCCAATTATTACGCTGGTCTTCCGTTACAAAAGGGTTTTCGTCTGACGTAATCATCGAAATATAGGTATCCTCCGGAACCTCATTTCTGACAAATGGTGTATAAATCAAGTCTCGCACCCAATTTACGTGAGTCGGGTTCATGGTGGATAGTATCAGGGGCTTTGGTTCGCCTAATGGGGCGTTTGGCCGTACCCAACTACCAACCCTTTCTATACATTTATCATAAGTTAATTCATTTAACTCTTCTATTTGTTCCAAAAATATGATATTTGTTTCAAGTCCCTTAAATCTATTCAGATCTTTATCACTATCAAAGGACTCTGCCATTAGGTGGATAGCACTGCCGTTAGGGAACTGAAAGAATATATTGCCGGCACTTGCGTTAAACTTGTGTTCTACCCCTAATAACAACTTTTTTATTGACGGGACGATCGTGCGAGTTAGTGATGGAAGGGAGTCGCGAATAATGTGCGCTCTAAGATTAGGATAGGTTTTACAGGCGACGATCATCGTATATAAGCAAAGATAAGTTTTGCCCCCCCGTATACCCCCACCAAAGAACATCTTTCTGTGTGGAGATTCCCCCCGTAACGCCGCCATAGCCGTCTGAAAGAAGATTATGTGCTTGTTTAGGGGGGCCCCGTTCACTTCAAATTGGTACATTACATGATTAGCTTAATCGCGACCACGAACAACACAAACGCCACGACGCATCCAATGATCAGCCAAACTGAATACCATGACCATGGGGTTACGGGGCTCTGAGGTTTGTTTACGAATTTAATTACTTCGACCGGAACGGTCTTAACAACTTCTTTACATTCGCCCCTAATCCTTACATAATTGTTAATTGTGTCCCGCATCACTACTACCCGCATTCTTTCGTTATCAATTGAGATCGTATCGTGATTGTACATCGTAAGGGTATCAAATTTATACGACGATATTACAACTGTATCTACTCTACTACTATATTCCGAGTCCGTGGATAATTTCAATACCCTGACTGCCGCCTTTTCGGTGGTACAACCCCAGACAAGCAACAGGGTTAATATTGTTATTAATAGGCTATTTTTCATTCTTTGTCAATGTTAAAAGTTGGTTTAAGCTTGCTAATATCGGGTCTTCATTGACTCCCTCCGAAGAAGGTCTGACGTGTTTATAAACCTGTAAATCAAATACTGACTTGTTACCACACATTGCCGATTGCATTCTAAGTTTAGTGAATACTTCTATTGCCGGCATCGTAGCATCGAAAACTGCACCTAATTCTACATATCCGGACTCTTGGAACCACTTCCAAAAATCTAATAGTGCTTTACTTGCCCGTCTTACATTCACTTCATTTTGGTATGAATATTGCACATAATCCTCATCGATTGTATCCAGATTGTCGCAAAGATAGTGCAGTATAGCTGTGTGCAGGTCGAAAGAGTGTAACAATAAATAGTTAATTAACTCCTCGCTAGAATAACTCATGCTTGATGTGATTAAAGAATACAAATTAAAGGGCTATGCTTTTTTTGAGCAGCCCTATTCGATGAATATTTATGCTATTCGCAATAAAGTTCAGGCCCCTAATAAATTTAATGATATTTTAGGGGTTATCTATAATAACGGACTTACGCCTGTAAATGTTCAGATGCCCGCAACGGTTGATCCTGGTACCCATTGGCTACTCAATCCTATGGATCGCGGCGGTGCGGCTGCCATAATCCCAGGACAATATCGGGGACTGTGGAGGCTTGGTAAATTTAAAGGTACTGACGCGTTGCTTCAGATACGCCCTATTCGGGTTTATCGAGATAACAACAAAGATGCCCGCTTCGACTACCACATTTCAAGTGCAACTGAAGGCGATTATGGTATATTTCTACATCAGCACTTTCAGAAAGTGGACATCGCCACTGAAATTAATACCAGTTCGGCCGGATGTGTGGTTCCCCAACGAATTATCGACTGGGAATACTTCTTTGAAGTTATTAAATTACAGATAACCTACGGCCTTGGGGATACCTTCACCTTTACATTATTTGAAATATTTGAACAATAATCGTACCAAACAACACGAAATAAAAATAGGGGCTAATTTGCCCCTTTATTATTAAATATTTAATATAGATACTTGTATTATTGCCTGCTTATTACATATGATAGTCTGGGCTCTGCCACGCCGGTTCCACAAATCCACATACAATCAGGAAAATATAAGCTGTTCTTTAGTCTGTTTATAGCGTACGAACCTAATTCAATCCCAGTCTTCCTGTCGACTATATCATAACTCTTGATACTTGTGTCTGAATTAAATGCCAATTATTCCCCACGGCTTTTAACATATTCATAGTTTCTGATTAATCTTGTTAATCGTGCTTTAGCTTCACTTACATCGATAAATAACGCATCAATAACGTCGGCGTCGTTGTGTTGCAATTGGTTAATAAATTTAGAGATTAAATCTCCCTTGACCTCTGGCAAGGTATTCAGAGCCTCCAATCTTTCCAGATAAAACATTGCTTTTTGCAAGTCTACAAGGCCCTCTTTGTGCCGATGTCTGGCGACATACTTAATGATGTCTCCGATTAAATAAACTGCCGACGTGTCCCCAAACGCATCAGTCATAAAGTCTACCGGCTGGTAACCGTACCGCGTGTAATGTTTTGGATGTACTTTTAAATTGTTTTTCATTATTTGTTTTAATCGGGCCTTCCCGAAGTTATGTTCACACTTCTTTTAATCTTTAAAAACCCGTACCACAAGGTCATCAGCGCAAAGCCGGCATTCGAATAACTTTATTTTACTTCCGGAAATGGGTTCCTTATAGGTAACCGGTACTAGAAATAACGCTTTAATTATTTCCTCGGAGTAGCGATAGGGGAACATAAATGTTTTTCTTTCTTCCATACCTATTTATAGTTTTTAATGTATTTCCATATACGAATTTCATATTGATCGGAATCACTCTGCGGCTTTTCCATAATCAGCGATTCATTCCACATTGGGCGAATAATTCCAGATTCATCAATCACTTTAGATTTACGTAAGTTATCCGGTAATAAACACTCCGGTAGTAAGGTATCCCCATCGGTTGCTCCACATACCTGTGTGAGATAGATTGTATCTATATAATCTAATTCCATGTATGCTTTATAAGTATTAGCCCCTCCAATTACAACTGCACCGCGTTGGTAGAAAGGCCTCCGGTCTCTTCCTATTACAACAAATTCACGGTTTTTCAGAGTCTTTACGGAGGGGTAGGTATTATATCCTACATGACAAACTTTACCCAGGGTTACCGCCTTGAAGAAAGCCTGGTCTGATTTACAATTAAAGGGAATGCTGCCTTCTAAGCCAATCATTCCATTTCCGCTTGTGGCGACGATCAACTGCATTTTTGACTATTTTTTTATTATTCTTATCAATTATTATGGTTAGTATAGATTTACCATCTTCAAGAACTCTCACAACATCATTAAGCTCCCCTCCGCTATGAACCATCTCTTTTATAAATCGCCTAAGATCGGGCAACGAAGATAAATCGTATCGCTCGAATTTATTAATCGTATTAAATCTCCAGACTTCAAACATATTTTACCTATTTTGACCAACAATCACTAATTACACAATCCACTTCCATTGGTACCTTAACAAGTATTTCAGAGGCCGCTTTCAACATCAACTCTTTTACTTTATCGGCAAGGACTTTAGTTTCGTCTTCATCAAAGAAGGATTCTATTACAATTTCATCATGCACAACATTCACTATTCTACACTTCAGTAGATTGGGGTCTAAGCACAACAGGTAATCCTGTACATACACCATCGCTAACTTAGTCATGTCGGCATTTGTGCCTTGAATGCGATGATTAGTGCCCTCTCTATTTGCAATACCCTCATCTTCTTTATTACCCGCAAATACGGGGAAGTACCTTTTACGCGAATAAGGGGGAAGTGTCGTGCTGAATCTATTACGAATAACCTGATCACGCGACCATTCTTGATAAGCTTTAACTTTCTTGAAGGTGTCGTGAAATTTGGCCAACGCCGCCAGGGCCGCATCTTCATCGCCCCCAAAGTCGTCTTTCAATTTAACGGCACCGGCTCCATATAACACCCCGAAGTTTATAGCCTTTTGTTGATCTCTCAAATGTTTGTTAACCTTCTTAGAGATTTCACCTTTCTCAGGGAACATTAACATTGCCATATACGAGTGAATATCTTCACCTTTCTTAAATGCTTCAATCATTGCCGTTTCGTCTGCTGCTTCCGCCAGTATGCGCATTTCACAATTTGAATAATCTGCTGTAATTACGAAACCCTTTGACTTGAAAATGCTCCGAAATTTTTGGGGCACCTGCTGAAGATTGGGGTTGTTACAGCTTACGCGGCCGGTCTCTGTGCCGATCTGTCGAAAATTACAATGTACCCTGCCGCCTCTGGGAGTTAAACCTTCTTTATATCCATATAATTTGAAAGTTTCGCGGTAGTCAAGTATATCCCTTAATAATTGAACCACGTAAGGGGTTTTGGCCTCCGAAATAAGCTTTTCCAGAGCTGCATTATTTGTCGAAGGCTTTATTTCCCATTCCTTTGTATCTGCATTCTTTATTCGAGCTTCAGGGTAAATACCCTTATAATTTAACACTTCTAAAAGGTAGCGGGGGGCGTTCAATTGCGTAGGGGTACACTTCAGTTCGGAGGTTAGTGCATATCTTTGCATCTGAAGTTTGTCGTTCAAGGCTTCAAACAACTCCCGGTACTCCTGCTGATCGATCATAATACCCACGTATTCCATGGCTATAAATACCTTCAAAGCTTCACATTCTAATTCAAACACTTTCGATAGCTTGTGTGTATCCAGCATCACCGCTAACTCTTTATGCAATCTATCCAGAAATAGTGTGTCCTTTTTTGCGTAATTCAGCTGTTCAGAGGTTATATGGCCAGAATGCCCAATAAACTCATTACGAACAGTCTTATCTAGCTCTATCCCCAGAACCCGCGATAACGCTCCTTTCAGAGATCGGTCGGTGCCCAACGGATAGCCCGCTGTAAGGATTAAGTACGCTAGCAGCAGATCCACCAGATCGTTTGAGTGATGGATAATACAGCCCCGACACCGTAAAAATAACAAGTCAAATTTCAGATTGTAGCCTAAGATTGCACAATCTCTAACCCCCGCCAAAGCCCTGGACACTTCGGGACTCCACTCAACCGCGGCGGCCCGTTGCCCATCACTAACACTGACCAGTAATATACGTTCGGGCTCCCCAAACATGCCGGTGCCGACTAAAAAAGGATTAAGGCCGGTTGTTTCTATATCTAAAGCAAATCTTTTGCTTTTTATAATTTCGAGAAAAAGGTGATACTCCATAACTAACTTTGTTTTATTTTTTACGAGCAAAAAGGTAATTAATGACGCCCACAATCGTATAAACTCATTACGTTAAATTAACCTCTTGTTGAGGTTGTGGTAAGGTTAAATTATACTTATCAATAAATCTATTTAATAGGGTAGCACTTATAGTATTTACCACAACTTGCTCCACGTCGGTGTGATTGTTTTTAGGCTTGTAGTGCATCTGTTCTTGTTTATATAAGGCATTGTTAAAGTAATACAACTTAATTCCAATGTTTTCCATTCTTACAAAATATACATCGCACTCTATATCTTCCTTTTTCTTAC
>Ga0116144_10006708_pt1 | contig 9968 bp, 8 predicted proteins | sample AD_UKC035_MetaG_FD_89746 | JGI IMG/M metagenome (GOLD analysis project Ga0116144, IMG submission 89746) | Active sludge microbial communities of municipal wastewater-treating anaerobic digesters from USA - AD_UKC035_MetaG | ecosystem: Engineered > Bioreactor > Anaerobic > Digestate | place: USA...
ACTAAATTTATTTACTAGACCTTTTTGTTCTAGTACTACTGGTACTTGCTTCTGTTCTTCCTTTACTGATACGAGCAAGTCAACCATTTTTTTGTATTCTTCGACTTTTGCCATTAGCTTATCTGTTTCGGACATTGCTACTGGCTTTTCTTCCATGTATACGTCCTTGATATAGCTGTTTTTCATTCGTTCTAGCTTTTCAGTATCCCATATCGCAGCTACGATTGGCTGTCCATTAGCATCTAATTGCTGGACTTTTGAAGCTGAACTATTCATCACATGCTTCGCTAAGTTTGCAGCCAAGCGGTGTGCTATGTGATACGGAAGAATGATAGTTTCTCCTGCGTCAATTCCTGGAGAACCATTGATTCCGTTGATCGGTCGACCATCATACATACATCCCATTTCTGGGGTGAAACCAAACTCCATCGGGTTGTGAAAAGATACAACTTTGTGGTCATTTGGATTTGAAACCTGTGCATTTTGCATAGTTTTAATTCCTATTTACTTGTTAATCTCGGGCTTCGTCCTTCCCGAGTACAGAACTAATGTCCTGCGCCCCACCTCCGTAAAGAGGCAGAAGCAAGACGTTAGCGAACGTCAAATCGTACCAATGTGCCAATATCAGCGGCAGCGTTAGCTACGATAGCGTAACCAAGGTTCTGAGCGTTAAATGGGCCTTCAGCTGTTACAGAAACAATAACTTGTCCTGCAGTATCGTCTCCTGTTGAGAAGCCTTTACCAACTACAAGTGTGTTTCCTGGAATAGCTCGTCCATCACCATTAGTGAGTACCCAACCGTAGTCGCCTGAAGCGAATGATGTTTGTACCGCACCTTGTGCCATCTGTACAGTTGATGTAATTGCAGCAACGATGACGTTTGACATACCAATCCATGTAAGGTCTGAGTCAGCGACTGAAAGAGCTGTTGTGAGAGCAGTCTCAGGATAAAGAGTAAATGTTGTAGCATTGTTTGTCTTTATCTTGAAAGTCTGACCACGGCCTGTACCATCGTCGACAACACCGATGTTGTCTTCGTAAGCACCTGTCGTCATTGTTGACGCTGCACGTGTCATGTACACGATGCGACCTTGGTTGTCTGTTGAAGATGACCATAGGTCTGCAGATGATACTGTGTTTGGAATAGCGATAAGGCTATTTGCAATAGCACCTTCTGCTTTGACGAATACCCACTCACGTCCGTCTGGTGTAGAAGCTCGTTGACCGAGTTTAAATTCACCGCGTGCTGTTATTGTTTGGTATACGTCTTGAAAACTAATTTGATTTCCCATAATATTTTCAGCCTTCGATTCTTAGTCTAGGGCTATTCGGGGATTCACCCCTTATTTAATAATTAAGCGAACGCTGTCCAGTTTGTAGTTCCTGTACAGAAGTAACCTTTGCCACTATCTCCACCAATGAGCCAATCTCCTGCAGTACCTGAAAGGTTGCCGTTAGGAGTTGTACCATTACCTGCCCAAAGAGTGAACCCATTAAAGGTTGCAATCTTGAAGTAGTTGGTTGATGTCGGAGCATCCTGAGTAAATGAAGCAACTGTTGTTCCTGTAGCTGCTACGTTGTCGTTCTTGAATACAGCAAGTGTGCGTGTTCCGTTAGAGGACGAATTAGACGTGAAGTTAACGATACTACCAGTTGTGAGAGCATCTGCATCGCTTACGTCTATTAGAGTTCCTGTCGTTACAGCAGCACCTGAAACATCCAATAGTACACCAGCTGCCAAAGCACCTGACGCACTTACTCGAAGGACAGTTGTTTCATCTGTTGCAGCAGAAGCGAATTCCGAAAGAACCGCTGATGTGCCTGTTGCACCTGTGTGATCAACTCGTAGGAGTCGTCCAGCACCTGTGATTGCAGTTGCAGATGATGTAATAACTGCGCCAATACCTGAAGTCAATGCGTTTGCATTAACTCGCAAGATACCTGCGGCAGTTGTTGCTGAATTGGCAGTCAACGTCAACAGATTTCCTGTTGTTGTCATCGTACCAGTTGAAGTGATGAGCATTCCTGTACCAGTTGTGAGACCGTTACCTGAAATCTTACTCAATACTCCCGTTGTTGCTGAATCAGCTGTGATAGCCAACATCCCAGTAGTACCAGTGTAAACACCAGTCGTGGTGATTTGAATACCTGTTCCAGCTGTTGCCGCACCCATTGAGAGGTTGATGCCTCCACCTGATGCTGTTGCATTTGCTCCACCACCTGTAAGAGCCATAACGAAGCCGTCTGTGAGACCAGCTCCTGATACTCGTACAAGACCAGTGGATGTAGTAGCAGAGTCGGCTGTGATAGCCAACACGTCACCAGTTGTGACGATTGTTCCTGAAGATGCAATTTTCACTGCATGTCCAGATGTCAATCCGTTAGCTACGACATTAAATACTGTTCCAGTTGTTGCACTGTTAGCAGTGATTGCTACTACGTTCGTACCTGTGAACACTCCTGTATTCGTGACAGAGAAAGCTGTTGCTGTTGTAGATGAAGATGTGATATTTCCAAGAGCTACAACGGCAGAACCTCCGATTGTTGTTGACGCAGGGAGTGCACAGTTACTTGCACCAGAAAAGTCAATATCCATGAGGGTGTTAAGTCCTCCGTATTTGACTACTGGTACATATTGTTCTAAATATAATGCCATTTTTTCTTTTTCTTTTTCCCTCTCCCGTAGTCATTAACTCGGGGTAAAAGGCAAAAAATGTTTATCTATTAAGCAGATTCTTCGACAGAGTCTGCGGGAATTTCCTCCATTGGAGCTCCTCCACCTCCACCTCGCAGTTCTTCTGGTTCTGCTTGGACTTCTGGAGCAACTTCGATTTTTACTTCTTCTTCCATATCGTCTTTTCGATAATTGATAATGTGTTCAGTACCGTCAGAGTATTTAATAGTCTGCTGTACCATGTAAGGTTCCATATTATGAAACTCCTGCAAGTGTTCCCTGTAGACGAGGTTCAGTAGCGATGAAGTTACCTGCGTAAATAAGGTAACCAACCTTTGTAAGCTGGTCTACTGGACTCATCATCTTTCTGAACTGGAATCCGCGAGTTGACTTCACATTTCCTGGCACACCTGATGGCACGCCACTTGAAGTCTGTTTGAAGTTAGCTGTTATGATATTTTCATCTTGATAGTTAAATCCAACGAAACCGAATCCTTTTGTGTTGACGAGGAAGAATTTTCCTGATGGCACCTGTTCATCTTTAGCGATAGGTGTACCTCGGAATGTGAGGTATACGAATCCCTGTGTGCCTCCCAATCCTGGTGAAGCTGGAACGCCTCCCCATGCGTTCATGCGTGGGTAACCATTAGTTGAGAAGTTCGCACGTACTGAAGGTGTCAAGAGTGATTCGTATGTTGACCAGATAGCCTTAGTCGTAAGAGCAAGGTCTGGAGAGTCAACTCCGATTGTTACCGCATCGTCTGCAGTAGCAAGCTTTGCAAGTGTCAAAGCACCTGTTGATGCAAGGTAGTAACCATTCCATGTTGTGTATGTTGAACGTGAGAGGTCACCATACGTTGCAAAGAGCGTTGAGTCTGAAGCTGCGTTTGCCAATGAATCCCAGTCGTGACCTGTACCGTTTCCAGTATAGAGGTTCTGAGCCATGAGAGTCATCAAAGACTGAGCTTGTGAGTCAAATTCTGTGTCAAGGAGGTCAACAATCTGTTCATCGCCCATGTTCGCTGTTGTTTCAGCGATAGCGACTACGACAGGCTTGTTGGCTGCCTTAAGGTTGAAGTTCGTTCGTACTCGAACATTCTGTCTGTTAGTGTCAAGACGGTCGGCGATACCCATGTTGCCTCCGTTTGTTGTGTCTTGGTATTTGATTGGGAACTGGAATGATGTACCAGATGTCCAATTCTTACCGAGTTCACCTTTTCCTGTACCCTGAAGGAAAGTCATCAAACCTGGAGTACCTGTGGTAACCTGGTCGTATACTTTCTTCAAGATGAATTCACGAGTTGTTGTCGTGACTGCTTGGTTGAAGATCATTTTAATTATTTAAACTACGAAGGTAATCTCGTGCTGTTGCAAATTGGCTTGGGTCAGGTCGTATACCTGTCGCTCCTGGAGATATGCTGACTGGATCGTTTCGCTTTGCGATATTGTTCGCTGTTGTCTTTTGGACACTTTTTGCGAGCTCGGCCATGTCTTTCATATTCTGGTAGGCGGTTGGCAAGTCTCTGAATCCGTACTTATTTGCGTGCAAGAACAACTTATTCTCATCGAGAGTTGGGTCAGATTTCTTCAATGACTCAATCTGGCTGGCCACTTCGTTCTCGACTGCTTGTTGCCGTTCTATAACAGCTTGCTGTTCCCTTACAAGGTCCGACTTCATTTCTTGCTTCGCTATTTCGATAAGTTCGGCATATGATTGCGGTACCCAATCTGGGTCAGCGTGAGGATTCGTAGGTTCACTATTTGGTAATGTCTCAGTTTTAACTTTTGCAAGTTCCTGAGATTTGCGGGTGTATTCAGGATAGAAATTTTCTTTCCATTCTCTGCTTAGCGTGTCCGCGTCAACCTTTCTGCCATCTGGTAGCTCATAGAGCTCAGGCTCGGCTGGTTGCGCCGCCTCCACTGGTTCAGCAGGAGTCTCTGTCGTTGGTTGTTCGCTTGGTGCGTCTACTGGAACATTTCCATTGTCTGCACTGGGAACAACATCGAGTGTTTCATCCATAATGTTATGACTGCCCCTTACTAGCTTGGTCTTTCGACTGAAAGTAATTGCTTGGTCTAATTAGGCTGTTAATGTGGGTTTAGAGACATCACAGGTCGTAGTTTTATTTTTTAGGTACTGGTTTTTCTGCCTGCTTTTCGGCCACTACTTGCGAACGTTCTGACATCATCTGTCCATGTTGCTGTGCTTCTTTCTTCATCTGTATGTCTTCCATTTCTTTCTGTCGTTCAGCCATCTTCTCCGCTATGAGCATCTCTGGGTTAGCTTGTATGCCCATTTTCTGTAGGACTTGTGCTTGTACGTCTGGTGAAAGGTCTGTGTAACTCATGCTTACACTTGGTGCCTTTGGTTCTGCTTGTTGTGCTGGTTGAATTACTTGTGCTTCTTCAGGGGTCATGCCGACAGCTACGACTGGATTTAGTTTGTAAGTCACTGCGTTCTTAGCCAGCTCTTTAGCGTTGTCGTATTGGGCAATATCCAGGTAGTCAACTGGTGAAATATATCCTTGAGCTACGTCGTTTTGTGCACGCTCGAACTTAAATTCATCATCTACAGGAAGTGTTTTACCTGCGATTATTGTAACTTCAGAGCCTGTCTCGAAGTCGTCTTGGATAAGTTCAATCACTTCTCGGGCACCTTCTTTGCCCATCCATTTAGCGTAGTGGTATTCAGTGTAGCGAGTTTTAGCCAGTTGCATTCCCCAGTCAAAGATATTCTTAGCTACGTCGTCAACTACTTGTACTAGTTCGTTCAAACGAAGGTATGACTGTTGGATAAGAGCTAGACGACCCGCTTTTGTCTCTTGGCCTTGACGTTCTCCTCTAAATGCCGAAGAAGCCGCCATAATATTGTCGATTTCTTGTCTAGAATCAATCATGTCATCAAATACCATTTGTGGGAGCGCTTGTCCTGTTTCACGTGTAACTCCGTCTTTTACGCCTTTGCCCCAGATAATACCTTTTGTTTCAAATCGTATTCGCTGTGCGTCACTTTTACCCATCACAGAAGCATCAACTTTGAGTACTCCGTTTGCCAATTCGCAGTTCTCATCAATATCCATTTTTCGCTTGTCGATGCCTCTTTGGAGTTCAGCAGAAAGAGTAATCATATCGGTGCGTCCGATAGGCGTGTTTTCATTATTCAAAATAGTTGCGAATATATAAGGCTTGCGAGGATTGTCGAAGTAATTGAAATAGTATGGTTTATATTGCTCTTGTGGCATTCCCTCGGGCGCAGTTGCTCCTTCGCTCGGTTCTTGAGGAACACGACTATCCTGTTGGAGTTTGATTTCCTGTATGTATTCACGGCGTTTATTTCCGTCCAACGCTCCTTCGCCAGTTTCGTTCAACACCTTTTCTTCTTCTTCTGTTACGAGAATACCATCCCAGTCCCAGTATGGGTTCTTAATTCTGTCGAGAATGATATTTTCAAGTTTAAATACAACATAGTTTCCAATCCACGCTTCTTTGTATTTGACATCTGGGTTCTTAACATAGAGTTGTTCGTCATTCTGTATGCCGTACTTTTGCATCAGCTCGGCTTTCTTTTTAGGGAAACGTTCAATGACAGCACAGAGGTTATCTTCTATTTCTTCAATAGCAAACTCACTGTCTTGTTCTTTTCGTGCATACTTTCCAAAACGTACTTTGCGTGGGTCGATAGCACGGAAGTCAAAATCACCGCCATTTCCTATCATTGGGTTCCAGAAAGCCTTAATGACGAGTAGTCTGCCGAAATAAAGGTTTCGTAGTCCCATTCTAACTACTTCTTTGATGTTTAGGTCTGTGTATCTCTTTCTGAAGTAACTTTCAAGTTTACGTGCAAAATCTTGTGCTTCCTCACCATCACGTGCTGGGAGAATGTTTATCCCCGGAGGGTTTGCAATAAGAGAGTTAATCACCGCTTCCATATTCACAAACACCCGATTTGCTTGGACACGGTAGAGTTTTCTACGTGACGGTATCGCATCTAACCATTCTGAACGATTCTCGTAGACTGCTGTGTTGCTTTTATATACACGGTTAATGACATCCCATACAGAGTCAGACGAACTCCACCTAGCATTTACTAGGGCGTTTAGTTGTGTCTCATCTAAAGTTGTAAGGTCTATTTGTGCCATTAAAAAATGGGCGAATACTCCTTTTTAGGGAATACTCGCCCGTTGTGTGGGTTTGAGTTATAGCTAACAATATAATTATATACGCTGAATAAATCGTGTCAAGTTTTTCTACTTTTTATACAAAACATCAGCTCTTTGTATGGTTCTTAGCGTTCCGTCTGGGTCAAAGTGCAACGTCACTGCAGCGTTCTTTTGTTGAAAAACTCCCTTTTCAAGAAGCAACATGAACAGTTCGTAGTGTTTCTGAAACTCTTTGAACTTCACTGCTTCTTCTGGTATGAGAAATAGTGTAATTTGATTATTCATATCCTTCGTTATTCTCAGAAAATGCTCGGGAAATGTCGTACACGTTATCAGCTCCCAGAATGCTCTTCTTTTCTTCAATTTCGTTGTAAAATACACCAGCTCCAGAGCCTAAAGTAGCCAAATATGCGTACAAATGAGCAAAAACATAGTGGTCTACGCCTGTTGTAGAAGCCCACACGTATCGCTCAATTCCCTTGTTGTTAACGACCTTTTCACGCCTCAAAGTCTCAAAATGCTTGATAAACTCGCCAAATTCCCTGTCTGTTTCCACTCCGAGTAAGTGTTTTGCTTCTATCATCTCAGTTAACATTTGATCCAGTATTCTGTCTCGATGGGAGTAGACTATTCCTTTTTTATCTCCTTCACCCCACCACACTATCGTTTGTGGATTATTGTTGTTTTCTTGGAAGAAAGACATCTGCATCCACGGATATTTATCTACATAGTGCTTAGCTGCTGTGTTATCTGGCATAGCATCTATCACGCCACCTTTAGGTTTCCAAAATGCAATTATGTCGTCAAGTTCACTCCATGAAGAGAACCTACCTAGCTTAAGTGTTCCTTTTTCTGAGCGCACTTCATAGTGTTTTATGTTACCTACGTCAATACCGATGTACGTGTTCCCAGTTGAGAGGTCTTTCGGTGTCCACAAGTCGAGTATGGTAGTTCTTGTAACAGACAAATCACCTGGTGAGTAAGGCTTTCCTAATACGAAGTTGTTGAAATAAGCTGGATCACCGAGTGAGTCTTCTATGATTTCATCTACAGAAATCCACGGGCACATAAGGTGAGAAATATGATACCCACTTACTTTACTTCCTGGACTTTGAGCTACCCATTTACCTTGTCGCCTTACGTCATCACTTATAGGCTCTTTACATGCTCGGCAAATATAGCACTTTTTCTCCATGTCAATGGAGTCCGGCCACACAAGATAGTGTTCATCGTTACATTTTGGGCAGGTAATGCACCATTCCTTCTGGTCGCTTCTATTCCACGCCAAGTCTAGTTCGTCTCGTTCAGTTCCAGGGTTTGAAAACAACCATCTCCCTTTATACTGGCTGGCTTTTGTACGAGATTTGTAGGTTTCAATAGCGTTCTGGTCTGAACGAGAAATCTCGTCGTGGATGAGCAAGTCAGCCGTTGTGGAAATCGCTGCTGTCTTGCTGTTTGTTCCTTTAAAGAACAGAAAACGGTCATTGAACTCTTTACGCTCAACGTTATCTGTTGCCATACCTTCAAACTCGTGTATGTTAGCTTGAACTATCTTGTTGAACTTAGAAGAGACAAACTCGTTAACGTCCGAGTCGGAGCTCATGGTGTAGATTGCGTTGAAGTGTAAGTGCTTGATAGCAAACAGCGATTTGATGGAGAACGTGACACTTTTACCAATCTGAGCACACGCAATGATTGCTATTTGTGGTGTCCAGTCGGTGAGAATATCCAACAGGAATGGCCTATCATAGAAGTCAAAAGCCTCACCCTTTTCATTTACAATCCCTCTTTCTGTCAGCCATTGAAGGATACTGAAATATTGTTTATCGTTTGTCGCCATCTTCTATTTCACTCACGATGACTGTCTCTACACTTACTAATGATGATGCGATAGCTGTTGCTGATTCCAATGCAAGTCTAGTTACTTTAAATGGGTCAATAATGCCTGCCTCAAACATATCGACAACCTCCTTTGTTTTAAAGTTTACTCCAAAATTACCATTCTTGTGTACCGAAGAGGCAAGTTCATATTTTTCGTTTGGAGTCTTTCCCATTCCTGCGTTTTCTACTTGCTGAAAGAACGGAGCAATAAGCGCACTCCTGAATAAGTCAACTGCTGGATGACTGAGATTTTCTGATATTTTCATAAGTGCTGAACCTCCACCAGGCAATATTCCCTCCTGCAACGCCGCCTGTGTAGCGTTGATTGCATTATCAAACTTGTACTTCTTAGCATTGAACTCTGCATCTGTATATGCGCCTACTCGGACTACTCCAATACCCCCTGTTAAAGCGGCTAGACGGTCTTTTAAGCGTGTTTTAACGTACTCACTAGGGTTTGTTTCTATTTCAGTTTCAATAGCTTTTATACGCTCTTGTAGCCCTTCTCCTGACCTTCCTCCGATGATAGTGCAGTTGTCCTTAGTTACAATTACCTTTTCAGCTTGGCCAAGAAGTTCAATCCCTGCTGTATCCATTTTCATACCTGCTTCTTCACTTATGACAGTTGCGCCAGTGAGCGATGCTATATCCAGCAAGAAATCTCTGGCTGGAGTAGCATTGTACGGGTTGCGTACAACAGCTATGTCGTATGTTCCTTGTATTTGTCGTCCGCTTTGGTCTTGCATAGTGACAGATTTTGAACTTTGAATAAGAGACGCAAGAGCAAGTCCATCTACATCGTCAGCAATAATAAGCACAGATCTATTTCCTGTCTTTGCAATAGCATCCATGATTGATTTCAGTTGTGTACCGAGAGAGATTTTACGGTCAACCAACACAATGTATGGGTTCTCAAGCACTGTTCGTTCTTGGTTGAAGTCGTTAATGAAGTATGAAGAAATAAGGCCACGTTCAAAACGCGCACCTTTAACTACTTCTTTCGAGTATCCAATCTTATTGCCTTTTTCTACAGTTACAACACCATTCACTCCTACTTCTTTGATGATTTCTGCGATGATTTTCGCGACTTCTGGGTCAAGCGACGAGATTGTGGCGATTTTCTCAATATCTTCTTCTTTGACTTCACGTTTGAGTTTGACCAACTCGGTGAGTACTTCTTCAAGACCTTTAGACAATCGTTCACGTACTTCTCGTATTCTTGAGGAGTCATTTGCAATTTCTTTGAAAGCTTC
>Ga0116144_10006710_pt1 | contig 9966 bp, 7 predicted proteins | sample AD_UKC035_MetaG_FD_89746 | JGI IMG/M metagenome (GOLD analysis project Ga0116144, IMG submission 89746) | Active sludge microbial communities of municipal wastewater-treating anaerobic digesters from USA - AD_UKC035_MetaG | ecosystem: Engineered > Bioreactor > Anaerobic > Digestate | place: USA...
CGTTCCTGGCCGCGCACCCGGTAGCCCGGACGCCAGAACCACCACTCGCGCTCGTTGTGGGGCGTGAGGATCGTGTCGGGATGATCTTTGTCGCCGACCAGCACGCGCTCTTCGTCGCACAGGCCCGCCAGGACGACGGGCCCGTCCATGAAGGCGACAGTGTCCAGCTCGTCGGGCAGGGGGCTGCTCCACAGACCCTTGGGGAATTCGACGCGCACCTTGTCGCTGCCCTGCCACGTCCGCCGGAGACTCAGGAAGCTGGACGGAGACGCCGGGATGGTCTGCGCTTCGCCATTAACCCAAACCCGCGCCTCGCCAACCGTCCACCACGGGACGCGCACCTGCAAGGCAAACGTCGCTGGACGCTCGCTGCGGATGGCGAACTCGACCGACCAGCGGTTGGGCCGGTGCGTCTCGCCGTCCGGGGTGCGCGGGCCGGGCATACAGGCTTCGGTGTCGAAGGTCTGCCTGATCGTCACCGGCGCGCCCTCCCATTGCCAGGCCAGTTCCGTGGGGATGTACTGGCTGACCACCAGCCCGGCGTCGTTTTCGTAGTACGTGTGGTTGCCGTAGATCGTGTGCGCTTGCACCAGCGAGCCGTGGCAGCACCAGAAATCGTGGGTGGGCGTGCCCCACACTTTGACCGAACCGGCCTGGAGGGGCAGGAAGTACGCCACCATGCCCGTTTCGGGGTTCTGCTGGGCCAGGATGCCGTTGTAGAGGTTGCGCTCCCAGTAATCGGCGTAGGCCACGTCGCCCGTCCATCGCAGCAGGTAATCGGCCAGGCGCATCATGTTGTAGACGACGCAGTGCTCCTGGTTTTTGTCGCCGAGGCGGGCGGCGAACGCGAAGGGCGGATTCCAGACTTCGCCGGTGGTCTCGCTGCCGGTGCAGAAGACGCCCCGCTCGGTGACGGCGGAGCGCCAGTAGGCTTCGGCGATGTCGCGCCAGCGCTGCTCGCCGGTGACTTCGTAGGCGCGGGCGGCGCCGTGCGCTTCGGGGATGGTGGTGTTGGCGTGGCGGTTGGTCAGCGGGTCTTCGCCGGCCAGCAGCCGCGCGAAGAGGCGTGGGCGGTCGTAGCGGTGTAGCAACTCCAGGTGCTCCGCCTTGCCGGTCAGACCGTAAAGATCGGCCCAGACTTCCAGCATCCCGCCGGTCTCCACGTCCAGGATGTCGTCCAGTTCGTCGCGGGAGAACTGCGCCGTCCAGCGATAGAACCAGTCGGCCCATTGACTGAGAACATCAAGAGCTTGTTCATTCCCGGCGTAGGCCGCCATCTCGTAGAGGCCCATGAGGGTTTTGTGGACAGTGTATTGCGGCGCCCACACCGATTTGCCGTGGGCGATCCAGTCCAGATACTTCTCCGGGATCGAGCCGGCCCAGCCGCCGCCGTTTTCCTGCTGGCAGCGGGCCAGCTCGGCAACGATGAAGTCAGCTTTCGCTTTCACCTGGGCGTCGCCGGTGTTGGCGTAGAGGCGGGCCGCCGCCGACAGCCAGTGGCCGAGAAAGTGCCCACGCAACTGGCAGGTGGGGGCTTCCCAGCCCCAGTGAATGTCCTCCGGGCGATTGCGCGCGCTCCACAGGCCGGCTTCGAGGTAATAGTTCTGAAGCAAGTTTTGGTTTTGCAGGCTCATCACGTAAGCGTAGTTCAATTCGGCGCGCTGTTGGAACAGGCTGGGCAACAATTTAACGGTGCGCGCCGGAACCGGGCGAAAGATGGTTTGCATGGTGAATGTCTCCTTTGGGAATTGGAAATTGGAAACTGGAAATTAGTAATGGGTAATGAGAAATGGGTAATGAGTAATGAGTATCTCTTACTTATTTCTGATTTCTCATTACTGATTTCTGATAGAAGGCTACCCTTTCAAGCCGCTGACGGCGATGCCCTGGATGAAGTAGCGTTGGGCCAGGAAGTAGATGACGATAATGGGCATGATCATCATGGTCGAGGCGGCCATGAGCAAGTCCCAGCGGGTGCGTCCCAGGAATGCGCTGCGGAAAGTCGCCAGGCCCAGGGCGACGGTGTATTTGTTGGGGTCTTTGGAGAGGTACAGCAGCGGTCCCATGTAGTCGTTCCACGTGCCGATGAAGGTGAAGACGGCCACCGTGGCCAGGGCAGGCTTCGCCAGGGGCATCATGATGCGCCAAAAGATGCCGAACTCGCTGCATCCGTCTATACGCGCCGCGTCGGTTAGCTCTTCCGGCAGGGTGCGGAAGAATTGGCGCAGGAGGAAGATGTTGAACGCGCCGCCGCCAAAAAACGCCGGGATAATCAGCGGGTAGTAGGTGTTGACCCAATGCAGACGGCTGAAGATCACAAAGGTCGGGATCATCAGGACAATACCGGGCAGCATCATCGTAGACAATAGTACGCCAAACCAGAAGTTCTTGCCCGGAAACTCGATGCGGGCGAACCCATAGGCGCACAACGACGAGGTGCCCACAATGGCAATTTCGTTGAGGATGAGGATCAGCGCCGTGTTGCGGAGGTAGACGCCAAACGGCTTGGTCGTCCAGGCCTCGACGTAGTTCTGAAAACGGACTGGGTTAGGAATCCACTGGGGCGGATAGCGGAAGATCGCCAGTTGTGTCTTGAGGGAGCTGGTGAGCAGCCACAAGAAAGGCAGGATCATCACGGCTGCGCCGAATACCAGCAACGCCCAGATAAAGGCGCGCCACAGGCGTTCGCCGATCAGCTTTTTCCCAGGTTTGGATACCGGAATGATGGAAACGCTACTTAGCTCGGTCATCTTGCTCTCCCTTAAAAATAGCCACAGAGGGCACAGAGAACACAGAGAAAAAAAGAAAATCTCTGCGATCTCTGCGTCTCTGCGGTGAAAATTTTCATCCAACCGCTGGTGAACCGCAGGGTAATGACGAATTCCTCTGAAAATAACATGGATAGGCAGGATACACAGGATATAGACTAAAAATCTTGTCCATCCGGTCCATCCATGTGAGAATTTTTATATGGTTTCATAGTGGACCAGCCGTCCCACATACTTGAAGACGAACAGGGTCAAACCGAGAATAATGAAAAACAGAATCCACGCCAGCACGGCTGCGTAGCCCATATCGAAATACTGGATGCCGGTGCGGTAGGTGTAGAGGACGTAGAACAGGGTGGCATTTTGCGGCCCGCCGGCGGTGATCAAGAAGCCGGCCGTAAACACCTGGAAGGAGCCGATGATCCCCATAATTAGGTTGAAAAACATCACCGGCGAAATGAGCGGCACGGTCACGTATCGCAACTTGGCCCAGCGCCCGGCGCCGTCAATCTCAGCGGCTTCATACAGCGTTTCGGGAATTCCCTGCAACCCGGCGAGATAGATCACCACACCGCCGCCCAGTCCCCACAAGCTCATCAGGATCAGGGCTGGCATGGCCCACTCCGGCTTCTGAAGCCACATCACCTTTGGCAGGCCCAACGCGCGCAAGACCATGTTGATCAGGCCAAACTCGGTGTTGAAGACGAAGTTCCACAACACGGCGTTGGCGACGGCCGGCACGATGCTGGGGATGTAGAAGATGGTGCGGAAGACTGAGATGCCGCGCACTTTGCTGTTCAATAGCATGGCAACCAGGAAGCTCAATACCAGACTTACCGGCACCGAAACCAGGGTATAGTAAGCCGTGACCTTCAGCGATTGCAAGAACAACTTGTCCCGGAAAATCTCCTTAAAGTTCTCCAGGCCGATGAAAATGGGGTCGCGGATCATGTTCCAGTCGTAGAACGTCAACCAGACCGCGACCGCGGCAGGGAGCAAGAACCAGATCAGGAAACCCAGGATAAAAGGTAGAATGAAAAGATACCCGGTGATAGTGCGTCTGCCCTTTTCCGTGCGGAGCAGCGGCAACTTCAGCCGTTGGGTGTTTGCGCTCACAGCGTACCTCCTTCAAGGATTGCCACAGAGAACACAGAGTTCACAGAGAAATCTCTGTAGTCTCTGTGAACTCTGTGGCATAGGATTTAACCCCTACTTAGCGGGCCTGTTCTTCTTTCATAATGCGGTTGGCTTCTTCCACCGCGGCGGGTAGCACGTCCGCCACCTTGGCGTCGCCAATCCAGATTTGATCGAAGACCGGTGTGAGCGCCGTCTCGTTGGCCTTCGCATACCCCACCGGCATGGTGAGGTAATGGCCGTACTTGGCCGTGTACTCGGTGACGATGAGGTCGTAGCCCTCCGGGTGTTCCGGCGGCGTACACCAGTTGGCGATGGCCGTGTCGGTCATCAGTGCGGTCTGGCTGGGCAGCCAGAGGGCATTCTTGCAATAACGCTCCTGGAACCACGGCAAGGAGAGGAAGCGGATCAACTTCCAGGCTTCATCAGGGTGTTTGGTGTCCTTCACGATGGTGATCAGATGGGCCTGCATATCGGTCGCCGGGCGCGTCATCTTGGGGAGGACGCCGGTGCCCAGGCCGCCTTCGATTTCCCACAGCCAGTTGACGGACCATGAGCCGGTGTTGTACAACGCGACCTTCTTGGTTTCCAGGAATTCAGCCTCGCCCATGCCCAGCGCATCGAAGGAGGCGGCGGTTGGCGCGACGTGATGCACTAACGTCAGATCGGCGATGCGTTGTAGCGCTTCCATCGCTTCCGGTTTGTCGAGCACAATCTGTTGGGTTTCCGGGTCTACCCAGTCCACCCCGTTGGATTGGACGGCGGCGTGCAGTGGAATCCACCAGGTGGGCCAGTAGACGCCCCAGCGTTCCACCCGATCCACGTCAAACCCGCTGTCGTTGGGGTGTTTGCCGTTGGCGTCCACGGTCAATTCCCGCGCGACGTCCAGGAATTTTTCCCAATCCCAGGCCTCATCCGGATCGTTGCTCGGCGGTTCGACGCCCAGTTCCTCGAAGAGGCTCCGGTTGTAATAGAAGTGCGGCGCCACCCAGCAGGCGCCGATGCCGTACCATTGCCCCTCGTAGGAACAGCGGTCCTTTTCCTGCGGCTGAATCCAGTAATCGGGCTTCGACATTTCCGCGTCGCTGGCGATGTAATTGTCGAGCGAGAGCAGCAGTTTATCCTTGCAGAAGGTGCGGTACACGTCGCTTTCGACTCTGGCGCAGTCGGGCGGGGTGCCGGCAGCCACCAGCGACAAAAGCTGTTCCAACCGCGAGACGCCTTCGGCTTGCTCTACCTGAATCCACTCAATGTTGGAGTTCTCACCTTCAAACTTCGCTTTTTCCTCTTCGCGCCACTCCGTGCCGCCGGGTTCGCCCAGGAATTCGATTTTCACTTTTTCCGCAGCGGGCGGCGCTGCGGTCGGTTCGACCTTCGTATCGCCAGGCTTGGCGGTGGGGGCAGCGGTCGGTTGCGTTGTCGGCTGGCCGCAGGCGGCCAGCACGACTGCGCCACTGGCAGCGCCGGCCAGGAGCAAAAATTCTCGTCTACTCATCCGTTTGGTTTGCATGACTCTTCCTCCCTATGTAAACATGCAGTTTTAATAAAAAAGACCTCTTACCTCATTGGAGTGACACAGTGAATCTATCTTGATGTTTGTGATTGGGTCTTACCTCCTTTCGTCAATGTCTGCTTTTTGCTCATCTAAGAATCATTCGAAAATGATGGCGACGATGCGCCGCCAGGCCGGCCCTTGCGGCTGAAGCCGCTTCCCGGAGGGTGTTTTTTCGTGGGCGGGCTGCGCCCGCCCACGAAAAAACACCCCCTCAACCGCGCCTTTAGGCGCAAATCACGCACCAAAACGAATTTTCGGATAGATTCTAAGCCGCTGGCGCTGTGAGGTTGCCCTCTTCCTGATATTGCCGCCGGATGATGCTGCCCTGTTCCGGTTCAAATTGCCATTCACCCTGGATGGCGCCGCAGGATTGCCGCGTCACCAACTCCCCCTTGACCAGCACCGGCTCGATCATGGCGACTTCCTGGTTGATCAGGCGCAGCAGCGATTCCGCCGCAATCCAGCCCATTTCCTCACAGGGCATCCGCACCGTCGTGAGCGCCGGACGCACAAAGCCGGAGAAATCGCGGTTGTCGTACCCGACGAGCGCCACATCTTCAGGCACCCGTAACCCGGCACCTTGGGCCGCGTAGACGACGCCCAACGCCATCAAGTCGTTGGCGGCAAAGATCGCGGTGGGCGGCGACTGGAGCGCGAGCAATTGCTGCGCGGCGCTGTAGCCGCTTTGGACTTCCCAATCTCCCCTGATGACCAGGGTGGGATCAAAGGGAAGGTTCCAGGCTGCCAGCTCATCTTGATACCCGGCCAGCCGGTTGATCGTCGCGTCCCACCCTGCTGGGCCGTTGATGAACGCGATGCGTTGGTGACCCAGCCCGGCGAGGTGCTTCACCGCCAGCCGCGCGCCGTGGCGGTCATCAGGGACGACCGAATAGGGGTTCAACGAATTGAAGAGGCGGTGGACAAAGATGTGCGGCTTGTCAATCAGCCGGGCGACCTCGTCGGAGGAGCGCGTGTAAGACTCGACCAGGATGACGCCGTCTATGTGCCGGCGGGCCAGGTCGGCCATCGCTTTCGTCTCCGCGACGGGGTCCCAGTCCGCATTGATGATGATCCCGGAGTAGTCATGCTGGCGTAGATAATCGTGGATCCCCCGCGTGATGGGGGGGATAAAGGGGCTGAGGATATTTTCGACAATCAGGCCGACGCAGGCCGTTTGTTCGGTGCGCAGCCCGCGCGCGATGAGATTGGGGCGGTAGTCCAGGGCTTCGGCGGCCTTCAGCACCTTTTGGCGCGTCTCCTCTGTCACCGGATAATCACTGTTGGCAAGGACGCGCGAAGCGGTGGCGTTGGAGACGCCGGCAGCTTTGGCAACATCGGCTAGGGAAGTGGACATAGTCTCTCTCTCTTTCCCGTCGGAGGACGGCATCTAAGAAATCGTTTTCTACAGGGCTTATTATATAAGAAATCGTTTTCTTTGTCAATCATGAATTTTCCACTAGGGGTGACTTGCATACCTTTAAGACTCGTACTATACTGAAGTTATTCTTGTTTACTCAAGTGGGTGTTTCTGCCTACTCTCGGCAGTCTTTTTGCCTCGACTGCTCTTATATTTTGAGGGAGGTATCATGACATTTTCAGCAAATGGATCTGATTTTCCCCTCATAGAATCCCCATGTGTTTTGATAATGGAAGACGACGTCTATCTGCTGCGCCTCTATGAGAAAGCGTTGGTCAAGGCTGGCTTCGCGGTGCATACGGCAGAAACAGTGGACGCCGCGCGCACTTTGCTGCATACTCATCACTACCGGGTGTTTATCTCAGATGTGCATTTGGGCGAGGAGCAAGGCGTGAATCTCCTGCGCCAGGAAATCGCGACGCTGCACCAGGAGGGCACCGAGATCATTGTGGTCTCCGGCAGCGCTGAGTATTATTACTTGACCCGGGAAATTGATATTGATTTTTTCATCGAGAAACCTGTGGCAATTTCCGGCCTTGTCACACTGGTGCAACAGTTGGCCCCGCTTGAGAAAGCGTGATGGATGTGTTACGTAAATGCTACATGTTTGCAACCTGTTTAGCCCTATAATGGGGTTGATGCTGGTCTATGAGAAGTTTCCCCGCATTTGTTTCTAGGAGGTGTATATGACCAAGAAGCGTGAATCGCGCGTTGAAGAGGCCTCTCAAGTTCTGTCTATTGATGAACTGAAATTCACTGATGTGTTTGATCTGGCCGAACTCCAAAAGCTACAAGATGCTTTTGCGGCGGCGACCGGCGTAGCCTCAATTATTACCGACATTGATGGAACGCCCTTCACGGAACCGAGCCAGTTTTGTGAAATGTGTCAGTTGGTGCGCAAAACTGAACTTGGTCGGGCCAACTGTTACAAGTCCGACGCGGAACTGGGCAAACCCCATCCGGGCGGGCCGATCCTGCAACCGTGTCTAAGCGGCGGGCTGTGGGATGGCGGCGTGAGCATTTACCTGGGCGACCGGCACATTGGGAACTGGCTCATCGGGCAGATCCTCACCGGCGACGCCGAGGTGGAACGGGTGTTGGCGTATGGGAAACAGGTGGGCGCGGATCCTGAAGCGTTCCGGCAGGCGGTGGACAAAGTTACCCGGATGCCGCTGGAACGCTTCGAGAAGGTTGGCGAGGCGTTGTACGTGTTCTCGCAGCAGCTTTCGCGGATGGCCTTGCAGAACGCGCAGCAGAAGATTGAAATTACGCGGCGGGAGCGGGCTGAGGAAGATACGCAGCGCGCTTTTGCCCTTTTTGCTGCCGGGCCGGTGATGATTTTCCGCTGGCAAAATGCGGCCGGCTGGCCGGTAGAGTACGTTTCTCCAAACGTTGCCAATATTTTGGGGTATCCGCCTGAAAAACTGATCAGTGGAGAAATCCCCTACGCCAGTATTGTGCATCCTGACGATTTGGCGCGGGTGGCGGAAGAAGTGCAAGCGTACAGCGCGTCTGGCGTCCAAACCTTCTCCCAGGAATACCGGTTGGTCTCGGCTTCGGGCGAGGTGCGGTGGACGTATGACCAGACCCACATTGTGCGCGATGCGCAGGGTGCGATCACGCATTATGATGGTTACATGCAGGACATTACCGAACGCAAACTAATTGAAACTACGTTGGCGGAAAATACGGCGCGACTCCGCAATATCCTCGATGCTATACCATTGGGGATGCACCTGTATCGGTTGGAGCCGGATGGTCGGCTGGTCTTCGCCGGCGCCAATGCGGCGGCGGACCTCTTATTGGGGGTGGATAACAGCATTTTCGTGGGGAAGACGATAGAAGAAGCGTTCCCGCCACTGACGCAGACCGAGGTGCCTACCCGTTATCGGGAGGCGGCCGGCGAGGGCAAGCCGTGGCAGACGCAGCAGATTGCTTATGACCAGGGTGAAATCCAGGGTGCGTTTGAAGTCTACGCTTTCCAAACGTCTCCGGGGGAAATGGCTGCGGGCTTCCTGGATGTGACGGCGCGTATGCGAGGAGAGGCGGAACGCGCACGCCTGAACGCCATTTTGGAGAGCACCAGTGACCTGGTTTCTACAACGACGCCAGATGGCCGAATAACCTACATGAACGAGGCCGGCCGGAAAATGGTGGGCTGGCCGGCGGATGAGGACCTCAGGAAACACACTATCCCTGATGTTCATCCTGCGTGGGTGTTGGAGACAGTCGAAAAGGTCGGTGTTCCGATGGCGATAGCGCGGGGACTTTGGCAGGGTGAAAGCGCTTTGCTGCGGGTAGATGGGACAGAAATTCCAGTCTCGCAGGTCATCATGGCGCACAAATCGCCGTCTGGTGAATTGGAATACATCTCAACCGTGATGCGGGATATTAGTGAGATGCGCGCTGCCCAGACGGAGCGTGAGCGCTTTACAACACGGTTGAATACGGCGGCGGATATTTCTGCGCAGGCGACTGCGATTCTTGACCCTGATGAATTACTTCAGGCCGTGATTCCGTTGATCAAAGAGCGTTTTGGCCTGTATTACGTCCACGTGTATACGCTGGATGAAGAAGGCGAGACGCTGCATTAGCGGGCCGGTTATGGCGAGCCGGGCCGTATCATGTTGGAGCGCGGGCACAGCATCCCCTTGAGCCGGGAAGCGTCGCTGGTGGCAACCGCCGCGCGGACCGGCAAACCGGTGCTGGTCAATGACGTGACGCAGAATCCCAACTTCATGCCCAATCCCTTGTTGCCGGATACACGAGCGGAGGTGGCGGTGCCGGCTCTGGCCGGCGGCAAAGTGTTGGGCGTCTTTGATGTGCAACACGATCAGGCAGATTATTTCACCCAGGCCGACCTGGACGTCTTCCTGACCCTGACCGGACAGATCGCTATATCGTTGCAGAATGCCCGGTACGTGGAGGAGGTCGCGCGCCAACGTGCCTTCTACGACGGCATCATCACGAATTTGCCGGTAGGTGTGTGGGCGGTGGACCAGCAATTCAAGCCCTTGCTGGTGAACCCGGCCGGCCGGGCGATGATGGGTCGTGAGGTCAAGGATCAGGCCGGCGGCGCCTACGTGGAGAAC